>Ga0209712_10001920_pt1 | contig 17450 bp, 14 predicted proteins | sample ArcOceMetagenome_FD_187443 | JGI IMG/M metagenome (GOLD analysis project Ga0209712, IMG submission 187443) | Marine eukaryotic phytoplankton communities from Arctic Ocean - Arctic Ocean - Greenland ARC118M Metagenome (SPAdes) (version 2) | ecosystem: Environmental > Aquatic > Marine > Oceanic...
CTAAATCTTCAAACGCTGATGCTGCACGTTCAGAAGCAGTATCTTTACTAATTATTGATGAAGCAGCCTTTATTGATAATATTGCTGAGACATGGGCATCTGCTCAACAAACATTAGCAACGGGTGGTGGTGCTATTGTATTATCAACTCCTTATGGTACAGGTAATTGGTTTCATCAAACGTGGGTTAAAGCTGAAAGTGGAGAAAATGATTTTTTACCAATCAAACTACCCTGGTATGTACACCCAGAAAGAGATCAAAAATGGAGAGATGCTCAAGATGTTTTATTAGGTGATCCTAGACTAGCGGCACAAGAATGTGATTGTGATTTTAGTACATCAGGTGATATTGTATTTTATAACGAGTATTTAGAATATTACGAAAAAAGTTTTATTAAAGATCCCTTAGAGCGTAGAGGGGCAGACCAAAACCTTTGGGTGTGGGAAAATGCTGATTACACTAGATCTTATATGGTAGTAGCCGATGTTGCTCGTGGTGATGGGAAAGATTTTTCTACTTGTCATGTAATGGATGTTGAAACTAATGTTCAAGTAGCTGAATATAAAGGACAAATTGGTACAAAAGAATTTGGTCATTTGCTAGTAGGCTTAGCTACAGAATATAATGAAGCATTGCTTGTAATAGAAAATGCTAATATAGGGTGGGCAACAATACAAGTAGCTATTGATAGACAATATTCTAACCTTTACTATTCACAACGGGGTGGAGAGGCCAATGCTAATTCGTATTTTGATAAATATCAGGACCACTCAAAAATGGTAGCTGGTTTTACTATGTCATCTAGAACCCGACCTATGGTTATAGGAAAGTTTCAAGAATATATAGCAGATAAAAGTGTAACCATTCATTCAAAAAGGTTAGTAGAAGAAATGAAGGTGTTTATTTGGAAAAACGGTAGAGCAGAAGCACAAACTGGGTATAATGATGATTTAGTTATAGCTTTTGGTACCGCTATGTACATTAGAGATACGGCATTAAAATTTAAACAAAGAGGATTAGATTTAACAAAATCTGCATTAAGTAACATGAAAGTTAATAGAACACCTTATCAAGGTAGTTATGGTTTTTCAAAAGGAGCAGATAATCCTTACCATATGGATACTAAAGGTGGTAAAGAAAACATTGATTGGTTACTATAGTAATATTTATAACAATAATAATAAATTATGGCTGATAAAAGCGTATTTACAAGATTAAAAAGATTATTTTCAACAGATGTAATAATCAGAAATGTTGGTGGAGACCAAATTAAAACTATTGACTCAGGTCATGTTCAGTCTAGTGGTGAATATGAAACCAACGCTTTAGTAGATAGATACAATAGAATATATTCTACAGCTCCTTCATCTTTGTATGGAGCACAGTTTAATCTAAACTATCAGTACATGCGTACATTCATCTATTCAGAATATGATGTGATGGATCAAGATGCTATTATAGCTTCAGCTTTAGACATATTAGCTGATGAATCTACTCTTAAAAATGATATGGGTGAAGTATTATCTATACGAAGTGCTAATGAGGACATTCAAAAAATATTATATAATCTATTTTATGATGTATTAAATATTGAATTTAATATGTGGATGTGGATACGTCAAATGTGTAAGTATGGGGATTTTTTCTTAAAACTAGAAATTGCAGAAAAATTCGGTGTATATAATGTTATACCTTATACTGCTTATCATATGGAAAGACAAGAAGGATATGACCCAGAAAACCCCGCAGCAATTCGTTACAGATATAATCCAGAGGGTGTAAATGGTGGAGGAAATGCAGGTTCCGGTTATTATACAGTAAATCAAAACGAAGATAATGAGACAGGTATAGTATTTGACAATTATGAAATGGCTCACTTTAGATTAATAGGAGATGTTAATTATCTTCCTTATGGTAGAGCTTATATTGAACCCGCAAGAAAATTATACAAACAATATTCATTAATGGAGGATGCAATGTTAATTCATAGAATTGCTCGTGCACCAGAAAAAAGAGTATTTTATGTAAATGTTGGAGCCATTCCACCTAATGAAATAGAGGCATTTATGCAAAAAACTATTTCAAGTATGAAACGTACTCCAATGATGGATGAAAAAACGGGTGAATACAATTTAAAATATAACATGCAGAATATGTTAGAAGACTTTTACATCCCAGTAAGAGGTAATGATAACACAACTAAAATTGATACTTCACCAGGATTACAATATGATGGTATACAAGATGTAGAATATTTAAGAGGTAAACTGTTTGCTGCCCTTAAAATACCAAAAGCATTTTTGGGGTATGAAGAAGGTGTAGAAGGTAAAGCTACCTTAGCCCAACAAGATATTAGATTTGCACGTACTATTGATAGAATACAAAGAATTATATTATCTGAACTTAATAAAATTGCCTTAGTCCATTTATACACACAAGGATATACAGACGAATCATTAACTAATTTTACATTAGACATGACAACTCCTTCTATCATTTATGATCAAGAAAGAATTGAATTAATGAAATCTAAAGCTGAATTATCTGGTACATTATTAGAGCAAGGTTTAGTACCATCTGATTGGATATATGATCACATTTATCACTTTAGTGAAGATCAATATGAGGAATACAGAGAATTAGCTAGAGAAGATGCTAAACGTAAATTTAGACTTAAACAAATAGAGGAAGAAGGTAATGACCCACAAGAAACAGGTCAATCATATGGAACCCCTCATGATTTAGCTTCATTATATGGTAAGGGTAGAACAATGTCTGACCCGGGCAATGTACCTGATGGGTATGATGAAAAAGCTGAGTTAGGCCGTCCTAAAAATTCGATTACTAAAAGAAATACCCAAGCGGATAATTTTGGTAAAGATAGATTAGGTACTAAACGTATGAAAGATAAAGATAATAATGGTGGTGATTCAATAAACCCTAAATTTAAAGGTGGTCCTTTAGCCCTTGAAAATGCCAATACCGTTTACTTACAAAATAAGCAAATATTTGAAGCTATGGATAAGAAAAAATTGGTATTCCAATCCGATAAAGATGATACTACTTTATTAGATGAATCTCAGTTGAAGGAACAATAATTTTTATATATTTATAATAAAATATTTTTTGATGAATATTAAACACTCAAAATACAAAAATACAGGAATTCTATTTGAATTGCTAGTACGCCAAATAACGGCAGATACATTAAAGGGGGGTGATTCACCTGCTATTGATATTTTAAAAGAATATTTTGTAAAAACCGAATTAGGAAGAGAATATAAATTATATGAATCCATAGTTAAATCTAAGGTATTATCCGAAGGTAAAGCTATTATAGTCATTAATTCTATTTTAGAGGTTAATAATAACCTAAATAGAAAAGCAATTAAGAGACAAAAATATAATTTAATAAATGAAATCAAAACCCATTACAACTTAGAATCCTTTTTTGGTTATAAGATAAAGGGTTATAAGGAATTAGCTTCATTATATACTTTGATTGAATCCTTTAATTCTAATAGTAAGGTAGCTACAAAACAGATAATAGATAGTAAAATTACCTTATTAGAATATTTGACTAAAAATAAAATTGAACCTAAGTCTCAAAATACAGTATTAGAAGAATTTTCTGGGTATGATAAGGATGTAAGAACTTTAACTTACAAAATCCTTCTAGAAAAATTTAATGATAAGTATGATTTATTAACAAAAGACCAAAAACAAGTCCTTAAAGAATATATTACGGCCGTAGATTCAACCCCAGATTTAAGAAATTTTTACAACAGTAAAATTTTAGATTTAAAATCTACATTAACCGAAATTACTAAAAATATTAAGGATAAAGCTACTCAAATAAAAATTACTGAAGTAACTAAATTTTTAACTGAATTAAAGAAAACTGATAAAGTTGGAGATGATAATTTAGTGGATTTGTTACGTTATTACCAATTAGTAAACGAAATACAGATAGCAAATGGCAAAAAAATATAAACTTAAAGAATTTGAAGTAGGTGATGTAAAGGTTAACGATGGGGTTAAATCCACTGTTACAGATATTGATTCTACTACAGGCGCTATATCTTGGTCTATTTTACAAGTACCTAATATAGATAGATTACTTGATGAATCAGATGATTTAGTTGTTACCGCTAAAAATGTATATCAAAAAGTTAAAGATGATAAAGTATTTTTAGATATTTACAAACAAGCTAGATCCCTTAGAAACGTTATACGAACCCATACTAGAAACAACTACCCCGAAGAATATAAAAAATCTAGAGGAGTAAATGAAGAAGAAATAGAAGAAATGTCTACAACTGGTGGTGGAGCAGGATCCGCTACTTTTAGTGCTGGTACTGGAATGCAATATGCTACTCCTTACGCATTTAAAAAGAAAAAGAAAAAAGTAAAAGAAGACTCAAATAACCCCGGTAAAGATTTAGGACCAGGTCCTAAGGCATCAGAAGATGGTGTTAAAGATAATGCATACGTAAAACAATTTAAATATAAAATAGTCCCTAAAACTAAAGATGGTACTTATGTACAAAAAGGATCAGGACTCGACGTAAACAAATTATTTTAATATGTATAAGGGTAATATAAAAGAACAAGAAGATAAAGCATCTAAATTCCATAAGGAACGTGTAGAAGCTTTTGATAAACTAGAAGCCAGATTTGAAGATATTAAAAAATCAATTAAATTAGGTAAAATAGAAACAATAAAATACTATAGGGATAATCCAGATAGTTTTTCAGTCGTTATAGGCACAGATATGTTAAATGATTATTTCAACGATATAGAAACATTATTACAATAAAAACACCATGAAAAAAACAGCAAACCAATTACATAAGGAATTAACAGCAAAGTTAATCACAGAAAACTATGTAGATTTACACCCTATTTCTACTTTCGAAGCAACTCCAAAACTAGATTTTGAAACTAAATTTGCAAATTTTATAAATGAGAAAAAAGGAGACTTATCTTCATTAAAACCTATTGTTAATAATGATGAAGTAACAAACACTCAAAAAGAATCAGATAGTATATCTGCTGATTCAAAAGCTAAATTTGAAGGTAAAGGATTTCAAGCTTCTTACAAAGTAGACAAAACCATAGAAAATATTGATTCTCATAACTACGATTACAATACTACAGTAGAAAACATTAATAATGTTAATGGTGAAGAATTACTAAAAGGTGTACAATTAGAAAGTAGCTACAATAGTGAATTAACTTTAGATGAAGCTAAAGAACTAGTAATTAACAACTTAGCTAAAGACCCTTTACATTATGTAAAAGAAGGACAATTTGGAATTAAGGGTGTAGGTTATACACAACCTAAATCACAAAGAGCTGATGGTAAAAATGCAGGTAGTGGGTATGGTGAAAAATTAAAAGATAGTGATAATACTTGGGATTTAGTAAAAGAAAGTATTGGTGGTGTAGTAACATCAGGTAATAATCCATGGAAAAAAGTAATGGAAAACTGGATGACTGAAGACTCATTTGATAAAGCTAGAGATAAGGCAATTAATGCCTCACAAGAAAAAGCAGGCATTGAAGAAGATGCAAAACCCGATTTCGCGGATATTGATGGAGATGGAGATAAGGGAGAATCAATGAAAAAGGCAGCATCTGATAAAAAGAAAAAACCTAAAAAGGAATCAATTGATGCCAAATTAGCTGAAATAGGAAAAGAAGCTGAAGAAGTAAAAATGGAAGCTCAATTAAATTTTCTACACGATCATATCCAAGAAAAGTTAGATAGAGTTACTTCAATTTCTGAAGATGAAAATCTTAGTGAATTAATTGATAAGACGAAAATGAAACAAATGCAGAGAGAAATCAAAGATTTGGAAAGAAAGAAACTTAAAATGGAAAAAATCTATGAAAAATCTTGTGGTAAAGCTTACAAAAGAGTAGAAATGGTAGATGAAGTTGAAGCTGATTTAGAAGAAGCATATGATGACGTAAAAGAAACAGAAATAGAAAAGGCATAATGAGCAAAAAGCTATTAATAGAAACTCATGCTATAAAGATATCCCCTTCTCAATTAACTGAAAATGTTAGTAAGGAAAGTGGAAATCTTTTAGTTGAAGGTATTTTAGCTACGGCTGAAGTAAAAAATGGTAACGGTCGTTATTATTCTAAAGCTTTATGGGATCGTGAAATGGATAAATATAGTGAACTCATTGAACAACGTCGTTCAATGGGAGAATTAGATCATCCTGAATCTTCAGTTGTTAACCTAAAAAATGTATCTCACCTAATATCAGAATACTGGTGGGACGGGGATAATGTAATGGGTAAAATAGAAGTATTACCAACACCCTCAGGAAATATACTAAAAGAATTAATTAAAAGTGGTGTTACCGTAGGTGTATCATCTCGTGGAATGGGTTCATTAGAAGATAGAGGTGGAGTAATGGAAGTACAAGATGATTTCGAACTATTGTGTTGGGATTTTGTTTCAACTCCATCAAATCCAGGATCATATATGACTACCTTAAATGAAGGAAAAAACACAGTTACATATGATTATTCAAATGTAAATAAAACAATACATGAAATCCTTTGTTCTAAGGGTTCATGTCCTATAGTATAATAATATTTCTTCGGACGCTACCGACGGATTTAAAGCATGGAGCGCTCATTTGAGCGCTTTTTGTATTCTTAAAACCCCTCCATATACGTATAATTGTAATGTGTCATGAGTATCTTATATGACACCGATATAAAAAATATTTCCTATTACGATTCCTAATAATCGTATTTCACAAAAAAAAAATTTTGAGATTATGGCAAACACAGATTTGTTAAAAGAAGCAATTGCCGATGCTAAGTCCGTTAAGGAAACTGCAATCGCAAACGCTAAACTTGCTCTTGAAGAGGCTTTTACACCTCATTTAAAAAGTATGTTATCCGCAAAATTAGAAGAAATGGACAAGGACGAAGTTGAAGAAACTGAAATCCAAGAAGTTGAAGCTGATTTAGAAGAAGCATATGATGACGTAAAAGAAGAAAAAGAAGAAGTTGAAGAAATCAATCTTGATGAGTTATTAGCTGAGTTAGAGTTAGATGAAAACGCTCGTACAGACGCTGAAGAGGAAGGCTACAAAGATGGTATTAAGGACGAAAAAGAGGACTTGAAAGAGGACGAAAGTACTGATGCTGAGGAAGAAGGCTACCTTGACGGAGAAAAGGACGAGAAAGAGGACGAAGACGGCAAATTGGAAGATGAAGAAATTGATCTAGAAGATATGTCAGAAGACGACCTTAAAGGTTTCATTGAGGATGTTATTAAAGATTTAGTAGCAGACGGAACTATCGAACCAGGTGATGAATTTATTGAAGATGAAGAAGATATTGAAGACGTTGTAGACGTTGACGGTATTGAAGATGTTGAAGATGTTGATATTGATGTAGAAATCGATGAAGCAAAAGTAGAAGATTTAGACGAAATGTCTAAAAAAGAAAAAGCTGAAGGTGACGATCGTAAAAAAGACGATAAAATCGAAGCTGAAACTGAAAAAATGAGATTTAAAGAAGCATTAGATGAAATTAATGCCCTTAAAGTTGAATTAAACGAAGTTAATTTACTTAATGCTAAGTTACTTTACACAAACAAGATTTTCAAATCGAAAAACTTATCTGAAGACAAAAAAGTTAAAGTGTTAAAGGCATTTGACAAAGCGACTTCAGTAAAAGAGGCAAAAGTTGTCTTTGAAACTTTAAATGAAGGAATAGCTTCTAAAGCAACTCCAACATTTAATAGTATTAAAGGTAGTGCTTCAAAAGCGACAGGAACAATTACTGAAGCTAAAAAACAACCAATAATTGAATCAAACGATGTTTACGATAGAATGCGTAAACTAGCAGGTTTAATTTAAACACAAAAATTAATTTAATTAACCTTAAAAATTTAAAAAAATGAGCTTAAATACTCTTTTAGAAAGCGCAAACCCATACCACTCAGTACAGAGTGATGCGGCCAGATTGGCAAACAAATGGGAAAAAACAGGTTTGTTAGAAGGAATGAGTGGTGCTAATAAAAGCAACATGGGAATTATTCTTGAAAACCAAGCTAAACAATTAGTAGTAGAATCATCTAATACAGGTGGAGGTGCTGGTTCTGGTACTTTTACAGCAGGAACAGGTGCTCAGTGGGCAGGTGTTGCTTTACCATTGGTAAGAAAAGTATTTGGACAGATCGCAGCGAAAGAATTCGTTAGTGTTCAACCAATGAACTTACCTTCTGGTCTTGTATTTTATCTAGATTTCCAATATGGAACTGACAAAGCACCTTTTGGAAAAGGTGAGTCATTATATGGAAATACTGGAACTAACCCATCAACTTTACCTTTTGGAAACACTAATACAGGTGGTCTTTACGGTGCAGGAAGATATGGTTATTCTATTAACTTAACATCTTCTGTATTAGCAAATGCTGCTTTATCTTCAGGTTCAGCAACTATGACTGATATTTGTTGGGATTCTTCATTATCTTCTTCTGTAGCTCTTGGGCCACAAGCAGTAGGTGGTTTAGCATTATTAACAGTATTAACTTCTTCTATCAATGCAAACTTTGATCAAGAAGCACTTAAGAGTTTTTACTTAATTGGTACAAATGCTCCAACAATAGCTAACCAGTACCCACAATTTACTAAATTCGCTTCTAACGGTGCAGATTTAGAATTTGTAGTACCATCTAATTCTGTTATACCAGGAACTGATTCTGCTTTATCTTATTCATTAGCTCCATTGGACAATGAAAGAGGTGATTTCGAAGACGGAAACAATAACTTAAACGGACAAAATACTCCAATTAAAATTCCAGAAATCAACGTACAGATGCAATCATCTGCAATCGTTGCTAAAACTAGAAAATTGAAAGCAGTATGGACGCCAGAATTCGCACAGGATTTAAATGCATACCATGCATTAGATGCTGAAGCTGAATTAACATCAATCTTAAGTGAATATATTTCATTAGAAATTGATTTAGAGATCTTAGATATGTTAGTTGAATCTGCTGCTGCTGGAACAGAAGTGTGGTCAGCTGTAAACAACAGATCAATTTCAGGAACTGGAAACGGTACTGTATCATCTTTAGGATTCTATAATTCTCAAGGACAATGGTTCCAAACATTAGGAACTAAAATCCAGAAATTAAGTAACATCATTCACCAGAAAACTCTACGTGGTGGTGCTAACTTTATGGTAATTTCTCCAACAATCGGTACTATCTTAGAATCAATTCCAGGATATGCTGCTGATGCAGACGGAGATGTAAGTGCAGCTACTTACGCTTTTGGTGTACAAAAAGTAGGTGCTTTCAACGGAAGATATAAAGTATACAAAAATCCTTACATGACAGACAACTGTATGTTATTAGGATTTAGAGGTGCTCAATTCCTTGAAACTGGTGCTGTATTTGCTCCATACATTCCATTAATCATGACTCCATTAGTATATGATCCAGAAACTTTTACTCCACGTAAAGGATTGATGACTCGTTATGCTAAGAAAATGGTTCGTCCTGAATTCTATGGTAAAATTATGATCAACGGTCTTGAAACTCTATAGTAGATAGATTAAACATAATTTAGTAAAATTAACCCGGCTTTGGCCGGGTTTTTTTTTACTTTTCATACGTATAATAAAATGCGTTATATCCAAACTATATTTATCTCATTATATAGCTATATCAATAATTTACGGTTTGTTAACGTATTTACAACACTTTTATTCACTAATCGCACAACCCTTAATTTAAACATTTTATGGCAAGTAAACACCACACGGATGATGTATTCGTCCAAAAGAGAAGACCAAAAAATCCAATCAAATTTAATGTACAGCTTAACGACGAACAGAAGGAAGCTAAAGCAAAAATTATAGATTCACCAATAACGGTAATTAAAGGAATGGCAGGCTCAGGAAAAACCCTAGTTGCAACACAAGTAGCATTAGATATGCTATTTACAAAACAGGTAGATAAGATTGTTATAACAAGACCTACAGTATCTAAAGAGGATATAGGTTTTTTACCAGGAGATATTAAAGAAAAAATGGACCCATGGTTAGCACCAATTTATCACAACCTTAATATGCTCTATAATAAGGATAAAATACAGAAATTGCTCGATGACGAAATCATAGAAGTAGTCCCTTTTGCATTCTTAAGAGGTAGAACATTCTTAGATGCATTTGTTATAGTAGATGAAGCTCAAAATGTTACACATACACAAATGGAAACCGTAATTGGAAGATTAGGTAAAGGTTCTAAAATGGTGATATGTGGCGATATGGCTCAAATCGATTTAAAAGATAAGCGAGAAACCGGTTTTTCTTTTCTATCTAGAATAGAAGAGCACGTAAAAGGATTTAAAGTAGCAACTCTATTAAAAAACCATAGACATGATATAGTATCTCCTATATTAAAAGTATATAGTACCTTTAGAGATTAATTACAATTACATTTTTAGTTTTTGATATCATATTTATAATAAAAATATATAATGGCACAATGCATAACTAGTGGTTCGTTAAAAGTACTTATACAAGAAAGTATAACCTTACCTAATAAAAATGAGGAGATTTGTATTAACGAAATCACCATCCCTGGCATTACTCAAACAGTAAGAAGAGTTGATACTATATCTACCAAATTTAGTGGCAGTGGAGTTGAAATTTTAAGATTTGTTGATTCTGAAGAACAACAAGTAGCAGGTTCATTTGTAAGAGATACAGTTAAGTACATGAGATTTACGAATTTATGTTCTTCACACTTTATTTCTCTTTACTTAATCCAAGATAGTCCTGAATCAACCTCACCTAACACTACTAATAATGGTTCTGGTGATGAGACATTATTTAAGATAGATGCAGGTAAGTCAATGGTGTTTTCAAATGCACAAATACAAGGAACAGATTATTATGATTATGTCGTAGAAGGATATGTTGACATTCAATATTTTTCATCATTTGCTGCCTTATCTTCAATAAAAGCAAAAGCAGATACTAAAGATATCCAAATAGAATATTTTGTAGCTTCTTCTTAATATTTATAACAAAATTAAATTAAATAAAAAATGGCATTAACATACAGATCAGTAAAAGGTTCAGCATTAACAATTGATGAATTAGATAATAATTTTAGACATTTCACTGGATCCCATGCAATCACTGGGTCCCTTACAATATCAGCTGATTTAACAGTTGAAGGATCAGTAGTTTCATTAGCAGCTTTACCAACAGTAGACCCTGCAGTTGCAGGTCAACTTTGGAATGATGCCGGGACTTTAAAAGTATCATTATAGTTTATACTTAAAACTTACATAAAAAAATTAAGGGCTCAATATGAGTCCTTTTTTTCATATTTATAACAAAACATAGATTATGAATATACCTATTTGGGATGGTTCAAGTTCATTCGCACCCGGAGAAACACCTTTTGGTTTTTATGATAATGACGCTGAATTTAGAAGAGATGCTGATAAAGTAGCTGTTTTCTGTGCAAACAGAATGGGTTACCCATTAGTTGACATCGAACTACAATCAGGTTCTTTTTATACGGCATTCGAAGAAGCTGTAACCATGTATGGGAATGAAATATGGGCCTATATAGTTAGAGATAATTTTTTAGATTTAGAAGGTCTTTCAATATTTGAAGAATTAAACGAAACAATAATAACACCAAGCTTTGCTTCTATTGTTAGGTTAACTGAACAATATGCTGATGAAGCAGGAGTAGGGGGAAACATCCCCTGGTATTCTGGTTCTTTTGCTTTAACTAGAGGACAACAAAATTACAGTTTTGAAACATTTATGTCAGCTAGTGGGTTTACTGGATCTGCTTATTCTGAAGGAATAGAAATTAAACGAGTATTTTATCAAGAACCAGTACCTGCATCTTCTCAATTTTTAGATCCATACTCTGGATGGGGTTTTGGAGGTGGTATCGCAGCCGGAATGGCAGGAGTTGGAGGATTTGGTGGTAGTCAAGGGTTTTTAATGATGCCATTAAGTTTTGATATGCAAGTAATCCAATCTATTGAAATGAATCAAATGGTTAGGAGATCTAATTATAGCTTTGAAGTTCATGGAAATGATCTTAAGGTATTTCCTGTTCCTAACCAAAGTGGTGCTATATGGTTTCAATACATTTTTAATAGTGATAGATCATCAGGTGCTATAAAATGTGCCGAAGATAAAATTAATAATGTTAGTAACGCTAACTTTAAAAACCCTAAATATAGTTTAATTAATTCTATTGGTAGACAGTGGATATTTGAAATGACATTAGCCATTTGTAAAGAAATGTTAGGGTATGTTAGAGGTAAATATTCAAGCATCCCAATTCCAAATGCAGAAGTAAACCTTAACCAAGGTGATTTAATATCTGCGGCAACTGCTGAAAAAACAGCCTTATTAGAAAGATTAAGAGCATATCTTGATGAAACTTCTAGAGCAGCCTTATTAGGAAGAAAAGCACTAGAAGCAGAATCTAAAATGGTAGAATTACAACAAGTCCCTTGGACAATTTTTATAGGATAATATATGGCAATGTTTACAGGACAGAGAGATGTCTCTCTGGTAAGAAAATTTAATAGAGAATTGATGGGTAACATTATTACCCAACAATGTTCTTTGTATCAATTTAAATTAGAAGAAACTAAAGTAAATATTTATGGTGAAGCAGCCGGGTCTAAATTTTATAATGGTCCTTTCTTATTTAATGTTTTAATTAATAGGCAGGATCAAGCATATGCTGAAAATGAAGAAGGAATACAGTTTAATCAACCTATTGATTTTTATTTCTTTAGAGATGATTTAGTTGACGCTGATGTAGTACCTGAAGTAGGTGATATTGTTTTATACCAAGAAAGCTATTATGGTGTACAGAGTACAATAGGTAACCAATATTGGGGAGGTAAAAATCCTGATTATCCAAACGAAGTAAATCCTTTAAATCCTGGATTAGAAAAATTTGGTAGTAATTTATCAATTTTAGTATCAACATATTATATACCAGCAGATAAAGTAGCAATTTCACCTTATGTAGAAAGAATGTAATGAGCAAAATTAGAAAACCCATACCAAAAACCCAAAAACAATTAAGTGTTGAACAGCAAAAGGCGTTTGATACTGAAAGAGGTAACCCAAACGCTAGAATCAACCCAAACGAATCAGAAACTGGGATAGATTTTAATAGATCTACTAAATTAAGTTTTAAAGGTGATTCTACAAAACCCTTTTCTATAGGTATACAAGATCTTGATGAAGCGGTATTTTATTATTTTAAAAATGTAATTAAACCTTTTGTATTTCAAAATGGAGAAAGAAGAAATGTTCCTGTAATATATGGTTCACCTGAAAGATGGAAATCATTCCAACGTGATGGTTACTATAGAGATAAAAGTGGTGCCATAATGCTACCTATTATTGTTTTAAAACGAGATACATTAACAAAAGATAGAACAGTATCTAATAAACTAGATGCTAATGGTGTAAATTTATATGGATCGTTCCAAAAAAGATACAGCCCCGATAATTTTTATAACAATTTTTCAATATTAAACAATAAAAAACCAGTAAAAGAACATTATGCAGTAGCTATGCCTGATTTTGTGACATTAGAATATAGTGTTATTGTTCAATCCTACTATATGGAACAATTAAACAAAATTATCGAAGCATGTGAATACGCATCAGATTCTTACTGGGGTAATCCCGAAAGATTTAAATTTAGAGCTTTTATCGATTCCTTTGCAACTGAAACTTCACTAACTAAGGGTATGGATAGGTTAGTAAAAGGAACATTTAAAATCCAATTGAGAGGATACATTATACCTGATACAATCCAAAAAGAAATGCATTCCATTCAAAAGTGGAATTCTAAATCCAAAGTTACAATTAATATGGAAACTACCCGTAATGCTGACACATTCGAACCAGGCATTAGAACACTCCCTAATGGACAAACTCGTCAAGAGTAATTTGGAGATCGTTAAATAGTTATGTATATTAAGGTTACTGAAACTAACCACAGTTATATAGTAGTAAATGAAGAAAACACCAAAGATATTTGCCCACGGTAGTTATATAGGAACTACAGGATACGCTAACCATACTAGATTTTTTTATAGAGAACTTTCAAAATTATATAGTTTAAAAGTTAGAAATTATACTGTAGGAAAAACCTGGGTGGGTCAAAGTGAAGAACCCCACAACGATGAAAAGGATTTTGATTCTTTAGATAAACAACTTTTATGTGAACAATCCTTATGGGATTCTGAAAGAAATCTAAACCACCACCCTGTATATTTATCTCATGGTGAAAGCTTTGATCATAACCTAAATATTGTTTTAAACGAAACAGATCATTTTTTCTATTATGAAGAGTACGACGGTCCTAAAATAGCATATAACGTTTGGGAATCAACCCGTCAACCTGATCGATTTTTTAATAAATTAAAAGAATACGATCAAATATGGGTTGCTTCTAATTGGCAAAGAGATTGTACTATAGAACAGGGAATGAACCCAGATAAAGTAAAAGTTATACCTGAAGCAGTAGATGGTAATATATTCCAACCTAACTCTTCAGTTACATTACCAGAATATAAAGATGAAAGATTTAAATTTGTATTATTTGGTAGATGGGATTATAGAAAATCCACTAAAGAAATAATTGAATGTTTCCTCCAAGAATTCAGTAAAGATGAACCAGTAGATTTAGTTTTATCTATAGATAACTTGTTTGCTAAAGATGGGTTTGATAATACTGAAGACAGATTAAAACATTATAATCTAGAAGACCCTAGATTAAAAATAAAACATTTTCCTACTCGAGAAGAATATATAAAATACCTACAAAAAGGTCATGTATTTTTATCTTGCGCAAGAGCTGAAGGGTGGAACTTACCTTTAATTGAAGCTATGGCTTGTGGTACTCCTTCAATATATTCAAATTGTAGTGCACAGTTAGAATTTGCAGAAGGGCTTGGAATACCTGTAGATATAAAATCTATGTCTGAAGCTAAAAGAGGTGAATATAGTAGTTTTTCCCAATCTTTATTAGTTGGGGAATTTTATGAGCCGGATTTTGACCATTTGAAAACTCAAATGAGAGATGCTTATGTTAATTATAAAAAACACAAAAAACAGGCATTATTAGAGTCTAAAATTATTAGAGAAAAATTCACTTGGGAAAATGCTGCTAAGATAGCCAGCAATGAAATAGATAATTTTTTAGATAACTTACCAAAAAATAAAATAGAAATAAGTTTTAATTTAGGCCCAAAAGTTGAAGTTAAAGGACATAATAAAGAAGAATATTTTGTTGAATTTATAGATAGTTCTACTAATAAAGTAATACATTCATCCACAATTAAAAACAATATGTGGACCAAATGTAATAAATCTTACCATATTCCTTGGGTTATAAAAGTAAACGGAGTAATAATCCATACTTTTGATTTAAAGGATAAAACAGTCAAAATTAACTTTGAATCAAAAGCATTAGGAGACACACTTGCTTGGACTCCACAAGTCTTAGAATTTTATAAAAAACATAAATGTAAAGTAATAGTAAGTACTTTTCACAATGAATGGTTTGAAACACTCCCAGCATATAAAAACATTAAATTTATAAAACCTGGAAAATCTAGTAGCTCTTATGTTACTTATCAAATAGGTTGGTTTAAAAGTAATAAAGGAGATTGGAAAAATTTCGATCATCACCCCAATCAAGTAAATACTATACCACTTATACAAGCTGCTACTGATATTTTAGGTTTACCTTATAAAGAAGTACATTATGGAATAAACTTTATACCTAAAAAACGACCAATTAAAGGTAAGTATGTATGTATCGCTCCAAGAGCAACATCAGGTTTAAAAGAATGGCCACATGAAAACTTTAGATCGTTAGCAAAAAAATTACAAAGTAAAGGGTATAAAGTAGTTAATATATCTAAAGAAGGCTTTAAGGGAACCAATATAATAGACAAAAAGAATTTAAAGTGGGAAGATACTTTAAATCATTTATACCATGCTGATTTATTTATAGGGTTAGGTTCTGGTTTATCATGGCTTAATTGGGCATTAGATAAACATACAGTTATGATAAATAACTTCATCCCACATGGATTTGAATTTACTCATAATTTAACTAAAATAGAAAACCACTCAGTATGTAATAATTGCTGGGTTAGCCCTTCTTATGTGTTTGATCCCGGAAATTGGGATTGGTGTCCAGAAAATGAAGGAACAAAAAATCAACACATATGTCAAAAATCAATAACTACGGATGTGGTGTATAACAAAGTTTTAGAGGTGTTAGAACCAAAAAAAAAACTTAATTTTACATGGATAACAGGTGGAAATGAAGCCTATTTACCTATGATAGAAGTATTAGCTAAAAGCTTATTAAAATATTCTAAACACAAACTTATAGTGTATAGTTTCAATTGTAATTCTACAATCGATTTACCCAATGTAATCAATAAAAGAATTGATTATAGACCGAAATCTACACATGCTAACACACATGAACCCGATTTATTTAGTAAAGACTATTCTATTTACTTTGCTAAGTATTTAGCAAGTTTAGATTCTTTAAATGAAGACTATGATAGTTTTGCTTGGATTGATGGTGATGCCTTTGCAACTGAAAATATAGATACCTCTCTCCAATACTTACCAGGTTTAAAAGATTACCCTTTATTTATGAAATATTTTCACGATGATATTAATCAATGGAGACATCATAAAGGTATAAAATTAGAGGGAAGTTATGGTAATGAATTAGCGACTATAAAAAATATTAAAAGAAACCCTAATAATAAATTAATAGCAACTGGTTTTTATTTCTATGATAAAAAAAGTAAACCCTTTTTTGAGAAATGTTTAGAATGGAATAAAGAACTAAACCAATATTCAATAAAAATCTATACCGATGATAATGCATTTTCAGAAGAAAGGGTAGCTAATAATATATTATGGGAAGAAAATAAAATTTTAGATTTACCTATTACTTGGAATAACTATTATAGTTCAAAGGATGAAACTTTAGTTAGTCCTTATTTTTTAAAAAAAGGATTTGATATAATGTATGATAAACTAACATTACAACCCTATTTTATTCATGGACCTGACCCCTCAGTAAAACCAAAAAATGCAGAAACTTTAAATCAAGCATTTAATGATTACCAGTTAAAAAAATTAATGATTGTAGCGCATCCAGATGATGAATTAATATTTGGTGGGGCTGAGCTAATAAAACATGGACCTGAATATAAAGTTATTTGTCTTACTAATAAATCAAATGAAATTAGAAGTAAGGAATTTAAAACGGTAATGGAAAAATTAAATGTAGGGTCTTGGGAGATGTTTGATTACGAAGATACATTATTTCCTACTCAACAATTTAATTTAG
>Ga0209712_10001923_pt1 | contig 17427 bp, 17 predicted proteins | sample ArcOceMetagenome_FD_187443 | JGI IMG/M metagenome (GOLD analysis project Ga0209712, IMG submission 187443) | Marine eukaryotic phytoplankton communities from Arctic Ocean - Arctic Ocean - Greenland ARC118M Metagenome (SPAdes) (version 2) | ecosystem: Environmental > Aquatic > Marine > Oceanic...
CATAGCGCCCACTTCAGTTGCCGTTTCCCATAATGGTTTGCCGGTTTCTTGAGCGATAGTTAAAGCAAGTGCTTGTTTATTTTGCCCGAGTAATTCGGCAAATTTTTTGACATAAACCAATCGTTCGTCAAAAGTGAGGCTGCTCCAAGCAACAAAGGCCAAACGGGCAGCCTTTACGGCAGCATCAACTTGTTCTTGGGATGCTGATTTAGCTTGCCAAATAATTTCTTTCTTTGCTGGATCAACTGATTGTATATCGTGACCTTCGCCAGCTAACCATTTGCCTGTGATAAAATGTGTATGCTTATTCATGATTATGTCCTGAAATGAGTAGGAGCAAAGCGAATGTTGTCGCCATCGCTTACACCGAGTGCATCAGCGGCTTGTTGACAAATAGTGGCATGTTCAGTATTGACATCAATAAAGAGTGGCGCACAAACGCCACGAAAGTCTTGTACCTTAGTATTGATTATAAAAAAGGTTTGTTGATTATCATTAACTTCATCAGTCACTTTAATCTGCATTTTTCTACTCGCTTGCGCACTGCGGATATGTTTTAAATTTGCTTCAACGGTGGGACCCGCATCGAAAATATCCACATAACCTCTGCAACTAAATCCCTCTTGTTCGAGAAGTTGTAATGCGGGTTTGGTTTTTTCATGTACTTGGCCAATCACTGCTTGAGCTTGTTTGCTTAACAAACTTACATAGATTGGGTATTTTGGCATAAGCTCAGCGATGAACTGTTTTTGACCAATACCAGTGAGATAGTCAGCCGTAGGGAAGTCCATCGAAAAGAAATGCTCTTCTAACCATTGCCAAAAAGGTGATTGCCCGTTTTCGTCATTAATTCCGCGCATTTCGGCGATGATAGTTTCAGCAAAACGGTTTCTGTGTTCCATCATAAACAAAAAGCGAAACTTGGATAGCAATCTACCGTTTAAGCCCTCTCTGGCACCCTGGCGCAAAAATAATGTGCATATTTCAGAGACTCCTGTGTAATCGTTACATAGGGTAAGGATATCGACATTATTGTAAATTTTTAGTTCACGTGATGCATGCACTACTTTACTTAAATGATAATGATAAAATGCATCGTCTAAGCCTACACCGGCCACAATACCGCTAGTCCCCACTACTTCTTTGGTGTCTTGGTCTTGCATCACAAACAGATAGCTTTCATCTGCTGGCTCGGCGACAACTTTGGCAAAGGCTTGTATTGACTTGTCTATCTTACTTCTGAGCAAAACTTCGTTTACTGGCAACGACGTGAAACCTACCCCAGATTCTTGAGCAATTTCATTCAGTGACGAATAATCATCAGGATGGATTGGGCGAATAATTTTCATGTTCGCTTACTCATTTATAGGAGACGTCGGCGCCAACTACTTTTGCCACTGCTCGTTCGAAACGAATCAGCCCTTCTTGAATATCTTCATCAGGTATAATAAGTGATGGAGCAAAACGCACTACATTAGCACCTGCAATCAAACACATTAAGTGCTCTTCAGCGGCAGAAACTAAAAATTCTTTAGCGCGACCAGTAAAGTTTTCATTTAATGCAGCACCCAATAATAGGCCTTTACCCCGAATTTCTTCAAAACAGTGGTATCGGCTATTGATGGCTTCTAATCCCCTTCGGAAAAGTTGTTCTTTATGTTTTACCCCATTCAACACTTCGGGTGTGTTAACAATATCCAATACTCTTTCTGCTATTGCGCAACCTAGTGGATTACCACCATAAGTGCTGCCGTGAGTACCTATCTTTAAATGTTTGGCAATGTCTGTGGTTGTTAACATGGCGCCAATTGGAAAACCACCACCAAGCGCTTTAGCTGTTGTGAGTATGTCTGGTATTACCCCAAGCCCCATGTAGGCAAAAAGCTCGCCAGTACGACCAACACCGGATTGCACTTCATCAAAGATAAGCAGGGTGTTGTGTTTGTCACACAAAGCACGCACCCCTTTAACAAAATCAATAGTCGGACTGATTATGCCGCCTTCACCCTGCAATGGTTCCATCATAACCGCACACGTTCTGTCGGATATTAATGCTTCAAAACTTGCTAAGTCATTATAATCTACGTGCTCGATACCACCTGGTTTAGGACCAAAGCCATCTGAGTAAGCGGTTTGTCCACCCACTGTGACAGTAAAGAAGGTCCGGCCATGGAAGCCTTGTTTAAAAGAGATAATTTGATCTTTATGCTCGCCAAAGTGGTCGAGGGCAAAACGACGGGCTAGTTTTAATGCTGCTTCGTTAGCTTCAGCACCAGAATTGGCAAAATATACTTTTTCGCCAAAAGTGGCATCAGTTAGTTTTTTGGCTAAACGAAGGGCCGGCTCGTTGGTTAAAACGTTGCTCAAATGCCACAGTTTTTGTCCTTGCTCTGTCAATGCGGAGACGAGTTCAGGATGGCAATGGCCCAACACATTGACTGCAATACCCCCAGCAAAATCGATGTATTCGGTACCTGCTTGATCCCACAAACGAGAGCCTAATCCTTTTACCGGTATTATTGCTGCTGGGTTGTAATTAGGAACCATTACTTCATTAAACAAGTCGCGAGTTACATTCATAATATTGCCTTACTAGTGTCATATCTTGATTTAAAAAAGAACGGTAGTATGGCAGAAGGTTTGACACTTGTCTTTATGCATGTTGAATGCAAAGCGCCGTTTTTAAAGGGGTTCATCTAGTTTTGCATGAAAAGTGAATAACTATTAATTAGCTGACAATCTAGTATTCATCGTCAGTATCAAGTAACTCCAACACTGGATGCCAGTATTGGAGTTTTTAACTATTTTAGTGGTATTGCATGAATATGCTTAAAATAATTAATCGTTATTCAAGATTAGGTCAAGTGAGCGCATATCTGTTGTTTTCAGTAGTTCTAAAGAGCCTTTGGGCATACGCAGGGTGCGTATGAAATCTTTAGACTGCTGTAAATCAATCAGCTTATGACCTCTTAACATACGATATTGTGCATAGGCTTTGCCTTGTATTAATACTAAGGCGAGGGGAGATAAGTTTGCTGTCGGTTCATTGTTTGCCACTTCAAACATTGCATTGGCAATAATGACCCTTTGCATAGCCATTTTATCAATTAAGTTAGCACTAATTTCTAATGCGTATTTATTGATTAGCTGGTTGAGAAATTTACCAGATGGAGTGATTCTAGTTAAAGCTGAATGCTCTTCATGTTTTTTTTCACTGAGAGTTTCTAATAATGCTTCTCGCAGCACGCTCTCGAAAAGTCTGAAGTATAGCTTTGACACCACTACTTTGCCCATCGTCTGTAACATACCTAAACAAAAAGCATGGTCTTGTTTGACACCCACCACAGAAGCTATTCGTTTGCAGGAAATTGCTGTTGTTAATGCTTCCTCCCAAATTCTTAATTTTATATCCGGGTAAGGGTCTGTGATTTGAGGCATTAAGCGTTTGAAAGCCAGAGATGTGATTATAACCATTAAATTCTCTAAGCCAAAAAAGTTAAGACCGACTCCCATAGTTTTTACTAATACAACCTTACCTTTGTTGTCTCTGCGCTGGTAATTAGGCTGATTAACGAATTTCATTAAATCATTGAATAACCATGGCAACTCGGTTGCGATGGTTTCAACTTTAGATATAGTTGCTGCTTTAACACCAACCAGATCAAGTAATTTAGCTAATGATTTGTCTAAGCCTAAGATTTTTGTATACAGTTGTTCTGTATCTTCAATGCTCACCTTTAGACGTTTTTCTACTTCAATATTGATCTGGTTTGTGATGGTATTAAGATAACTAATATCAAACTTGTTGTTTAAATCTTTTTCACGAATCGCTTGTTTTTCAACTCGCAACAATGATCTAGCTGTTTTATTTTGCTCAATCTCAATCACACTTAACGAAGGTTCTTCCCCTTGGAGAGCTTGCTGTTGTGCCGCTTTCACATCTAAAAATAGACCTTCAAAGCGATATTTAATTAGGTCTTCAATGTTTGTGAATGTACTCATAAATTATTTTATACTTAATAAATTGATTTGATGATTAATTTTCTGGATGTATTTATTCATGTGCAATAACGTTTAGAGTCACAAATTTATCTTACATCAATATAATGAGATTTCCACACTGATACTTTAGCGCACTATAGATATTTTTGTTGTGAGAAAATTGTTAAGTATGTGATGACCAAATTCGGTTAATAATGATTCCGGATGAAATTGCACACCAAAAATTGGCAGAGTGTTATGTTCAATAGCCATTACTTCTCTATTTTCTGTTCCGTCTTGGCGTAACGCGTCACTCTTGCCGTCGGCATTAACACTGCACCACGCAGTTATCTTAAAGCCCTCAGGGATACTCAATCTATCTAACACTAATGAGTGATAACGCGTGGCGACAAATGGTATAGGAACATCTTTAAACAAACAGGAGTGGGAATGATAAATTTGTGATGTTTTCCCATGTTTTATTTGTTTTGCTTTAATAACCTTAGCACCAAATACCTGCCCTATTGCTTGATGCCCCAAGCAGACGCCTAATATTGGAATAACACCAGCAAATACTTTTATAGCTTCTAGTGTTATTCCTGAACTATTCGGTGTACGAGGCCCAGGAGAGAAAACCAAAAATTTGGGGCTCAAATATTCTATTTCGGCGCAACTGATTTCATCATTGCGCAACACCACTACATCTTGTCCCAACTCTTCAAAATAGCGAGCCAAATTGTAGGTAAATGAATCATAATTGTCAATTAACAGAAGCATTGTCTGTTTAACCAGTGATTAATTTAAGGACGTTTAACAAAACCTACCGCTTCGTATGCTTTAGCTAAGGTGATGGCTGCACGTTGACTGGCTTTTTCTGAGCCCTCACGCATTATTTTATTTAGCTCAGTTTGATCTCCCCTTAATGCATAATACTTTTGCTGGATCGGCTCTAGTAATGCAACTATTGCATCAGCTACATCTGATTTTAAATGTCCATACATTTTATCTTCATAACTAGGAACCAGTGTTTCTATTGAGGTTCCTGTGGCACATGATAAAAGGCCCAATAAATTTGATACACCAGGCTTCTCTGTTGTATCAAAGTAAATACGTGCTCGGTCGTCGGAGTCTGTTACTGCACGCTTAATTTTCTTAGTAATCTTTTTTGGATCTTCTAACAGGCCAACAAAATTATTAACGTTATCGTCTGACTTAGACATCTTTTTTGTTGGGTCTTGCAAACTCATCACTCGAGCACCAAATTCGGGTATATATGGTTCGGGTATGCTAAATATGTTGCCATATACATTATTAAAGCGTGTAGCAATATCTCGAGCCAACTCTAGGTGTTGTTTTTGGTCATCGCCCACAGGTACTTGGTTGGCTTGATATAACAAGATGTCTGCTGCCATTAATACCGGGTAAGAATACAAACCAGCATTAATGTTAGACGTATTTTTCGCTGACTTATCTTTAAACTGAGTCATGCGATTGAGCTCACCCATCTGGGTATAACAATTCATCAACCAAGCTAATTGGGCATGTTCTGGAACATGAGACTGCATAAAAACTGTACTTTTAGCGGGATCAATCCCACACGCTATATAAAGCGCCAATCCATCTAAGCAAGCTTGATGCAGGACTTTAGGATCTTGTCTTACGGTTATCGCATGCAAATCAACCAACATGTATAAACAGTCATGATCCTCTTGCATATTGACCCACTGACGAAGTGCCCCCATATAATTACCAATGCTGAGTTGGCCTGAAGGCTGGCAGCCGCTTAGTACAATTGGTTTTGTCATATTAATCGGTTCTACTTATAAATAATGTTTAAAAGAAAGGTTAATTAACTAAAGCAAGTTCAGAGCGCATTTGGTTAATCACTGCTTGATAATCCCCTTGGCCAAAAATAGCAGAACCTGCTACAAACATATCGGCACCTGCTTCTGCAATGGCGCGAATATTATCGACTTTTACGCCGCCGTCAATTTCTAATCGAATATCAAAACCTGATTGGTCAATTAATGCGCGAGTTTGTTTTAATTTGTTTAAGCTATTCTGGATGAAATCTTGACCTCCAAAGCCAGGGTTAACAGACATTAACAAAATATGATGTAACTTATGCATCACATGATCAAGATGTTGTAATGGAGTGGCGGGGTTAAATACTAAACCTGGCTGACAGCCAGAATCGATGATCAGTTGTAAACTTCTATCCACATGCAGTGATGCTTCAGGGTGAAAGCTTATATAGCTTGCCCCAGCATCGGCAAACTGCTTTATCATATCGTCTACTGGTTGCACCATAAGATGAACATCGATATCAGCCGTAACACCATGTTTACGTAATGCTTTACAAACTAAAGGGCCAATAGTCAAATTTGGGACATAATGGTTGTCCATAACATCAAAGTGAACGACATCTGCGCCAGCACTGAGCACTTTGTCTACTTCTTCACCTAACTTGGTAAAGTTGGCGGATAAAATCGAAGGAGCGATCAAATAAGGTTTCATTACTTTCCTTAAAAACAAAATCAATACTTTACAGAAAAAACCATATTGACAAAAGCGCCCTGTTTGCACCAATATAGTATCACTGTTCTTTTTTGGTGCAATTAGTGTCCTGAAAGCTTACTAAATCGTTCGGTTTCAAATCATTTTAATTCGGAAATAACTAATAAAAACATGTGGATAAGTGATTTGTTGTGAGTGTTGTTTATTTGTTGCATTTAGACATTAGGTTTGTGTTGTTAATGATAAAATAAAAAAATATGATGAAAAGCATCGTTAAATTACTGAAAATATTATAATACAATCGGGGTACACATATGAAAACTTTAAAATTTACTGCTATTGCTACTGCTTTATTAGCCGCATCTAGTGTTAGTCAAGTGGCACTAGCCGAAGGAAGCGTCAGCGCTAATGTCGGTTATGTTTCTGAGTACCACTTCCGTGGTATTCAGCAAACTACCAGCGGTTCTGCAAGTGCTGGTTTAGATTATGAAAACGGCGGTTTTTATTTAGGTACATGGGTTGCTGATGTGGCTGAAGGTTTAGAAATTGACTTTTACGGCGGTTACGGTATTGAACTTGAAAGTGGGCTTTCACTGGGCATCGGCGCAACGACTTATCAATATACCGGTGACTTTGATAGTGCTTATAATGAAGTTAATTTAAGTGCTGGTTTTGGTATGTTTAGCCTTGAGTACTCTGTTGGAACATGGGACGGTGTTGATGGTGAAGAAGCCACTACTGAAGCAGACTATACGTTCACTGGTATTTCGCTAGAGCACAATGGTTTCTCAGGTACCTTCGGTTCTTGGGGCGATGAGTTTTCAGGTGAGTATTTTGAAGTGGGATACGGTACTGAGATTGGCGGATTCGATGTGGGTTTGGGTCTAATCTTCAGTGGTTCTGACCTTGATGACGATGAAGCGATGTATTTTTCACTTAGTAAATCTTTCGACCTATAAAGTTGATTTAATTCGTTAATTTATATGAAGGCGCATTTGTTGCGCCTTTTTTGTATTTAAAGATTAACGATAAAGTGCCTAACATATCAGGTGAAGTGCAGTCGTTACTTTTTAAATTGAGGTATAATTCAAAATTATCTAAATGCGGATGACACTATGAACAGGAAGTCAAAATCGTTATTTACCCTAACCGGAGTGACTATAATTAGTCTAACGACTATTGCTATATTAAGTGTTCCTCAGGTTATGTTAGACGATAAAAATGGGTTTTGTGGAAATCTAGAAAATGTTGTTCTTGAACATGAGTTACCTATAAGTCACCCTGTGAATAGATGTGTTGCCAATCAGTCTCATGGTGTAAGTTGGTCTGAATGGTTCACTGGGCGTTCAAGCTCTTATCAGTTTCATTTTATTGATTTACTTGAGTTACTTTCACGTTCAGATAATAACTCAGAAAAAAATCTAATCCAGACAAACTAATTTCACTTGAAAATTAAATTAATTGGCCTGATAAAGTGCTAATAGTTCAGCCACTTTTAATCTAGTGCTACCATTTTGACTAATAAAACGACTGACCTGAAGTTTAGTCAAATCAGCGCCTTGATAAATATTCCTAGTAAATTCAGTATCGTGATTACTAACCAACACTGGGATATTGCGAGTGTAACCTGTGCGATGAGCCAATGATGCTAGCTTAATCTGATTATCCAAGGTAAATCCACCAGTAGCATAACTATTGAACATAGCTGTTTTGCTGATAGGTGCATAAGGTGGGTCGCAATATATTACTGAGCCCTTTCGCGCCTTTGCGAAAACCTTCTCAAAAGACTCACAAGTAAATGTTGCTAGTTGAGATTTCTCCGCAAAGTAAATTAGCTCTTTTTCTGGAAAATAGGGTGCTTTGTATCTGCCAAAAGGCACATTAAATTTCCCGCTATTGTTATAACGGCACAACCCATTGTAGCCGTGTCTATTCAAATAAAGAAAATACACCGCTCTTTCATAGATATCCTCACTATCATTAAACTCTTGCCTCATATGGTAATAACGTTTTTCTTCGTTATGGACTGAGGTGAACAGCTTGGCACTATCTGCTATGTAATCAATAGATTGGTGTTTTACGATATTGTATAAATTAATCAAATCAGGATTAATATCGTTAAGCAGATATTTGGAATAATTGGTATTGAGAAATACTGAGCCCGCACCAACAAATGGCTCAATGAGCTTTTTCGCTTGTGGAAGTTTAGCGTTGATGTCTTCGATAAGTTTGTACTTACCGCCGGCCCATTTCAAAAAGGCTCTATTTTTTTTATTTTTCGTTACTACCAATGTTTCAACCAAGTTAGAGCCGTTAGTTTCTGGGACGGAATTGTAACGGTACTTGACAAAAACAACAAATAGCTTAAGGCTCAGAGATGCTTATTTCTTGTTTGACTTGCCTAACATCCTTAACAAACGGAGTGTTTTTTAACATCGGATCTGACAGATTGATTATTTCTGCCCTGGCAGACTCTATTGAGGAAAAATGTTGGTTTTTTAGTAACACAAACCAATCACCATCATAACGTTGGGTTTTATATAACCACAGTTGTTGGATTATTTGTTGATCCCTAACATAATCTTGCAAAACATTAATATTAGCCATCGCTGCTATTTGAATTACAAAATGTTTATTAGGTAATGCCAATAACATACCATGATCAGTCGTAAGAAAACCTGTAGTTTGGACTTGTTCAGTATTAGCTAACCGTTCTGCCTTCTGTGAGGATATCGGTGCAAACTTAGCTTTATCTTCGATTTGATAGTCATTGACACTGTCAGTTTGTGCTTCTAAGTCCTCAACTATGGCGGGCTGCTTTGGCACGTAAGCCAACTTCGTTTGTGTATTCAGTTTTTCATCAATATTACTGCTTTGTAAAAGTACTTTATTTGATCGCACTTGAAGTTTGGCACTGGCTGTGCTCCAGTCCGTCACTAATAGTTCTTTAATACCCACTTTAGTCAAGTTTGGTATGATTTCTGGAACAACTGTAGCTTCAAAAATTTGAGGTGCTACTTGGATAGTTTGAATGGAGACTGGCTCTTGTGCTAACTCGGCGTCATTAGAAGGTTCAGGAGTTTGCTCTTGTGGCGCTATATGAGTGGTAAAATATGACCGCATAATGCTCACTTTTTCTGGGTACTGCCAGCCCAGCATCCCAGTAAAAACAACTAAAAAAAACAATCCTAATAAAGTGGCCATCCACCACTTTTTATAAATTGGTTTAGCCTCGTAAGACTGACAACTTCGATCTTGTATACGTTGTGCAAATTTTTTACGTTTATCTTGAATGAATGTTTCTAAATCAGACGATTCATAAGTCTCAGCCGGTTGAATGTCAATTTGACTAGTTAACACTATGGGTTGTTCTTTGGATTTAGCCCCCAAAGATAACTTAGCGGATTCGGCCCAATCCGAGAGACCCATTAGCAATATATTAAGGTGTTGTTTGTTGTTAGCAAAGCGACTTTGTAAGACTAAGTCCCACAGCTCTTTAACAAGCTTAATGGGCAGTTTTTCAGCTTGAAAAACACTTATCAAGATTGGGCCATTATGATTGTTCAGAGGTTCTAGTAATTGGTTCAGCGGTCGATTAAAGTCTGCCGCTTGCTTTTGGCTAACGAGTTGACGAAATAACTTTTCTCGATAGACAACTAAAGGGGTTAATTCATTTGCAGTGAGCATGGCCAAGTCAGCCTGCTCATTTTTATAAGCTAGAAACCTTTCAACAACTTGTGATTGTTGTGGTATTTTATCGCTGCAAACAAACACAAGTTGTGAAGAGTAACTAATTAGGTAGTCTAATCGGTTGTTCAGTTCTGAGGCTGCCATTTTTCATATACCTAGGTAGTGATGTTTATTATATCGATACAAAAAACATCAATACAAAAAACTAAAAATTAGTCCTAAGAAAGAATGATGCGTAACACCTCTTCAGATATTTCATTTGTGACAAGTGCTTTGCCAATTCCTTTGGGAATAACAAAAAAAAGTTGTCCAGCTTGCACTTTTTTATCGTGGCGCATATGTCGAACAAAATCGTCGTATGCCATGCCACTAGGTGCAACTGTAGGTAAATCAAATGCTTGCAGTAGAGATTCGATACGACTGAATTCTGACGCTTCGAGCCAATTCATCTTAGTTGCTACTGCAGAAGCAAGAACGATGCCTGTTGAGACAGCTTCGCCGTGCAACCAGTTGCCATAACCCTTTTCTGCCTCTATTGCATGGCCAAATGTATGGCCTAAATTTAATATTGCTCTTAACCCAGACTCTCTTTCGTCAATGGCAACTATCTCTGCTTTAATCGCGCAGCAACGGGCAATCATATATTGCAGCGATGCAATTTTTTTATGTTTGATGGCTTGTTGATTTTCTTCTAACCATATAAAGAAGTCGGAGTCATAAATCACTCCGTATTTAATGACTTCAGCCATTCCAGCAGCAAACTCTCTTTCAGGCAAAGTGGACAGACTATTAGTATCAATCAATACTGCTTTAGGTTGATAAAATGCGCCAATCATATTTTTACCCAACGGGTGATTGACTGCTGTTTTTCCGCCTACTGATGAATCCACTTGTGACAATAAGGTAGTAGGAATTTGTATGAAAGGCATACCCCTCTGAAAACTAGCAGCAACAAAACCAGTTAAGTCACCCACCACACCACCACCTAATGCAATTAATGTGGTGTCACGAGCTGCAGACATTTCCAAAAGCTTTGAAATTATGATTTCAAAGCTTTGTAGGTTTTTGTGTTGTTCACCATCAGGTATAACAATTTTACTGACGTCATAGCCTGCTAAGGCTTTACTAATGATAGGAAAGTAAAGAGGTTCAACCACATCATTTGTCACGACTACTACTTTGTTAGTGGTGAGATGTGTGGTCAAAACTTCTGGATGATTAAGCAGATTGGCTTCAATCAATATAGGGTAACTACGCTCACCCAACTCAACTGTTAGTGTTGCCATAATTAGCTAGCCCTATTTTTGTTGTATTGAAAAGAGAGTTACAGACCTATTTTAACAATTATCTGATTAGCAACAGCGCGAGCGCTTTGATCATCGGTATCAACAATATAATCGGCAGCATCTTCATAAAGGGGATTACGTTCTTCAGCTAGATTGCGCAATACCGCTTCAGGATCATCTTTTTGCAACAACGGACGACGCTTATCTCGCTGGGTTCTTGCTACTTGTTTATCAATGGTAGTTTGCAAATAGACTACTATGCCTCGTGCTGACAATCTGTTTCTAACATTTTTACTGACTACCGAGCCACCGCCTGTTGCCAAAACAATGCCTTGTTTATCAGTTAAGTCGTTGATGATGTTTTCTTCACGTAGACGAAAACCTTCTTCTCCTTCAAGATCAAATATCCAAGCGATATCTGCGCCCGAGCGTCTTTCAATCTCCTGATCAGAGTCAAAAAATTCTAAGTGAAGTTCATCTGCTAGATGCCTACCAATCGTGCTTTTACCAGCACCCATGGGGCCTATAAGGAATATATTACGTTTTTCAGCCATTTTTGCTTATTTCACAACTATGTTTAAGGGGTAGAAAGTTCTGTTCGGCTACCCTTTTATGGATTAACCAGACCTCGTCGAAAATTTCGATGTTGTGATTATCTCAGTTTTACAGTGAATTTTGCAAGCTTTGTAAAGGTTATGCAGCAGGAATAATAAAAAAACTGCCTAATCGAGTGGTTAAACTGTTTTTTTCAATCAAATTAAGGTCACAACTCCGTCAAATATTAATTAGTTCTCAATTCATCCATTAGAATTTTAGGTGTTACAAAAATTAGTAACTCGCGCTTTTCTAATATTTCTGATGTATTTTTGAATAGGTAACCCACAAAAGGTAAATCGCCTAAAAGTGGTACTTTTCGCACATCGTTTGAAGAGCTTTGTTGGAAAATGCCACCGAGTACGATGGTTTCTCCATTTTCAACTAACACCTGAGTACTAATTTCTTGGGTATCAATAGCCACTGCATCACCTGTAGAGGTTGATACAGTATCGCCTCGCGTATCTTGGGTAACAACTAGGTCCATGATAATACGATTATCTGGAGTGATGTGTGGTGTCACTTTTAAACTTAATACGGCTTTTTTGAATTCAACAGATGTAGCACCACTAGAGGTTGCCTCTACATAGGGGATTTCTGTACCTTGTTCTATATAAGCTTCATGTTGGTTAGCAACCGTGATGCGAGGACTTGCAATGACCTCACCTTTGTTTTCTGACTCAAGGGCTGATAACTCCAAATCAATGATAGTGCCGTCTAGTAGGCGAGCGATTTGTATACCAATCCGTCCAGCTGGATTGCTCACGGGTAACGCCACATTGAGTCTGTCTGTTATAGAAGGAACAATACCGCTGGCGACGGAATCAGCACCAGTCAATGAGCCTGATATTGCACCGTTTTTCATAGACTCGCTTAATCCCCACTGTACACCAAATGACTCGCTTGCATTATCTCTTACGGTCACCATACGAGATTCTATTAATACTTGTTTAATAGGAATGTCCAACGCATCGACTAGGATTTTGGCCTCATCAATTGATGTTTGAGTATCACGAAGTAAAAGTGTGTTGGTCCTTTCATCAACTGCCACGCTGCCTCTGGGTGTTAAAATGCTGTTTTCTGTTCCTTTGAGAATTAATGCAAGGTCCTGTGCTTTAGCATAATTGATTTGTACGTTTGTTGAAATTAATGGGGCGAGTTCAGCCACTTGTTGTTTGGATTGCAGTTGCTGTGTTTCACGAGCAGTTAGCTCTTCTGTGGGTGCAATCAGTAAAATGTTTCCTTCAAGCCTTTTGTCTAAACCCTTGATTTTTAGAATCATGTCTAAAGCCTGATCCCAAGGAACACCAGATAAACTAATCGTCACATTGCCGGTCACAGTATCGGTTGTGACCAAATTAAAATTGTTAACTTGAGCAATAATTTGCAGTACTTGGCGAACGGGTACATCTTGAAAATCAAGGGAGATCGGTTCACCAGAAAAATTAGTTTGCTGGCCTTCTACAGGCGCATCTTTCTTAAGTTTTTCAATTTCTATGCTTAAGCTATTGGCCTTTTTCTGATGACGAAAAGATATATTATTCTGAAGTGAAAATTCAACTCTGGTCTGTTCTTCATCTTGAAACGTTTCAATTACGTTGACTGGTGTTGCAAAATCTACTACATCGAGTTTAAACAATTGTTCGTTCGCCAGTTTTGTTCTGGGTAAAACCAAACTTAGGGTTTTGCCACTTTTACTCAACTGTAGTTGAAATTTTTCATTACTAAACATCATTAACGCTTTTGCTCCACCACTGGGTAGACGCGAAAACTGCACATCTAGTAATTCGGAGCGAAAAACACTATCTACTTGAGGTTCGAGATTAACCAATACAACGGCTTCTTGTTGGCTTAATGATTTAAATGCTAATAGGCTTAAAGCTAACGCAATTAACCAATACCAGACTGGATTAGTTCGATTAAGTTTTTTGTTAAAAATAAAACGCTCAGACATTATTGTCTCCTGCCTTCGAAAGCATGGTGATTGTTGCTTGCTTTTTCTGCCAGCAGCCAGCACCGTCAGGCAGCATTTCAGTAAAAGAAACTGTGCCATTTTGAATATAATCGATTTTCCCAAAAAATAACCCTAGGTAATCGCCAATTGTAGCTTTAAATAAACTTCCTGTATTAGACTGAATAAGAGCCCATTTCTTGCCATTGGATTGAAACACACCAGTAACGGATAACGCATCGATACCAAATTTTTCTAAAGGTTGTTTGCTGCGGTTAAAGTCGGGCTGCGCGCAATTTGGTTGGGCGGCTACGTTTACTTTGACACCTGCCCCCGTATTTCTTGGACGTTGAAATGGGCTGCGCAAAGTCCCTGCAGAATAGATAAAAGTAGGTTTACTATCAAATTCTGGATAAGACTCAATATTAACACTAGTCGTTTGTTTCACTTCAGCAATAAATACTTGTAAATCATCAACTTCGGCTTCACAGCCACTTAACAGTAATCCAGCCACCACAACTTTAATATATTTCACTGTGTTTCCCCCACTGTAGCTGTGTCTTGTTCACTTGACGTTCTGTATGTTTTTGCCTGTACCGTGAGCTTTAGAGCATTACCTTCCTGGGTGACTTCAAAATCATGCACCGTGACAATGCGAGGTAATCCTGCTATCTCTGAGGCAAATTGTCCAAAGTTGTGATATCCGCCAAATACTTCCATTTCAATAGGCAACTCTGAATAAAATTCTTTTGGAATTTCTCTTTGCCAATTTAATAATCTAAAAGTGAGCCCTGCTGAGGTACCTACTAACGTGATGTCATCCAATAATCCGGGTGTTTCATTACTCGTAGGTAGTGATTTTAACATAGAAGAGAAATCACTTTTTAATCGACCTAATTGCTCTTCGTAGGCTTGCAAGTTAACCGCAATACGATACTTTCCTTGGTAGATTTGTTTTAATTTTATCTCTTTATTTTGTGCCACCTCAAGTATGGGTAGTTTATCTTTCACTAAAAAATAATACCCAAGTACTAGGCTAATAATTATGACCAACATTGCAACTAAAGATTTAACTTCAAAGGGCCAGATAGCGACTTGCTCGAAATCTAAATCATTAATCTCTTTTAATTTATTAACATCAAATTTCATTTGCTTGGCTCCTTATTAATGATTGAAAAATCTGGAGCAACACTAGGGTTAATAGTGAAAGTCAGCTTAAAATCACTGACAGCTTCTAAAGCAGATGTATCCGCCTTGATTGAAGATAATTCGCCGCTACTAAATACAGTAGATTCTTGCAGTTGACGCATGAAATCTGCCAACCTGTTGTTTGATTCACTGACACCTAATACTTCAATAAGATTACCTTGGCGAGAAAAACTGCGAAAAGATAAGCCATGTGGTACCAGTCTAACTAGCTCGTCTAAAACGATTGGTACTGCGTTTCTGCTTGACTCAAGTTGCTCAATTAAGGCCATTCGTTGTTCAATGGCCTCCTTATCTTTTTTGATATTTTTAATTTTTTCAATTTGTTGATCTAACAAAGCTGTTTGTTGCTCAATAAAATTGTTTCGATAATTTTGGTTATCTATCATCTTTTCTAATACATTACCGGCAGCAAACATTAAGCCAATTGCACTTAGTGCAAGTACAAAAAGTAAGGTTAGGTAATTCTTCTTATGATCAACTCTGCGGGATTCGCGCCAAGGCAATAAATTTATATGTGCCATGGTTGAAAGCTCCTACTGGCTAAACCCGCAGCAATAATAAGTTGTCTAGAGATCTGTTTTAAATCTCCTTGATTAATGTTGTCAGCTATTACCATGTCTGCAAATGGGTTGAAACACATTACCTCGATACCCAAATCAGCTGTCAAGTCTTCAGGTAAAGATGTCAGGTGTCCGCCACCTCCACATATAAGCAAAGAACTAGGACGAACTTCGCCAGATGCACTGATATAAACTTGCAATGCTCTGTTAATACTTTGTTGGAGATTAGCTAAAAACATGGGGTAGGCGTCTTGTTTCCATGTTTCTGGTAATGTGTCATCTGTCAGTTGTTGTTCAATTTGAGAGCGTTCCTGGTTGTAGAGGATAGTGAGGTCTTTGATCAATACGTCCATACCAAAGTTGTGATCTTTGGTGTAAATAACTTCTTTATCTCTTACTGCACACATTTGTAAATGACTGGCTCCAATATTGATACAACAAACAGTTTCCTGCTTTTCACTTGGATAGAAAGCTGCAACAGCTGCACCTAAGGCGTAACTTTCAACATCAACAATTTTGGCTTCGTAACCCACTTCTCTTAATAACGTGATCCTGCGGTCAACTAATTCTTTATGAACCGCACTTAATAATACTTCAACCTTATTATTTGTGGTTAGGGTGTGACTTCTTTCTTCGAAGTCAATGTATACCTCGTTCAGCGGATAAGGAATCAAACTATCAGCTTCTAGTTCAATTTGACTTTCAAGTTCGTGATCGGTCTGCCCCGGATCCATATACACTATCTTGTTCAGTACTGTTGAGCCTGATACTGCTATGGCAACTGAATTATGTTTACTTTTTAAGGCAAGCTTTACTTTCTTAAGGGCATGGCTTACTGCTTCGAAATCCTTAATTTCACGCTCTAAAAAAGCATTTCCCAGAATTGGCTCGCAGGCGTAAGCTTGCAAATTATATTGTTCACCTGACTTTTCGATTACTACGGCCTTAATAAACCGAGTACCAATATCAAGGCCAATCATTTTTTGTATGTTAGTGCCAAAAAGGCCAAATAATTTTTTCAATTGTTAGATATCCGTTTGCATAGGAATATTCGCAGTATCATTATTACGTAATTTTTTGTTATTTATGGTTCTAAAAATTGTACATAGGTATAAAATGTAGAACATTTATAAGAAGTTGCCTTGGTATTATTTATCCGTGAAGTTACTTAAATCCTCATTAATAGTTATTTCTGTCACATTTGTAGTTGGTATTACTATCCTGTTAGGTACCTATTTCTATATCAAATCTGACTTACCTAGCGTCGACGTCCTGAAAGATGTTCGATTACAAACCCCTATGCGCATTTTTACCCACGATGGCAAACTGATTTCCCAATATGGGGTGAAACGCCGTATTCCACTTACCCTTGAGCAAATCCCGGAACAGTTAAAACAAGCAGTTATTGCCACCGAAGATAGTAGATTTTATGAACACCCGGGTATAGATCCTATTGGCATGATGCGTGCTCTAGTTAATTTAGTCATCACCGGAGAAAAAGGGCAGGGCGGCAGTACCCTAACCATGCAAATGGCCCGAGATTTTTTCCTGACCCGCGAAAAAAAATACATCCGCAAAATACGTGAAATCATTTTAGCGTGGCATATGGAGCAACTATTAAGCAAACAAGAAATTTTAG
>Ga0209712_10001924_pt1 | contig 17414 bp, 3 predicted proteins | sample ArcOceMetagenome_FD_187443 | JGI IMG/M metagenome (GOLD analysis project Ga0209712, IMG submission 187443) | Marine eukaryotic phytoplankton communities from Arctic Ocean - Arctic Ocean - Greenland ARC118M Metagenome (SPAdes) (version 2) | ecosystem: Environmental > Aquatic > Marine > Oceanic...
ATAATTTGTAGTCCATGATTATTATGAGTTGTTCAAAACGACTGTTTTTTGTACTTGTTCTTCACCGGCCGGCCCTCTCCTTCTGCAGTATACAGAAATTGATTCTGAAATTCTTGATTTATTCGAATGTTTTTAATTATGGGGAGTTCTAGGGGGAGTTTTGCCGGATTTCCGCGATGTCGTCAATGAGTGCTGGCGAGCTGGTTAAAGGCCCTTATGCTGACCCAAGCTAGTCCCAAAACTTGCAAATCACACCAAATAAAGGAGTGCTTTAAAATTCAATGTTTCTGAAGTTATTTGAGATCAACTGGCCAGAGGTGCTGGTGTTAGGATTCGAGGATAATTAGGGGATAATTGAAGTTTCCTGGGCGCTTGAACCTGCTCGATTATTTGTTCGTAGTTTTCCGAATCAAATCAACTTTAGTAGTATTCTACAGTAGATACTCGCTACTCACCATAGTCTAGTAGCTAGCCTGAATCTTGGCCCAAACTAGGCCCAAGCTCTAGGCCCAAACTCGCAAATTACAGCCAAAGCAAGGACGAGTGCTTCTTTAATTCGATGCTTCTGACGTGATTTGAGATCAACTGGCCAGTGGTGCTGGTGTTAGGGTTCGTTGGGGGATAATTAGGGGATAATTTAATAAGGATCCAGGGCGCTCGAACCTGCTGCTCGAGTATTTGTTCGTACTTTTCCGAATCAAATCAAGAAGTCTAGTAGGGTAGTAGTACTCGCTAATCTCCACCATACGTGTAGTCTAGTAGCCTACACGTAGTACCTATTGCAGTGACATTTGGCATGGATTTTTTTTATTAAACTTGGATCCATAAAAAGCACGAAAGTCATCTATACGTAGTTACTTTGAATATCTAGAGCGGCCGCAATCGTCAGCGCGGAGCCGTTGTATTCCTTCATCGTCACCTCAATATATTGAATATCGCATCATATCGCCAACCTTGCTGTTGTTGCTCTTTTCTCAGAAATAAAGTGATGTACCTCATCATCTACAATATTGTCCACGCCTACTATCTATGTACCTGCTGGTACCGGCAAATGGTAACACCAAACATTCTCGAGCTACTCCTCAAGTCATCTCGTGTCCTTGCCTGGTCTAGTAGCTAGTAGAGTCGGCATGCCAAAGTTTAGAAGATTGCTCATCCACAAACAGACGCAAGTAGACAAATATGTTTCAACTTCTGACCTTTATTCCGCATTCGCTAATATCGATACTAAGAGGGAAATAATTCTTTGGCCTTTTTTATTAATGCAACTGGTGAGGATAGGCTAGTAGATATACTTTTCATTTCCATTTCCATTTCCTGTTGTTTTGTTACAGCAGCAGTGTGCAATACCGGTTGGCGTTGGGCGGTCAAGTACTTGTTGGTATTGATACTTGCTTACGAATTTACTGGTTTCCGGTTGCATAACGTACGTACATAATACCTACTTACGAGGAGTTTATGTGATTGCAGCAAGAAGCACGGACACCTTTTGTATGATAAAAAATTGTTTTTTTAATTAATTTGTTGTCTGTTACAAGTTTTTGTCTAGTACTCAAAAATTACCCGTCCAACGAGAGGATAAAAACGGATGACGTGCCAAAACGACAATCTTTCAACTTGGGACGTAAAATTAGTAGAAAGACCACGAAAAGAATAATGGAGGAATCAATCTGACATATATTTTCATCAGAACGCGTACGCAGGAGATGCAAGATGTATCCTCATGTATCAACTTCCATCTGCAGTGCATGGGACGAAATTAATGTCTATGCATTGCGTCCAAAAATTGCAAAATCATTTGCCAAAACCATCAAAGCATCCTGAAGAACTGTTTCAGTAGTAGCAGCACTCGACCTCCTAGTACGTGTACTAGTATCAAGATCACCACCAGCAAGAAAAAAATGAGGATCGCTGTTGGGTTCTTGTACGTTAGAGGAGGAGCACATCTTTCCACGTCCCAGTCCACCGGCAATGGAAGAAAGCTGTTGCTTCAAAAGTTCCCTTGTCTGATGTCTTTGCTGGTGTTGGGATGATTGGTGCTGCACTACTAGTAGTAACTCGTCTACATTGCTGGTCCTTCCTTCGTCTTCTTGTTTTTCCACCAAGAAAGACGAACGATCTGGTAGATTACTATCCTGCTGGTGTGGTTGCAGGTGATTGCAGAGTGCTGATATAGTCATAGTACTATCAGTTCTAGCCCTCTTCAAATGAGGAATAGTACTGGTAGTAGTAGCATACTGCTGCTGCTGCTCCTGTTGCAGAGGATGATTCGTGCGTGTTGCCATATCCTGATGACGGAAGTTACCCATTCGATTCAAAGGATGGTAAGGAGGATCCACGCGCAGCGTAATGCAAAAATCGTCCTTCTTTATTTTGTTGTTGCAGGCAGAGGGGGCATTTGTATCATTCTGATTCTTGTGAGGTACCACGTGGGGTGGTGGTGGTACTGACACATTGGTCCTGTTTTCCGTCTTGATCTGAATGCTGGTAGAAAATTTATTACGATTGTTAAAAGAAGTATGATCATCAATGATGTTGATAGAAGAAACAGCATTCGGCGGCACAGCATCTCCTCTGAGGTAATTGTCCAAAACAGAAATCATGCTCGAATACTGCTGGTGATTGCTACTACTACTAGGCTTGGAAGAACAGAGGAGAGGAGAAGAAGCCGTCGCCGTCGTCGTCATTGGAATGAGCGACGCAGCGACATCATTCGCTCGCATTGAAATGGCTCTTCTTGTTGCGATGTTATTCTTTTTAGAATTGCAATTGATACGGCGGCAAAGGTCGTAATTTCCCTTTTGAAAGCAAGGATGGTAGTACCACCAAGTCTCGGGGCTTACAAGGCCAATTCGGCCGGCTCCACGCCTTTTTGCGAACCCCCACCTGTCTAGTTTACGCTGGAAGCTTTCGAACTTGGCTATTTTGAAGAGGGGTGGGAGGACATTCTCGGTGAAAGTCTTTGGATCCTTGATGATGAAGGTTTGGCCATTGAATGACCAAGTGATAATATCTTCGAATTCTCTGTGTTCGAGAACATACATGAGCTGTTGGGATTGTACACGTAGATAGATCATGTCAGATGAGACATGGATTGTGAGATATTCTAATGTCATAAGACAACAATCGAACAATCAGAAAAACAGACACTATTTTCATTGCATTGAACGACCATTCCAAATTGAACATACCTTCAGTGGAAATTTGACAGCTCTTTGCCTCCTTTTTCTCTCAGACTTGGTCCGACCTGTGAGGAACTCCATCATCCTCTCACGTCGTGAGGAGTCTTCAGCCTCTTGCGAGGTGTCGAGGTTATCGCTGTTTGATAATTTGTAGTCCATGATTATTATGAGTTGTTCAAAACGACTGTTTTTTGTACTTGTTCTTCACCGGCCGGCCCTCTCCTTCTGCAGTATACAGAAATTGATTCTGAAATTCTTGATTTTTCGTCAATGAGTGCTGAGCTGGTTCGAGGCCCAAACTAGGCCCAAACTCTAGGCCCAAACTCGCAAATTACAGCCAAAGCAGTAGTGCTTTAAAATTCAATGTTTCTGAAGTTATTTGAGATCAACTGGCCAGAGGTGCTGGTGTTAGGGTTTGTTGGGGGATAATTAGGGGTAATAGTTTCGGCACCAACAGTATTTAGTAGTTACTCTCTTCGGTTCTTCTTAGATCTATTGAAATTTTGGTGCGTCATGTTGATGCGGGTTCGCAACGTGTCATGACGTACTTTCGAATGAATGACGCGGTGAGTACTTTGAACTTTAATTCAAATGCTGTAAGAAAGATTCAGAAACATAGGTTTTGAGGCTGTTTTATCATGGGTTTGTGACGTGATTTGAGATTAACTGGCCAGAGATGGTGGTAGGGTTCGTTCGTTCGAGGATAATTAGGGGATAATTGAAATGTCCAGGTCGTAGCCCTCTAACCTTCTCGAGATTTGGATGTTAGATTTGATAATTATCCGGGAGAAATATACTGAGTACTGGGGCTTCCTGATGAATGCAGCACCAAAGAACTTGTAAAGAAGCGTTACATTCTCTTTATAATAATGATTGCACTTCATTCAAAAATCGGGAAGTCTGAAGTATCAAATAGTAAATTTTACATGATGATGTTTTATGTATCTAATTGAAGGATAAGTGCGCATCCACTCAAAATCCATTTTGTAGCGGGAACATTTGTCTTCAGAGTTGCTAGAAAGATGTATGTTGGGCCTCTGAAGGATGTAGTATACACTGGGCACTCATAAATTTCAGGATCTCGTCGCAAATATCCCACTGGTGAAGCTTCCCATTCTGGACGGATTGGGACCGCTTTGACGTAAATGACTGGCATAGGCGGCATCAACTCTTTCAATCTGCTTTCACACAAATGCCCGGCGCAATTCGCACCTTCCACGATTGATATTTCTCCAGCGTCCTCTTGCTTTGGCCATCTAGCACCTTCAATATACAAACCATGAATGAATGTACCATCAACTGCATAGTCTTTGACTTCAGAAGCATCCCACATTGTTGTTACGTGCGTTTCAATGGTCATCTTATCAAGAGCCAAACCGGTTTTTCTAGCAGTTACCTGTTGGGCTGCTGTCAAATAACTGCTTGGATTGAAGAGGCCTGGTAGCCAAATACTTTTTGGAACCTCCAATGTTTCGATCCATTTAGAAAGCTGGTCCACTCGCAAGAGCATATCAGCAAATTGGGCCATTAGATTCTTTTGACTGGGCCATGCGAGCTTTTCCCACGAGCATTTACTAAATGGGTTTCTTCCTGGCCATTGATTGATTGTCAGTGCTGTGACTAGATCCTCCATTTCTTGGCTCATGTTAAGTTGTCCCTTCAACCCTTTGTCCAAGTCAGTGAGTGACCGTTTGATCTCGCGTAAAAGAAGGTTCATTCTTCCGCATTCTTGAAGTGCCACGACGATATATGGTCCCGATGGGCCAGAAAGCAGCGGTTTTGCTTTCAGATTCAAGCCAACCATTTCAAATTCTGGAGGGAGTCTGTCGAGGAGGCTTCTCATCAGTTTTTGGACTGCGTCGCCAGTATTTCCCGTATTGCCTTCGTTGCCTCCGCCTTCACTTATAGAAAGAATATCAAAGAGTAGTTTCTCTGCACTATTTGTCAAATAACCTATCTCTGTGTTTGGATGAAGCCCGAAAAGAGGGGGGCATTCAGCTGGCATTGCGCTTTCAGCGTAAGTGATATAGTCTGCGTAGCTCATGTTTTCAGACGGCGGTGATTTAAATCCAGGTGCTAGTTCAGCACCATCAAAGAGCCCCTTGTGTTGGTATACCTGTAGATATGCGTTGCATGTCCGTCTGTCCCATGCATCAGTGATATGTCCGCCATACATGATCTCACCGAAAATGTAGCGTAGGTCGTCCCACGGAACTGACTCGTTTGCGTCAAGATAGGATCGAAGCACATTTGAACAAATGATGAGGTCACCAGTATTGAAGCTGTATTTCCGAGACCAACCCTGTTGCCCAAACCTTCTTCTACCGCATACAACAGCATGAAACCAGCAGAGACTGAACAAGCACGCTTTCATCTGTTTCGGCTTCGTACATGCATCAATTGTATCCTGCGAGAAGTTATCCCATGATCTTATCAAGTTACTCTGGATATCTGCTGGAGCTTCATTCGCGACCTTAATGCAAGATTGCATTAAACTTTCTGGCATATTTTTCCAGGAGGCAATGGGTGGAGGCTCTGCACTAATGAAGCATCGGAAGTCCTTGTGCGCATCTTGGGATGTTATCTCCAGCAATCTCTCTAGTTTTGGTACCCAAGAACTCATCAAGTGACAATTTTGGAGCATAACCCATCCACCTTCCTTGGCAAACTTCTTCACAATGGCTTCAGAAGGAGCCTCTTGGCCTTGGCCCATACTAATGTTAACGAAACGCTTGTTCGCTAAACTGGTGTTCATCTCTTTACCTAATCGTTCGACCCATGGTGTCGGATCAACTCCAGCAAATAGAACAAAGAAAACAGGAGTGCGATTACTTGTCTCATCAAAAGTGGAACGCATGTTAAAAGGCTTTTGCGAGATGTAATCTTTACCCATGGTTTCTGCAATAAAAGTACTCAAACAATTGAACAATCTGTCAGGGCGCATTGCTCTCAATAGAATCATCTTATCGAGTGGAGAAAGGGTCTTTTCATAGTCACCTGGTAATGCTGCGTTTTCCGGTTTCTCCGCGTCAAACCATGCATTCCACTCTTCACTCTCGCTCTGCATATTATCCCCCAGCCCTTTAAAGCGCTGAATATCTTCAAGAGCCTTGACTCGTGGCCAAATACTTTCTGAGAGCCATTCTTGAAGAGGTCCCATATTTCCAGGGTCGACGGAAGTTTTACTTTGTAGAAGATACGACACCTCTGAGGGGTCCATCTTTCCGTCGTTGATCAAAATCTTAAATGTCAACAGGGTCGCAACTGTCAATTTATCCTTCTCAAAGAGACCTCTACGGATGTAGTTGAAAACGGTCAATGTTATGCTTTCCTTCAGGTTTTTGCATCGTGTTGCAAGTTCTTCGTCGCTTGCTTCAACTCTGCTTTCGTCATCATCGTAGTCCTCAGTGGCGTCGTCCATAAGAGCTCCAATAGAATCTTTAGAAATAATTTCAATTCCGCGGGAGAATACTTGTTGAAATGCTTCCAAGCTGTAAATGTAATATGTATGAATCTTCGAAAGATCATTCATCATAAAGAATAGTAAAGAGCTTCTGTTTGCTACCGGGCGGTATTTTTCGCTTGTGCCCAGGATATCAGCCTGAGTCTTTTTCGCCAATTTACTTTGTTGCTCGATGTCGTCGCTGATATTTTTAGTCTCTTCCAATCCTTCAATTAAAGCAACATCTTCTGTGATATCACCTTCAGCTGTCGCTAACTTGTATAAAATATTGTCTTCTAATTCCTTCATGCGAATGGTAAATCCATTTTGCTTTTTAATCAGCTCCTCACTCAATGTAGCAAGATCTGGTCTCTCCTTCTGCACTACCAAGTTAAGAAGTTGATCTTCAAGTCCTGATAGAGTGACGGTGAAGTTTATGAGCGTTGTTTCGGCTTGTATTTCTGGTGGATAGTGGGGATTGCTCAACTTTGTATGTAGATACAACCTGAACTCCGGGTGGAAGTCACATTCTTTGTCCCCTATTTTGATGAAGAGTCTTGACCCTCGCTTAATTGTTGCCCTCTGGATGACAGGATTCAGTACCGCTTCAAGACTTTCACCAATATTTTCAATGATAAGGGTGTGGCCATTCTCGAGTGCACTTTCTAGCTTCTGAATTAAATCCTTCTGTCCCAGCCGAACTATTTGAAGATTTCTTTCTGGGTCGCTTTCTTTGCTCTTCAACCATTGGATACCTTGGAGCTGCGGGTCAATTAACAGAGGCCATCTTGATGTGTTCATGACCATGCTTCCATTTTCTGTAGATACGGTATCAGCCGGTAAAGAATCTGCGTTCCATTGTGCAACTTCAGCTTCAGTGGTTAAAATTTTTAATGGATTTGCATTATTGCTCATCGGTATAGGATTATCTGCGCCACAAGCTTTAGCGAACTCTTTCTTCAAGAATGGGCAGAAAACGTCTTCCATAAGGTGAGAACGGAATGGTTTAGTGAATGGGCCCACATATGATATGAACGCACTGGCAACCAGAACATCCCCTGTCAAAAGTTTCGCGTCATTTCGCAAAATATGAACGTTGTCGGACCAGCGCTCGTTTTCGCTGCTCAGAGCATTCGTAAGTCTTTGAGCTAAATTTAACTTTCGTTCACCCTTCTCAACCGCGTCCATGGCTTCTTTCTTACTAGCGTTCGCTTCATCAAATTCTTTACTTAGTTTTGCCAGTTTCTCTTCAAGTGCTGAAACATGTTTCATCACTTTATCCAATTTCTCATTTGCTTCCAGGAGTTGTACGTTGGCCTCGGCTAGTGCTTTTCGCTTCGGTTCCACTGTTGTAACAATATCGTAATAAGTGACAATATTCAACACAAATGAACACAGCCCAGCTGCAGCCTGGTTCTTTGTCTTCATTGTGTCCACATTGAAGTAATCCTTTTCAATATACTGACGGACTTCTTTGAAATTGTTATGGTTGATTGAATTATCATCAACATGAACCTTGATATCTTTGAGAAATTTCATATAATCCTTAATGTTTCCCATGAGTTGTTTCTTTGCTGCATCCCAGCCAGTATCTTTCACTTTTCCATTCTTAGTCACAACAATTGTTGGCATGATACCAGCTAGGAGGCACATTGTCGCTGCGAAAACTTCATCAAGTTTTGGTGGAGGTTTCAGCATCCCTTTGCAGCTGCTAAGATCTTTTGGATCCAATGTGCCCAATGCCTTCATGGCTGCGTCGACTGCTGGCTCTGCCTTAGCCAAGTCTTCCTCGGTATCTCTCTGTTTAATTCTAACTTCTTCAGCTATTCTTGCTACTTCGTCTTTTTCAACCTGAGCATTAGCTGTCTCAATCTCTACAGATGCCTTTTCCTTTGCCACCACCTCAGCGATTTGCTCAGCGGTTTCTTTCTTCACAGCAGCATCTTCAAGCATGACTTTGAGGGTGTCTTCCAATTTGGACACACTTTCACTAGTCTCTTTCAATTTCGACAATCCGTTCTCTAGTCTACCGATAGCAGCCGCAGCATCCCTCCTCTTCTCGCCAAGTAAATTGCGATAAAGTTTAATCAACTCCAAGTAAGATTTAGGAGTAGTATAAACAAATCGCCTCTCTTTTGCTCTGAAGGCAACTGTTGCTTTGTTTACGGCTTCAAATGAAAAAGGAAGAAACCTTTCGATCACATCTCTTTCCTCGTCACTACCCAGGTCCACGTCACTCAAAAACTTCTTTCCAACACTGTAAAGTGCATCTCTTGGCCAGGGTTGGAAAATATCAATGACAGTGCAATTGACCAACGCTGGAAATTTCATTGCCCGATTTCTAAAGTCGTCTCCTACGGGGCTGAAGCATAAGCATACATGTAGATTTTTTCTAATTTCGGACAGAAAGAAGTCCCAACAATTCTTCTTTTCAGGTACAATGCCTGATGCCTTAACTTTGCTTGCTACAGCATTGCATATTTCATCAACTTCATCCGGCGCAAAGAGATCAGGTATGTTTCCGCTCGCTAACAAGTCATTGATGTAGATGAGGAATCTTTCGTTGGTGATTTGGGAGTCTGTCAACAAAAACATAACTCCCTCTCCTTTCACGCCAGCCTTGTGATACATCGCTTTCAGATCGTCTTTAAGATCGTTCACTGAATAAGTGCTGCTTATCACAATCTGCATCAATGAATAGCCACAAATAAATGCAGCTAACCTTGATAGACTCTGTTTCCCACTGCCTCCAACGCCGACAAGGAGCGCATGACCTCCCTCGTTACGAATTATACGCACAATTCTAGCAACATGTTTCATAGCATCTTCAAATAGAACCAGATCCATTGTAGCATTTGTTTCGTTGTACTCTCTTAACGCATCCTCTAACACATCATTCATAGAATGCAAACAAGTGACCTGATCATACACTGGATTTTCGATACTCTCAACAAAATTGCAAAAAATGAGCGGCTCGGAATTCTCCTTGGCGTAGAATTTAGCAGTGGGGAACGATGGGAAAATCTTTTTGCATTGTGCCTGGACGAGACTGTTGTACTTTGTCAGATCGGAAACGCTTACGAGTCTATCCCCGTACACTCGTTCACTTTCATGTAGCCACAGCAATACAAATTTATCTGCGTTTGTAAATTGCTCAGGCTCTGATACGAGTAAACCTTGAAAGACATTGCTGATGTGGCGAATGTTAAACTCGTAGTGGAAATTAGCGGCGGTTTTCTTAAATGCACCTGAAACCGCGCTATGCAGCCCTAATGCTGCTTTAATCAAGCTGTTGCTGATTGACTTGATATTATCATCAAATTTGGCGAGATGGCCGTCGAGGAATGTCTGGTAAATTGTGAGCAGAGACGTTGATCCTGGAAGACTAATGGCAAAAGTAGCAAACCATCTTTGCAGCCTAGGGTTTACAAAAAAGCTTCCCGCGGTAGGGTTCATACATGTCACAACTTGAGTATTCGCGATATTTTTCAGCGACATCTTTTGTAACTCATAGCAGTGCTCGTACTCCATATGTTGGCGCAGGTGGGCAATTGCAGATTGTGTGTTGTACGTATCAACTTCAGGTAAGTTGAGATCATCGATAAAGTAAATGAGCTTTGAATTACCCGTCGGTCCGTAGTTGCTTCCTGTCTTCTTCTCAAGAGGAATTGACATTGTATTTGCGAGAACGGCTGATGTTGTGTAAAAGTTGAAGTTGATGTTCGTGCTCTGATACTGATCTGTATCAAGATTAGCAAGCATTCCATTGACTAGTTGAGTTTTGCCCGTTCCTGCTGGGCCCGCGAGCATCACAGGCTTCCTCATTTTTACCAACAGATTCATCCAATAAGCCACAGAACAAGTTTCTGGTGTGGGGACTGTGATTTGTGTCATCGGAGTTGCGGTACTGTCGAATTCAACGCCGTAAAAAAACGGTGATTTGGTCCACGATTCGAGGGAGTTGGTTTCAGGGTCAAGCCAGTAATCAAAAACTGTCTCACGCGAAGGGAACTTTATGGTTGTGAATTCCCCTCGCCACCAATCACTAAATAATTTTCTATTATCAGATCCATCATCAGATACGCATAAGTTTGATCCAAGAGCCCATACAGCGCAGTAAACAAATATTGTTTCTATCAACAGCGGTGACGCTAAACTCGTCTCTGTAAGGCAACCGTCTAGCATATTCAATAATCCCTGGACCCTATTCATATCTTCTATCGGAACGATTGATTTGACATTGATCAAGATCCACAAAAGGGCTTCAGGGATATACTTCGTAAACAATTCATTGAATAAAGTTGCTGTATCTTGGTCATATTTTTTTCTCATAATCCAGCTGTTGATGAGCGATCGCCACTGCGTTCCATCGTCAGTTGAAATATAGAGAATCCCTGCACGCGATACTGTAGCTGGAGTTGCATGTTTTAGATCCCTGATTTCAAAAATCATTCTCATATGGGGAAGCAGGGGAATCCTTTCATTAGAGGCCAGCGTCAGCATGCGATTATCGTCCATAACCGAGTTCATGGACTCAATCCAGTTCGCATCTAAATCACCATCTAGTAATATCCATTTTGATTTTTCATCTGGAGTTCCAGAGAGTGATCGCATGATATTTGATAGGAGACCATCTCGCCACTCTCTCGTTGCTAGACTAATGTAACCATAAAGCTCTTCTGTCTTTACTGACTTGGGATTTAGGTCAACAATTTTAGTGGGCAAAGATGGGTCACGGAGATCCCTTGCCTCTTTCAAAGTCCTCCAACACTGAGATTTACCAGCCCCCGCAGGACCCATGACGAAGACACAGTGACGAATAGCAAGTAATTCTTCGAGCTGAACAACTTTTAGGCAGAATGTTTCATCTGGATCATTTCCCAAATTTTCACAAGCTCTATGCACATGATTTTCGAGGGCTTCGTCGCACTTTCTAGGAGGATCGAGACCCGGGAATAAGTCCCCTAACAGTCCGAAAAATACAACTTCGTCCTCTCTTACAATTTTTGGAATATTGAAATCACGTAAAGCCCTCATGAGCAACGCATCCTCGGCAAGGTTTGGCTCAGCTCTTTTGAATCCTCCTGCAACCACAAGTACAGACTTGATCGCACGGAGGCCCCAATCATAATGAAGTTGGGCAGAAAGTAGAGCTTTCAGCAGAGCGTATAAACAGAAAAACTTTGACGCAAGTGCTTTTGCGGTTACAAAACCTTCTGCCATCAACATATTCTCACAAATCAGGATTAGATCAGGTACCATCACCGTCATGGGTCTAAAAAGAGCCTTTAGTCCCTCTGGGAGCTCAGAGCGACCCAAATATCCAGGGTTCATCGTTATAAAAGCTCCACATGTTGGATCCAGAGATATTTCGTCGCCCTCAACTCTAATTCGGACTGCGCCGCAAGAAATGCCGTCACAAACAGCTTTGAATTGCACTGTGCAAACAGAAAGCACCTCGGGAATGAGACGATTGAACTCGTCAAAGCATACCCAAGCACCACTTGATGCTACACCTTTAAATATGTTGCCCAAACCTTTGTAATCCATCTCAGGAGAACCTGCGAAATTAACGTGCGAAGAATGAGAAAGTCGGCACAAGTATAGAAAATGGAGATCTTTGTGTCGTGCATTCACTTACAGTTGATAACATAGATAAGTTTCGCCAAGGCATTCGCAAGGTCTTTCGTGGTTTCAGTCTTTCCTGTGCCAGCAGGTCCAGCAGGGGCACACCCCATATTCAAATTTAATGCTTGAGTAGCAGTCACATAAACTCGATCAGTCAATGGAGTTATGACAAGCCTCGGCCCATTTCCAAGATATTCATAGTCATACGGTAAAATGGCATCACAAATTGCAATTTCAGCTCTTTCTTTGTTGGATCCACGAAGTTCCGGGTCCCTATCCTGGTACCTTGCGTGTGAAAGAGGAGCGCGATACTTGTGCTTAAGTTGCGATTGCCACATGAAGCTATTGATCGAATCCACTTTGGTACGGATCATTTTTTCCACAATATCCCGAGAATGAGCATCCATTGTAATGCATACCATCACGCGAGTTCTATCACCCTTCGACAAATCAGACTGCGTCAATTGAATGAGGTCACTTAACTGCTTCTTCTGCTTCTGTGAGTAAGCGACCATCGCATCTCTATCGCCGTTGGCAATGCCATCAAAACATGTTTCAACTTCATTCACATAGTTGATGGCTAATACCAACAAGGTAGTCTGTGCTGGATCCAGTGGTCGTCCCGATACTGTATCTTTTGCTAAAACCCATTCCTTGCGAGGAAGTTGTTGATACCTCACAAGGCTGCGTTTTACAGTCTGAAAGATTGAAGTCTTTTGCGCATCCAAAAGAGTTTGCATATAGATTTCTACTTTTCCATTCAAAGGAACAGGTGGTTCGAAGGCGCAAACTTCTGAGCCAACTCCTGCAACAAATTCTGTCGCCACTGGTCTACCCTCTTCTGATGTACCGTCTTTCGAAAAGATTATTGTTTTGGTTGATAGATATACTTTGGGAATATGAGAAAGAATTTTTGCAGGATGGCCACCATTGGATAGAATGTCAAGCAAATCTGCCTCACTGACAAAATAATATCGTGGAAATTGCCTTCTACGGCCATCCAAGAAATCCGCCAAACTCTTCTTACAAAGGTCAAGCTGTTCTAGAACAAAATCAAGGCTCGTAGATAAACCATCCTCATTGAACGCCTCTTTCACATTCTGTATTGCCCAAGCATTTTTTAACGTCGTCTGAACGTTTTGGTCGATCGAAGAAAATCTTGTAGTATCTTCAGGAAGTTCTCGTTTCACCTCTTCGGAGTGGATGAATAATGGCTCCAAATAAGACCATGTTCTTTGAATCTCACCAATGAGGAGGAAGACTTCATTCACTGTAAAGAGTGATTTTTGCCATTCCGACACCTCATTCTTGAATTGAGCAACAAATCTAGATGCGAGAATTCCTTGGATAACTAGCTGATCATTCTCCAGAGATTCATAATCTTCTTCCCCGATTCCAAGCAGAGGAATCTCTTCCTCTGAATCTTGCTTCTTGTATGGAGTCATGGTAAATACAATCTTCGACCATCTCCCCTCCAGTTGGACCAAAGTCTCCTCAATTTTCTCTTCCTTGACCGCCTGATCACAAATTTCTTCCACGTCATTAGATATTTTGTGGAGGTTTAGTGCCAGTAAATCGCATAGGACCATGTCATTATTAACAGTAGGTGGACGAAAGTCCGGTTTCTTTGTAACTTTCATCAAAGTTTCCCAATGTCGGGATCGCATAGCCTTCGCCATTAAAAGGGATACCAGAGGAATAGTTATCAAGAAATTTTTGCAATTTTTATCGATAGCTTGGAACGCGGGGCTCCATCGAACGCACTTATGCGACGACTTGACTGCTTTCAACTGGGCTTTGGCACCATCTTCGAGGGACTCTACGTTGAGTTCAGACCACTTTTCCTTCTCAATTCCGCTAATATGATTATCAAGACCTTCACTTATTTTCCAGAGTTCTTCCATACGAGCGATTCCAAACTTCATTTCCTCTACTACATTCTGGCAAGGGACAACAAGATCATTTAGGTCGAAGATTTCGCACAGGTATGAATTCTCATCTAGCAACCTACTCTCACTATCAAGTTCAGTGTAAGAGCTGCAAAGCGATTCTTCAAGGGCAGCTTTCGACAAACGGTTTTCCTCGTGATCAAAGTAAGACCAGAACTGCTTTTTACGAAACGCATTTTGTTTTCCCTCCAGCTCTCTCGAATATGCTTCTATCTTAAACTTCATTTTATCAGTCCAAATCAAGTCGACAGAAGAGATCCTCTCTGTGGCTATTGGAACCATTGTCTTCAAGTTATTCCAGTTTTTCGCACAAGTTTCTAGCTGTTTCAAGGTCTTATCAAGTTGAGGAAATTTCACCTTTTTTCGCTTGAGGTACAGAAGATGCGCTCGGGTTGCAGCGATGGAATTTTCATGCGTGGTTGTTTGGTTCATGATTTTTCTTACATGTTCTTTCACAGAAATCAATGCCTTCAAATCTTCTTTGGCAACTTTCTTCGCAATGCCTTTTTCAGCCGCCGCGACAAATGTTTTCAAGCGGTCAATTGTACCATATACATGATTCTGGGTGGCTTTGCCTGTCAAAGAAGCATCCTCTGCCTCGTTGTCCACAATGGCACGTGCTTTATAACTTGATCCTCTTATAGAACCAGCCAAACCATTAAAAGTTCCATTGAACTTGACATTAATGTTATATGTACCTTCAACCAATGGGGTGTAATTAACTTCGTAGGTGCCATCATGATTGTCAACTAGTTGATGGTCAATCTTTATCTTGGAAATATTTGATTCACCGCTGACTAGATCAATTCTTACGTCGAATTGATCCATTCCACAAACCCTATCATTCGCATGCTTATCCTTTGCCTGAATAATAAAGTAAGCAGATTGGTTGACAGCATTCACATCGAGGATTCCAGGTCCAAAGGCAACAGTCTCGGCACTACACGTGACAGAAAAGAAGGTGAAGGGAACGCAATTATTTGTAAATGATTGCGATCCAATCTTGAGCCTAACTTGAGCCTTAACTGCTCCATACTTTTGAAAGTTTGGTGTCGAGAAAGAGACTTGTTCATCATTCAAAATTTCACCAGTCACGTCAATGAATCCTTTGGTTGATGCGAATCGGACAGTAGCAACTCCAGTTACAGAAGAGAAACCTTTCCCAACGAGAATCATTTTGGATTCCCCTGTCACAGGACCAATGGGTTCATTCCACTCCTTTGAAGAAATGCAAAATATGTTATAAGAAGGACCCACAACACTTCCCACATCGCAGCAATATACCTCTCCATGCCAGCGATGCGACCAACCACCAAACAGTGTGAGCTTTCCTGTGTTTAGAGAATAGAACATTTCCGTATCTGATCTAGGGCAGGGTTTATCTCCTCGGACAGGAGGGCGTGACCATTCTAAACTTGATTCCCCTTGACCATCCGTTCTAATAGACTCGAGAACTTGGAGATCATTACGATAATGTCCTTGGGGTCTTGACTGATCTAAATCTCCAGAGTTACCCCCAAAGATAAATATCTTCCAGTGAGGAACAGCATATGCAGCCACTGCAGTGAAATTCCAGCGACGATCTCCCCAGCTTTCTGGACCACAAGCTGAATCAGCTTGTCTCCATACCATTGTCCTCGTATCCAAAATATGAACATCATCGAATGTTTCTGCTGCGTTCCAACCACCCATAACATACAGGTTACCATCAAAGTAAACTGATTTGTGCCCCGACCTTGGTTTTGGAGCGTCACCCTTCGCTTCGAGCTTGAACCATTGCCACGACTTTGTACATAGGGCATGTAAATCATTGAAGTCTTTTCGAGAATATCCGTCTCCGCCATATCCTCCAAAAATAAAAATAGCGTCATTTACAAGAGCTGCAGAATGGGAGCCTCGTGGACATGGACGCTCCACTACCTTTGCATTCACTTTCCACTGAGATTCTTGGGCGACGTCAGATACCAGGAAGTCTTTTTCAGCACACCATGAATCTTTTGTTGTATCGAGTATCCAGGTATCGTTCAACCTTGCCTTTTCTTTTGATGATGTGAATCCTCCAAAGACAATGATTTTTGTATCATCGATTTTCGTCGCAGAATGCTGCCACCTAGCACATGGCTCGTCACCGCGTTCTTTAGGTTTGAGCTTAGCCCAGTAGTACTCAGAGTCGGAACTCATGTCAAGTTTGTAGAGATCGTTGGTCGGTCCGGGCAGTGCCAATTTTCCAACCTCTGCAGTTGCGCACCCTCCAAACATATACGCAAAACATTTAGCACTAGTGAATGTATGACCTGATCTCTCGGTTGGTATTTCTCCAATACACCTTGGTTTCTCCCATATCATCTCCGATGGACGTTGCTAAGTTTGCGAAAAAAGAGTTTAGACTTATTTTTTAATCGATTTCTTTTGTTCTGGTGGGTTCAATATTTTCAATGAATAACTCACCATGTTGACGGATAATTTCCCTTTCCTTTCGGAGGAAGATCAAGATTATATCCTTTTTCGATTGGTGCGGAACGAGGCAAAATCAAACAAGAGCGAGATGAGGTCAGATCCGAGGAGAATGATCACCTCTCTCGACCAAAATGGAACGAAAATGTTTGAGACACGCTTTGAAACTTTTTGAAATCTTTTCCTTTGAAACTTTTTTATAATCTTGTCTAGTTTTTCTTCTTCTGAGAGTCGTCGGTCAAGCCTCGATCCATACGAACTTTCAATTCCGAACTGCACCATTGACCATTGGGTGATCTAAAGTTTTAGTCTGTTTGACTGTATATCAGCATGCCCTACTATCATTAGAGATGTTTGAAATACACTCAGTGACTCAAAGATTGAGCAACCTATACCAGTACGCGCCCGGGCATCACACTGTATCCCTCTTCCACAAATCCCGATAAATGCCCTCTATCGAGAAAAGATTTTTTGTCAGATTCAATGCATGAAAGAATCCCCTCCCCAAGCTCATTTATTACGCAGCAGACCAAAATCTATTGTATCTGATAAGTATCAGTCTTAAGTTTCCGGACATCTAACCATGCCTGTCCTACGCCCAAAAATGAAATCTGCCCCCAGGCAACGAGTTTGACAAAAAGAGTTCACCCAGAGATCAAAGTGTAAATTGTAACTGTGCCAAAAGATGCCATTATTTTAGGCAGGCCAAAAGGCGAAGAATGTCGAAAAGTGGATCAGCAAAGCTGCTGCTACTGCGTC
>Ga0209712_10001925_pt1 | contig 17413 bp, 11 predicted proteins | sample ArcOceMetagenome_FD_187443 | JGI IMG/M metagenome (GOLD analysis project Ga0209712, IMG submission 187443) | Marine eukaryotic phytoplankton communities from Arctic Ocean - Arctic Ocean - Greenland ARC118M Metagenome (SPAdes) (version 2) | ecosystem: Environmental > Aquatic > Marine > Oceanic...
GGACGCGGTTGCGTTAAAAGCAGTAGCAGAGAAAATTCTCCCGCACCTCAACGAAGCCAAGCCTCTGCGATCATTTGAGCTGACCGAAGACGAACTCCTGGTTCTCAAACCACTCAGCCTGCTGACATTAAAGCCAACCATGTATATCGCCAATGTTGACGAAGAGGGTTTCGAAAACAATCCTTATCTTGATACCGTGATCGCTATAGCCGAAGCTGAAGGTTCAGTGGTAGTGCCGATCTGTAATAAACTTGAAGCCGAAATCAGCGAATTGGAAGACGACGAAAAAGCCGAGTTCCTTGAAGAGATGGGCATGCAAGAGCCCGGTCTCAATCGCGTGATTCGTGCAGGCTACAATCTTCTGAATTTGCAGACCTACTTTACTGCTGGCGTACAAGAAGTTCGCGCCTGGACTATTCCTGTCGGTGCCACCGCACCACAGAGTGCCGGCAAGATTCACACCGACTTTGAAAAAGGTTTTATCCGTGCTGAAATTATTGGCTACGACGACTATATCGCTGGCAATGGCGAGCAGGGCGCAAAGGATGCAGGCAAATGGCGTCTCGAAGGCAAAGAGTACATCGTTAAGGACGGCGACGTTATTCACTTCCGCTTTAATGTCTAGAGCATTATGAGCATGGTCTCAGGGCGCTGGAAGTTTGGACTTCTCCTAGCCCTGACAACTGCTATTCTGTGGGGCGTACTACCCATTGCACTCAAAGGTGTAATGGAGACCCTAGATCCGATTACCACCACGTTTTTTCGCTTTGCACTGGCAGCACTGCTACTAACCCCCTATATCCTTTTGCGCAGCCGGCATTCCAGTGGACTGTCTCTGTTCAGTCGCCTGCAATCACCGCGACTATTTTTCCAGATGCTAGCCGCAGGCCTATTACTCACAGCAAATTACGCCCTGTATATTCTCGGCTTAGAACGCACCACTGCGGAAGCTGCACAGATTGTTATTCAAACCGCTCCCATGCTGCTATTACTCAGCGGCATCTGGCTTTTTGGTGAGCGCCTATCGAAACGCCAATGGCTCGGATGTATTAGCTTTGTCACTGGCCTCTGTGTGTTTTTCTCCCCCCGTTTTTACGATGTCTTTATCGCTGTAAACGCCTATGGCATTGGCGTTATGCTGATATTGGTCGCCGCATTGGTGTGGACAGGCTACGCCATCATGCAAAAATTCTTGCTGCAAAAATTTAGCTCTCAAGAAACCATGGTTGTGTTTTACTGGATCGGAACCCTGGCGTTTTTACCCTTTGCCGACTTCTCCGCACTACCCCAACTATCTAACCTGCAGTGGGGACTCCTAGCCTTCTGCGGCTTAAATACATTGATTGCCTATGGCAGCTTTGCTGAGGCAATGGCCCATATTGAAGCCTCCAAAGTCAGTGCCATCTTAGCCCTGACACCCATGATCACAGTGACCACTGTGCATTTAATTCCTCTACCAGGGCTAGTCGTAGAACCCATAACAATATTAACCCTCTGTGGCGCCGCCTTGGTGGTCGGTGGATCTATGCTGACCGCCCTCGGCAAACCAAGCCCAGGTTAGCCTTCAGGCAACTGCGCAGCCTGCGCAACAGCGTCGCTTTCGATCGGGCGCCCTGGTCCAAAGGCGTATTTCCACAGTCAACGCCAGCGACATGCTAGACGATGCCTTTCCACCGGATAAACGCAATCTGATTGTCGAGGGCGGCGTTTGTGGCTGGCCCTATTACCATGGTGACAATGTTGCCGACCCAGAACTGGGAAATAAGCACCAGAGTAGTTCAAACGCAGCATATTAGTCGCCCTACAAGGCTCCTGGAACCGTTCTAGCTTAGATGGGCATAATGTCATAGCCCTGCGCTGGAATGGGCAGGGAGAGATCCACAGCAGCGACTTTTATATCTCAGACGATTTAGCTGGCAGGATTATCGGGTTAGCTACAAAAAGGTTTGTTCAGAGAAGCTTTTTAGTGAGGCTGTTATAGAGAGGCTTTCTAGAGAAGCTTATAAAAAGACCTCTGACCGAGATATATCGCCACTGCCGCCTGTATTTAAGACCAACATCTATTATAAAACACAGAGACTTCTGGACATCCTGGCTTAAGCAATAGCAAACCATGTTGGTCCAGACAGTTTTGACATAGCCCGGTCAGAGGCTGCAGTTATTATGAGAAGATTTTCGAGAGAATGGATGACCCAGCTATCACTTCAGAAAATAGAGATATAGATTTAATAAAAGTGTGATCGAAGTCACGGCAGCGAGTGTTGCAGGTCAAGTTATGGCTTTGTTGTCAAAGACGCCTGAAGCTATTGACAAATACACCGTCTGTAGCCAAAATGCGCGCCCCTATTACAGGGTATCTGTACTTTTTAGCTACGTAGCTCAGCTGGTTAGAGCACAGCATTCATAATGCTGGGGTCGGCGGTTCAAGTCCGCCCGTAGCTACCATATAAATCAATAACTTACCTACCCTTACCCCTCAGTTAAACTTTCCTGCACTGCATATGCACTGCATTTAGCTTTCGCCTGCGCCCTAACTACTGTACCAACTTCCCCTACAGCTACCATTTAGTTAGGGCCGGGAGGGGCTACGGTGACGTGGGATTGTTACTGTACCCGCCCATATACAAAGTAAGCCCATTTCAAAAAGCTACATTTTATGAGGCACCCACGTACGAAGGCACAATCTAAATGTTGGGTGTAACTTCAATGAGCTTTTGGAAGACATCATCTCTGTTACTGAGATACTTATGTACTGGAGGGCTTTAACTCTTAAAGTAGTATATCTGCGTTAGCTCCCTAACTACGCTTGCACTACCCTAAGGCGGTATATATATCTGTGGAAGTATAGGTCCATAATGACTTATGACTTTTACAATTAGCACGCGTCTATCCAAATTAATGAGACAGCACGGAATTTCCCAATCTGCGCTCTCCCGTGCCACTGGTGTTCCACAGCCCACAATTAATCGGATTCTTTGTGAAGTTACTTTGAATCCTCGTCATGACTCAATGGAGCGTTTAGCCAATTTCTTTGATGTGACGCCTGACTCTATGTATGGGTGTCCTTCCAAAGAGGCCTTTTTCAGTAATGAGGCCTCTTTGGATGAGCTTTGCGAAAACATCGAGCGTCTTAGCGCTAGTGAAAGGTCAATTGTTCTTCTCAGCCTCGCAAATAACTCTCTTAAACTACCCTCCGTACTCCCTTTTGACGCCAATTATATGATCTAAGAACTGCAGTAACTTTCAAAGGCACATCCACGTCTACCATTTTGTCTACCATCAGACTGACACAAGGCGCCCTTGAGTAATTGTGTACCTGACAATCCATTAGGGGGCGGGGGGAACTACGGTGGCGTGAGATTGTTACGGTTCCTGCATGGGTACATCAGAAGCTCATTTCAGAAAAGCTACGCTTCATCAGCTTCTATCAACGAAGGTCACACCATGTACAGCTATACCCATGTCTCTCAGGGTATAGCTGCGTATATCTATGCTGACTCAATTAGGTACGGGTAATGTAAGAGGTACTAGTTGACGTTCTTCACATAACCGCCTTAGCGTATTACTATTACCAATCTTTAGCTTCTAGCCCCTTAGGGTAACTCTACTGACTTTAGTCTTTATCCTTTTTACATAGTCTCTTTGTTCTTTAGAGAGATCATTAATTATTAACCTTTAACAACCACTGATTGTGTCTTTTAAGTCTTTCTTTATAACCCTCTGTTCTTTCGTAAGTGACTCTTTGGTTGTGGTTGAAATCTATAGCATTGGCTCTGTCCATGTTCATAAAAGCTTGTATTTGATCTCTTCCAACACCTTCTTGATCTAGATTAATTTTAAAGCCTTTCAGTTCTTCTGCTACCACTTTGTTCATTGTGGTTCGCAACTCTCCAGAGTGTTCGTTTGAGATAACATAAGAATCATGTATTGTTAATACTGGAATGTTCTTCTTGGTAAAGTGGTTAATTAACTTCGATGTGATCCTACCGTCTACATTCATCAGCTCTACACCTTTATCTGCTCCTAGATACTCTCCTAGAGTTGGATGTTTTTCTATGAACGCATCTAGCAAGAGGTGTAGCTGTTTGTGGTTTAGCTTTTTTTCTCTACTCCCAGTAGGTTGGTCTACTTGATAAGCTTGAAAGGCTTTTTTAACTGTTGCAGCATTGATAGCGTTTAGAACTATCCCTTTTACAACTTTCCTTTGTTCCTCTACTGTAAAATCCAATAGCAGGTGTTTTACTGTGTAGTGATCTTCTAGCGGTGGTTGTATCCCTTGCAAGCCATAGAGTAAGTTTACATGTAGCCCTGAGTAGTCTATTTCTATTGTTGTCTCATCGTTAATGTGTATCTGTTTACGCCAGTCTTCTTTAATGTTTTGCCACCAACCACCATGAAACCTGCCACCTAGGCTCCAATCAGCCCGGCAGAACACTCTTCTTACAAACTTGTTATCTTGAGAAAGTTTGACCTTCCTAATCTTTTCCTTTCCTACTTTATCGTCCCAATAGGGTTGCTCTATAACAGGTTGTTGTCTAGTTGGTATGTCTATATAAGTTCTCCAAAGGAGAGCATTGTATTGCTGAACCTGCTTCCTCATTTCTGGTATAGGTTGAAAGTCTGTGTCTTCATAATCCACTTGAACAGTTCTTTCTCTATCATTTCTTAATTCTTTCTTGTTTAGGATAATTACTTCTTGGTCAGGTTTCTCACCAGTCAGATCAAACAGCGTTAGTTCCGTTTTGTTAAATATTGCTGCTAATTTGGCTGAGGCTCTTATACGGGTTGTTTGGCGGGCACCTTCTGTACCTGTTAACTTATCTATTAGACCAGCTTCATAGGCGTGATTGACAACATCAATTATCTTGGCTGAGATAAACAATTCGTTGTATCTCTTGTTTTCTTTATAGGCAGATTTAGTCATTCCTAGCCCAATAGACAGCTCAGGATCGTCTAACCAAGCTACATACAGGTCTAGTAGCAGTACCTTGAATTGTTTCTTGGGTTCTGACTTAGCTTTGTTTCCTTTGCCACCTTCTTGAAAAGCAACTGCAAAGTACTTGCTCCAAACTTGCTCGTGCAGCTTTGTAGCCTCTGAATGGTCTGACCAGCGATGAACGTCTAGTGGTCTGGAGTGGTGGGGATTTATGACTGACACGTTAGTTGATCCTTTATTGTTGGTTCAAACCATCTAACTAAACATTAAACAAGTGTCTGTGCCTAGGCAAGGTCTAAATAGACTGCTATGACAGTATATCTAGTAGTGCCATTCCTTTCAGAAAAGGTCAGATATTGCTTCGCTTACAAGGCCGCAGGGAGGGCTTAGGGGCTACTAGGACAATAGCTATAGATTTGCATTACACCATGGTTTAGCGGGCTTATATGACCCTCTATGGCGGCTCAGAAGGGCCTTAATAAACAGGTGTTCCGGTGGCTGTAAAATAGCTCTAATAGGCACCATGATGGATGCTCACACTCGAACATATAAGCGCTGTTAGGGCGTTGTGTGGCTTTGGTTATGGCTGTCTGTAGGGATTGTTACAAAGGCTCTATATACACATAAAAGGTATATGGCTTGTTAGTGACGGCCCTCTGAACATTAAAATAGATCCAACGTGTTTATGGCTGCTCGCTTAGACTCTAAGTCCAACCCTACATACCACTCCTCAGTTGTTTTAATACTGCTATGCCCAAGCAACTGACTTACTGCGTATAAAGAAACACCCTTTCTAATTAGCCTGCTTCCAAATGTTCTCCGGAGCATCCTCCAATCGCAATTAAAACTTAGATTATCCCTAACACCGTTCCAAGATGTTTTAACTCCATTTAGGGGCACACCTTTGCTAGTTACAAACACCTTAGCGGTATCCTTACCCACGTTAGCAGCGTTTAGCCTTTTCAATGTCACTAATAGGCAACCTACTTCGCTGTTGATTGGTATCACACGATAAGTTTGGGTCTTACTGCCGTACACAGTCATGTTTTTCCAATCACTGCTTATGTCTTCCCACCCCAAGTTTAAAGCTTCACTTAATCTAAGCCCGGACTCCATGATAAGTCTGGCTAGGGGAGTAAGATAATCCGCATGGGAGCATTCCAAATTACCATAATCAGGCAGAAGCTCTTTACCTCTAACTCTAAGCCACTTGTTGTAAAGTGTTCTAGATTCTATCTTTTGATTATCTCTAATGGATAGCACTTCTTTGAGTTCGCCCAACTGTGAATCAGATAGAAACTGTACTGGATGCTTCACAACCTTCTTCAGGCCTAGGTCAGCAAGAGGATTTGAACTAATAATACCCCAAGCTTTGGCCGCATTTAAGGCAGCTTTAAGTGCAGCAGTCCTTCGGTTAAGTGTTGAAGGCTTTAACGACTTACTGTTTTTAACCCTCCAACGCTCAACCTTACCCCTATCTATTTCCTCAAGGCGTATATTTAAGAACTCTTTAAAGACAACTTCTAAGATCCAGATAGTTGTTGATGCAGACTGCTGGCTGTTTATTAAGTAGTCGCGATAGCGAGAATCCAAGAACCCTGAGAGTGTCTCAGCCTCTTTGATGCGCCTCTCATCTAAGCTAGACACGCCTCTCTTTGCCTTGATAAGCGCGTCAGCACCCAACTCCTTTGCTTGCTTAAGAGTTAGCTCATCACAACTACCTATCTTGTAGTCAGTGCCTCTGCCGCGCACCCTAGTGAAACACCAATAGCCCTTACGACCAGTAGGGTTAACCACAACAAAGAATCCAGACAGCTTACTGTCCCACACTTTGTATCGCTTACTCTGAGGTGTTAGTTGGTCAACAAGTTTTTGCGTTAAGTTCTCTTTCATAATATCCTGCACTGCATATGCACTGCAGATTATCATACCATCTTTATGATATAACACCATATATACTGACGTTAAAGCGCATTATCCCTGTAAGTCATCGCATTCATAATGCTGGGGTCGGCGGTTCAAGTCCGCCCGTAGCTACCATACATTTCAATGACTTATACCTTTCAATGACTTATACCTTTCAATGACTTATACATTTCCATTCCCTTGATATTTATCAAGGCACTGCAGGTTGCCTGCGACCGTATTTAAAACCCTCTCGTTAAAATATTGCCTCAACATCAGCTAGTAATCCTCTAGACAAGAAATGAATAAGCGGGGTAATTTCGCTCAATTGGCATTGAGACCGTAGATCTGAAAAAATGGTCAGTTATCCTTGCCCGCCAGAGTAATTAAATCAGAGAGTGTTTTTTATGAGCAGTAACTTAAGCAATTTTTGGCCCTATATTTTTGTTGCTCTTCTAGCCGGCTGCGGCGGCGGATCCACTGATGCGCCGGGAGACGATCAAGCGCAGCCTAAAGGACTATTAGTCCCCCTCGAAAATGACGCCATGCTGGTGCAATCTGTCACCAAGGGATTCGGTGAAACGCTTAACAGAAGCGTCTTGCGAAATGGTGTCGTAGACTTCCAGAATGATGCTATTCCGGTAATGACGATGGAAGATTCAGGGTCAAGCTTCACCACGACCTATACCTTGGAAGCCAATGTCGACGAACATGATTTTGTTAAGTACAACGGCGACCACTTATTTATAGCTCCGACCCGCGGTATGGATTGCTGCTTTATCGTCGACGATATTGTGAGGGTGGAGGACTCAGCAGAGGCTGCCATGGCGGATATCATGCCTTCCCCTGAGAGCCAAAATCGCAGCATTCGTATTGTTGCAACAGATCCTGACAATGCCGGTGCTACAGAGGTTGCGACCATTGCTTTAGAGGACTCTCGAACCGTTGAAGGGCTCTATACCCACGGTTCTCAATTAGCCGCGATCAGCAGCTCAGGCTGGTGGGGTAGCTACGGCAGCTCGTTTTCCAGAATATCGAGCTGGCAGGGACAGACCACAGCACTGAATATTTACGACATTAGCGACATCAGCGCCCCTACCACGCAGATGCAAATCGAGTTCGAGGGCGGGTTCGTCAACAGCCGTAAAAAAGGCGACATTATTTACCTAGTCGCTCGGCACACTCCTGAGGTAGAGGGTTTTCACTACTATCCAACGGATCAAGAAGTCATCGAGAATGAAACCCTGTTAAGCGAGCTAACGGTAGAAGACCTCCTGCCAAAGGTCTCCGTCAATGGGGTTGAGAGCCTGCTGATCGGAGCCAATGACTGCCTGATAGCTGATACCGACAATGCACTGTCGCCCGCTGAAACTGGCTACCCGACAATGACATTGTTAATTGCCGTTGACCTTGCTGATCAATCCATTGCCAATAGCAGCTGTTATCTTGAACCTACCGCTGGCATTTATGTCAGTGAGAATGCTATCTACCTTACTCAGATTGACTATTCTGATGAGAGCCCACGTACACTTGTGCATGCCTATGAGTTATCACCCGCACTCAGCTACCAAGGCTCAGGGGCTGTAGAAGGTGCGCTCTACCTAAGTGGCGATCGAGATTTCCGCATCAATGAACATGAGGGTTATCTTCGAATAGTGACCACTCAGCACACCGGTGATGAGTCAGATCGTATTGATCACCAGTTATCGGTTCTGAAATTAAATACTCAAGAACTTGAAATGGAATTGGTTGCAACACTGCCCAACACTGAGCGCCCCCAGGCAATTGGCAAGCCTAACGAAGATCTCTATGGGGTACGATTTTTTGGCGACAAACTTTACCTAGTAACCTTCGAGCGCATAGATCCACTCTATGTGCTAGATCTAAGCGCGCCAACCGATCCCTTAATTGCCGGTGAGCTAACAGTTACAGGGTTCTCCGACTTTCTGCATCCAGTGAGCGACGAGTTATTAATCGGCCTAGGGCAGGATGAAAACGGCCTGGTGAAGTTGGAGCTGTTTAATGTCGCTGAAATCAGTGATCCCTACTCTTTGGGTACCAATGTACTCGGCGAGAATGAAGGCGCCCAGTGGAGCCACTCCGAGGCACGCTATAACCGCCACGCCTTTACCTATCAGGCGATTAGTCAGTCTCAGGATCGGTTCTTGGTGCCCGCCACCATGAGCTTTTACGATGAAGAAACGGGCTATCGCGATGAAGACCGACTCTACCTGTTTGAACTCAATGGCAAAGACAGCGCTGAATTGGCCTCAATTGATGAGATTGGTCAAATTAAAGTTATCCGCGAATGGTACCAAAGTAGTCGCAACCGATCGGTTATCCATGGTGACGGGGTCTATTACATCAATGGCACATCAGTATGGTCCACAATATGGACAAATCCCACTGAGCAAAACGGGCCGCTATAAAGAACTCTAACCCGGCAAAAAGAAAGACACCAAAGGCCCCAGTATTAAATGCGACCAGTCGCAATGATAATACTGGGGCCTTTTAATAACAGTGCAAATTAGCCCTCTTCAATCAACAGCGTTTTCACCAACGAAATCGCCATCAGCGCCATCACCACTGAAAACGGCAATGCACCAATAATCATCACCGACCTCAGGGCATCCATACCACCGGCAGACAGTAACACGCCGATCAATAGCGCAAAGATCACCCCCCAGATAATGACATGCTTAGCCTGCTTTTGGCTCTGATTGCCACCCGAAGCTAGCGTATTAATAATCAGAATCCCCGAGTCTGCTGAGGTGACTAGAAAGGTCATCAGCAAAACAACAATCACCACTGACAGTGCAATCGCCAGCTCAGGGGAGAGAATCAGGTTAATGGTTTTAAATAGCTGAGCGGAAATGTCTGCATTAACAATGACTCCCTGAGCAATACCAGACAATTCCAGGTCAATGGCCGTGGCGCCGACAAAGGCAAACCAGACCAGACAGATCAATGAGGGAATAATCATCGCGCCAATAACATATTCACGAATAGTGCGGCCGCGAGATACCCGGGCTAAAAATAGTCCTACAAATGGCGCAAAGGCGATCCACCAGGCCCAGTAGAAGATAGTCCAAGCACCCTGCCAGCTCTGCAATGCGGCAGAAGGGTCTTCACCACTGCCTGACCATATGGTGGTCGACATGGCCGGCATTGCCACCAGGTAATCCCAGATAGCGTAGAAAAAAGTTTGCAGGGCAAAGAAGGTCGCGCCGAATATGACAAAGAAGGCGATCACAAAGGCCGACAGGCCCATATTAATATTAGATAGCCACTTGATACCTTTTTTCAGTCCTGACATGGCCGATAGGCAGGAAGCACTGATAATAAGAACCAACCCAACCAGCTGAGCTACCAGAGTAGGCTTGCCGCTGTTATCCACCAGCCATTCCGCGCCACTGATATTGAAAAAACCTGAAGCCAGCTGAGAGACGCCATAACCTATGGTGACACTGAGGCCAACAATGGTCGCTAGAATCGCCACTATATCCACAACATTGCCTGCGCTGCCTGACATGGCTCGACCGAACAACGGCTGCAGTGCACTGCGAATCGTCAACGGTAAACCGCGGTTGTAGGAGAAGTAACCCAAGGACATACCGACTACGCCATAACAGGCCCAGGGGGTCAGACCATAGTGCAGCAGCGCCCATTTGTAGGCATTGCGGACATTGTCTTCATTGAGGCTGTTAGTGAGCCCCTTAATGGTGTCGGGGTTATTGGCAAAGTGAAAGATCGGTTCGGCGGTGGAATAGGTCAGCATGCCAATACCAATGCCGGCACCAAACATCATCGACAGCCAGGTAAACATGGAAAACTCAGGCTTTTCATCGGCCTTGCCCAGCTTTACATGCGCCGTGCGAGACCAGATACCCAGCACTAAACAGACCAGCGTGTAGAAGGCAGTGACATAGATATACCAACCGGCAAAATTGGCCGTAGTCCAATTTTGCATGCTCAGCAACAGCTCACCTGCAGCAGAGGGAGACAGGCCCACCCAGATAATTAATGCTGCGATAAACAGCTTGGGGGCCATAGCAACGACTCGATTAAAGCCCTTATAAAAGCCGGATTTTTCCGTGGTAATCGCAACAACTGGTTGACTGTCAATAGACTCTAACGGGTCCAAAATATGATCTCCCCTTTTAATGGTTTGTCGTAATACTTTTCAGTTTTATAATTTTTTGGTTCAGATTCTGCTAAAAACCTGCCCTTATCGGGAGCCTAGCTTACCACGCCACGAATCTATTCGAATTTGGTTAGAGCTTTCAAGCGTCGAAAGATAAGGTACGCAGGATGAAAGGGCCCTTTAAAGCTCTAATTGATGCGTAAAAATCCATTCACCATAGGATCGCTTCGGTTAGAATATTGCCGTCTAGGGGACCTAATAATGATAAAAAAACAATCCCACCACCTTTTTGCTCTGGGTTTTATTCTCGCTATTGCAACACTTCAAGTCGAAGCCCAATCTGCTGAAGACCAAGCTGGGGCTGTCGGCGAACTACTGTTCGATTCAGCGCCCATTGATGAGCAGGGCCGCTTTACTAATTATCAGGGCGACCTATCCCATGGCTCCACCGCTGTGCGTCTATCATTTTTTCTGCGCCGCTTTGGCACAATGTTTCGCAGTGATGCCGGAGCACCAAAACAGGTGGCAAACGATGGTAGCTTCCTGCGGAATAACATAGATACTCCCACAGTCACCTGGATCGGTCATGCCACTCTATTGGTACAGATGGATGGAGTAAACTTTTTAACCGATCCTATCTGGTCTCAAACACCGAGCCCGGTGCCACTTATTGGTCCCAGCCGATGGGTTGACCCCGGCCTGGCATTGAACGATTTACCGGCTATAGACTTTGTGGTGATCTCACACAATCACTACGACCATCTCGATCTACCCACTTTGCGCGACCTGGCAACATTGAATCCTGAAACTGTGTTTTTTGTGCCCCAGGGCAATGGCGACCTCTTGCGCAAAAATGGCATAGATCAGGTTCGAGAATTGAATTGGGGCGATACAGCCAGCTATAAAGGCACCACCATTCACTGCCTGCCGACTCAGCACTGGAGCAAGCGCAGTCTCACGGATACGCGCAAAGCACTCTGGTCATCCTGGGCTATTACTGGGCCTGAGCGGCGCTTTTACTTTGCCGGAGACACCGGCTATTTTGATGGCTTTAAAGAGATTGGCACCAAGCTGGGGCCCTTTGATTTGGCAGCTGTTCCTATAGGGGCTTATGAACCCAAGGCCATGATGGAAGCATCGCATATGAATCCGGAGGAAGCTGTGCAGGCGGCCTTGGATGTGCAAGCCGATACAGCTGTCGCCATGCACTTTGGCACTTTTGATCTATCTGATGAGCCTATTTCAGAACCACCACTGCGCTTTAAAGCTGCCGCGGAAGAAACCCAATTGGGCACCACTAATAGCTGGGTTCTGGATATTGGCGAGACACGAGAGTTTTAATAAGCCTTAGTAGGAAGCCTGATTATTCAGGAACCAGATTACCTAGACTCACTACCAATACGCCCAATCCTGCCGTCCACACCGCGCAAGCCAGCAAATCAATCAGGCTAAACTTAAGCCGGCCTGTGCCACTGACACCGGCCAGCATGGGCACCAGACTCCTTACAGCAGGGACCAGACGACCTAAGACTATGGCACCAGTGCCATGCTTTAGAATAAAGTGCTCAGCCTTCTGCAACTGACTGGCGCGCTTCTTAGCAAATGCGGTGTTGTGCAGTTTATCGCCAAGCCAGCGACCAAGATAAAAGCCCAGATGATCCGAGAGACAGGCGCCGGCAAAAGCTAGAGGCAGCATCTGTGTCAGGGTCAGTACCTGCTCGCTGTACAGAAAAACGGCGACCGCTAAGAGAATCGCGCCGGAGATCATAAGGCCAATGCCGGGGCAGGCTTCGATAAATGCCAGAGGAAAAATAAGCATCCAGGCATTATGTTTGTTGGCTTCGAGTAAGTTAACTATTTCATCGTTGATGGGATTATTCCAAGCCTGAGGCACGCTGTTAGATGGCCTCCATTAGAACAAATTAGGCAACGCCGCAGTAGCTTTTAAAAGGCCCTGTTAAAAAGAGCTATATAAGTGTCCGCTTAAGGATTCAACCTTTCCTTCCAAGCCTGTCAGCAAAGGGCTGACAATTAAGAAAATATTAAGCCTGCCCTGCCATGGCCATAAATTCTGCTATTAAAGGATCGTTAAGTTTTTTCTTAAAGCAGCAGAGTCCCAAATCAAAGGGCGCAATACGGGTGCCCGGCAGCAATTCAATGCGATCTTTAACCGGACTATTCTCCACCACCACATTGGGTGCTATACCAATACCACAGCCCAGCGCCACCATACTCACCAGTGCCTCCTGCCCCGAGACCTGAGCATAGACATTGGGGCGACCGCTATATTTTTGCCTAAACCACTGCTCGAATCGTTTTCGCGCCACACCGTGCTCGGGCAAAATAATCGGCAGACTGGCCCAGTCGATGGTCTCTGCCTGCAGAGCTTTTCTTACCGCACAGTTAATCGTTGGCGCTGTAATCGCCAGAGGCACTGTAGCTATGGTCTGAAAGTGAATACGCGACGACAGTTCATCCGGTCGTGCGGCAATGGCTAAATCGACTTTCTGATTTTTAATCTGATCAATACCATCAGCGGCGTCACCTGTATCTAGATTAATATCAATATTGGGGTGGGCCTGACGAAATTTTTCTAACAAGGGCGGCAGATAAGAATAAGAAGCGGTTACCGAACAGTAGAGTTTCAGAGAACCGCTAAGCTCTTTTTGCGACTGATTAAGCGACTGCTTCAAACCGTCGAATTGGCTAATTTGCTGATCCGCATAGGCCAGTACTTTCTTGCCTTCGTTAGTCAGCAGCACCGAACGATTGTCGCGGATCAATAACTGAGCCCCGAGCTGCTCTTCCAAGCGCTGAATCGAGCGACTCAGGGTCGAGGGGCTGACATGATAGGCGGCAGCAGTTTTGCCGAAATGCAGACTGGTGGCCAGGTGTTGAAACAATGTGAGTGATCGAATATCCATGGAAGTAGCTTAACCCCACCCAACCTATATTGCAAAATACGCAACACTATGGTGAATATATATCGTTTTAAGCAACACAGTAAATCAAGTACACTTGCCGACCTTATAAATTCAACAATCCACCGATTCCCGGTGGCCGGAGACTGAAAATGGCTAATTACTTTAATACCCTGAGCTTGCGCGACAAACTGACGCAGCTGGGCAAATGTAGATTTATGGACCGCAGCGAATTTACCGATGGCTGTGATTTTATCAAAGACTGGAACATTGTCATTATTGGCTGTGGCGCTCAGGGCCTTAACCAGGGTCTCAATATGCGCGACTCTGGTTTGAATATTTCCTACGCACTGCGCGCCCAGGCGATTGCCGAGAAGCGTCAGTCGTTTCTTTGGGCATCAGAGAATGGCTTTACTGTTGGCACCGCTGAAGAGCTGGTTCCGGCTGCCGATCTGGTTCTGAACCTGACGCCTGACAAGCAGCACACTGCTGCGGTAACTGCGGTTATGCCACTGATGAAGCAAGGCGCAACTCTGGCCTATTCACATGGCTTTAACATTGTTGAAGAAGGCATGCAGATTCGTCCTGACCTGACAGTTGTTATGGTTGCACCCAAGTGCCCAGGCACTGAAGTACGCGAAGAGTACAAGCGCGGCTTTGGCGTTCCAACACTGATCGCAGTTCACCCTGAGAATGATCCACAGGGCAACGGTCACGCAATCGCTAAAGCTTATGCCTCTGCTACTGGCGGCGATCGTGCTGGTGTTTTGGAATCTTCCTTTATTGCTGAAGTTAAGTCTGACCTGATGGGCGAGCAAACTATTCTTTGCGGCATGTTGCAGACCGGTGCAGTTTTGGGTCACCAGCAGCTGATTAATCTAGGTGTCGACGCGGCCTATGCCCGCAAGCTGATTCAGTACGGTTGGGAAACAGTGACTGAAGGCCTCAAGCACGGCGGCATCACCAATATGATGGATCGTCTGAGCAACCCAGCGAAAATCAAAGCCTTTGATATGTCAGAAGAACTCAAAGTGACTCTGCGCCCACTGTTTGAAAAGCATATGGACGACATTATCGAGGGTGAGTTTTCACGCACTATGATGGTCGACTGGGCCAACGACGATGCTAACTTGCTGAAGTGGCGCGCACAGACTGCTGACTCCTCTTTTGAGCAGGCTGCAGATTGCGATATCGAAATCACTGAGCAAGAGTTCTACGACAAAGGTATTTATCTGGTAGCAATGATCAAAGCCGGTGTTGAGCTGGCCTTTGAGACTATGGTTGCTTCGGGCATTATTGAAGAGTCTGCTTATTACGAGTCACTTCATGAGACGCCACTGATCGCCAACTGTATTGCTCGCAACAAGCTCTACGAGATGAACGTAGTGATCTCTGATACAGCGGAATACGGTAACTACCTGTTTACCCACGCTGCTGTGCCACTGTTGCAAGCCCATGCTAGCTCACTGACTCTGGAAGAGTTGGGTGGTGGTTTAACCGATAGTTCTAACGCCGTCGACAACCTTCGTTTAATCGAAGTGAACGATGCGATTCGCGACCATGATGTTGAAATCATTGGCCACGAACTGCGCGGCTATATGACTGACATGAAGCGTATTGTAGAAGCGGGATAAGAGGCTACTGCCTTATTTCCCAGTGACAACTTCATCGGATCAAGCCTGGCTCCCAGTGCTTGGTTCGGTGAATCATTAAGACCCTCAGACAAGCTCCCCAGAACAAGCTCGTAAAATAAGCATCAAAGTACCGTCCGCTCATTAAGAACAGCTATCTATTAGTCGCTGTTTAAAAAGCTGCCCGCAGAAAAACCACAGAAAGCTACAAGCTATCTTTTAAAAGAAGCTCAACAGGAAGTGTGGGATCAAATTTAAATGGGGTAGAGAGGAGGTTTTTGGAATCGTTAAAAGCCTCATTGGGCGAGCCTATTGCCTAGGCCCGCCCGACGAGATTACTGCAGTCTTATGCTTGTCTTTCAGCACCGTTCAGCGCGTACCAACCGATGTAGATGTAGCACAGCATTGGAACGATAAAGCTCAGCTGAATACCCATGGTATCCGCTGCCACACCCTGAACCAATGGAATCAGTGCGCCGCCAACAATGGCCTGACAAACAAAGCCAGAACCTTTACTGGTCATCGAACCCAAACCTTTCACCGCGAGGGTAAAGATGGTTGGGAACATAATCGAGTTAAAGAAACCAACAGCCAAAATAGACCACATAGCGACACTGCCGCTGGTGTTCATGCTGACCACGATCATGACGATAGCGATCACAGCATTAATCGCCAGATACTTGGTATCGGCAACATAGTTCATCAATACAGCGCCAATCAGACGACCGATCATGGCCGCTCCCCAGTAGTAGGCAACCATCTCGCCAGCTTCTGCAGTGGTCAGACCACCAATCGAGCTCTCGGAGAAGTAGTTGACCAGGAAGCTACCTATAGACACTTCACCACCAACGTAAAGGAAGATTGCCAGTGCACCCAATACTAGGTGACGGTGCTCCCAGACGCTGCCTTCAGCTTTCTCTTCGGTTTCCATATGAGTCAGAACCGGAAGCTTAATGCTGCGGAAAACAATCGCCGCGACAACGAGCAAAGCCGCAATCATCAGGTAAGGACCCTGAACTGCTGAAGCATCTGCTGCCACAACACCTAGAATCAATGCAGCACCAACGATAGGTCCTACAGTTGTACCAAAGGAGTTTGCTGCCTGAGCGAGATTAAGACGGCTTGCTGCAGTCTTCTCTGGCCCCAAGGCCGCCACGTATGGATTGGCTGCAACCTGGAGAATAGTAATACCACTGGCCAGAACAAAGAAGCCAAACAGGAACAGCGGATAGAGATGCAGACTGGCTGAGGGGTAGAACAAACAGCAACCCGCAGCGGTGGTCAACAGACCAATAACGATGCCCTGCTGATAACCGACTTTGTCGATTAATCTGCCAGCAAAGGGTGAGACAATAAAGTAAGCGCCAAAGAAGCAGAACTGCACCAGCATGGCTTGGGTATAGTTGAGATCAAATGACTCTTTTAAGAACGGAATTAAAATATCGTTTAGAACCGTGATAAAGCCCCAAAAGAAAAACAGACATGTCATCGCGATAAACGCAAAAGTTTGCTTTCCCTGAACCTGACCCTCTGCAACTTTTGCAGTTGATGCTTCTGGTGTTGAACCTGCCATGAGACCCCCTAATTGGATAAATAGTTTGAGTTATTGTTTTTAAAAATTTGCTTGGAAAAGAGGTTAAGTCGCAACAAAGCTAGGCACAACAACTATTCGTTGAATGGGGCCTCTTTTGGGCTTGAATGCCAGTTTATTTACCTATTATTGCCCTGGGCTAGGGGAACAGGCGAAATTAGTCCAGATTAGTAGAGGGAATCGAGAAAACGAGTCCAATCTTCAGGGGTGTCTATATCCATTGCCGCTTGAGGAAGATCGATTTCCACAAGATTGATATCCCCGCGCTGTAAGAGTGCTTTAGCG
>Ga0209712_10001926_pt1 | contig 17409 bp, 10 predicted proteins | sample ArcOceMetagenome_FD_187443 | JGI IMG/M metagenome (GOLD analysis project Ga0209712, IMG submission 187443) | Marine eukaryotic phytoplankton communities from Arctic Ocean - Arctic Ocean - Greenland ARC118M Metagenome (SPAdes) (version 2) | ecosystem: Environmental > Aquatic > Marine > Oceanic...
AAAAAAAAAAAAAAAACAAAAAACCAAAAAAAAAAAAAAAAAAAAAAAAAATTTAAGGTAAAAAAAAAAAAAAAAAAAAAATCTAAAAAAGGTTTAATTATTAAACCACCTAAAAAAAGTACAGTCATATGATTTTAAATTTTAGGGTTAGTTCTTAGTGAATTAATTATATAATAACCCTTCCTGCTAAAAGTTTATTTTTTAACTAAAAAAAACAAAAATACTATAAATTCTCCCTTTATGAAAAAAAAAATACATTTCTGATTGAATAAATTTAAGAATAAACAACGAGTACTTAACTCAAACCGTTTTTTAACTAAAAAATCTGTTCGTAATTGAAATATTTTTCTATTAAAAAAAAATACTGAGTTTACTTTTGTAATGCCTGCCGTGTACTACCTACTAAACTCTTATAAGTTACCACTGAACTTTATAATTTATAAATACCTATATATTTATTATTTATATACTTATAACTTACTAGAAAATACCCCTACAAAATCCCTATTGAAGTTTTTTAAGAGTACGTTTTTCAAGGTGAAACTTAAGTACCTATTTACTTTTTTTTATTCTTATACTCAAATCTTACACGCAAACCACTTTTATTTAGTTTTCTACTCCCAACACCAAAATATATCAAAACTATATAAAAACATTTATTTTCTTACATTCGCATTCCGTAAAAATCGATTTTTTATATCTCTAACTAATTACAAAAGAGTCTTACATTTATTCTTATCGCCAGGTTTATTTTTAAAAGTTTCAGGCAAAGGTAAATCCTTTAAAAAGAATAAATTAATTAAGTTACTAATGGTTAAATGTTTACGTAAAATACTTATTCTAACCTTAATAAAGGACTTAATCCTTATAATAAGAAGTTTACCTACTTACCTTTTAGATTTAATCAGGTTTTTAAACGCACCAATTTTGAGACCGTTTAACAATCCCACTTCCGGTAAAGAGGATTCATTTATACAAGAAACAGACGTAAAAAAAAAAATACTTAATTATATTTATATAATATTTCTTGAATCGCAATCTTACGTAAAGTTTAAAGTAAAAAAAAAAGGTAGAGTTAAAAGAAAAATTCGTCGTAAGTTAATCATGCTAAATAAATTAGTCGATTAATTTTATGAGTTAATTTACTTAATTACCACTTGGATTATACTAATATTTAGAATTATGAGTTTGACAATGGCTCGGAGTGAATGCGGGCACGGCGTATTGACACATGCGAATTGTATGGAAAAATATATTTTTTTCAATAGTGAATTGGTGAGTATAATACAAAAAACTTTCAATTAGTTTATTTTAATAATAAATAGTAACGAGTAGAACGAAAATATTTAAAATAAAATAAATACTCTTCTTTTAAGAAAATGACTCTAACTTTAAAACTTAATAAACTTTTAGGTTAGTATTAATTTGTTATTAGATAGTTAAGTTAAATCTTAAATTTTTTTTATATTAAGAATAGTTTTACAGAATTATAGAAAAAACGAATACTAATTGGTGAAATTGTATGAGACTAGGTATTGTAGTAAACAGACCGAAAACTTTTAGCTGGGTTTAACGATTGTCCAGTCACATGGGGGACGAATAAATACCCTACCGTCGGCAGCAGTGGGGAATCTTGGTCAATAAACGAAAGTTTGAACCAGCGCTTTGTGGAGATGAAAGATTCATAGAATCGTGAAGGCTATGGTAGCTGTAAAGTTTGTGCGTAGACCAAAATAATGTAAGTGAGTCTGAAGAGAACCCCGGGCTAACAATGTGCCAGCAGCTGCGGTAAGACATTGACGGGGAAGTGTTACTGGTCTTCATTAGGTGTAAAGAGGGGCTAGACTGTTTAATGAGATTATAGCGAAAATCAAAGAATTACGTGACAATCTATAATAACCTTAATACTAGAGGGACTAAGAAATAAGCGATGAGTGCAATCTAGAGATAAAATTCTGATAGATTACTTCTGGATCTCCTGTGGCCGCGGCGGCTTTGTATTAGTAACCCTGACGTCGAACCTCTAAAGTATGAGTATCGAATAGGATTGGAGACCCTAATAGTTCATACCTTGAATCAATGGGTATAATTCAATAGAAATTTATCTTTTGTCTAAGTTAACGCATAAATGCCTCACCTGGGGAGTAAAGCTGCAAAGGTAAAACTTAAATTGATTGGCGGGAGTTTGTATAAATGGTGGAGCGTGTGGTTTAATTCGACAATCCACGTGTAATCTTACCAACATCTTGAAAAGTATTAACGATAAAATTAATCAAACTTAACGATATACTTTTAATTGGTACTGCATGGCTGTCGTCAGTTTGTGTTGTAGAATCCAATATTAAGTTATTGAACAAACGCAACCTTTAATATAAGTATTATTTAATTTTTTTGTTACTGAAACGTTTTAAACGCGTAACAAAGCTTTATATTACTTGTATTTTTAAATTTACTACAACGCGGATTTTTTACAAATTTTTAAATTTAAATCTGTTTTGGGGAAGTGGAGGTGAAGTCAAGTCATTATGGTCTATATAAGTTGGGCTACACACGCGCTACAACGGTAAAAACAATTAGAGACAAAAGTGAAAGCTTAAGTAAATCTACAAAAATTACCAAGGTTCGGATTGTAAGTTGAAACTCACTTACATGAAGGCGGAATCGTTAGTAATCGTAAATTAGTATGTTACGGTGAATGACATATCAAACTCTGCACACACCGCCCATCACGCTCGAAGAATTGTGTTGGCTGGAAATGTAACCGATTACGTTAATATATACAACTTTACTAACCTGTTTAAGAGTAGTAAAGTTCTATATATAGTTATTAAATTCCAATTGAAATTAATCTGTCATTTGTGCATTAAAGTAGATGTGGTAATTTGAGCGAAGTTGTAACAAGGTAATGGTAGGGGAACCTGTTGTTGGAGTACAGATAACTTATAATATATAATAATTTTTTTCATTGAGAATATTAAGATTCTAAGCATTAAGGGGATGCCTAAATGTTAAATGATATATGGTATAGAAAACCATTAATTACTATGAGTAACGGTTTTTACTAGGATTAGTAATTTAAATACTTTTAAATTAGTGAAGGGAAACATCTTATTAACTAATAAAAAAAATCAACTGAGAGTCGGATAGTAGCGGTGAGCGAACTTCGAAAAGCCTACAACATTTTTTATATCAAGTAATACTTTTAAATAAGTAACGAAACAGGGTAACAGTCCCGTAAACTTGATGCTTTTATTTAGGGGTATAGTTTAGTGGCAGAACAGTGGTCTTCAAAATCATTAGTGTGGGTTCGATTCCTGCTACCCTTGTTGAAAAAACAACAAAACAAAAAAAAATACATAAAAACGTTTAAAACTCTAAATTTAAATAAATTACCTTATAAGTCCAAAGATTACAAGTCTTTAAGACTCTCATTACCACCCCACTCAGGTAAAGGTGGAGTTATGTCGGTACAGAAGGCTAGCAAGTTAAGAAACGTGGAGTTTTTAGGGGGTAACTCTTACAATTCTACTATTTACGTATTTTTAAACTTATTTAAACCTTTACTGTCTTCGGTGGGTACTAAGCAATTACAACCACTCTTGTTTAATTACAATTACTATTCCAATGTTTTAGCTACTAATAAGGTAGAAAGTTTCATTAACCGAAGCATTTCAAGCTTATTTAATAACAAACACTTATTCGATAAATTTTGAAGTGAATATACTTTTCAAAAGTTTTACTTATTTAATACATTTCACGTACTGATACAAACATTTACTTTCTTTCAAATTAATAATTTTGAAACAAAAACAACAAAAACCCTTGAAAACCGAAACTCGGTTTTCAACCGAGAAAGGTTGTTACTGTGAAAAAAAAAATCTCGTAATGAAAATAAAAAGTTGATAGGTGCTAAATTGACGAAATCTAGAACAATAGGTAGTTTTACATCTAAAATTAAAAAAAATAATTATTCCGTAAAGTTGAAGTTTTATATTAACAAATGCGTTTATTTAACAAATTCAGTTATGAATTTAAAATTCTTTGCGTTCAGTAACAAAAATAATTTCTTCTTTTTCAAAAAATCGCTAACAGCTAAAACAACCTTCACCACAAAATTACGGATTTTAGTTAAGCAAATGTTCCAATCAAATCTTAAAAAACTCTTTGTCGATTTATTCCGAGTTACAGAAGATGAATTTTATAATTCATATATTATTTATGCAAAGATGGATAACCATTATATCGAGAATATTGGTGTAACTATACACCCTCATACAACGACTACAAATCACGAAAATAGTCTCAATGTAACGTCATTTAACCTTGTTAATTTGATTACACTAAAACTTAGACGTCTGTCTTGTGTTGAAACTCAATTTCACTCAGTATTTGCGAGCCATAACATACAAACCCTCTACTTTGGTGGTAATAGTGGAGATTTTTTTTACTTAAACTCCCTATCCCATAATTTTAACAAGAAAATTACTGGTTTACTCATTAATAACGATCTTATTAATTTGAAGGGTAGCAAACAAGTTCTAACCGAATTTAATTCGCAAGTATTAAATTATAACAATAGAAAATTACCAACTATCTTCAATAAAACCCTAACAGCTAATTATAGCAAACATTCGTCAAGTTTGTCTAAAGTTTTTATGAACTACACTTTTACCAAAGTCGAGGTTATATTAAATCTAACAAACTCCCCCCTGTTCTTCAAGTACTTCTACAACAATTATAAAAATCTTAATGAAAGTTTCAACCCCACTAACTTTTTTTCTTACTTAACACGCTTCTACTTCTACTCCACTTTAGGTCGCTGATCGAAAACTAATTTATTAAGTAATAAACAATTTTTGGGTGTCATAAAAAAAAAAGCTATTAAAATCTTAGCGGGTCATACACTACACCTTGAAGTATCTCCTATTATTCTGTATTCTTTAACCGGATTTTTAGAGTACTGTTCCGGAAAAAAAACCTCAGTAAACTTTAACCCGTTCCTCTTAAACTTTTTGAATTTTACAGAACTAGCTCATTGTTATTTATGAGCCAAAAATTTATCATATTTCAGAAGAGTTTTAGGTTATAATCTTTACATAATCGAATCATTAAAGATTATATATTTATCTATCAAACTAAAAGACCCCTGCTTTTTCATTAATTGGATATCGAAAATGTTATACAAGATAAGTTTTTTTAAGTATAAATTTTTTTTACGTTATATCAAGTATGTAATAAAAACTTATCTAGTCTCCCGTTTCGAAGAATTAAACTTTAGGGGTATTAAGTTACAACTAAAGGGTAAGGTTAGTGTATCTGGTAATGCACGAACACGTACAGTTGTACAAACTGTAGGTAAAGTCGGTCAATCCACTTTAAATAATAGAATCTTATACGAAATGAGAGTTATTTGGACCTTTACCGGATCAATTAGTTTACGTATCTGATTTTATTTCTAATTCTAAACACAATACAGTTTAATTATGGACTTACTATTAATGCTTTTTGGTGATATTAATGCACTTTTTATATTTTTTATCCTAATCTTCTTCTCACTAGTTTTGAATACAAATACTGCTTTACACTTGTTATTAACAGCAGAAATTTTATGAATTACCCTGTACTCTATCGTACTTCTAATAGGGTTTATCTACGATAATATCAATATTTTATCCTTAACTTTCTTCTTTTTAGTATTTTCAGCAATAGAGTTTGGTTTAGGTTTAATTTTATTATTATTTCAGAATATAATAAATAGATCTATCAATTTAAGTGATTCTGATACAAATTATATGAAGTTTTTAAACCGATTTAAAACACGCCTTTATGTCAATAAAGTAACGTGATTAGTTTAAGTTTTTTCTGTGTTTAAGTATAGACATAACAATATCAACCTTTTCGGGTCTATAGTTTATTTAAATAAACTACTAATGGGTTTAAATTTATCACGGTATAAATTAATACTAAATGGAGTCTTAGAAATATCTTTAAAAGAAAATAAACAACTATTTCACGAACTAACAATGAAATTCTGATGGATGCGTTTAAGAGTCATTTATTTTTTAAATAACTGAGTTTACACCACCAACCACAAAAGAATTTCGGTAAACTATATATGATTTGTAATGCTAGCAGGTATTTTCGGAATGGTTTTAGCTACATTAATTCGGATCGAATTTTCATACCCAGGGGTCGGGATTTTTGCGGGAGACAGTTTACAGTACCTAACTTTAGCTAGTGCCCACGCCGTTATAATGGTCTTTTTTATGATTTTACCTCTACTTTTTGGAGCTTTTGGTAATTACCTCTTACCTACACAATTAGGTGTCCACGATGTTGCCTTCCCTCGACTTAACAGTGCTGCTTTCTGATTTTTCCCCTCCAGCCTTATAATGCTCTGTCAGTTAGTTTGTACTGATAGACGTTACCAAAGAATGAACTGTTTCAATATCCGAGAAGTACAAGCTTTGTTAAAACGACGGTTTTTTAATGATTTAATTAACTCCCACGACTACCACTTAATGTTCGATAACACAGTTCTCGGTTTAAGGTATAAGACTGGAAACTTACATGCCACCAATCACAGTAATTTTATTTTTTATAATTACGGTCTAAATCTTAACCACCAAGTAAGGTCAACCTCTTATGTTTTCAACGAACAAAAAATTAGTACTTCCAACGCTGAAAACATTTCTTCCTTTTTTAAATACTTAAGTAACACGACTCTTAACTCATTTTTATTAAAATTTGAATCTATTGTCTCGAACTTTAATTTATTTAATATTTTTAACTTATATTTATTACCTAACGATAATAGAGTTTCTACTTTCTCCGAATCAATGAAAGGTAATACAGTACATCTGGTTAGAGATTTTATTTCTAGTATCTACTTTTCCGTTTTAAACGCTGGAGAGGGTTTTTACTCAACGGTTTCAGCCTTGTTCAATGATTTTTTTAGTACACTTAATGTTACTACTACCTTTTTAGTTAGATCAATTATTAACATTTTCTCAACTATTTATATAGTAACTTTTTACCTTTATTCCTTTATTTACAACACATTGAAACCGTTCCCTATTTTCACCAACTTTAATTTTATTTATTATTCAAGTGAGAGCTACTTAAATAGTTTAAACTTAAATCTATCTACTAAAGTTACTGATTTTTATCACGCCTCTTATAGCCTATTAGAAGATTTTTTACCTAAAACAATCTTAAGTTCTTTTTCCTTAGAGAATTCACTTTATTCGTTTTTCGTTAATAATAATCTATTAAAAGGTGTTGATAATACTAGTTTTATTTTCTTTATGAACTCTTTAAGTACTTATGCTTTTAACTTAGACAATAATAAAGATAAAAATGTCGGTAACTCTTCATCAGCTTTTATTATTTTAAGTGATCAAGTTTTTAAAACTTCAGTAGACTACCTACCTTCACAGAAAATATCATCTATTATTGAGTATTTTATCGATTTTGTATTTTTATTAAATTTTACAACTATCACCCTATACTTATCAAAAATTACTAACAGCATATCCTCTTATATAAATCTTTTTACTACTAATAGTTTAAATACTAAATTAAACTTTAAGTCTGACTATTATAATAATTTAGATCAAAATCTGTCGAATAAGCTTTTACTTGAAGAATCTTCGGAGTCTTCTAGATTTTTAAAATTTGATAACCCTGTCTTCAAATACGATTATAAATCTGGAAACTACTTTCCCCCTTTGTATAATGATATATTCTCTCACTTATTTACAACTATCGCAGATATAACTTCAAGTACAGCAAAAGCTTCTTGATACTTTTCACCTAAATTTAACGAACTTTTACTTAATAGTTTAAAAACCTATACAAGTAACCCTTTTAATTTAGTTGCAGGTAACAATTCTACACTAACTAACGTTTCAAATTTAAAACAATTTTCTGGAGTTGACGGTATATTTGGTTTCTTTTCTATTATTCAAAATGATACCGCTACCACAAACGCTCGATGAGTTTCTTTAAATGTTTTAAACCAAAAATTTTATAAAATGTTCAGTTCTAGCTCAACACAACAAAGGATTTATTCTAACTGAAGGCAACTCAAATTCACTAGAGAAGCTTGACGTTGTAAGTTGTTGTCTGCTCGACACCAAAAAACATTATATAAACGTTACGTTAATGAAGATGGTGTTTTTTGATCAATAGAACGAAATGCAAGAGACCTATTACCAGGTTGAGCCATGATTACACCTTTTTCTTCAAGGACTAGGTTTACTGCTATCGGTCGAATCGATATCGGGTTAATGGGAGTTTTATTAGCTATTACAGCTTCAATAATCAGCGGAGCTAACTTTTTAGTAACTTGTCGTTATCTCGCTACATTAAACAATCGTAAGATGAGAGACGCTAGATCATTCTTTTCTGAGTGTATTATGGTTGCTTCCTGAATGATGATCTCTGCTAACCCAATGCTAGTTATTGGTATTATAATGCTAATTTCTGATAGGCATTGACAAACATCTTTTTTTGATTATTCTGGGGGAGGAGACAGTGTTTTATTTCAACATATGTTTTGGTTCTTCGGTCACCCTGAAGTTTATATTATCGTAATCCCATCATTCGGTTTTATTAATATGAGCTTCTCTTATTATTTAAGAAAACGAATCTCAGCAAGAGCTAGTTTAATTTACTCCTTATACACAATAGCGTTCCTAGGTTTTTTTGTATGGGGTCATCATATGTATATGGTTGGTCTCTCACATACAACTAGAATGCTCTTTAGTACTCTAACTGTTATGATTTCGGTACCTGCAGCTACAAAACTAATGCATTGATGTGTTACCATATCCAATAGTGTTATTGTAATGGAGTTACCCTTTCTATGTACTTTAGTTTTTGTATTTCTTTTCGTCTCTGGAGGTATTAGTGGAATGGCCGTTGCCCATACAGGTATGGATATATTATTCCACGATACTTTTTATGTAGTAGGGCATTTCCATGTACTATTAGCTGGAGCAGCAATGTTTAGTTCTTTCGGAGCTATATATTTTTATTTCCCCTCATTATTTGGGGTTAAGTATAGTAGATTATTTGCTTATATTCATTTTGTTTATTATCTGATTGGTCATTTTATGACCTTTATTCCTATGTTTTGACTAGGTTACGCTGGTATGCCAAGAAGAGTTCTAGATTACCCCGCAGCCTTAGGTGGTTGACATAGTTTAGCTACTGGAGGTCATATTTTAGCCGTTGGGGGAATGACAGCTTTTTTTATCATGATTTTTGATAGTCTACGTCAAGCCCGTGCTGCTACTAGAAATACTTTTGGTATCAGTAGATTCAACACAAGATTAAATTTTTATTTATACGAAGTCTCAAGATTAACTTATATCCAAAGAAAAGGTTTATTCTTATATAGGTACGTTAAACCTAATTCTGTTAAATTAAATAATATGAATTATACAAACTTTGAATATCTTGAAACAACGTCTTTCTCTTATATTTTCTCTAAAAATTAAAATTAACTTTAGTGTAAAGAACGTGCTTAATGAGGTTGTATTTCTACAAATTTTAATCAGCTTTACTTTGATTTTTTTTATCAATGTTACTAATATTTTAATGCTTTGATACCTTGCAGGTATCTACCTAATCGCATTGGGTCTATTTTTAATTTTAGACGATTGTGATATCTTTATAGGTTTCTTATGAGTTATTGATTTAGGGGTAGGGTTAATCTTCTTTATCTTTATTTTACACTTTTCTAACTTTTTACACCAAAAAGCTATCACAGATATTACAAGTAAACACTTCTCGTTAGTATATTTACTTTTTATAGTATTATTTATAGTCTTATTTTTTTTTAATAACCCCTCTGATGTTAATTTTAACCAATCTTTATCTCAGAATTGAAACTTTTATTTAAGTTGATATGATTATTATGATTTTTTTTATTCTTTTACAGTAACCGACCTCAACTTACTTAGATACATGTATTTTTATAATAATAGTTTTGAATTTTTTATTATAAATTTTATGTTATTGTATGGTCTTTTTGCCGCTATAAATTTATGTTTCCTTATCAAAAGGGTTTTTAGTTTTTTAAACTTCTCCCAGTTAAATAATACTTTATTTTTTCACAAGATTAACACTTTTTTCTTCATTCGAAACCAAAACTTTATTAAACAACAAAATACATCGACGGGAACTAGGGTTTGAACTAAGGTAAAAAAAAATAAAATTTAATGCTTTTTAAACAAACCTGGGTTAGTGTATCTGATAATACCAATGTAAGATGACTTAGACTCTTCCACCTCTATAAAGGTTTCAACCGTAAAGTAACGACTATAGGTTATTTTGTTAAAGGTTCAGTTCGTAAAGTTGAACCGCCCCGTGTAGAGTACAAAGGGTTTAAATTTAAATTTAACTTAAAAGGTGATATATGTCGAGGTTTAGTTATAAGAACTAGAAAAACGCACATAAGTTGTGATGGTAGCTTTAAAAAATTTAAATCTAATAATGTCGTCTTAATAAAAAAAAAACAACAATTTAAATCAAAATACCTTTACGGGCCTGTACCTCTAGGTTTAAAAAGGAAAAAAATATTAACGTTGTTTAAATTAACTATTTAAAGGGCGTATTTTGAATCTTGAACTATTACAGCGTTTTATTTATGAACATAAAGAACAAATTATTAAATCAAATTTACAAAACAAATTTAGAAACCATTTAAAAGCCCAGTACGAACTTTTAGCTTGACACCGTAAAAAATTAAAATTAGGAAAAATAGAATTTGAGTTAAAGGAAACCTTCTTTCATGGTATACCTGTACATTCATATATGGATATAAGGTTTGTCAGGCAAAATACTTTAGAGGCAGACGAGAAGAAGATTGATTTTATTTTAGACCGCCAATCCTATAAAAACAACCTCAAAGATAATCTAGCAATATCGACCTCCTTAGGTATTTTATTTTGAGAAATATATAAAGCTTTATGTACCCAATATGAAAACAGATTACCTTCTTTAGCTTTTAGATCAGACTTATGTGATTTTATCTTAAAACTAGGATTTAATACGACTTTAAAAGGAAAAAAATTTGGTCTATTCGAAGATTGAAGTTTTATCAGCGATTGAATTGTAGATGTCTTGATAGACTTCTGTATCAACTTTAATATTATTTTTTAATTGAATTATGTAGTACCTAACAACAATACTAAGTATTTCCAAATAAAATCTTCCACGAGTTACACTAAAATCAATGAAATTTACTTATATATGTATTATTTTATTAAACATTATGGAATGTTTTATAATTTAAATATGTTACTCCATAGATTTTTTAATTTATATAAAATAAATTTGATACTATCAAAACAAAATAACAAAAAACAAACACCTTTTGTTTTCAAAGACAACCTTTTGAATTTAAACTTAAACGTAAATAAATACCTTATAACACCAACTAACCTAAAACTATCAAATATAAATTCATTCGTAAAAAATAAAAAACTTAATATACAGATAAAGTACCCCTTTATTTGAAATTTATTTAGTTGGTTTTTGTACATTAACTTTTGATCTAAAAACAAAGTTAATAAGAGTCATGGTTTCTACATGTCGTTAAATGTATCATTTCATAAAAAACGATTTTTCTTTTTAAATTTAACCCGTATATTAAGAAAGTGAGTTGATTCTTACTCTTTATTAATAAACTTATTTTATTTTAACTGAAAGTTGATCGTTTTAGGTTCACCAACATTTAGTAAAGAAACTTTAGCTTTAAACTGATCGTGTTCCAAATTAAACACCCATATATGGAAATACTGCTTTTCTTATTTTATCTTTAACTTAAATACTTATAATATGAATACTAAGTTATTTTTTAAAAAATTACCAAAACTAGGGGTTAATTTAGTCCTTGTTGCTGACACACGTTATCATTATAAAAACATACGTTATCTAGCATGAGCAAATTTACATACTATTGGTCTAGTTGATTTCTCTCTAAACCCTTGAATTTTTAACTTTTCACTTTTTGTAACATTACTTGATAGGTTTACAATCTCTTTCTTCTACAACTTAGTAATGATGACCCATAAATATGCACTTTTCTTTAAGTATACTTTGTACCGCAACTTATGAATCAATAACAAACTAAAAAATTTACTTTAACTACTTTCAAAATTTCACTACGAATATTTTTTAATTTTGAATATGTCAATCCAAGAGTGTTTATGAATGGAAACGTTTTTACAAAATGATAACATTTGATTAAATGATTCTCTCAACTGAGATGACGTCTTCGATTTAACTGTAAGTGACTTAACAGTTTGATCTTTTTTTATTACTCCTTTTTTCAAAAACAGTAATTTTTTTACTGATTTTATTACCAAAATTTCTTTCCTAGACAACTTCTTAGTTTTCGGAGTAAAACCAAGTGACCACGCCCGCGAATTGTATGATTTTTTCTTATGAGATATGATGCAAAGTCTTTCAAATAAGTTCGCATGAACTAGATTACTATACTTTACCGACCACCAAGATTCAATTTTAATTATTGCTCGACATAACCCTGAAGCAATCGCCCCCCTCCTTGATTTTTGTAATTTACTAACTAAATATACTAGTAATTTTGTACCAGCTGCACTATCTGATATCATTGCTGATTCTATAGAATACACAACACCTATGATGGGTCAATTCTGCATCGCTTTTGTTATATTTATGTGAAGCTTTATTATTGTTGCTAACGTATTTAGATTTTTCAATTGAGATAAAGCAGTAGAAGGTTCTTACATTCGTTTTAGTATGTTTGTATTATCTATGTCTAGAGAAGTAAGAGCCCAATTCGAGGCTACCCTACAAGTTGTTTTTCTATTCCTATTTTATTGAACAATGAGTATCGCAGCTTTGGATGATGATAGAGAGGAAGTTACAGAACTAATGGACACTGGTTTTTTTTACTTTTTTTGTATTATAATCTTGTATCTTCTATTTAAATACTCAATTCATTATTTTGCTTTTTTAGAAGCTTCTGTTGTTGAAGGTCGTTCATTGTCTTTCATTGCTAAACAATTTTTAAGGGACGGTATTAATACATTTGCCTTGTTCCTTAGATTTTTTGTACTATTATTTCGTTTAAATGTCTATGATACTCTCGACGATTTCTATGATTCTTACTATATCTATGTAGGAGATTTTGATGATGATGAGTATTACAACGAACTATTCTTCAGTATATTTAGTTTAGTATTTTACGATTTTGATCCTAATAGTGATAAACTTTTCTCTTTAGAGGAGGAAAGTGATCTCTTCCTAGATTTGTTTTACTTTTATTTTATTTGCTGAGCAAAATTCTTTACTTTCATTTTTTTTATAGTTGAAGAAATTTTAAGATTATCTTTAGCTTTCTATATTTCTTACCTGATTGTATTTGAGGTTCATGCAGTTAACTTTTCGTATACCGAAGATAAGAGTTTTAATAGAACTTCTTTAAATTAAATTAAACTTTTCAAAATTTCATTAAGAATATTTTTTAATTTTGAATATGTCAATTCAAGAGTGTTTATGAATGGAAACTTTTTTACAAAATGATAACATTTGATTAAATGATTCTCTCAACTGAGACGACGTTTTTGATTTAACTGTAAGCGATTTAACAGTTTGATCTTTCTTTATTACTCCTTTCTTCAAAAACAGTAATTTTTTTACTGATTTTATTACCAAAATTTCTTTTCTAGACAACTTCTTAGTTTTTGGAGTAAAACCAAGTGACCACGCCCGTGAATTGTATGATTTTTTCTTATGAGATATGATGCAAAGTCTTTCAAATAAGTTCGCATGAACTAGACTACTATACTTTACTGACCACCAAGATTCAATTTTAATTATCGCTCGACATAACCCTGAAGCAATCGCCCCCCTCCTCGACTTCTGTAATTTACTGACTAAATATACTAGTAATTTTGTACCAGCTGCGCTATCTGACATTATTGCCGATTCTATAGAATATACAACACCTATGATGGGTCAATTCTGTATCGCTTTTGTTATATTTATGTGAAGTTTTATTATCATTGCTAACGTATTTAGATTTTTCAATTGAGATAAAGCAGTAGAAGGTTCTTACATTCGTTTTAGTATGTTCGTATTATCTATGTCTAGAGAAGTAAGAGCTCAATTTGAGGCTACCCTACAAGTTGTTTTTTTATTTCTATTTTATTGAACAATGAGTATTGCAGCTTTAGATGATGATAGGGAGGAAGTTACAGAACTTATGGATACTGGTTTTTTTTATTTCTTTTGTATCATAATCTTGTATCTCCTATTTAAATATTCAATTCACTATTTTGCTTTTTTAGAAGCTTCTGTTGTTGAAGGTCGTTCATTGTCGTTCATTGCTAAACAATTTTTAAGGGATGGTATTAATACATTTGCCTTATTCCTTAGATTTTTTGTACTATTATTTCGTTTAAATGTCTACGATACTCTTGACGATTTCTATGATTCCTACTATATCTATGTAGGTGATTTCGATGATGATGAATATTACAACGAATTATTCTTCAGTATATTCAGTTTAGTATTTTATGATTTTGATCCTAATAGTGACAAACTTTTCTCTTTAGAGGAGGAAAGTGATCTCTTCTTAGATTTATTTTACTTTTATTTTATTTGTTGAGCAAAATTTTTCACTTTTATTTTTTTTATAGTTGAGGAGATTTTAAGATTATCTTTAGCTTTCTATATTTCCTACCTGATCGTATTCGAAGTTCATGCAGTTAACTTTTCATACACCGAAGATAAGAGTTTTAATAAAAAAAACTTAAATTAATTTTAAAAGCCAGCATGATGAAATTGGTAGACATGCTGGATTTAAAATCCAGTTCTTTATGAGTCCTGGTTCAAGTCCAGGTGTTGGTATAAACATGATTTTATAAATTTATTAAGGGAAAAGCTTAACTTTTTGTTAAACATTATATTGATAGTTCAATACTTAATACATAAAAAGCTTTACAATTTTATAAAAATATTAGTGTAAAAGTGGCTGTTTTAAAAAGTCCTAAAGACGTTAAAAATAAAAAACTCTGAGCAAAAAAATACTCACAAAATTATTTAAAAAAAACATTGTTACCCTCTGTAAAAATTAAAACTAATATCAAGTTATTAACATATTTATTAAGAATTTAAATTTAAAAACCTCCTAATACCTACTACACACCTTTAATGAATAATGTTAATATTTTTCAAAAATTTAAAACCAGATTTAGTAACTTAAACTACTATTCAATGCCTGAAGCTATTCTATTTGTCTTTCGTAAACGAATAAATTTAATTGTTACTTTCGTTTTAGTAATTACTATAGTAATGTTCTCTTTAGTTTAATTACTGCTAGTAATTAACCCCAATATTCAACTTATTTAGTATTTTATAATGCTAATAGGTAATTTTATCGCCACAAGTGAAGTCTCCACCTAGCGATACCTCCGAATTTAGATACCACTTCATCATTGCTGAAGAAGAGTGTTTCTCCGAAACCCATTTTATTGCTTCTATTTATTCTATGGGTACAATGAAATTTATTTGGTACTTAACTTATAATTTTCTTCATTCATCAAACTATGTCAGTAAGTTGATTTTGACTTATATAGCAGTTCTTAAAAAAAAATTATGGCCAGATACTCTCCTACAACCTAATGAGTTAACTAGTATAACTAAAAGTAATGTAGCCCAGTATTTAAAACTTTTCTCTAAGCTTAAACCCAAATTAAGCTACTGATCTAGCCCCAAACAAATAGAAATTTCGTTTTTACAGATTGGTAAGAAGATCTCAGAAAACCTAAGAATGGCCAAACTATTACACCCCTATAAGTATCAAAAAGGTTCCTGAATTGATCAGCACGAATACCCCATAAATAAAGATTCTTGGAGGTTTATCCCCCATAATAGCCCTAGTTTTTTATTTATTACCGTAGTTTCTCTTTTGTTACTAAAAGATATTGATTTATACTGTTATTATGATATTCTAAATTATATAAAGAAGGATATATTTGGTATGAGTGACAAGGAGTTTAACCTTCACATAAACGGATCCTTTAGCCAAACTGCTATAGCTTTTGACACACTAAACCAAGCTACCGACTTTAATAAAGCTATGCATAACCCGCAACTTAAAGAGTATTCAGACGATTTAATGAAAAAAGTTTTTGATGACTCATCTAAATTCTTAGAATACAAAAGCGATATACGTGCAGAAAAAGCTATAAAATGGTACAAATACGAACCAAATAAAATCGATGTCTCTTGAACTGATATAACTGTTGGTAGTTGTATTTTAAGTGCAAGTGCTTTTGTAGTATATTTTATAACTAATTACAACGATTAAATTATTACCTTTATCGTTATTTACTTTTTTTTTTATATTAAAGTTAGCTCATACTTTTATACTATATGTATATAGGTATAAACATAATATCTAATGAACCCGCTTGTGGTTACTATACCTTGATAATTAAAGGTACTAACCGCAAGCATTTTAGTGTAAGAGTGGTTACATTTATTCGGTATATACGAGTTAGCATTAGGTTTATATTAAGTTATATACCCGCAAATCCATTTAAACTCTCTATAACTAGAGAGTTATTTTCCCACAACAAGATATTTTATTTCACTCTAGTTATAATTTCCTTTTTAGTACTAAAAAGTTTTGATTGGGGTTTTTATTATGATCTTCTTCTTTACGTATGATCAACGGGTCTTAATTTTAGCTGAGAAGGTTTTGCAAGGTACCTACAAAATTCTTCGAGTTATAATATAGTTGCGCTTGAAGAGATAAACCAATACAATGGTTTCAATAAAGTTATAGATAAATCACCTAAATTTTTTAATCCGCGGTGCGAACTAATCTGGAACGAAAGGTTACACTGGGCCACAAGCGTCGAGTATGCTGAGGTAAGTACACTCACCTTAATAAAACGTACTTTTTGAACAAATGTCCACATCTTTGCAGCGATATGGTATTTCGATTTATTAGGGTAAGTATTACGTTTACTAATAGTAACTTCACCTCACCTTAAGTGATGTTCGTAGGACCTTTTTATTTAATACACAACTTTTTATGACTTTAGTCTTTAAATTATTATTTTGAATCTAACCAAACAAGATAACCTTTAAGGGACTTAAAAACTACCGATGATGATCCTAAGAAAATTTGAAACTAATTAATATTTTTCAGTAAAGATTGATTAGTATAGTTGATTAAAAATACTGTGTATCTATTATTGATATTGTTTCTTTTATATAATATAATTTAGTTATTTATTGTATTGTATTGAAATCAAAAAACACGATAAACTAAACTTAGTCTAACAAGCTAAGAATAGACTAATTTTTATCTAAGAAGTTATCAGACAAAATAATGTA
>Ga0209712_10001927_pt1 | contig 17408 bp, 14 predicted proteins | sample ArcOceMetagenome_FD_187443 | JGI IMG/M metagenome (GOLD analysis project Ga0209712, IMG submission 187443) | Marine eukaryotic phytoplankton communities from Arctic Ocean - Arctic Ocean - Greenland ARC118M Metagenome (SPAdes) (version 2) | ecosystem: Environmental > Aquatic > Marine > Oceanic...
CCATTATTTATACAAGCATTTATACAAGGAATAATAGATATGAAAAGTTTGAACTCAACACTATCAAAATATGCGCTATCTTTTATTGCGTTAGGTATTTTATCTAGTTGTGGTAAGCAAACTAGCGACGAATATATACAAGAAGCTAAACAATATATTGCAGAAAACAAACCTGCTGCAGCCATTGTAACACTAAAGAATGCATTACAACGTGAGCCAAAGTCAGCTCAGGCTAGGTTTGAACTTGGCTTGCTTTATATTCAACAGAAACAGTTTGAAAGTGCAGAGAAAGAATTTAATCGTGCATTAGAGTATGGTTTTGAACCCTCGAAAGTATTACCGCTATTAACTCAGGCATATCAGCAAACAGGTGCCTACTCAGCAATCAGTAAATTAGAGCATAAGCAAAGAGGCCTAACCGCTGTCGAAAGAGCTGAAATCGGCTATTTCAAAGTGGTTGCATTGGCGCGATTAAATAAAATAAATGATGCCCGTGTATTGATTGAAGAAATGAGAGAAATTGATACTAGCTCAGTTTTCAAAGGCCTAACATCAGCTTATATGCAGGTACTAGACAAAGATTATGGAACAGCTGCTATGGCAGTATCTAAGTTGCGTGAGCAAGCTCCGCAAAATGCTGAAGTACTGAAGTTATTAGCACAATTGAAATTATCCCTTAATAAACCAAGGGAAGCTGCTGAAATATTTAAAGATTATATTCAGTTTTATCCTGAAGATAATCAAACCACCTTCGTCTTGGCAAAGTTACTTGTAGATGTAGGCGAATTAGCTGCTGCTGAACCTTACATAGATAGGCTTCTTTTACTCAATGACCTGAACCCTCTATTGAATCAATTAAAGTCTGCAATCTATGCACAAAAAGGTGATTATGCAAATGCCTTAAAACGAGCAGAAATAGCTATTACAGGAGGTATCAATACGTCAACTGTTCGCTTGGTAGCAGGTTATGCAAGCTATAGGATACAAGACTATTCAAGTGCAAATCGTCATTTGTCATATATTGCTGGGATGCTGCCAGATAATCATCCCGGTCTTAAGCTGCTTGCTGCAAGTCAACTCGAGTTAGGTCTTAATACAGAAGCAGGTGATGTGTTAGAGAGGCTAGACCAACTGACAGACAAAGATGCCTCTTTGTTTTCCAAGGCAAGTTATGGACTATTACGTGATGGTTTTGAAAAAGAAGCAAAAGTCTTAATCGAAAGAGCTACAGATATTAGCCGTACTGCTGAAGATTTAACTCGCTTAGGGTTATTACAACTTTCTCTTAACAACCTTGATGGTATCGTCAATTTAGAGGAAGCGGTGAGTAAGTCTCCTGAGTTGGTGAGTGCACAAACTACTCTTGGGAAAGCGTACTTGCTTACCAAGCAATATGGTAAAGCTTTAGAACTGGCAAGTAATTGGAAAAAAAGTAGTCCAGATGATCCAGTCCCCTATTTGTTAGCTGGCGATGTCTATATAAGGCAACAGAGCTTTATCAAAGCACAGATAGAATTTAAAGCAGCATCAGTGTTAGACAGTAGTAGTCCATTACCAAAATTATCCATGATTAACTTGGCTATAGTACAAAAGGATATGCAGCAAGCTGAGCTATTATTCAAGCAATTACTGATTGATTTCCCTAATAATAAATCTGTATTAGCAACATATTACTTGGTCAGTAAACAAGCTAACAAACAGTCATCAGCTATCGAAAAAATTCAATCAGCTTTTGATAGTGAACCCTCAAATCTTGCTATACGTTTACTTTTAGCGCGCGTGAAGGCTGTTGAAAATAATTACCAAGCTGCTATTGATCTATTAACACAAGTAAAAGACCAAAATGATTTGCCAAGTGCTTATTGGAAAATATTGGGGCAAAGCTTCATAAAAGCTAACCAATTGCGCCCTGCCACTTTACATTATGACGCATGGCTTGCAAAAAAACCAAATGCGAAGGAGGCCGTAACAGGCAAATTATTATTACTTGACAGCCAAAATAGGTTCGCAGAAGCATCATTATTAACCCAAGGATATCTCAACAACCGTGACGATGTGCAGATGCAATTATTGCACACTTACTTTTTACTTATGCAGGGAGATTATCCAGCGGCTCAAAAGATGTATGATGTATTGCCAAAAAGTGTACTCGGTTTACCTTTGACCAAAGGTTTTCTGGCTCGCCTTCAGTTAAATAATGAACTTCCAGAGTTAGCATTAGAAAACGCTTTGATCGCTTACACCGCTTCGCCAAATAATAAGAACCTAATTTTAGTGGTATCTACTTACGACTTGCTAGAGCGGACTGACAAGACCATGGAGTTACTTAAACAACATGTTGAGAAACAACCTACAGACTTAGTCGCTAAGATGTTACTGGCAGAAAGGCAGATAGAACTCGATGCAACAGCTGCAATGGCCACCTATGAAGTGGCTCTACAACAAAATCCAGTTAATTATGTTGCTATTAATAACTTGGCTTATTTGTATTTGCAAAAAGGTGATATTGACAAGGCTAAGGGTTACGGGGTAAAAGCAGTTGAACTCAGACCAAATAATCCAGCAATATTGGATACTTTGGCGCAAATATATGTGGCGGAAAAAAACTATAAAGAAGCTTTAAATTTATATAGTCAGGTGATTACAGATACGATGCAAAATGAGGAAATTTATCTTAATTATGTTGAAGTACTGTTATTGTCGGAAGATAAATTTTTGGCTAAACGCAAACTTGACCTGCGAGAGATGAAACAAAAGATATCTGCTACTAGAGAAGCGAAGCTAAGAGCTGACTTCGGTATTGAATAGCGCACTTTATATCCTAAATTTTTAAATAAATGTCACTTATTTAGCTAATATTAAGATGAAACTAATTATTAAAAGGTCATGTTATGTGGCCTTTTTTTGTTTTAATAAACTTGCTGCAAATCTTAAGGAGTCTGACTAAAGTAAGTGATTATACATCATCGGTGTAGGCGTAAGTATTGACTGCTTTTTAGTTAGTCACATGATGTTGTTTAAATTGCGATCAGTATTGTAAATGTCAAGTGTAAAATATTTATAAACAGGCTCTCTAAATAATAGATATTTAGATGGAAAGCTGGCTTACAGATTAAATAAAATGATATTTAACAATCTATTTGTTTGAGCAGATAATAAATTAATTCTTTAGTCAGTATATCCGTTAGTTTCTTATAGTTGGATTCTTTTACTTCTAAAGAACAGTCAAGCTATCTAATGACAGCAATAATATTGCTAAGCTTAACAACAAGTTTAAGCGTGATTTAGTGCTTTTTAATCAATATATAGAGGAGCCTGTCTACCTATCCTAATAAAACTTTAATGACTCCCAAATTGAGTAATCATTTTTTCTTCCGGTAACAACCGCTATTCGCCCGCTATTTAATCAGGCATTAATGCTTTTAAAAAATTACTATTATTTAACTAATTATTAAGAAAATAGCCGTAATTCACTGGGGTGGCGTGTTTTAGCCTTCATGACTAGCAAAAACGTAATCAATCCAGGCAATGCTTGTATATATAAAATACTTATTTTAGCTGTGAGCCCCCCAAAAATTCCAGCAATGGTAATACATATGAGTAAAAATACTTTCAAACTTTGATTACCGCTAATCAAGCCCCAAAGTAATCCAAAACCAAAAAATCCGTAGTATAACCCCTGGTTCATAGCCAATACTTCTGAAGATTTTGCTACCTCTGCTGTTATGGAGAACAATTTTTGCCCAACAGGGTGATCCCAGAAAGACATTTCTAGCGCCATCATACTAAGGTGTAGAAGGGCGACTAAAAAGGTCATAAAACCAGCAAAAAACTTCATAAATAATATCTTGACTACTTTGTATAATATGTGATTTTTATAGTGTGATAAATTGACTTAACTTGCAAGGACTGGTGTTAATACTACTGTCTTAATTAATAGACGGTCACACAATTAAATGAATTTTTTATCAAAAAAAAGCGCCATTTGGCGCTTTAAAAAAATAATTAAAGTGTTTAATTATTTTCCAGTTGGATTTTTCATGTAACGAAAGAAATCGCTGTCTGGCTCAATAACCAATACATCCTGTTTGCTACTAAAGCTTTTCTTATACGCATCCATACTTCTCAAGAACCTATAGAACTCAGGTTCTTTTGTATATGTCTCAGCATAAATCTGTGCAGCTTGTGCTTCACCTTCACCTCTAAGTTTGCGCAAGTTACGCTCTGCGTCAGCTAACATTACTGTGATTTTGGCATCAATATCAGCTTTAATAAATTCTGCTTTCTCTTTACCTTCAGAGCGATGCTCTCTGGCTACAGCTTCACGTTCACTTCGCATACGTTGGAAAATAAAGTTTCTTACTTCCAATGGTAGGTTAATTTGTTTAACACGTACATCAATTATCTTTATACCCAACTCGTCTGAGCTGGTTGAGGCTTGTGTCATAGCTTCATCCATCAGTTCTGAACGTTCACCAGACACAATTTCTTGAATAGTACGAGTACCAAACTCAGAACGTAAGGCGTTATTCACTTTCTGTTGTAACAGTATTTCTGCACCAGCTTTGATACCACCCGTGGCTAAATAGTACTTAGCAAAATCTTCAATCTTCCACTTAACATACAAGTCGACGATCAAATCTTTTTTCTCAGCGGTTACAAAACGATCTGGCACTTCGTCCAATGTTTGAATACGCGCATCAAGTGTTACCACACGGTCAAAGAAAGGGAGTTTCAAGTGTAAACCAGGTTCAAAAACTGTGGTGTCACCTGTCTCGCTGTCTCTTTGTACTTTACCAAACTGAATAACAATGGCTCTGTTGCCTTCTTCTACAACAAATAACGAACCAAATATGAGTAACCCTAAGGCTACTATTATTAATGCAATAAAATTTTTCATAGCCTAGTTTCTCCCACTACGTACGCCGTTATTACGGCTGTTTCCGGAGTTGCTGTTTATCGGTTGTGCATCAGCATCCTGATTACGCAAACCTTCTAAAGTACTGCGGATATTGGATGGTACAGATGGCCCCGACTGATTACCCAGTATTTTATCTAATGGTAAATACATCATATTTCCAGTGCCTTCCGTATCCACCAATATTTTACTGGTGTTACCGTAGACTTCTTCCATAGTTTCAAGGTAAATACGACTACGAGTGACTTCTGGTGCAGAAGTATATTGAGGAAGTAATTCTTCAAATCGTGCGATTGCACCTTGCGCTTCCAATGTGACTCGTTCTTTGTAAGCTTGGGCTTCTTGTGCTAAACGGTTAACCTGTCCACGAGCACGAGGTTCGATTTCACGAGAATAAGCTTCTGCTTCGTTTATAAAGCGTTGTTCATCTTCTTGTGCTGCAATGGCGTCATCAAAAGCTTCCTTCACTTCTTCTGGAGGCCTTGCATCTTTAAAGTTCATATCGACAACAGATATACCCATATCGTATGACTCAATGATACCCGTTAATTCATCAAGCACGCTTCGCCTTGTAGCTTCACGACCAGCAGTTAGTACGGCATCCATTTTTGAGTGTCCTACGACATAACGAATGGCACTATCAAACGCCTGACTTAAACTTTCTTCAGGGCTAGTCACAGCGAAGCTATATTTATAAGGTTCAAGGATACGATATTGAACTTCCATTTCAACACGTACTACGTTTTCGTCTTCAGTTAACATAGAACCAGAAGAAGGCATAGAGCGAATTGTTTTCACATCTACCGGTATAACAACGTCCATGAAAGAAGGCTTCCATTGCAGACCGGGATCCACAAAATGACTGAATTCACCAAAACGTAAAACGACACCGCGCTCAGCTTCACGAATAGTATAAAAACCACTAAACACCCAGCCAATAACTAATATTCCTACAATTACAGCAGCACCTATACCACCAAGGCTCTTACCACCTGATGAGCCACTGGAACCACCACCACCAAACTTGCCGAATTTATTCATTAAGTTTTTGAATACCTCGTCTAAATCAGGCGGGCCTTGCTCTCGTCCACCCTTGTTTTTCCAAGGATCATTATTGTTTCCACCGGGCTCATTCCAAGCCATCATGTCTCTCCAGCTAGTTAATCTAATAAATAGGTCTAATGACCTTTACGAGTTTTTTAAAAATTTTGATCGGTTATTTATTACTAATCTTTTACTACATATGACTCTAAATTAACGTCGACACGTTTGATCAGTCTGTTCCAATCTCTTTGCTCCATTCGTACATCAACTTGCCAATCACCATTTTCCGCATAACCTTCTGCTGCAATGCAGTTCATCTCAAAAAATACACCACGTAAACTACTTTTTCGTGGGGGGATCAATAAGCTATGTTGTACCATGTTTTTTGATAAACATTCAGTAATTGCGCTGAGCAGTAAATCAATACCTAGACCTTGCTGAGCAGATAACCAAACCCGAATAGGCATTCCTGATTCATCGCGATCTATTTTAGGACTGACCCCATCCATCCGATCAATTTTATTACACACCATCAATTGTTGTATTTCGTTAGCGTCTATCTCTTCAAGTACTTCATTTACTTGTTCTATATTTTCTTGAAACTGGTCATCAGAATAATCGACTACGTGCAATAACAAATTTGCTTGTTGAGTTTCTTGCAAAGTAGCTTTAAACGCTGCTATCAGATCATGGGGGAGGTGACGGATAAAACCAACCGTGTCGGCAAGAATTGCTGAACCAACATCTTGTAGCTGAATCTTTCTTAGCGTTGGGTCAAGTGTCGCAAAAAGTTGATCAGCAACATACACAGCAGATTCTGTCATACTATTAAATAAAGTTGATTTTCCCGCGTTAGTATAACCTACCAGTGAAACTGTAGGGATTTCTGCGCGGATTCTAGAGCGTCTTCCTTGTTCTCTTTGCTTTTGTACTTTATCAAGGCGTCGCTGGATAGCTTTAAGCCTTGCTCTTAATAATCGCCTATCAGTTTCAAGTTGACTTTCACCCGGGCCACGAAGACCAATCCCACCTTTTTGCTTGTCTAGGTGAGTCCAGCCTCGGATCAACCGAGTACTGATATGACGTAGCTGAGCTAATTCTACTTGTAGCTTACCTTCATGAGTACGAGCGCGTTGTGCAAAAATGTCCAATATCAGCCCTGTCCGATCGAGAACTCGGCATTGACACAATTGTTCTAAGTTACGTTCTTGCGAAGGAGATAAACTGTGATTAAAGATCACTACATCAGCTTGTTGAGCTTTAACTGCATTAGCAATTTCTTCGGCTTTTCCACTACCCACAAAATAACGCGCTTGAGGCGCTTGTCGAGAGCCTGTGATTACATCTATAGCATTCACACCAGCAGAAGAGACGAGAAGTTGTAACTCTAATAAGTCTTCTTTACTATTTTCATCAGCAAAATCAACATGCACTAAGACGGCCTGCTCACCTGCTTCATAACGGTCAAACAAGCCGTTCTCCTAAAACCATATCTACTCTTCGTCTGATTCCGTTTGACCAGCAGTAGGCATTGGAATTGCGCGTGATGGAACAACGGTAGAAATTGCATGTTTATAAACCATTTGGCTTACAGTATTTTTAAGTAAAATCACAAATTGATCGAATGACTCTACTTGCCCTTGAAGCTTAATCCCATTAACCAAGTAAATAGATACAGGTATGCGCTCTTTACGAAGCACATTGAGGAACGGGTCTTGTAATGATTGCCCTTTAGCCATGATCAATCCTTTATTTTTTAACGTTAAATTCACTATAAAACAATATTATACATTAAAACATATAGCTGTATAGACCGACATGGGATTGAGGCTAAAACAGGTTTAAGACTGTCGACAAATTACCTGACGATTGCGCATCTAGTGAGTGGATGTTTTTCCAACCTCTCAACCAAGTTAACTGCCTTTTGGCCAACTGGCGAGTGGCTGCAACGGATTTTTCGAACATCTCGTCAAAATTATGATCACCATCAAGGTACTGCCACATTTGTCTATATCCCACACATCTAATAGAGGGTAGATCCAAATGTAGATCACCTCTATTTTTTAATTTTTCTACTTCGGCTTGAAACCCTGTATCGATCATTAGTTGAAATCGCTGAGATATACGTTGATGCAATACTTTGCGATCGTTCGGAGCAATACAAAATTGTTTTATATTGTAAGGTATAGGAGCAGACCTAGTTGCCATCAACTCAGTCATAGAGCGTTCAGTAAGTTGATATACTTCTAAAGCCCTAATTAAACGTTGGGGATCATTGGGGTGGATACGTTTAGCTGAAGTAGGATCTATTTGAGCTAATTGTTGATGCAAGACGTCCCAGCCTAATTCATTGGCTTTGACTTCTATGGCTTCTCTGACACTTTGGTCTGACTCTGGTAAGGGTGATAGTCCATCAATTAAAGCTTTATAATACATCATCGTGCCACCCACTAATAATGGGATTTTTCCTCTTTTTGTGATGTCTTGCATAGCTAATAAAGCATCTTTACGAAATTCGGCCACTGAATAACGTTGTGAGGGATCTAAAATATTGATTAATCTGTGAGGGGCCTCTATTAACTCAGCAGCATTTGGTTTAGCCGTGCCAATATCCATACCACGATAAATCAATGCAGAATCAACACTTATTATTTCGCACGGTAGGCTGTTACAAAGCTCAATTGCGAGGTCCGTTTTACCAGAAGCAGTAGGTCCCATTAGAAACAATGCAGGTGGAAAAGAATTAAGGGGTTTAGCTATGTTCTTATGCATATCCATTCACCCAATCACCTAGATGTACTTGTTTACCTATAATATCTATATCATGTTTTAAGTTATTGGATAAATAGACAAGCTGTTGCCACAATTCTTGTACCTGAATAGAAGACATTTCTTCATTTGAGACTATAGTTGTTAATAAGTGCTCACGTACTTTTTTGTTGTCTGTTTCCTCACATTTCAAAATGTCTTCTAGATACTCCACCCACCGGAATTGTCTTAAACCTGCAGGTACTTTACGTAAAATGATCCGATTTGATGTCCAGCTAATTTCTACGCTGTTATCCAAAAGTGGCTGATAAAGTACTTTAGCTTGTGTGAGTAAATTAGTCGTGGCTTTTATCGAGATCGGCATCAATAAAGGTTGGCCTACTGGCATCGTTTCTGAGTATAGTTTAGATATCACACTGAGATGTAATGCCTTTGTTTCAAGTAAATAAAAATTTTGGTCAATCTTAAGTAAAACTTTCTTATCGGTTACTTGCAGCCATTGTCCTGGTATTACAGTTGCTTTTTCCGTAAAACTGGACGACGTACTAAGAGGTGGTGTTGGAGTCATCAATTGTTGATAATTTTTTGATGATTGATTAATAACTTCTGAAGAGTTTACCAGATGTTCAGCTATACCCTTATTCGCCAAAAAGCCAGTAGCAATATTTAAGTGAGAGCCGATGCCAGTGTCGTTTGGTAGATGTTTGTCTAAACTAGTTTCAGGTTTTGATTTTTGTAAAGGTTGAATATAATTATGACTAGGCGGTGCTTGTGGTAATACGTTTACTTCAGGATCTAGCTGCTGTTGTCCTTGCTGAAAATACTGATTAAGCGAATCTGTAAGTGCTCTGTATATGAAATCATGTACTAAACGTGCTTGATGAAATCTCACTTCATGTTTAGCTGGATGGACATTTACATCGACTTGGTTTGGCTCAAGAGTTAAATAAAGTACATAGGCTGGATTTAAATCAACATCAATGAGTCCCTCAAACGCTTGGCGAACCGCATGATTGATTAATTTGTCACGTATCATACGACCATTTACATAAAAATATTGAAATTTGCCCTGAGTTTTAGCTTGTTCTGGTTGAGTCAACCAGCCTTTTAAACCAAACTGTTGATATTGACTCTTTAGTTCAATACTTTGCTCAGTAAATTCCTTACCGCATATAGTTCCAAGACGTTTTAGTTCAGTGTCTTGTGTCTTCACTGCTGGATATTTTCGCAGCAACTTACCATTATGTTTAAGGCTAAAACTCACATCAAAACGACTCAGTGCAATGCGCCTTACTACTTCATCTATATGTGTAAACTCAGTTTTTTCAGTGCGTAGAAACTTGCGTCTGGCGGGTGTATTAAAAAATAAATCGACCACATCAACACTCGTGCCATCTGGGTGTGCCACTGGATTAAGTTGAACTTGCATATCACGGCCTTCGCAATGTGCTTGCCACGCTTGAGTTTGATTTTCTGGCTTAGAGCTTAAACTCAAGCGGGCAACTGAACTGATACTAGCCAAAGCCTCACCACGAAACCCTAAACTACAAATGGCTTCTAAATCATCTAATTTAATTATTTTACTGGTGGCATGGCGGCTAAGGGCTAATGCGAGTTCTTCATGGGGTATACCACTGCCGTTGTCTCGGATCAATATACGTTTATGCCCGCCCTTTTCAATATCGATTTCGATCGAACTAGCTCCAGAATCTAAGCTATTTTCTACTATCTCCTTAACCACGGAAGCAGGGCGCTCAACTACTTCCCCAGCAGCAATTTGGTTAGCTAATCTTGCAGAAAGAATTTGAATGGGCACAACAATAACCTTAGTGTAAGTGCTAAATAATTAAATTAGGTGCCGGGGATCGTCAAAACTTGTCCGATACGCACCACATCAGTGTTTAAATTGTTAGCTTTTTTTAAAGCACTAATTTGAATATTATAACGTTGAGCTAGCAAAGATAAAGATTCTCCGCTGCGCACCCTGTGGGTGCGGTTTTTTTGCCTCCATTTAGCCCACAAGGAACCGTCTGGAGGCGAGCCTTTAAAGTGCTCTTTAAGCCCACTAAATAATGACTGAGCTATTTTTTTTCTATACTCAGACCGTTTCAGATCCTTTTCCTCTTGAGGGTTAGAGATAAACCCGGTCTCTACCAAAATCGACGGTATATCTGGAGAGGTTAACACCGCCAGACTTGCCATTTGAGGCTTTTTTTTATGTAATCTTGCCACTTTTCCTATATGTTTGAGCATATCACGACTCACGTCATAGCTAGTGCTCAAAGAGTGGTCCATATTCAAATCGAGAATCGTTTGAACAAAATAACGTTCATTTGCGGTATCTTGAATAATCTCAGCGGCACCGCCTAATAATTCAGAATGCCGCTCGGTGTTCTCCAACCAGCGCCCCAGTTCAGTGTTCGCCCTTCTCATTGACAACACCCACACAGAAGCTCCTCTAGGCTGAGGTGTGGTGAACGCATCAGCGTGAATTGACACAAACATATCTGCTTTGTGCTTTCTAGCAAGTTGAGGTCGCTTATTTGGTGAAATATAATAATCGCCGCTGCGTGTCATCACCGCTTTCATGCCTTTTTCTTTATCAATTAAAGACTGCAATAGTTTAGCTATATCCAAAGTGATATTTTTTTCATAACTACCACTAGGACCAATTGAGCCCGGATCCTTCCCACCGTGGCCAGCATCTATAACAATCACAATATCCCTGTCTGTTGTGGATTTTGAATTCAACACAATTTTTTGTGTTGTAAAGTCGGGATCATCGAGAACAATGACTAATCTATTGCCATAGGGTGCGGTAGGAGATAAAGCAAAAATATTTTTATTGAGCTTTTTATTTAACTCAATAACTACTCGCGCTGATTGAGGATCTCTGGACGTACTGTAGCGTACTTTTTTGACCAAATTACTTTTATTAGTCACTTTTTTAAAATCAAAATTATTTAGGGTGTTCTCTATATCGATAACTAATCGTTGTGGGTTTTTTAATGTAAAGTAGGTATATTTTGGTGTGTCAGCTAAATCGAAAACTAAACGTACCGTGCTTGGAGAAGGTGAAATACGTAGTCCTTGGATCGTATTTTTAGCAAAACTGGCTGCACTAGATACCATCAGTAAAAAACTGATTAATATTATATTAAGTTGTTTGGAACAAAACGTTTGCATTAAAATTTTTCTAGTTTAGTTGCTTAAGCAAATCCGAGCCTTTTGCAGATTTAGCCTGCATCGAAAAGGCACGTCCCGTTTTAGTGTACTCAATACTAATGTGTAAATCTGCAGATGCCAAGAGACCAGCACCTCTGTCTGGCCATTCAATCAAACAAATACAGTCAGGATCAAAATAATCACGAATACCCATAAATTCTAATTCTTCAGGGTCGGATAATCGATATAAATCGAAGTGAAACAACCGCCAGTCATCTACCTCATAGGGTTCGACTAGGGTATAAGTTGGGCTTTTGACATTACCAACATGACCTAATCCTTGAATAAAACCCCGACTAAAAGTGGTTTTACCTGCGCCTAAATCTCCTTCAAGATAAATCACCATACCCTGTTGACAGTTCTGAGCGAGTTTTCTAGCCAAAGTAACTGTGGCTTCTTCATCTGCTAACTCATACTGTATCGAAGGTAAATCTAATATAGGGGTAATCAAAGAAATGCTCATAATCCGTTAACAATAGCTCGTAAAGGTAGCAATAAATCTGAAGTAATCATACCACGTTGACCATACTGAATGGCAACTCTATCTCCTGCTTCTGCATGAGCGCATACACCATATATGGCAGCTTGTTGTGAAGTAAACCCTTGTGATAAAAAAGCGCCTACAACACCGGTTAATAGGTCTCCCATACCTGCCGTTGCCATACCAGGGTTACCCCCTCTACATACAAAGCATAGAGGCTCTTGGTGTGATCCATCCATTTGAATGATGGTGCCTGCACCCTTAAGAACGCAAGTAGACTGATATTTTTGTGCGATATTTTGGCTAGCTAGATACCTATTATTTTCAATTTTAGCAATATTACAGTTCAATAATCGACTCGCTTCTCCTGGATGGGGTGTTAATATTAGTGAGGGTAAGCCTGCCAAAGTATTCTGCATGTCTGAGTCATCTGCCATAACGGCTAACAAATTTAGGCCATCGGCATCAATTACCAATGGCTTTGGATGGTGTTTTAGATACTCAAATAAATGGAAGAACTGTTGATGAGCCCAATCATTTTGGCCCAATCCTGGTCCTATCACTATACAACTACACCAATCCAACGCAGCCTTAAGATTATTGTGCGTTAGCATTATTTCTGGGCGACCAGCAGAGATACCCATGCTGCTTGACTCATGACAATAGGCTTTTACTAAACCTACGCCACAGCGCAAAGCTGATTCGGCGCTGAGTCGAATTGCTCCTGCCATACCTTGGTTACCCCCTATACACAGCAATTTTCCAAAGGAGCCTTTATTACTGTGTACAGGTCTAGCTTGCAGCTCTCGCAACATAGGCCAGTCGACTAACTGTGCTTCACTGTGGGTCATACCAAAAAATTGTACTCCGATTTTTAGATCAGAAAAAGTAAGCTTTCCACAAAATTCTTTACCAATACCGCTCACTAACCCTGGCTTGGTTGCAACAAAAGTAATGGTCACATCTGCTTTTACACAAATAGGTAGGGCTTGACCTGTGTTAGCCTGCATTCCTGATGGTAAGTCAATACTAAGTACTGGAATACCAGCTTGATTTATTTCTTGAATAACAGCTTGGAAGGCTGACTTGACTTCGCCAGTTACCCCTGTGCCTAACAATGCATCCACCAAAACATCACATTGCGTAAAATCCAGTTCAGCAAACTGCAGTGTTTCAGCCCCTAGATTTTGCCATTCTAGTTGTGCTTGCTTAGCATCACCTATTAATTCTCTTTTAAGTTGTTCACAAAAAACGACAACATTGATACCTTGCTGTTTAGCAAGTTTAGCTAATACGTAACCATCACCCGCATTATTACCGTTGCCGACAACCACTATTATACTTTGTACATTAGGCCATTCTTGTTTTAATACTTTAAACGCAGCTTCACCTGCCCGTTGCATCAATTCAAACATACTACATCCAGCTATCCGAGCAGCCTTGGGCTCTATCGTTCTGACTTGTTCTGAACTCACAATTTTATGTGCTAAGATCGAATTTGATTGCTCGGTTAACAGGTTTGTCAATGTCATCTTTAAATACTTCTGAGTTGTTGTCTTTAGCTGAAAATATCAAGGCTTGGGGTAAAGTGCTAGGTTTTCAGCAAGTGGGTATTTGTGATATTGATTTACAACAGCATGAGTCCCACCTGCAATCGTGGCTGGAAAAAGGCTATGCTGGTGAAATGAACTATATGCTAGAGCATGGTATGAAGAGGGCTAGACCCGCTGAGTTGATGCCCGGAACAATGCGCGTTATTAGTGTAAGAATGGACTATCTACCTCCCGATGCGAAATTTGCTCATACCTTAAAAAATAAACATCAAGCTTACATCAGCCGTTATGCTCTCGGTCGCGACTATCACAAATTGTTACGTGCTCGTTTGAAAAAGCTTGGTGACAAAATTAAAACTGTATGTGAAGAATTAAATTTCCGACCTTTTGTTGATTCAGCCCCAGTACTCGAACATGCCATTGCTGAAAAAGCTGGTATTGGTTGGACAGGTAAGCACTCACTTACTATCAATAAGGAAGCTGGGTCTTGGTTTTTTTTAGGTGAGCTGTTCGTGGACATTCCTTTACCTGTTGATAAGGCCGTGGAAGAAAATTGTGGAAGTTGTACTGCCTGCATGACTATTTGCCCCACCCAAGCAATAGTTGAACCCTACGTCGTTGACGCTAGGCGCTGTATTTCATATCTGACCATAGAACAAAAAGGTGCTATTCCTGAGCAATACCGGAGTTTAATTGGTAACCGTGTCTATGGCTGTGATGACTGTCAACTTATTTGCCCGTGGAACCGCTACGCCACTATTACAGATGAAGCAGATTTTCATCCTAGGCAAAAATTGATGAGCCAAGAACTTATTGATTTGTTTGCTTGGGATGAATCAACCTTTCTGAAAAATACTGAAGGTTCAGCGATCCGGCGTATTGGTTTTGAGCGTTGGCAACGTAATTTAGCGGTGGGCTTGGGTAACGCGCCTTATTCGACTCAGATTGTCAGTACCTTGCAAACCGCTTTGGAACACGCAACAGATTTAGTTAAGGAACATATTCAATGGGCCTTAGCCCAGCATCAACATAAAGCAATAAAGGATGAAAAAAACGGAAGCCGTTTAACCCAAAGATTAGTGCGTAGCATTGAAAAAGGATTGGTTAGGGACGCTTAGTTAGGGACGTTTAAACAAAGTTGGATGCTATCTTAGTTGCCCTTAAATATAATTTTTAACAATTCTACACACCGCCCCATGAGATGAAGAAAGTTGCATATTCGACTCAATATGATCTGCAGGGTAACCATACAAGCCAAAACGGTTGCCACGACTATGACTGATAATCAGTGCAAAGTTTGGGTGAAAATCAATGTCTCCTTGAAAAGGGTCTAAAACAGGTATCTTGTATCGACCCAAATGCAAAAGACCTATTTGCCTGGCGTTTTGAAACACAACTTTATCAAATATTGGTTTTTTTATAATAGCATAAACAGCAAATTTTGGGATTTGCACTGGCACTCCATGCCAGACCATTTCGACTATTTGCAGCTTCTCCGCCAGTGATGATATTGATTTAGGTAATTCAAATGTTTTCATCATTTTCCCCTTAGATTAGCTACTACTGTTTAAAGATAGAGGATAAGTGTAAAGGTTGTCAAAAATTTAAGTAATAGTCCTTACAAAGGGCAATATACTCTTTGGAGTAGCTGCCCAGATGATTGTAAACACTTAATCTATGCGAGATTTTGGTTTTTTGTGTACGACTAAGCTCTAATAAAACTCGCGTCGCATGTGTTTGGTGTTTGGGTTGCACTTGGAGTTCCCGCGTACAATACAACCCTACTTTCTCAGCATTCACTAAGAATACCTTAGCTATGTGCGACGGCAATACACAATAAAACTTGCCGCTTGTAGATAAGTGTTTTGTCACATTTTGTAATAGTGTTGGGTGATCTAGTTCAATCGTTTGCCGAGCATTGGGTCTATTGCTTACCGAGTTGGCTTTATTTGCGCTAGCATTAATCGCAAAATAAGGTGGATTGCTAACAATTAAATCATAAAGGGTTCCAATTGAAAATTGTTGTAGGCCTACATTTTGAAAAGTCAGCTGTGATGCCCATGGGCAATTTTCCCCATTACCTTTGGCTTGTGTAATTGCTGCAACATCGATATCTATTCCGTCTATCAAACAGGTATATTGCGTTTTTTGAGCCAACATAATGGCTAACAAACCACTGCCAGTACCAATGTCTAAAATACTCTGGGCGCCATTAGTTTGCACCCAACTACCTAACAAAATGCTGTCGGTACCTACTTTCATAGCACAGGCATCGTGTTCGATAGTGAATTTTTTAAACCTAAATCCCACTTTAGAACACTTGTAAACGGATCATCTGAGCCGCCACATCGGCAGCCTGAACGGGTTTGTATTTCATTAATCCGCCTACCAACAGTGGTGACAAAAATGGGCTGATCACACTGGCAAGTTTCTCGGCAGGGCGCATTTCCTCTCGCTCTCCCAATAATAACGATGGCCTGACTGCACAAGCATTATCCAAACCTGACATACCAATAATGGCATTCTCTAATTCACCTTTTACCCGTAAGTAAAAGTTATGACTTTTAGCGTTAGCGCCTACTGAAGAAATCCAAACAAAGCTAACGGCACGTTGGGCTCTGGCAAGTTGGGCTGCGACATGCACATACTCAAAGTCTACTTTTCGAAATGCTCCCTTGCTGCCTGCTTTTTTGATTGTTGTGCCTAAACACACGTAAATATGCTGGCAACCAAAGTAGCCTTGGTAATCCTGTAAGTTTTCGAAATCAACCACTATAGGTTGTACTTTATCTGCACTATCTGCACTGACACAAAAAAAATCTATTGATAAGGGCTTACGAACCAAACATGTAACCGTTTGGTAACGATGGTCTTGGCAAAGTTGCTCAACCAATTTCTTCCCCACTAAACCTGAAGCACCTAAAACTAAAGCCGTTTTTAACATGTATTACCTGCAATTTTAGCTGTAGGTAAGAAACCCCTACAATACGGTTAAAGGGTTTGCCCTAAAAATATTAATGTATCTTACCCAATAAAGATCAGAACAAACAGTAATGGGAAAAATTAGAATGAATAAGCTCACTGGGCTTTTAATAAGTAGTTTGTCTTTATGGTCTGCAAATGTAGTAAGTAACAATCACCTTGAATCAGTACTGGGTATTGAACGTATTTTTCAATCTCCAAGCCTTCAGGGGGTAGCACAAAAAAATTACAGGTGTCTTCTGATGAAAAGCGTGTAACGTTTTTACAAGGTAAAAAAACGATTATGAACGATTAGACCTTTGGGAATACGACATAGTAAGTGGCCAAACTCAGCTGTTATTTGATTCAGACGATTTGAGCACTGGGCTAGAAATTTTGTCTGATGAGGAAAAAGTTAGACGTGAACGTATGCGCTTAAATGGATCTAGAATTGTTA
>Ga0209712_10001929_pt1 | contig 17403 bp, 15 predicted proteins | sample ArcOceMetagenome_FD_187443 | JGI IMG/M metagenome (GOLD analysis project Ga0209712, IMG submission 187443) | Marine eukaryotic phytoplankton communities from Arctic Ocean - Arctic Ocean - Greenland ARC118M Metagenome (SPAdes) (version 2) | ecosystem: Environmental > Aquatic > Marine > Oceanic...
ATATCTGTATCCAAAGCATCGTCACGCATACTGTAGAAAAGAGTGTAAAGAAGAAATAAAAATACGAGTGCACGTTAGTAGTAGGAATATCAAAGATCAAGTTGATATTGTCACTAGATCAATGCAGCGCAGTTCAAGTGGATTGAAACAATTGTGAGACTTCTGCAGAGCCATTGATTTTCTTACACGTCTGTCGTGATGTCACATAGTCAGACATTCGACAGTCGCGGAACCTCAATATGTCACAGTGAGCCAGAATCAGTAACCTTAGAACAATTCGTCCATGCGTCGTTCCAACCTGCCAAACCGATAAGGTAAGCGAGCGCCAACCCACTACACGTACAGTAGATTAATTACCGATGAATTCATCGGTATTTTCCCCCGATTAGTATTTGAGACGACTCCACCGATGGATCAACTCCACCGATACCATTCACATAGCCAGAGTTGGAACTAACAACCCTGTCCATTTAGGTTGTAGACGGTTCAAACTTAGTACAACGCAATTGATAATGTATGTGCCGTAAAAACTATGCTTTACTAGTCTTTTATGGAATCTATGAGTTGTAAAGGAGATTGAATGGTTGAATCCAATCGCCTCGCCAGGGTGGGATGATAGTCTTTAAAACTCACTTGTGAGACTAAGTGCACTGTTTAGCACTTCACTTGATCTTTCAAACGAAATGAGCGATAGTGTTGGCTGGCTCTCCTGTTCCTGAACTCCAGACTTGCTACTGCTGGTCTTCCAGGATCTCTTTGGGAATAGCCAAATCTCTTACCGAGAGGAATAGGGGGAACTACCGATAAATGCTCATATTCGTCTCCACTCTTCGATTTAGTACAACACTAACCGAAACATTTGCTTATGGTGAATTGCTATTAATTCAGTTGTTGTGAGAATTTTTTTGACAGAAGATGGGCCCTGGGTCCTTAGGCCGCTCCGCACCGTAGCGACAATCGACAATCGACAATCGGCGAAATAAGTCTTCCCCGTCATTAAGACATATTTACTAACAACTTTTACGCACCACGGACGCTCAAAATGAGGCCCGCCAAGATCCACGTAGAGCCTACGTGAGACATACCAGAGGCACCTTCACAGCCATTTATTATTTTAACCGTCGGTACCTGCCATCAAAATTGCAATTTTGTCTCTCGTGCACCTCCCCTTCTTATTTATCAATATCAGTTGAATTACAAGATTCACCACCTCGACTTGCCCGACTCAAACATAATTGTACGTCCCCATTATGACCATACCCTTCCTTATATAGTTGTTGATGTTGGGTCAAGGCGGCGCCGTACAATTATGGAATCTAATGCACTTACAGACGCATTTAAGGATGCCATCTGTGCTTACTCCACCACTGAAATGTGGTATTACAAGGTGAAGGGTGATCATGACAACCCCAACAGCCTTGCAAGCGCACTAAATATGAACTATGGCCAGCTACTGACATGCTTGAAGTGCATCGGCCTTGCAAAACCGAATGGAAAGGTTTCACAGGTCTTTGGTACATTGGACAAATATACTTGGGATAGGGGATGATGATAAAGAAGCACCGCTATTCAACATCTTCTCAAAGAACATCTACATCCGTCTTGGGAATATAAAACCCAAAGAAGTTATGCTTCCAAAAGCACAGGGCGGTGGTCAGCATAATTTTGTTGAGGCAGGTCAACAATTGGGGAAAAAGTGCAGACACTTGAAACTTCTGATTTCGAGGTACGAAGATGCAGCAGCTAAACAGCAGGAGGAAAGAACCCAGCAGACTAATGAAAACACTGGCACAGGAACTCCTCCAATTTCTTCTGAATCAAGGACCGGTGGCAGTGAGAGCAGTATTGATACGTCGCGTGATCTTAACTTTTCTTCTGAATCAAGGACAGGTGGCAGTGAGAGCAGTATCGATACGTCGCGTGATCTTAACTCTTCAATGCTTGAAGAAAATACAACAATCGTCCAGATGAGGGAGGACGGGAAGACGGAAATAAACGAAAGAGAGTTCGTAAAAGAGGTACATGCAGTAAAATGTCTTTTCTTCGGCGATTCCGCGGCCTCGGGAATCACGACGAAGAATTTATTGAACGGGCTCATCAAGACGGCATTGCCAATGAGAAACGGGCAGCAAATACAAAAGAATTTGATAAGAAGGCAATGTATTTTGCACTTTGGGATCGGTTGGGGGAAAATCCGATTGTGCAGAAAGAAGTCCAACGAATGGTGGGAGGATAATAGGAGGAAGAGAAAGCACGGGGACACGAGAGACGCCGCTGCAATGGCAAATAAAAGTGCCAAAATGCAAGTGAAGGAGGAAAGAAGGGCAGCAACTGTTGAAAAGTATTCTATGTAGGGGGTAGAGGCAATATCTAATGTATTGGGGTAATAACTATCGTTATTTATAATTATTTTCTTTATTTTATGACAAAAAACGTTCGACAGTTACGGAAGTTATAAGGGATTTTAGCCAAGCTAGTGGATCCAACGTGGAGCGTCCGTCGCTGAGTAAGGTGTGTAGTCATGAGCTATTTCGACTTGTTGTTTATACGAAGAATGATCGAATTCCGTTTAAATGTTGGCACTTTGCATAAAAATCGGATGGTACAGAGGGAGTAATGAGTTATCTTTTTGGGAAGTCGCTGTTCTAAAAATATAGACCAGTGCCAGGTGCCAGCACACACCTTCGAACCTACAGTAATCTCGATCGCCCCCTTCACGGACGTTCGTTTTGGCCATATGCCATATCCAGGAATATGTATGTGCGAATTTCACATTACCAATTACCAATTACCAATTACCACCAGAGTACCTGGTACCGGTACTACCCCAGTGTACTACCCCCATTCGCGATACATGGTACAGTACAGTCAGTTCAACGAGACTCGACTTTGTTTCCATTTTTAACTAAAGTTACAGTAGTATAAAAGACTTTGTGATGCAGACGCTCCAAGTGCTTAAAGTTGCCCTTTCACTTCTCGGGGCATTACTGCTAGCGACTTCTTGCGACGCCTTTCTTCACGATGGGAGATTATTCTCCGTTACAACATCACGTGGCTATTCTTCCCGAAAAGCACCCCTATCCGCTCGAAGGGATGGTGACGGTAACAATCTCTGGAATGGTGTCAAGGAGTTATGGGACGAAATTATTGAAGTTAGCACGTATGGTCCATCTGAAAGAAAGATGCTAAAGGTGCAAAGAGAGCGCCAAAAGAAACTGAGTGAAGAACTTGAAGAAGGTTCTACTGCAGGTTCACAGGGTTACGACTACGACTCTAAAGGCGACCCGGGTATTGAAGATGATACGGATTGGTTAGAAGCATTCAAGTCTGCGAAGAGCAATCAAAATGGAGAAGATACGGATTCTGATCCCGCCGACGACCTAGAATTTGATGGATACGCTTTTCGAGATTTGTTAGTGGCTAAATGGGGTGCTCCTCTTGATGTGGACTTTCAAAAGATTGGGGATCAAATATATTGTACAGTCTTACCTCTGTTGGGATTTGGCAGCCCTCTGCGATCGCGGCACGAGTCAGAATTAGATTATTTGATGCATCTGCAAGGCGTGGTAGGAATTCTACGCAAATATGGCAATCTGGAATACTTTGTCTTATTCATTGAGGCTACAGAGAAAACGCCAAAGCGCGGAACCGATGCAGTATTGTGCCGGTTGAATTTGAGCAATGAACAGAAGGCACAAATCCGTGCGGATTAGTAGTTTTCAAATATTTGGGATCTTGCATTATTCTTAAATAGGAAGTATTCAATGTCTAAACAAATATTAACTTCTCTTGGTTGCGATGTCATTTCTTTCTTTTATTATCCTTCATGATCTTGATAATAATCTATCTTACTCAACTTGTTCGTTGCCATCCATCGTGCTGTATCATAGAGAGCCCACTCGGGCGATTTGTTCACTCTCCATCCTCCTCCAAGAAGTGTCATCCTTATGGACTCTTATCATATGGGCTGCAAGGGAAAGAAAGAAGACACCGGCCTTAAAGAAACTTATTGTTGTTCTGGTGACTACCACCAGTAAAACTGGAAGACTTTATTCTTAAAGCAAACATACCTAGAGCATCGTAACACCATAAGGGAGCAGGAACAATCCTATTTTGGCTTTCGGCGTTAAGGTGGCGGCACCGCCCCGTTTCTCTTCCTACTGAGTTGTTTCTTCTTGGCATTGTGGAGCGAGATTGAGGCTTTGTGTCGCAAAATGTGTCAAAGTTTGCACATGAAAAGGCCTGTTGAGGGTTAGATCTTTTTCGGTGACCCCCCAGACCCACCGTTGAATGGCCGGCCATCCATCATCTTCAAATCTGTCTGTTTTCAACCGGTTTCTCCCCTCCCTCGTCGGCTCCTCCTCTAAAAAGTGTACTGTACTGGACCGTTGTCCGTTGTTGTACGGATTCAGGATACCACCTTTACGAACTACGAGGTATTACACACATCACAACATATTATCACCAACCACATTTAGTACATATCTGAACACGATATTTGAATATGGCATTCATGAATAGCGAATATTACATTGGCGATATGGATCAGCGCCTAGTCCGAACACCATATGGACAAGGTCTCGTCACAAAGATCCGACCATCAAATGATTCTGACAGCTCTCCACCAGTCCAAGAAATCAGGCTGCTCGAATGGGAAAAATCTGCCAAAGCAAGCCAAGTCACATCAAGACGACCAACTATACTTTACAGCACCAATAAATACGAATCGATAACCGCAAGCAAAGGGGATGATGTTATTACACCCTATGGTCGAGGGACTATAACAGAGCAAGTGACAGTGCGTCTTCTTAACAAGGGGAAATTTGATCCAGTGACTAAAGAACCCATTGGAGAGCAAGTGTTTACTAAATTCCATGTACAAATAAATTCATGGAAGTTGGCTGGAAGATCAAGGGTCAAATGCTACCTATTCTCAAACCAAGTAAAGGTAGTGCGCAAAAAGACTTTAATGGAAATGAACGCAGCTGAGCGGGTGCAGTTTGCAATGCTCCAGAAGAAAGGCGCATCTCGTATGTTTGCTGAAAAAAGGTACCAAGAAGCTCTCAATATATATGCAGGTTCCATCGATGCGGTTAGATACATACAGCATGATACGCATAACGATAATGAGTGCAGAGCTGATTTGATTGAAGTAATGGTTACTTGTTCTAACAACGCTGCAACATGTGCCATTCAAATGCAACTTTGGGAAGAAGCCTTCAAATATGCCAAAAACTCTCTCATTCTGTTGTCCGCGCTCTTTGGGAAAAGAGGTGCAAAGATTCATACAATCCTGAACAAAGATAATGGAATTTGTGATGCGAAATTATTTGGCGAGTGGAGAGTGAAGAGTCGACTAATCATGGCAAGGTAAGGATTCTCAACTTCAACATGATGTCCTTTTCCCACAATCGCTCTATTGATCCGATACCAACATTTTTGCTGTGCCTTTTGTTAGTGCATTATTTGAAAAGGAAGGGTATGATCTTGCACTAGAGGAATTGAGACTCGCAAGAGAACACATTTCCTACTATGTTGCGGGGGAAGGTGCATCCAAAGATGGCGCCGCAGACTACGCAGCTGCGAAGGCAATCATATTGAAAATGAGAAACCAAGAGAGAGAAATTATCAAACTAAAGGCAAAAATCAATGAAAAGAAGAAGGAAGCGTTACAGCTCGAGAAAGCTCGTGCTCAAGCCATGTTTAGAGATATGAATTCAACCAAGGATGAACATGCAAAAGAAGAGAAGAAGGCAGAAGCCCCAGAATGTCCTGTTCCTGAAGTTAGTGCAAAGAAAACCGATCCACAGATTGATTCCAAAAAGATAGAGGAAGTACCAAAAACATTGAAAAAGAGGGTATCCTTCGCAGCAAGATTGGAGGAAACTCGCGAAATCGTCGAGGAGGAGGAGGAAGAGGATCCGTGGTACCAAGAACACAGAGAGGCTCTCATTTTGCTCGGACTGGGAGCAATCACCGCGGGGTCATTTATATTTGCTAGAAAGTCCAGACTATGAGGCGATAGATTCGTGGGAATGTAAAAATGCTTCCAGGTTTTCAGTCAAGGGAACATCATTTTATAAAATTCGTTAAAACATCACCGTCCTATTTAAAATCAAAACGAAACAAGCCAATTGTATTAATAATAAATGAAATGAAGATCAAACTTGTTCCAACCGTTGCTATCGAGCTCGCGAGCAAGAAGAAAGGATCTCCGCTGACCAGTGCGGTCGTCATTTTTTTTTATGTAGCGGAAAAGCAGGTTATGATATTTTCTGTAAAACATAATTTGAAAATTTTAGTCCAGTATTTGAAAAGGTACGTTTGTAGTGTTCTATAAATACAGGTTGGTTGTTTTTTTGGTCCGCGCCTCCTGCGAGCCTGGAGTCCGAGCGAGTGTATTGGTGTGACCGGACTACTCGACGACGACAAGGGCAATTTTGTACACATCATCTTCAATCTGAACAAATAGTGAGAGCGACAAGAGACTACTACTTGTAGGCGCGCACGCAGCACGCAGTACATAATAGGACATAAGACTGCAGACCTGCAGATTCTTGCAGTAAACAAAAACAATTTTTAATTGGATTCCTGACAACCGTTGAAAAGGCTGTGCTGCACCAGAGCCTCTTCTCGCAACCTTGCTATCCCTCCTCTCTTCGATTCTGAACTGTTGTACTTCTTGTACTGCAACACCGAAGATCCTTTTATCTCAGAAGCTCCTCTTTACAACATAACACAAATATCTTCACCAGCGATCATGCATATTGACTCGCAGAAAAAACTGTGGACTCTGCAATCTTCACTCATTGATCATGTCCGTATTATGGTAAGAGTGCCGATGATGCTCGCAGCTCCAGCTTTCCTCACATCCTCGCAAATTGAAGCTGTGCAAAACGCTGCATGTGATGTGAATAATTCAAATCTAGGCGCAGTCTGGCACACAAGTACTAAACAAATAATGGAGAATAGTCCCTCAAGCCTCGACAGATTTGCAGCATATGGAACACATTTTGCAATCAAGGATGGCACAGGGCACTCAGTGGATGATTTGTCTTCTTCGATAGCTCATAGAAAATCAACGATGGCGGCGAAAGCTGCTGAAGCAGTCGCTTTCCAGCAGATGTGGATGGATCTAATGGGCAATACAATACTTGCATTCCTCAGAGGAACATTGCAGGGTGCCAAGCGAAAGGAACAAAGCAGTCTCTTCGAGGTGATATTTTTCATTTACTATATTTGCCTCTACTTTGCGCTTGCAATGTCTGCATCCGCTTTGAGAACACTGCCATTAAACAAACCACTGACTTATGTGTTTGTCTACATGGTTTTAGCCACCCTTGCATCAATCTTTATCATTCCATATGGCATTGTGGGATTATTAATGCTACCGATTTACATATTTAGTGGAACAGATGCTGGGCCCTTACCATCTAGGCAAAACTATACTCCTGTTCCGGAGGCAGAGACTATACCAGGCACTTATACTATTGATATTGTGAAGCCTAAGCAAGAGAGCAAAGTAGGGATGCGGTTTGGAAGCAATACTTCAGGCCAAGTTATGATTACAAATATAAAACCGAACACTATTGCGTCCATGTCCAGCTTCTCTATTGGGGATATAATCTTTTCAGTGAATGGAAAAAGTTTTGTCAATGTGTCTCCAAAGGAAGCAGCTGCAACTCTCTTGAACACGTCTGGCGTGGTGACAATTGTAGCTGTTCATACGGACGACAGTGTGTTTGATGAAGGGGCAACAGTTTAGGAGTACGAACTCTCGTAATCAGGTTTTCAATGGGCAAAGGGTGCCTATGATATCAGCAGTCGTCATTACATGTAAAACAATTCATCTATGAAGGATCAACTTATTTATAACATTTCTGTACGTGTACTGTATTTTGAACATAAACACATCCTTTATTTCTACAGTGAAAGGTTGCGATCATTTTCCCGATTTGAATAACTTGTTAACATTTATGTACTATGTAAAATCTTTTCTTTCTACAATGAAATGTTGTCTTGGTCGATAAATCTTTCGCGATTTGAGTATCTATTCCTGAGGGAGTCTCGATGAGGAGACAGAGATTCAACTCTTGGTACTCTCATCGAATGCCCGTAATCATAGAGAGAAGCCATCTTCTTTCTTGTTCTGCTTGGAGGACGTGGTGACTCCAAAGTAACTTCATCCAAACTCTTCCCGCGATATTGACTTCTTCCAACAGCAGTCGATTGGGTCCAACTATCATAATCATTTCCAACAGAAATGTTGTCAAGCTCAATATTGTTGGTTAGCGATTCATTGTAATCGCGAACGACTATTGGATATATGTACTTCTTCTCTGCTCGCAAGACAAGAAAGTAAGAAACTGAAGTGGATTTGAATAATTGATTTTCCTGAAAGAAAAGAACTTACCTAACACATTGATGTAATCCATCTTGTCCATCGTATGATTTTCTTCCATATACTTATCTTCGTCCACATGCATTTCAATCTGAAACGTATTCAATGCGAGATCAGTGGAACACCCGAATACAAATACTGTAAACAGAACAATTGACATTGTTGCAAAGAGGAAAGCACTTCTATTTCCAAAATCGTCGGGGAAAGTTTTTGCGCATGCATACGCCACAGCTCCTCTAAGCCCTGAAAACCATAACATGTGCGCTGTATTATTCCGAATTTTTAGATCCTTTCGCACCATAGGGGTTAAAGTTGACTGTGACACTGCGCTTTGTTGTCTGTAAATACTGGAACCGCTACCTTCAGAATCTATTGTGTCCATGTTGAATGCATCGTCAATGTGGGATTCATTCTCTTTCCTCTGAAGAAACAAATTGTAAAGCGCACGCAGAGGATAGATATTAAGGGCTCTTCCAACCAGACACGCTCCCATTGCAAAGGCAGCGAACTTCCAATGTGAACGAAGTTTTTGCACACGCATAACAACGCACAGCCCCAATTCCAAAAAGATGGCAGTTTCTGCAAGGTGCGCTACGAGACGGAAGAGTTGATCGACCGTTTCCTCGGTCGCTTCTGATAAATTATGCGTCGCATATCTCCTTGCTGATATCCCTGTAAATAAGATCGTAACGATGCCTGATAATTCGAATAGCTCCGCGATAAAGAAGGGCAGATACATGACGAGAAAGTATAGGCTTAGTTCCAGCAATGGTGTGCGTCTCATATCCACCTTTTTCAAGAACAGTGCACAGACAAGCCCTGCCGCAAAACCCATGATCATACTTCCGATAAATCCAAAAGAAAAGTCTACCAGAAAGTCGAACACTACGTCAGCAACCTTCTCAATGCTGTCCTCGTTTCCTACAAGCTTACTTGTAGTTTTGAATAGCACCAATCCAACTGCATCATTAAGAACGCTCTCTCCAAATACGAGATAAAACAATTGTGGGTCCACTTTTTTTGCTTGAAACACTGCCAAAGTTGAAACTGGATCTGTAGCACTAATCAAAGCGCCGAACGTAAGCAATTCCGTAAAACTAGGATAAAAGTCTCCAAACATTCCGAAGGACTTTAGCAACTCAAGAATTAATGCAATTGCAAACGTTGATATTGCCGTTCCAACGCACGCAAAGAGTGAAATAGATGCAATGTGACGGAAGAATACCTCTCCTTTCAGGGTGTACCCCGAATTGAAGATGATGGGAGGCAGCAACACAAAAAAAAATACCTTAGGACTGAACGAGAGTAAGCCCTCCGCCACAAACTCATTAGTATGATCATTCTCCCCATCGTCATCGACTCCTTCAGCAGCCCTACTGGCAAGATTGGCAAATACGAAGTAAAGGAGGACACCAGCAATTGCTCCAATGATGATAATCATTCCAGCTTCGGGTAGAATCGTAGCGACTCGTGGACTATCATGGAGAAATTTGGAACATGTCAGGGCTGTGGCCAATAGAAGAAGGAATATCACAAAATAGAGATCAATTCCTTCTTCAGAGTTTGCCCAACCGGAGGATGCACTGCTGCTGTTTGTTTGTCCGTACTTGTAGTACTGGTCATATTTTTGTTGATAGTATTTGCCGTCATCTTGATTTTGGTCATCTTCGTCCATCTTTTATTGAGATTGAGTGCTCAGTGTAGAACTTCAGACTTGGGAGGGAATTCTTTTTTCTTCAGAATGTAAAAGTTGGAAAGTGGAAGTTAAAAATTATGTTCTGGGTTTTGGAAAACACTCACCAAAAATACCGGTAAATTTTTGGTGAAGAGAGCGAGCTTCCGGCGAGCACATTATATCACAGACTTTTACGAAAATAATAGAGCGGTTGAGGCTGTTACTATTATTTCTGTACGTATTTTAAAAATGTCAACAAACGGTCGGAGTTGTTCCAAAAGTGTTTGAAACTTGAACCGCTTGCATGAACAGCCGTCTTGCATCATCATAGTACTGATGCATGGTCCGAACTCCAAACACTCTCAAAATCTCAAGCGAGCAGATCAATCTTGCACCATCTGACAATCTAGATGGTGGCAAAAAGAGGCACGGGTAGGTCTTCGCATGCAAACGCCATTGCTCGGCGATACCTTGTTGTGCAAGTCCTCTTAGAAATCCTTCATTCTTTTCTGTGAAAAACTACTATACTAAATATCAGCAAATTGTCTCATACATATCAGCGATCTTTTATACGAGGTTGAATCAGTTCACAGTTTATTTTCTTCTAGTAAAATTTCCAAGAGATGAAAGTGATCTATTCGATCATGAACAAGAATGAGACACCGGGACTGCTGACTCCAAACCAGACACAAAACACAAAAGATTGTGTCAAAAAGTCATAGTCCATTTTCTCAGAGAAAGAAAGAGAAGGAAGACAGAAGATGGCTGTCGAGTTCAGTTCCAGTCCATCTTCAATCTGAATCAATCGTAAGTAAAAATCAATGACAAATTATTCATTCATAGCACGACAGCTGATGTTCGCACTGGTGGCGACCAAATGAGAGCCCTTGTTGGGTTCCAGACTGGGAGGACTGCATCAGTGCTTGTTGCAGCCATGCTATCTCCAGGAGCAGGTGAAGCATTGAAGAGCCCGCCTTGACTGTTGAGATTTGAAGTGAATGAATGCAAAAGACCCGCTTGACACTGCTTTAGAACTTGCAGCCACAGCTACCACCATCACCCTACCATCACCCACGCGGGACTTGACAACCAGAACATCTCCTATGTAGTAGTAAGTAGACCGACAATCAGCTGATACTCCGAGGAGATCACGGACTATTGGATGACCCCTCTAAAAGTGTCAAGCAACTCCGAGGAATTGAATTCAAAGGTGAGGTAATTTTTATCGTGTATATTCAGCAGTGAATTCATTGAATACTTTTCTCACTCTCTACTATTATCGTTTCATTTCTGTATTAGGATACGTTTCGTACATTGCGGGTTACAGGCGTTATTGATGTGTAAATGCTTAGTCTTTACTTTGGGAAATAATATGAACACAACAAAAAATTATTTGAGGCCACAACATGGTGAATGATGAATAGATTTACTTACATTACAGTAGCATCTACCCTTAGTCGCGCACTTTTGCATTCTGCATAGAGTTGGGTCGACAGGTCGACCAAATGAATCCCCCTCCCCAAGATCATACCAATGACCTCGAATAAGAGTCTCATATTCTCCATCGAATCCCAAAAGTCTATCATATGGCTCTTCAATGCCACAACGAATAAGATTGGATCGTAGGATCAAATAAATGAACTCCTTACATCACCCACGTAAACTCCTTAATCGCAGAATCTGCCTCAGCAATCGAGCGCTAGTCACAACAATGTCCCATTCACTGTCTGACCCGATGTTGCAAGATTGTAAAGTAAGCAAGGTGTTTGGGCCGTCTACAAGACCCACAATGTTTCATTCCATATACGGGGTAGGGAATGTACCAATGCTGTATATCGATTGGGAACAGCTGCTCGAATGCAAATGCGAACGATTTGGTCTATTTGTAAATATCTGACTGGGAACAATGTTTCTCTGGTAGAGTTTCTGTTCTCCAGGGATGGAAGCAAGGTCAGTGCATGTTGCAGAGATATCGGAACTTTCTTCGCGAACCCCTGGCATCATCACTATGGTTGTATTTTTGAGAGGTGACGATTGAATGCGGAGGAGTGGATACCTTCAATGTAACAGAGGATGCGAGTCTTGAAGCGCTCATGCATTTTCCTTGCGAAACAAAATTCTATTCGATAAAATTCAGAAGTGGACATCGTAATAACTGATAAAATCGAAACTAAATAGTTATCCACATACCAGGTAATGAATCAACCCCTTCCAGTTATTAATCTTCCGCCTCCTATGCCCATATTTTCGATTTGGAATTGTGGTCTTCCTCCCACCACCGCGCCAAAAGTTGAGCTTGCAAATTTTTCCCAGCGCGCGGTCTCGCGTTGGAAGGCAACATCCTCAAACGAACCTCAAAACAAACAAACAACCAACCACGAAGTAATTCCCCATTCTCAATTCTACATTACTGTTACTCTAGCACTCTAGCGTTTCCTGTTCATCCACCCTTACTACCACCAAACTTGAATTATAAAATGTCAGAAGCTAAGGAAGACGAAAACAACGAATACATTTGGCGAAGATCACCATTCCCTGACCCATCAGAGCCAGGATCTATCCTCCACCACCTCGAACAATATGAACTGTCTTCCCTTCAATGCCCTTGCTGCCATTTCCTCTACGACAACGCCGTTTCACTCCGACCATGTCATCACTCGTTCTGTAATCAATGCATACGGAGTCATCTATCAACGAGGAATGGTGTCAAGAATATACGAGATTGCCCCGTTTGCCATGGCAAGATTGAGCTGAAAAAAGCCAATGGTGCCACTGTGAAAATGTTGGATGACGAAGAAGCTATTATTCCCAATTATGGGCTGCAGGTGAGCAACGTTTTTTGACCATTGATAATGATTTTGCTGATTTGCATTGAAATTTGGCCGTAATATTCACACCTCCTACCTCCTAAAGAAATCTGTAAATGAATACAGACAAATGAGGGGAAAACTTTACGATACTCTGGTAGAATTGCAAACGCTCAAGCAATCTGCGTCATTGGGAACACAGGAATCACCCACATCCGCAGCCACCAGTAATGATACAGAGAAAAAGAGAGCTGCCAGCTCAATCGAGGACGCAGCATCCAATACAGAGACGAAACGTCCCCGGAGAACTTGTGCAGGAAATATCCCTCAGCACGAAGGGGAAGAAAAGAAAACTAACGATATTGATACCAACGTAGTTGATCTCACTGCATCTTTTCACGACGATTCAACATTTTTAGCTAGACCAATGGTTCCGTTGCCAGTTGCAAGGTTAGAGTGCAAGAATTTCAATTTAGCAGGGAAGAAACGAAAAGATCTTGTGGCCATGTGCAAATCTGAGGGGATCGATTTCACAGGTACCGACGGAAGTTTGAAAGATCGCATCAAGAGGTTTGCGGATTATTGGAGGTCTGAATGTGATCGTGAGATACAAACGAGCAAAGAGGAGGTGGTGAGAGATTTCAAGAAACAAGAAGCGGTGCGAGCGGTGAGTGTCATTGATTCTTTGCTAGGAAACAATCAGCATTGATAAACAGTTATTGATTACTTTGCATAGTTTGGTTTCTCATTTTCAATATTATTTGTATGACTGCACTAATATGAGTAGAGAGAAGAAAAGACTCTCAATCAATCCAAGGCAAAGAGATATGTTGCAAACATGAACGAGAGCCGTAAAGCACTAGGGTCTGCAGGCGGCAGTGGGAAGATCAAAAGGGTAACTTCGGAAAATACCAAATTTGATGCATTGTTTAATCGTGGATATCGCAAATTGATTCTCATTATATGTAAGCAAAAGGAGTATGATTCGTTTCAGGATATGGTATCAAAGGTATGCGCAAAGACGGAGAGGCAAGTTCCGCAAAAATTGTCCAATTGGTACGTCGACAATGGCGACGATAGCGATTGTGAGATGGATTGTCAAAGCTCAGGAAATACATCTAATGCCTCTTCGCCACCAGTGGAAGTGACTGCGTTATCTGAGAGTAGAACGCATGCACCTGTACCTACTTGCAATTCGTCATCCATTGTGAACCCGTACGACAAAGCAAAGACATCTACGAGTAGTCATGTAGGATCCACATCCACGAATCAGACCAATTCTTCACCTCAATATTCTACGAGGACTGTGGTAAACCCATATACTAGCACTCCACCCACGGTTTCAACTCCAATCACTTCCAAACCGCCGACTCCAGTCGTTTCGGACATCAAACCTCCGTCGAAAACAAGGACATCTTATTCCAGAAACGACAACACGCTACCAATGTCCCAATCCTCCACCTCTTCCTATAGAAGCCCGCAACAACAAAATTTTGCGCCTCCTAAAACGTCGGTGGAGACCTGGTCATGTCAAACTTGCACTTTTATGAATGAGATAAAAATATGGTCAAGGAGTAAACGAAAATGTGGCATGTGCGATGCGTATGCCAAAGTGTAGTGATATTAAATTCCGTGAAACGCTTTCAACAATAAAGGCGCGGTAGACTTTTTAAAAACATAAGAACAAAATAAAGCATCCATCGAACCACTGTTCTAGTTATATATCAATATCTTACATGCATTATTCTTTTTCGCAGCACATTAGCATCCGCGTCATACATAGTAGTTATACGGCGTTGAATTCAAATCAATTCAACCATATTATCGCCTGTTCCATTCATTCTGGCATCATATCTGATTAGCATGAGAATTACACACCAACAGTGTTAGTTTCTGAACCTTCCCCGCCACCTAATCCGCATTCCACTGCACATGTCCCAGCACGACCCACCGCACTTCCATTATCACTACCACCACCCCCCCTCTTTTTCCCCTTGCGAGGAGTGTTCTTCTTCACTCTTCTAAAATTCTCTCTACCAAGGTATTCTCCCTTTTCTTTTATTCTCAAGACATGTTGCGCCAAATTCTCCCTGTAGAACATGGCTGCATTCGTCTTATATCTATTCCGCGTTATAGCGTTTGGAGAGGAGTAGGTGCATGCATCTGCATCATTCTCATCGTTTTCAATGTAGTGGCTCCATGGCAGATTGTGCCGTACGAAAAAGTCATTGAGTTGTTTGTTTCCTCCTTCGAGCATGGATAGGATTTCGGAGTGTGACCACGAGTCCATACTGAGAGATCGTACAATTGAAATCTAGAGGGTGGTGGTGGTGAAAGAGGAATTCCGTTAGAGAATGAGAAATATGAATGAGTGAATACGTCCGTGGATGCAGACAATCTAGACATTGCTGCTGCTACAGTTCATTCTTTATCGAACCGCGCAGCAATGTTACTCAGTGTCAAACTACGTATTTCGCGACATACCTGAACACCTAGTTGCCGATGACTCCCTGAACACTCAATACACAAGAGCGCTCCAAACGAGACAGTAGCCCACTGTGGATTGGTAGCATCACAATCAACACATCTCAAATTCCCCTCAATTCCTCTCAAGAGGCGAAGACAAGATGTTGGGAAGCGACGATGTTTAGTAAACGGGGTTCCAGCGGAGTTTTGCTCCGCCTCCCATTGTTGAAGTTCTTGTAGTTCTCTAGCAGCGATGACTAGGTCGGACTGCATCTTGAATCGTGATTCTGAGGGCAGTTTTATGCGAAAAAAGGTTTACGTGTTGTTTAGGACCTTCTTGACCTTCTCCTCGTTGTTTATGGTATGCCAGTGTGAGACAGAAATTTGACTGCAGAAGAATTCTGGCTGCAACAAACTGCAACAAACAAATATGCCAGTACTGAATATTTCGTCGAAGGAAGGCTGGATGTGACGCTGCTTCCAATTCTAATGGGTTGTTTGGTAAGTCGTGGGAAGATTTTCCGGGATGTGAGTGCTTCTGTTGTGACTTTTATGTGGGCTAAAAAGATGTAAGTATTTCGATCAAATCGGCGAGGCCGGACCCATTTTTGAATTTGGAAAGTCATCAGCGAATGACAGTAAAAGAGAAAGCAAGGGAAGGAAAGGAGTAAAGGAGTTACTTCTGATTCATTCATTATTCATTCCGCAAGTTCGAAATTCCGTTCGTTTTTGAAAGGCGGCGCTTGCTACAACCAACGCAGAGAAAATCGCTGTGCCGTCACCCTCAACCCTCAACCCGCTTCTTGCATTTCCAGTGTGCACTACTTTTCTTCAAAGCCGTCTTTTTCACATAAACAACTTCCAAACCTAAGGACAAAAAATACAAAAGAATAGAACAAATTAAATAATGGCACTCCGACAAACAATCCGCTCCATCCAAGCCATCGCCAGACCTTCCTCCGCTTCCCTCCAGTTCAGCATCCGAACTTATCGCGGGGACAGCGGAGAGATGAAGCATCGCTCCGAGGTATCTTCTAATCCAACTCAAGATCAAATTCTTCAACGCGAGGAAATGCTCTTGAACATTGCCGAACCTAAATTTATCAAGATTCAAGCGAGGCATGTTAGGATGCCAAGGCTGGCTGATATCCCCAAAGCTTCCCTTCCTTTGGATATGAAAGAGGGTCAGCATACCTTGGAAGAGCTCGAGTTGCAAGTTAGGAGGAAGAGATTGGTGTACAGGGCAAAGCAGAGAGGATGGTGAGTTACAGTAGTGTATTACAGGTTTGAGAAATTAACATTTGATTGTTTTTGGATTCATTCTGAACTCGGTCTTGAACAGTTTGTCAAAATTCTTATATATTTTCCGACTTCTGACTCTTGTTTCCCCTGTTGTATATGTATGAATCAAAAGGATGGAAGTGGACGTATTGCTTGGAACTTGGGCAAGTATTAACGTCAATTCGCTAAACATGGATGAATTGAATCAATTTGAAACCTTTGTGAATTTGGAAACGATTGATATCTACAATATTATCACTTTGAGGACGGATGTGCCGCTGGATATGAAGACCGAAGATGGGAGTGGTATCGTGGAGCGTATTCAGGAATGGGCAAGGTCGAGTCCTCTAGGAAAGGCACAGCCCGAGAAGTATGGTGCTGCCAAACGAGAGCATAACTTGATTTAATGTGGTTACTGTAGAGAAACATTTTTGAAGTTGGATGCTCCAGCATTGATGGTTCGTGTCTGTGAAAAATAATTGCAAGACCAATCCAAGGAAAAATAATGGTTTCAAGGCTGTAACAAATATCAATACTGTAGAACTGCCAAATAACTTTTCACAAAGACTTGCCTCTTTTATTAAATAATAGAGAGAGATGCATAAAAACTAACCTGTGATAGACCTGCAATGCTTTCGCTACATTAGAACAACGTGCATCCTTGACTTTTGTACCGTACTCGCTCAATCGCCTTAATTAGAAACAGAATTGATAGCATGGTGCAAAGATGTTCAAATCCAGGAAATGAAGCATCTTCAATCTCATCCACCATG
>Ga0209712_10001930_pt1 | contig 17402 bp, 14 predicted proteins | sample ArcOceMetagenome_FD_187443 | JGI IMG/M metagenome (GOLD analysis project Ga0209712, IMG submission 187443) | Marine eukaryotic phytoplankton communities from Arctic Ocean - Arctic Ocean - Greenland ARC118M Metagenome (SPAdes) (version 2) | ecosystem: Environmental > Aquatic > Marine > Oceanic...
TGGAAGGCCTAACATTAAATCGACTGAAAAATTAACGTTTCTATCTTTCAAGAAGCTTAGTAACTCTATGGCCTCTGGCATAGTATGTTCTCTATCCATAATACTTAAGAATTTCTTATCAAAAGATTGAATGCCTACGGAAACTCTATTTACGCCAATTTCAGCCCAATTTTCGAATTCATCTACAGTCCAAGTTCCGGGGTCTATTTCTAAAGTAAACTCTGCATTGGATATAATATCCAAACGTTTTAAGAATAGTGAGCCACTGGTACCCCATAAAGAAGGTGTTCCCCCACCTATATAAATAGTCTCTAGTGGAGAAAGAGTATATTCTTGAGTTTTGGGGAAGTTTAAATTTTCATTATATTGAGAATCTAGATACTTTTCATATTTTTCAATATCGTTTTTATCTTTTAGCTTATGTTTATAAAAGTCACAGTAGTTACATAGATGCCTGCAATATGGAAAATGAATATATAGGCTTGAAACTTCTTGCATAATCTCCACGATCATTCTTTTTGCCAATTCATCCTAATGAAAATACAATTACACTATGAATTACAAAAAGCAATTTACAATTATATCTACCTTAACAGTCTCTGAAATGAAAGGCAGATATAGAAATACTTGGGCCGGATTCCTTTGGGTTATTATTAACCCTATTTTGATGTTCTCAGTACATGCTCTAGTTTTTAAACATATTCTTAAATTGAGTATGGACAGGTATTACGTTTTTCTTTTAGGTGGATTATTACCATGGCTCTTCATTAGCTCAACGCTAACAATGACATGTAATGCATTTATAACGAATCGTGAAATTTTATTATCTTTTCAAATTAATCCACTAATGATCTTAGCTTCTAAAGTAATTGATAACTTTATAAACTTTATAAGCCCATTTATATTACTTTTTATCGTATTATTATTTCAAGAAGGCTTTTCTATTTATGGAGTACTATCACTTCCCATTTCAATGCTAGCACTTATTGTTGGTACATTTTCAATGTCTATGTTCTTTTCAACATTACAGGTTTATTTTAGAGACACACAATTTATTTTATCATTTGGATTAAGTATACTTTATTTTCTTACTCCAATTTTTTACCCTGCTGAAATGGTTCCTAGTAACTTATCTTGGATTGTTATTATTAATCCTATTTATGCCATAATTAATCCTCTTCAAATTGCTCTTTGGAACTATGATGCATCGGCATTAATCAATGCTCTCTTAAAGTCTTTATTTTTTAATATTAATATAATATTTCTATCAGCTTACTTTTGGAGAAAAAAACGAAATGAACTCTACCTCTACATCTAATGCTGTATTAGAAATAAAAAATCTAAGTATCACATACAAAACATCATTATTTCATGGACGTAGTCTTAGAGATGCATTTGTGGAAATGTTTACATCTCCGCTAAAGTTCTTAATGCGTAGACCTCACAGTTTAAACCTTCTTAAAGACATAAGTTTAACTTTGAATAGAGGTGATCGTCTTGGTGTTGTAGGTATAAATGGTTGTGGAAAAACGTCTCTTTGTAGAGCTATTGCAGGTATGCATGGGACACAAAGTACAATAAAGATTCATGGTGACTTAAGAGCTATATTTGACACAAGTGTTGTTGTTCAACCAGAATTGACTGGAAAAGAAAATGCTCAAATCTTAATAAGTTTAATGTATCCAGAACTATCAAAAGAAGAAAGAAAAGAAATCATCGAAGAAGCCTTAGATTTTTCAGAGCTTGGTGAATTTAAAAACTCAGCATTCAAATATTACAGTAAAGGAATGATGGCCAGACTATTTCTGAGTGTAGTCTCTGCAAGACCTTGTGATCTATTGATACTCGATGAAGTTTTTAATGGAGCCGACGAATTCTTCAATGAAAAAATCACAAAGAGAGTAAAGAGCATGATTGAAAAATCAGGAGCAGTTATCTTTATAAGCCACTCTGCTGATTTAATAAAAGAAGTCTGTAATAAGGTTGTCGTTATAGATAAGCAACAAATAGCTTTTACTGGCAACGTGGAAGAAGGTTTGAAGTTTTATACTGACACCAACAAAGAATGAAGTACTCCTTAGAAGACTTCTTAGAATTAAAGAGTTCATTCAATAGCAATAAAAAAGTTAGAATTCTATCAGGTTCAATGGAACCTTTTATTTATAAAGATGATATTATAATTGTCTCACCAAAGGAAATTGACTCCCTCCAAAAAGGAGATGTTATTATTTTTTGGAAAGACAATAAATTAATATGTCACTTATTCCATCGGTTTGAGAAGGTTCTGAGTCAAGACTGTCTAATTACTAAAGGTATAAACTCCAAGAAATATGACTCCCCTGTTCAGAGAAAATTTTTCCTTGGGGTTATTGCAGAGCCGAAGGTCACAATTTTAAAAAGGGTTTTCTTCAAATTATATTTATTTTTCAGTCGATAGGTATTTTTTTTGAAATGCATTTTTGGCATATTCATAAAAGGCAACTGAGCTATAGTTAATAGGAACAGAAGAAAGTTTCAAGTCAACTAAGTGTGTTAGAATTTCATTCCCTAAGCTATCTGGCTCCTCGATAAGAATATTATGATATGGAGACAAAGCAATTCTTGTCAGAACACTTGTCTCATCAACTATAGAATCTTTATCTTGTAAATTAGCAGCCCCTTTACTCGCAAATAACTCTGTTAAATAGTCATATGTTATAAAGAAATTATCTGAGTCTAAATTTGTAAAAGAATATGATTGGTCGATACTATTCCAAGCTGAGTCTATTAATGACTTTCTATAATCAATATCAAAGCCAAACTTCTTATGTATTTCACCAATAAAGTTAATTGTTAAGTCTGTTTCGTCTTTATGATTAAAGAATGATCTCTCTTTAATTTGCGTCGCCAATATAAGTTCATTCTTTGTGGGAACCAATCCCCTAACTTTTTCCTCAACAGAGCTTAGAAAAAAATTATCTGAAGATATCGCTCCAAAAACAATCGTCTTATCTGTTTGGGACTTGTCAGTTAAGTATTCAAATGAATAAAGAAGTACATTTTCTTTCCAATGAGTAGGAACTAAGTAATCAAATTTTTTAGGCACTAAAAAAATAGTTTCTAATTTATGTAAAGGTTTTGGATTCTTAAGAAAGAAATAGAAGATTCCGTAAAACCCGTCCCTTAAAGTTATAAACTGATAACGAGCCATGCTTGACAAGTGTTTATAATTTAAAACAAATGATGGGTTTAGTTCAAAGTAAACATTATCTGTTAGAGGCATATAGCGCCAATATACATCTCTTGCGGTATTTGATAAAAAGTTTTCATTCCACTTCTTTATAACCAATTCATTATGATTACAAAACTGGATTTGATTATTTATTTTTTGAAGCATAGACATCGTAGACCTCATAGTAATATTGATTTAAGGATTTTGAATTTGAATCATAAAAGAGGTGCTGTTCTAAAACACTTACTCTACTTATCCTATATAAAAAGGAATTAAACCCTAAAAACTCTTTTGTTGGTTCTTCTCCATATTTCTTTATAAGCTTTGCCACACCCTCAACTGAATGGTATTTATTAAAGTCTTCTGCAATCAAAATAGAATCATATTTTTTAATATTTTTCACTATTTTTTCTAGCTTAGTTACTGCTTCATCAATATCAATTTCTGGCTCAAACCGACCTAGTTTTGTGGAAATCAATTCGCAGTACTCACCGTGTTTAAATGATTTAAATCCGGCCCAATCAGAAAGTAGCAGTGGTGTTCCAGAAATACCAGCTTCTACTACACTCATTCCATAATCTTCATCATGATATGTAGATAGACTTATAAAAATATCTGCCGAGTTATAGTAGTCATTTAGTTTTGAGTTTTTAACACTTCCTAAGAATTTAATCTTACTTTTAACCTTATCAGAAAGCGTACTAAGCTTCCTATCAAACTGTCTAAAGAATTCTCCGTGGTGGTGATAAACATCTCCAAATGCGAAGCCAAGAGTATCAAACTCCCCTGCCAAAAGTAGATATGTATTTTCGGATATTTTATTATTTTCGATTGCGAAACTAAATACTTCAAGCAATTCTACTACTTTTTTTTGCAGTGACATTCGCCCTGTGTACAATAAGACTGTCGAGTCAGCTGGTATATCTAATTCATTCCTAATATCCACATACTTATCTTTAAGATAAAACTCTTTCGTTGATACTGGAAAGGGTACTTTCTTAATATACTGATCTTTATCTTCCAAGAATTTTGATACTAGCTCTACCTGAGCATCAGATGCACAAAAGAATTTAACTTCTTTGTCTCTAAGTAAAGTATCAACTGCCATCCATTTGTCGAACATCAGAGTAAAGTCTCCAAAGATATGAATATCTATTTTAGGAGAATAAGCGCTATCAATTTTAAATATTAAATGAAGAAGGTTCACTGGGTGTGGAAGGTGGTCTAAGAAAACTAGCTTATCAGGTTTTTCTTTAATAATAGTTTCAGCTAAACTTGAGGATTCTGATGAATTCAAATTTGCGGAATAGTTTAATTTTATTACCTTGTGATCTTTCAATGCAAGAGCATAGCTATCAAGTAAGTTCTTTACTATTTTAGTACAACTAAACCAGTTTGATTCTTTATATGAATATAAAAGCGCAATCTTCATTCAACACTACCAATATTTAAATTATTGTTTATTATATATTATTACGATTATTAAAAAATTCAATCAAATTAAAGGAATACAATGAATTTAGAACAACTCAGACAAAAAAATGGACTGGAAACACTGTATATCAACTCACCAGGAGCTACTTCTGCAAGTGTGCAAATCTGGTTCAGAGCAGGAAGTGCTCTAGAGAAAAAAAGTGAAATGGGAATTGCTCACTTTCTTGAACATATGTTTTTTAAAGGTACCAAAAAAAGACCAGGTGCCAAGATAGCTCACGATGTAGAATCGTTTGGAGGGGAAATTAATGCTTTCACTTCTTTTGACTATACTTGTTATTACATAAACACACCTGCGAATCATCTTGAAAATACTGTCGATATCTTAATGGATATGGTTTCGAACCCAGAGTTTCTAGAATCGGAACTAATTCCAGAAAGAAATGTAGTCTTTGAAGAATATAGAAGATCTCTCGATAATCCAAATCAATATAATTTCAAAAAAATGCAAGAGGGATCATTTACGAAAGGTTATGCTCACCAAATATTAGGAACAGAAAAAACCATTCATAACTTCACTAGAGAGCAGTTAATTAGTTTCAGAGAAAGATATTATAATCTAAGTAACTCGATGCTAATAATCTCGGGTGATCTTAAAAACAAAGATAAACTCAATTCAACGATTAATAATTATCAAATTCCCTCTGGGAAAACGAGTACATTTCCAAAGTTTAAGTTGAAAGAAAAAGAGTCTATAAATATTCATTCTAAGCAGGTTAACCAGTCAACTTTAACACTTACACTTCAAGCTCCAGAGTACAATGACCCCAAGTCAGCAAGTGAAGACCTTGCGATTAATTGTTTATGCTTTGGGGAACTCTCTCCTCTTTATAAAGACTTAGTGACAGACACAAATATTGCTTCTGGCGTTAGTGGATCTACAATGTTCTTTAATAATGGTGGAGTACATTTCCTAAAAATGGCCTTTCCAACTGAGAATGCAGCAGAAGTGATGAAAGCTTTTGAAAAGTCATTAAAAGCTGTAATTGCTAAAGGCTTTACAGAAGATGATGTTAATAGAATTAAAAATCAATATATCGCTTCTAAGATTTATGAAAAAGAATCAATAGAGTCTTATTCATTTACTCTTGGTCACGGCTTTGCACAATCAGGAAATATTCACAGTGAAGATGACTTCATTAAGGATATTAAGAGTGCAACACTTAATCAGGTGAACAATTCTCTTATAAAAGTCTTTTCAAAGAATATTCATATTACGGTTCAAAAGCCAGAGACTGAGAAGTTAAAAGGACTAGACACTAAACTTGCAACATTTCAAAAAAACTTAAAGAAGATTGCTCAAACCAAAATGAAATCAGTAAAGAAAGAAAGTATCGAGGTATCAAAGTATGATGAAGAAGTTAAAGTCACTCAGATTAAAAGTGGAATTAAACTTATCTACAGGCAAAATAAAATGACTCCAACTTTTGTATTTCACTCATATCTCAAAGGTGGACTTGCGCACGAGACAGAAAGCAATAATGGATCCTACTACTTTCTATCTAGATTAATGACGTACGGTTATGGGAAAAATTCTTTTGAAGACATGAAGAAAGACTTGGAAAATAAGTCTGCATACTTAAATGGATTCTCTGGAAAAAATGCCTATGGATTAACTCTTCATGGACTATCTGAGAACTTTAAAGACTTGATGGCTCATTATTTTGGAACATTACTCGATCCCAAAATTCCAAGCAATTATTTACAAAATGAAAAAGAGCTCATAAAAAGAACAATTCATAATCAAAAAGAAGATCCCGTCAAACAATGTTTCAGAAGCTTAAATGAAATCGTTTTCAATAAGCATCCATATGCTATGAATATTATAGGTACGAATAAATCTATAAAATCAATAACAAGAAAGAAGTTATCTGATCTTCACTTCTCCAGGCTTGAAAAGAGTGAGATTGTTTTTACTTATTGTGGAGATTTAGAGTATGACTTTGTTGTTGAATACTTAAAAGGTCATATTGAAAGCTTAAAACCTAGAAAAGTAGAAAAGAAAAAGATCAATATAGTTAAATCCCTTCAAAATAAAAAGGTTGAGATTGAGTTTGATAGAGAGCAATCTCATATCTTTATTGGAAAACCGGCCTATTCAATTCATCAAAAAGACGACTTATACTTAAAGATGATAACGACTTATTTATCAGGCCAATCTTCTGAGCTATTTGTAGAAGTCCGTGACAAGCAAGGGCTTTGTTACTCTGTTTCACCGATTCATCACACAGCTTTAGAAGCTGGTTACTGGGGAATATACATTGGAGCTGGTAAAGATAAAGTTGAACAAGCCAAAGAAGCCATTCTAAAAATTATTAATCGCCTAAGAGATAAAGGATTAAGTAAGTCTGAATTTAATAGAATCAAAAAGATGCTAGATGGACAAAATCAACTTAACATTCAAACAAATGACGATTATGCTAATTTTTACTCTATTCCTGTTCTTCATGGTCTAGGCGTAGACTTTCAACATAATACTTTTGAAAAGATAAGGTCTGTAAATCATACTGATTTTAATAAATTTCTTAGTAAGTTTTTTAAAACTGAATGGAGTGTGATTACTGTTGGACCAAAAGCTTAGCTAATTATTTTACTTATATTTGGAGTTATACCTAACAAGTGTAACTCCTCATTGCTTGTTGTTTCTAATATGAGTTTATGAAAGTTAGTCTCTTTATTATTAGCAAATAACTTTAATAAAACACTAAGACCTTCAAAGTAAGAAGCTAATATTTTATAAAAGCTTGGGATATCGAAAAAACTAGAATTAATCGAATCCATATTAACATAAGCAATTTTTCCAAGTTTAGTATAATAACTCTTATCTACTAATTTTCTAGAAATTGACTCACTAAAATAACCTGTCATTATAAGGGCAGTATCACCTACTTCTTTATAAATTCTCTTTTGCTCATTCATAGAAGCAGACTTGGCCATCATTAAATCAATTCCAAGCACCTTTGAATCAAAGCCCACATTTAATGTATATGTCTCTAGCAGCTCACTAGAGTAGTAAATGACTTCTTCTGGAACTGGAAATTTTGTCTTTTTATTCATGGATTGAAGCTCGTCATAGAAGTATGAACTAAGCTTTGGAACTGTAATAATATCAATATTGTTACCATTCATTCTATTTAGAATAGCACAGCGCACAATTCAAGAATAGTAAAATTTTTTACATGGTTGTAATTTTAGCTATTTAGAGTAAATGATTACTGAAGATATACTATTTTTTATTTCTTTTATTCCACTCATATGACATTTTTTTATAACTTCTCTTTGAACATCCTGCTGCAAATGATTCGACTGGCTTGCAATCACAACGTAGTCTATTTTGGTGCAATCAAAGTCTACATTAGAATCATGGCCAAGTTTAGAAGCCCAAATATGATTCTTTTCAGCAATACTTTCAAAATTATTTTTTATCTCTTTTGAGTTTATATATCCATAAGAGTAATCAACAGCATAATAAAGTAAAGGCCACTCCATATAAATATTTTTATTTTCAAAGTTCTTTTCGATATATTGAATTGATTCTTTATAGTTTTCCACGATATCTTTGTAATAGACACTATTCTCGGCCATATCTAACTTCCCTAAGTTCAAATTTAAATTAATCGAGAAACCTATCCAGATTGGGATTAAGAAGTTTAAGTATTTTGGTTTAACAACTTTTTGTATTTCTAAGGACGCCAATAAGTAAAAGCATGGAAGGACTGGTAACAAGTAATAGCTGGCCTCTAGAGAATGAAATGACATTCCTAAACAATAAAAACCAATTGGTAGAAGTAAAAGTAAATTTCTATTTTTATAGTTTTTTAATTTTATAATGGAAAAAAGTATCATTGCAGTTAGAACAAATCTATACTCCTCAACAAAAATCCATTTTAGATCAAAGAGTAGTATATTTAAATATTCACTGAGACTAGATACTATTTGATTTTGTGCAACTGAAGTTGAGAAGGCCCCATTACTTATCTTGTTAACAATAAAATAAAAAGCCCACACAAAACCATGTAAAACATTTATTAAAACCAATTTTTTATTTCTTATAAATAGGACCTCGACAATAAAGACACTTGCAATAAATCCAATTGTTGTCTCTCTTGAATAAGCTAATAGACAACCAGTAATTATATAGGCCATATACTTTTTTGAGACTCTAAAATAGAGATAAGCTATTCCTAAGACCATAGTAAAGATATCATATCTATAGTTTGTAGAATGGATAAAGATACTCGGAGAACTAATTAGCAACAAAGCCGGAAGCCAAAGATAGGATTTAATTTTAGGTTTTAGCTGTTCATATAGTTTCAAAAGAAAGTAGAGACCTAAACTGCTAAGAATTAACATAAGGAAATGTACATTAAAGCTAGAAAAACCAAATATACTTGCCCAAAAGTTTGTTAAGACTGGAAGAAGTGGTTGATGATGAGCAAACTCTCCTCTTGGAAATGAAGAGAAAAATATATCTAAATACGAAAAAGTATCTACACTAGCAATAGTATACGGTTTTTCTTCATAATAAAAAGGAAGATCTAAAAATTGATATTTCATGATAAAGAGAATAATAAAAGTATCCAAGAACCAGATGAAATCTTTTTTATATTTTTTTAATAGCTCGAGATCTACCATATATTTTTGTTACCCTACCTTTTACTATAATGTTCTTAATTAAAACATATTCACATTTTTGTATTAAGTTCATTTGTGACTTAACTTTGAGTGTAGGAGACTGTTCAGTAACAACGATTATATCATAATTATAGTCAGTACAATTAACTTTTTTAGAAGCTCTGTGTCCTAGCTCAGTTGCCCATACATTATTAAAGCTTGGAGATACTGATCTATATCCCTTACCATAACCATAAACACTTGAGGATAGATATCCATCTAGAGGCCATTCAGCATTAATTTTTGTATCTCTATGCTCTTCAAGGTAAGCATGAGTATTTTTAAAGTTTTCAAGAATATCTACAAAACCAGTACCATTCTCAGACATTGATTCTTTTGACTTTTCATTATTTAGAAATAAATGAAATTGTAAAAAGGTAAATATTAAGAAGATCATATACTTTTGACTTATAACCTTAAGCATTGGAAGAGTAATTAAAATATAAAGAATCGGCAGAACCGGAAAGAAGTAATACGTCGCTTCGAAGATATGAAATGACATTCCTAGTATATAAAAAATGATTGGTAACAAAAGATAAAAGAATTTATAGTTGATAAATCCTTTCTTTTTCCAAAAAAGAAAGATGCAAAAGAAACTAATACTTACGAGTATGAACCTATAATCCTGTATAAATAGCCATTTCACATCAAACCATAGAATTTCAAAATACTTTTTTATAGTTGGAGTTATTTCACTTAAAGCAGGAGAAGAAGAAAGTGTATTTTGATTTAAGTAGCTCTTTATAAAAAAGGTAGAATAGAATAGAATATGTGTAATTGAAGCTGCAATATATTTGAGATTCACTTTAGATTTATAATACACATAGGAATCTAAAATCAAATTCGAAACAAAAAAAGCTAATATCGTTTCTCTAGTTTGGGACATTAAGATTCCAGTTACCAAAAATAACTTGAAGTTTTTATTTAAACGGAAGTAAATTAATGCGATAGCAAATAGCCCTGCAAAGATATCAATTCTTAAGTTCGTAGAATGTACAAAAAAGTCGGGGTATGAAAATAAGAGTATAATACAACATACAGAACCCAATGAATTAACATTAAGTACTTTATTCATAGTCTTATACATAAACATTAAAGTTCCAGAAGCTACAAATGTAAAAAACAGATGAACCTTAAACTGTAGTGTTGATGGAGAATCGATGAAGCTATATACTTTTACAAAAAAGTTGGTCATTAAGGGCATAAGAATAGGGTGACCTGCAAAATACCTAGAATCAAAATTCCCAAAAATCAAATCAATTAATGAAAACTTATCAATACTTAGTACAGTGAAAGGCCTTTCTTCATAATAAAAAGGTAAGTTTAGAAAATCCCACTTACTTAGAAGAACGACAATAAAAATGAATATATAAATCAGAAAATCTCTTCTTAGAATATTTTTCATTACTTGATAATATAAAAAAAAAAGCCAGACGTATAGTCTGGCCATTTATATTGAAATTTAATTTTTCTTACTCTTCGATCTCTATCATTAAATGACCAGATTCGATTGCTTGTCCTTCTTTAACATGAACAGATTTAACAACTCCATCACAGCCAGCTTTAATTTCATTTTCCATTTTCATTGCCTCTAAAATTAAAAGTGTATCGCCTTGATTAACAACAGCGCCGATTGTCGTTAATACCTTTACGATTTTTCCAGGCATATCCGTTACTAACTCTCCAGCATTTGCTTTACTTAAACCAGAAGGTTTAAATCCACGATAAACTTTCATGCTTTCGTTAATATTTACAAGTCCAGATAGGTCAGAGATTTCTGGAGCTTTTTTCCAGCTTAGTTGATCCTTAGAAATATAGTTCTTACCAGCTAATGATTTAACAAAGTACTGATGTGCAGATTTATCTTCTGCTGAGATATTAAAACTAACAGATCCACTTTGTGTTTTCTGGCTTGCTGTAATATCAAATGACACTTCTTTCCCGTCGGAATTAATGATGTAGTATCTCATAATGTAATCTCTCTACTCTTCTCTATCTTATAAGATTCATTTCAATCGCTACGGCCTTTTCATACAAGTTCTCAATTTGTACTAAATCCGCTACAGAATCTTGTGGTTTAATTTCGGTAATATAATTAGTTGTATACCTTCCGGCAACAAAATTTTCTTCCCCTAAAATTTTTTCATGGAGAGGAATATTTGTCTTAATTCCTTCAATGTATAAACCTTTTATAGCACTACGCATCTTTCTTAACACTACGTTCCTATTATGTCCATAGCCAACTAACTTTCCTATCATTGGATCAAAATCGGGTTTAACCTCTAAACCATTGAAAATACAGTGATCAAAGCGAATACCCTGAGGGAAAGTTGTCTCGAATCCATTAATCTTTCCTGGAGCTGGAAGCATTGTTACTGGATCCTCAGCACAGATTCTACACTCTATAGCATGGCCATTACGTTTTATATCATCCTGAGACTTAAAGTCTAAATCTTCTCCTAAAGCGGCCTTAATCATATTTGCTACAAGATCTACACCAGTTATTTCTTCAGTTATTGGATGCTCAACTTGAATACGTGTATTCATTTCTAAAAAGTAAAATGACTTATCTTCACCCATAATGAACTCAACAGTTCCAGCTGAGTTATAATTAACGGCTTTGGCTAATTTTACAGCTGTTTGACAAATATCCTGTCTAAGATCTTCATCATCAGCGATAAATGGAGAAGGAGCTTCTTCAATTACTTTTTGATATCTTCTTTGAACTGAACATTCTCTTTCAAAGCAGTGATATACATTTCCTTTTTTATCAGCAATGATTTGAACTTCAATATGATGTGGCTTTAAAATAAATTTTTCTACTAATACTCCTGGATTTCCAAAAGAAGAAAGAGCTTCTCGTCTGACAGCTTCAAAGTTTTTATCTAACTCTTTGGCGTCATAACAAATTCTCATTCCCTTACCTCCACCACCGGCAACAGCTTTTAACAAAACAGGATATCCACATTCATCGGCCACTTTTGCAGCCTCTGTAGCAGACTCTATCTCCCCCTTTGATCCAGGAACAACAGGAACTCCAGCATCACTTGCCATTTTTTTAGAAATAGCTTTATCACCCATCTTTAATATAGCTTCAGCGTGAGGGCCAATAAATGTAACACCAACTTCTTCTAACCTTGCACAAAATTTTGTATTTTCGGAAAGAAACCCGTAACCCGGATGAACAGCATCAATTTTGTGTTCTTTAACAAGAGAGATTATTTGATCTATATTTAAATATGTCTCTGTATTGTCTTTTCCTTCTAAATGAATCCATTTATCACAGTATTCTAGATGAATTGCATCAGGTTCATTATCAGTCCAAAATCCTACTGCAACATATCCTAACTCTCTAACGGCTTTAGCAACTCTAATTGCAATTTCACCTCTATTACTTATTAATATATTTTTCATAGTGGAATATTCCCATGCTTTCTATTTGGTCTTATTTCATTTTTATTTTTTAAGAATTCTAAATATTTATAAATTCTTGATCTTGTGTTCTCTGGAAAAATTACTTCATCTACATAACCTAAGCTTGCCGCTTTATATGGGTTTGCAAATTTAGTTTCGTAGTCTTTAACTAACTCAGCTTTTTTCTTGTCATAGTCAGTGCCAGTTAATCCTTTTAATTCATTTCTAAAAATAATATTAACAGCCCCATCCGCTCCCATAACTGCGATTTCAGAAGTTGGGTAAGCTAAATTAATATCGGCCTTAATGTGCTTAGATGCCATAACGTCGTATGCACCACCGTAAGCTTTTCTAGTAATTAAAGTTATTAGCGGAACAGTTGCTTCACTATAAGCATAAAGTAATTTTGCTCCATGACGAATAATTCCACCATGCTCCTGATTTGTTCCTGGTAAGAAACCTGGAACATCAACAAGAGTTAAGATTGGCATATCAAATGCATCGCAAAACCTAATGAACCTTGCGGCCTTAGTTGAAGAGTCAATATCTAAACAACCTGCTAAAACTGCTGGCTGATTCGCCACAATACCAATTTTATTTCCGCCAACGCTAGCAAAACCACAAATAATATTTTTTGCGAAGTCTCTTTGATATTCCAAAAAGTGTTTATCATCAATTACTTCCATGATGATTTCTTTCATATCATATGGCTTCTTTGCATTAACTGGAACAATATCTTTTAATTTATGATTATCTCTATTTACAGAATCGGCTGTATAGCCTTTAACAGGCTTCATAAAGTTTCCAGAAGGAATGAATGATAGAAGTTCACGAGCTCTTTCTAAACAGTCGTCTTCATCACTACAAATAAAGTGAGCTACACCTGATTTTTCATTATGAGTATGGGCACCACCTAATTCATCTTTTGTTACTTCTTCGTGAGTTACAGTTTTAACAACTTCTGGACCCGTAACAAACATATATGATGTCTTATCTACCATAAAAATAAAGTCAGTCATCGCCGGAGAATAAACAGCGCCACCAGCACAAGGCCCCATGATTAATGAGATCTGAGGAATTACTCCTGAAGCTTGAACATTTTTGTGAAAGATTTCTGCATACCCCGCAAGAGACTCAACACCCTCTTGAATTCTAGCTCCACCAGAATCATTAATCCCGATCATTGGTACTTTATTTTCAATTGCAAAATCCATAACCTTACAAATCTTTTTAGCATATGCCATACCAAGAGCTCCACCAAAGCATGTAAAGTCTTGAGAAAAGATTGCAACTTGTTGTCCGTTAATCGTACCGATCCCCGTTACAACTCCATCACCTAAATACTTTTGTTTCTCTAAACCAAAAGAATTACAATTATGTTTTACGAATTTATCAAACTCTAAAAATGAATTTGGATCCAATAACTTATTTATTCTTTCGCGAGCTGTATATTTCCCTTGATCATGTTGACGGGCCATTCTCGCCTCACCACCACCAAGCTCAGCCTCAGCATTTAAGTTTGTTAAATATTCTCTTTTTTCCTGGTTGGAAAATGACATATGAACTCCATGTTTATTTGATAAATCATTCTTAATTTACACATATTTATACCCTCAGATTAATGACTTTTCAATTATACGGACATAGACTCCCTTTACACACTGCAATCAAAAGAGAACTATGAAATACTTATTCTTAATAATCACTTTAATTTCTTGTGCTACACACAAACCCATAATAAAAACGAAGGTTAACAAGTTTGAATACCTTCAAGAGTATTACAAACTAAGAGATCAACTAAACATTGAATCTAAACGCTGCGTCGACTACACCGCGACTGTTTTAAATCAATTATCTAAAGATTTATATACAGACTTTAGACTAGATAGATTTCGGCCAAATCTATTTGATTGGACTCAAAGAGCAAAAATACACAATCTGCACCTAAACTATGACTTTGACGATAATATCTATAGAGAGTATTTAGATATATCTACTAATTTAAAAGAGTGCTCTAACGATTTTATTATTTTGAACTTTATGCGCTCAGTTGCGAAGCACGCATCTGAAAACATTGAATTTAAGCCAAAAGCCAGAAAAGTTCTGAAGTCTTATATTCATTATACTTCAACCTCTGAAATGCCAATGCTATCAGTTTTAATTACAGCATCTATTTTGGGAGAATTTAATAAAGTGAATATTATTGAATTCAAAGATCCTACTTTATTTACGAAAACTTCAAAATCAATAAATAATTTAATTGCAATTCAGTCTGAGGCCATAAAAAAATTCAATAGCTTGGCAAACTATCAAAAGCTCTATGATATTTCTAAAATAATTAGAAAAACGAAAAAGAGTTATAAGAGTTTTCTGATTAGCTCTTATTTATATAAATAAAAAAGGGAAAGCCAAAGCTCTCCCTAATCTATATTTAAATTCTTTTTATTTATTCATTAACAGCTTTATTACGTTTATCAAGTCCATACTTTTCGACTTTCATGATTAAACCAGCTCTACTAATCCCAAGCTCTTTTGATAATCTTGATTTGTTGTAGTTACAACGCTTCAATCCTTCTTTAATCATATAGGCCTCAAGTTCTTCTAATGCTGCCTTTAAACCACCCTTAGTGTTAATCCCTTTAAGGTTTCCTACTGTAGCTGGTCCATCAACAGCATCAGTAATTACTGAGCTTAGTAAATCTGCTGTAATTGTCTTATCTTCTCCAGCTAAAACAACTAGTCTTTCAACTTCGTTTTGTAACTGACGAACATTCCCTGGCCACTTATAATCAATTAGTTTTTCGATTGTTTTCTTTGCCCAGGTTTTCATATTGAAACCCATTTCTGCACATTTTTTATCTAAAAAGAAATCCATTAATACAGGGATATCCTCTCTTCTATTTCTTAGAGGTGGAAGATCGACATTAATAACATTAATTCTATAATATAAATCCTCTCTGAACTCTCCTTTTTGTATCATCTCTTTAAGTGGCTTATTTGTGGCCGCAACAACCCTGACATTAACCTTTCTTGCTTGAGTAGCTCCAACGGGAAGAAATGTTCCTTCTTGCAGAACTCTTAATAGTTTTACCTGCATCGCAAGTGTCATATCACCAATCTCATCTAAGAATAATGTTCCACCGTTTGCAGCTTCAAAGAAACCTTTTTTATCTTTAACAGCACCTGTAAATGATCCTTTAACGTGACCAAATAATTCAGAATCTAGTAAATTATCATTGAAGGCCGAACAGTTTACTGCCAAAAAGACAGTATCTTTTCTTGGTGAGTTATAATGAATCGCCTTAGCAACCATTTCTTTACCAGTTCCGTTTTCACCTTGAATTAAGATTGTTGCTTCTGAGTTAGAAACCTTTGTAAGCAGATGATAAACCTCTTGCATTGCTTTAGATTTTCCTATGATATCGTGATAACGATACTTATTACCTAACTGAGAGTTAAGCTCATGGATTCTCTCTTCTCTTTTAGCTACTTCAGAAGTTACTGTTGAAATCTCCTCAGCAACCAAACCAATTAGTTCTCTTAAATAGTCATATTCATGAACAGCTAATTTCTTTAAATGATCACAAGCTGATTGAGCATCATTTTCTGTAGCCCCACAAGTCACCATTTTCGCGACAACCTCTTCAACTTCGTCGGCTGTAATTTTATCTGTAACATATGGGTAAGCGAATACGGCTCCCATAAACTCACCATCAACTTCAATTTTTGCTGTTAACATTCGAACATGTGGAAAATAAGAATCAAAATAAAAACATTTTCCATCTGTATTCTGAACTTTCTCAATACCTTTAGCAATATCCTCGGCCAGAAAATCTTTTCCGTGAGGCATATGAAGTTGTACTTTGAAAAAGTGATTAACAAAATCATAGTCTTTATTATAAATCTCAGAGTGTATATTTCCATGCTTATCAGCATAGAAAATATCTACACCAAACCATTTACCAATAACTTCTTCTAGTTTCTTATTAGCATGTAAGTCTTTTATTGCTTTCCAATCGATCATAGGTCTTCTCCTGACTAAACTGTCACAAACTGTCTAAAATCTAATCGGTTATAACGAGGTGAAACTTGACGCTAAATAGTATTTGATATCTAAAAACATGACATATTCGAGAAAAAGTCTTTTAATTACAGAGACTTACATGTTGTATAAAAGATCGACAAAATGTTTCTGAGTCCAGTCTTGAGATCCTATATATTTCTTTTTCAAAGTTAAATCGGTATTAAAAATGAATGTTTCAGGTAGCCTAAAAGTACCAAATGACTTCTGGTGTTTATTATCATTATCTTCTAAAACAATAAAGTTTTTACTATTTTTGAATTTTTTTAAGAATTTTTGTACATTTTTCTTCTTATCATTAACGGCAATGAATAAAAATTTTACATCTGTTCTTTTTTCAACAAGCTCAGTTAACTTAACAAGCTCTGGAAATTCCTTTTCACAAGGACCACACCAAGTTGCCCAAAAATGCACAACTAATACCTGGCTCTTTTTTGCCTCTTCAATAAAATTAAATTTTTCATTTGAATTAAATATTGGAAGAATGATATCTGGGAGCTGTCTAATAACAGAATTCGATTGTAACTT
>Ga0209712_10001932_pt1 | contig 17386 bp, 11 predicted proteins | sample ArcOceMetagenome_FD_187443 | JGI IMG/M metagenome (GOLD analysis project Ga0209712, IMG submission 187443) | Marine eukaryotic phytoplankton communities from Arctic Ocean - Arctic Ocean - Greenland ARC118M Metagenome (SPAdes) (version 2) | ecosystem: Environmental > Aquatic > Marine > Oceanic...
GTGTTTCGTTATTACTTGGTTTGTTGGCTTTCGAGGGCAAAATACTGTAGATAGAGAAGCAAAGAGGAAAGAGTGGAAACTCAGTAATCTTGCTTGCACTCGCAATATTGTAATGTACGGTACGTAATTTATTAATGCAGACAATAATGCAAATTATTGTACTACTACATGAAATACTCATGAAATAGTTCAAATCTGGTTTATAGAAAGTAATTTAGTTTCATGATATAATACGTATAATATATACATGATGGCATGTAATGAAAACTATTGAGTCACAGCATTTGGAAGTATGATATCTCCTCGTAGGTGCAAAGGAACCACCTACCGGTATTTGATACAGAACTGATTCGATCAATCTTTAAAAAAAAGACCACTTATCTCTTTTATTTCTCAATCAATTGATCGAATATTGAAGTTCCAGCGGAAGGCGCAGATACTGGAGTAGGTGAGGGCTCTTGAAGGTAAGGAGTAGCATTGCAAAATTCTGGCTTCGACGAAGTTGCCCTTGGACCAGTACTATTGCCTGGTGCTGCATTGGCAATACATGAAGTTACTGAAGCTTGCTGATGCTCTAAACCCCCATAAATTTGCGTCACGGTCACGAAATACCTCTTTACATTAGGTTTGTTGCAATTGCCCCAAAATTCATTGCCAAGAACGTATTGAACATCTTTCCCACTGTGACTCTGGCAAGTCTGTTCTAACTTGTTCATGCCAAACTTGAGTTTCGATCTCGTTGATAACCAAATAATCAAGAACGGAATGAATACGGCAAGTGAAAATACACCTGCGACAATCCCTTGAGAGACCATGTTTTGAAAGCAGAGAACTAATACAACGTAAGCGGCCAGCATTATCCAACTGAGCGTTCCAAAAATCCTGTGGAAACTCTTTGCCTTTGTAACTTCTCGAAGTGCTTCATCGGCGTCATTGCAGAATACAATCCAGTTGCGGGGAATAGGTGACACATGAATTTGACGATCAATAACGACTTCTGCTCTGTTCCACGACGATAATATATTATCAAAATTGAACTGGCCTTTAATTTCAACTCTGTTGCTCATTTCGATTTTTTTGGTTACAAACTGAGTTTCTTAGATCCTTTTCAAGAGAGGCAGGAGGCAGAAGCAAGAGGAATTTGTGGTTCGTGGCTCGTGGTGTTGTTTTGTTCTTTCTGTTCTTTTGCTTCGAGTTTTCAGTTTGTTGCTACTTTTGTTGTTGTTTTTTTGTTCGGTGTCGTCCGGCGGCGCGGCGCGGTATTTTGAATTTCTCGCTCTGAGTTCTGAGTCCCGTCAAATAAAAGGCCGCCCTTCCAAGAAACAATACTATGTTCGGTTGGGATTTGGTAGACGGGAAACAACAAATTCAACCAGGAACATCCAAGAATACAGTATGTACTACTGTTAGTGGGAACGTTGAGGAACAATGAGAATTCATCACATCGCCTTCTTCTCGTACATAGTAACAACATCATCACACACCCACAATATTCAGAATTGCAACTGCACAGTACCTCGTCATCAGCACAAAAATAACACACTCACCATCATGATGAATCCTGTCATTGGAGACAACAAGGCCTGGACTTACTAGTAGCTAGTATTAGAGTACTCAGGATGACAAGTTGTTGTCTCCTGCACTGAAATCGTGGACAGCTAGTATGGTTGGGATTCAGCAGCCGTCGGAGCTTGCACTCATTCAGCCAACGTACGAGTTTGTTGCCCACGAATGCCGCGATAAGTTCAGGAGCATTATTGCAAAGCTGGAATCAGCCATCGAGCAAGGGACTTCTTTCGAGGATACGGGGGAACGACACAGTCTTGCTAGAAAAATGGTAAGTTTTGGTAATAAGATGCAATCCGGTTTTGGGTACCCACATGCTGACATTCCAGGGTACCTCAAGGCGCTAGATGACCTTGTGATACCTGATGATATGGTAGAGATCAAGGTGTTTGTGGTCGTTCTTCACAAAGAAGTGCTAGGTGAGCGCACTAAGCCTGCAGACTACGAAGGGCTACTCGGAGAGAAAGATTTGAAAATGGAAAGAATACCTTGAGAGGCCCGGTCATTGCAACAATTGCTGCGGCATTAGGGACGAATGCATGAAGCGGAGAAGAAGTAATATCCTGGAATATTAGCATAGGATTTGCATAGATCTAGGTATACATTTGCATTTGACGGAATAAAGAGCACAATCAATCGCAATGCTTTTAATTTTGAGTTGAAGCAATTTAAGTTACTAAATAACTAGTTCAGAGAAATATACAGTGCAGGAACTTTTAAAGATCACATTTAAATTATATGAAATGCACTGAGTAAAAGTAGCTGGTCCGACTTCTTTTCCAGATCAGTGCCACCACCAGCATTAAAATGTGATAAGCTCTTCCTCTATTGAAAAGATGACTCGGCCAACGTATTAGAAATGATTGCACCAGTATTGATCTTCTCATTACCTGTTAGGCATTGTCGGGGAAATTTTTAAATTCACGTATTCAATCAGCTCCTCACACGATAACACTGGAGCTGGCGATGGTACAAAAGCGACCTCTGCGCTGATGCAACATAACTGCTACAAACCCGACAGCGTCAGAAACCTTTTTGAAAGTGATTGGAAACTATCAATACAGCATGTATAATTATCAAATACTTTTTCACGCAGTAAAGTATCATTTTATGTCATCTTCGCATCCAAGGCAAAGATTTATAACTAGAAATTCAAAATGAGAAACATTTCGGATTGGATGGTGGCAACGTGTAGACTTCTTGATGATCCGCATCATACTATTCAGGAATTGATTCCATCATTGAGTTCATTCTTTTTCCTTTCGTACAGAGCATTCGCTGCTCATATGTGGGCCTATTTCAGCAATGCATCTTCCCCGAGCAATACTAATTGCTTTTCCTTGGCTTCTTTGACAATCTGCGCGGCTCCTTGACGACTCTTGAGGAGATCAGTAGAATCTGCCTTTTGCAGATTGCCATCAACAATAATCAATCCATGAGGGCAAATGCTCTCAAAGAACGTATCGAAGACCCTTTCATATTCACATTGATCTTCATTCGTAAGTTGAAGTCCCTTATGCGTCTTCTGTTTCTTCTTCGCCATCCGCCAGTACCCAAACAAGGGACAAAGCACCTTGTGACAGATGCGCTCGTTCTTCCATGTCAACTTTTGGTGCTTCCTGCCACAATATGATGCTACCCTGCAGCTCGCACAACTGAAAGGGACAGACCCGTGCCTGACCCGTTGCTCGCAAGTGTAACACTTGAGCTTGCATTGAGCCAAACGGCCATCTAAGTATAGCTCGAGATGATAGTAGGCCTGTCGTTTGTCACCATTGACGTAGAAGAGCTGAGCAAAGATAAGGTGCATTTCGGTGGAAATAAAATGAACCCGTAAGGAAGACATTTTGGCTTTGCATAGAATTTCTGTTCGCTGGTCGATGTCCAACGTAGTATCAGTGCAGTACTGCTCAAGATATGTCTGAGCCATTCCTTCGTCTACCAGATATAGCGTCGAGCCATCTGGACGAAGTGTGTTGAGATAGAGCCGATGAAGAGCCTCGATGGATTGGTCCCATTTGTCGACCTTTCTGTACTCCATACTCATTTCCAGATTTATCATCGTTCTATCAACTTGATTTACGCAACGATCAAGCTCTTCCTGAAATATCGCAAATGCTTCATCTTCGTTGTCTGCGCTATGTCGCAGGAGAGTAGGTGCTAAACCCACAGAACAATCAAATCTAGTTCGACCCAGGCTGTCATCATCTGTTTGCTTTTGAAGCCCAGCTACCGCTTTTCTGAAATGAGCAATTGCAGCTTCATCGTTACACAGTCCTAGTTCGATCCTCCCCGACTGCGACATAGCTAAGCAATGATTTTTATCTGTCGAGCGGCGTTTCTCATTGGCGGCTTTCGCCTTCAGGAACTCGCCACATCCAATGTATGCGTGAATGAGGTTGCTTTCAGCCTGACCAGCTTCGTCGAATGTCTCCACCATATCCATGGATCCTTCTAGTACTTCAATCGTATACTCAAACTTTCCGAATCGATTGAAATCGTCGCTAAGCTTAATCACATAATCCGCTGTGGCTTCTTTGACGAGACTGCTGCAATTTACAAGGAACCATCGATGCGAAGAGATTGCTTTTTCCATATCACGACCATCTGAATACAAAAGGGCAAGACTAAACCCAATGGCTATCTTGGTTGTTTCTTTCACCTCATGTCGATCACCGGCGTCTACGTCCTCCATGCGCTCTTTGGATCTCTCGAAATATTCAATCGCGCGGTTCTCCAAGCAAATTTCATCTTTTGCTGAACAGTCATAGTGTGCACGTCCAAAAGCATTAAGAATATACACATCTTCACCAGGATCATTGCTGAAGCTATCGAGATGACGCAATTTCGATTCGACTTTCAAGATCTCGTCATATTTATCGGCATCCATCAACCGGCAAATCGTTTCGTATATATTATTAGTACTACTAGTAGCTGCTGCTGGTGCCGCTGCTGTTGATACTGCAGCCAGTCCTTTCCGGAGCGGTCCCCCGTTATTCTTCTTGTTGCGTCTACTCTTCTTGCCCATCTTTCAATACGATTCTTGGTGTCGTTGTGCGTTGTGCTGCACTGTGGAATTCATTGCGGCGGCGCTTTTCTTCGCGCTGTTAGTTTTCCACCTCCAAAGAACACGAAAGAATTTCTTTGAAGCAAATTGTGGCTAATTTGGATACAAATGACATCTATTTTATCGATCGCTTCATTCGTTTGATGCTTGAAGAAGTGAATCATCATCTCTGTTTTTACTTTTACGTAAAGATAGACTAGAGCCTTCCACTTTGAATTTAGCGTAATCATTTGGAAACATTCATTTTCACCAAGAAATCTCTGATGTTCAATATTCTAATATCGATCGTTGTTTAGAGGAATATTTTTCGATGAGTTTATTACCGGTGTACTCGTATGAAATATTGCAAGCAAGAAGAAGAGAGGGCGCAGCCGATATGTTAAAAATGTGCAACACTGCAATTTAAATGCTAGTAAATTCAATTTACATGCACACAGGCACATACGTGGTGTACTTGAATTTGATATTCTGTGGCATGTATTGACACTGTATTGACTTTCCTAGCTTCATCTCTTGCATATCCGGGGAAGCATCTTCAAAAATACCCTTGGCACTTTAATATGATTCTTCAAACCCTTGAACAATAAACCGCTCGTAAAAACAAGGACCCCGATAATATGCTCTGGAGTGCATTCATTCGGAAACATTGCAAAGCTCAAAAAGATAGTCGCTGCTTTTCTGGTAGTAGTTGTGATGCTCATTGTCAATGCCCCAAACCGTTTGGTAATGGCAGCTGCACAGGACCCTCCAAATATACCAAACGTTGAAAATAGACATACTGCGATTGTTTTATCCTGCGCTGACCATGTGTAAATGTTTTCTCCCTGACCTTTGGAAAGGTATTCGCTCCAGGTCCCATCAGACAGAAAGAAAAAATCGATACCACTCCGAAGTTCGTTATTTTGATAAGCTGCCATGACCATAAGCAGAAAGGAAAAACTGTAAAGTTTCATTTGAAAATCATCTTGTCCCATGTTGTGTTTATTCATTACGCCCTCTGATACATTGCTAATAGTTCCATCTAATATCAGTGATGATGCCTATATTCAAGTTGAACAGAAAGAGGAATGTGTGTCAGGAATGATAAATATTCGTCACTGCAATGCTATTTCAACGACAGACAGAATTCTTTGCTTTGGCCACACTTACCAGCATCAACACTCCAAGTGGATGAAATACAGCATTTGTGGTCATATCTGCATGCAGAAACAGTCCCAACCCTGCTACAAGCATGGCCACCATTGCATAATCAGAGTTCTTGTACTTTTTCTTTCGAATCAAAATCCCCATCATCATTGTGAAAATAACTCTTGAACTCTTAATGAGAGTCTTTGCTGGGTAATTCAAGTATTTCATAGATAGATTGGTCAGCCCTAAATCAATTGCTCGAATCATAGATAGAGCAAAATATGTCATTAGAGGAGCCTGTGTTGTAGTAGAATTGATAGGTGGTGCCAGCGCTTCACCTTTGGACACCCTCTCGGCATCCATTGGCAATGCAGTAGATTCTACGCGATCCATGCTTATGACAGGCGAGCTAATGATACCTTGCGCAGGTTCAAGTCGACGCAATCCAATTCGTCTCGCCCTCAATCGAGCTAATACCCAACTCCAAAATGCATAACCAGCAAATTGACATGCGCCCAAGAAAAGAGCAAATCCCCTTCCAGCAATTTTTATCTGTATCAGTTCCTGCAAATATCCATAAAGCATATTGAAAATGAGCACACCAGCTGCAGATATAGTCAACTGCAAACTGCCACTCAGATGGCTAAGATCGATTCCAAATAGAATGAACTCATGCTCGAACGACGTTTCGCGACCCTTCCCCTTTTCGACATCGTCACCTTGAGGTAAAGCACTGTAATACCCATCGTGTTTCCCATTTCTATATTTCAGGGACAAAGAACTTGCTAGACTGCCACCGTGACTACGGCCATGATCGTGTGGATCACATTTATCATCGGCCTCATCCAACATTTCATAATCAAATGTAAACAATGCAGCATCTGTATCACAAAAGCTGGCAGGAAGACTGATTGCTCCACTCGACGACGCTAACGAAACACTTGATGCTGACGGTTGAAGAGATTTTTGATTCCTTGTAGGAGAAACCTCATCTGCACCTGCCGCGTTCGCATTATTACCATTTAGTATACCAGCAGTGGAGCTTGACAGTGGTACATATTCAAGGTTGGAACCTGAACCGTTCATATCTTGCAGTTGTATGCTGTTTGACCAATCCTGGTCTTTGGAAAGAATAGATGATCGGGAGGTCATTGCATAAGTTGTGTCTATAGGTACTGACTGTGCAACTGTGGAAACAAACAAAGGGTGAGGCGACAGGCGACTCGTTGGCCTCCCGAAGAGAGGAGAAAGCTGAAGCCAAATGCCACTTCTTATTGTTGTGACTTAACATGTAGGTCATTACTTGACGGAGTTATTATGGTCATTGAGTGAGCCATAAATCCTCCCATAGTTTCAAGGTTTTATAAAAATAGCTTATGAAAAAAACACGACATAATACTGTCGTTTTGAGTTTCGCGCATTTTAAATTGTCAAAATCCTCCAGCTTCAAGCTGTCCTTCGCGCGCATTTTCCTGTTTTTGTGATGTCGAAAACAGCTATCAGCAATCACCAGCCATCCGAGTCAATTTTCAATTTCCACTCACGACCTCACACATCAATCCGAACATATCTATCTCGCACCATTCTCGCACACAATTTATTAAAATAAAGAACCATGACGTTCAACGTATCATCCACCGGGGCATACGTGATCCTATACTCCGTGCTTGGAGTGTTCGCCATTCTCGCTACCCTTTCTGCGGGATATGGTGAAAGACTCCTCCCACTTGCAATCAAAAATCTTATTGTTGCTAAGAATAGCTCTGCTACTATCACTGGCTCAAGTGGAGGAATCTTGGCTACTGACTTCTTTTTGTAAGTACACTTGCCTAGTCTCTAGTGATGTGATTTGCTGTGACTTGAAGAACTGGCATCGCTTGACTTGGAACGAGTTCATCCTTTCTGTAATTTACTCTTTTTCACTTCGGACTGATAGATTTTCTGTGGACTGACACATACTTTCTTTCTACTTACTTCACTTCAACTCCTTCACATTTGCAAAATTCAGGTCTGCAAGAGATTCTACTGGAACCTTTGGGATCGCAATGTCTTTCTTTGCATCTGGAATGGGTGCATGGGTAGTCTACGGAACAACTGAGATGGGTGCAAACCCTCGTCTTTCTTGGCTTGGAGTTCTTGGATACTCCATTGCATCTGCTATTCCTGGTTTATTCGTCATGTGGCTTGGTCCTCAGATCAAAGAAGCAACAAAGGGTAAGAACGCATTCAGTACCACTGATTTCTGTCTTGCCAGATATGGTCGCGTCATGCAGTTTTCCTGTGCTGCTATTTCTGTGTTCTACATGTGGATTTATCTCGTGGCTGAGTTTACCAGTATTAGCAACATCTATGCATTGCTTGTTGGAAAACAAACCTACGATTGGACTTATTATGTAAACATGAATGTAGCATACACCACTGGCATCGCTGTCGGTATTGGAGTTATCACCGTTCTTTACACTGGAATTGGTGGACTTCCTTCATCCATTGTCACTGATAAGTTTCAGGGAATTATGATGGGGGGACTGGTTCTTCTATTGACCATTGCTGTATGTGCTATTCCTGAGAACCGTATCACTAAGGAAGAATACGCTTTGGCGTCAAACTTTACTATTGATGGATTCTACGCAATGGTGACTTTGATCCTTGCCATCATTTCCGCAGAGCTTTTCAACCAAGCTACTTGGCAGAGAGTATGGGCTGCGAAGGATACCCCTAGTCTTCGCAAGGGATTCGGAATTGGAAGCTTTCTCATTTTCATCTTGATGATGTTCTTTGGAATCATGGGAATGATTGGATATGCAAAGGAACCTGCGGCCTATGACAACTTCGAAAAATATGCCTACTTGGCATTCTTCAATATTCTTGAGCCCATGGGACAGGGATGGCATATCTTGGTTCTCATCTTTGTAACTTCTCTTGCCGCCAGTTCTGTGGATAGTTTGCAGAATGGAATCACCTGTTTGTTGAGTTCTGATTTGCTCAAGATTTCTCAGAATCCTGAGATTATTAAGTGGATGAATCGTGCAGTTCTTATCGCTGTCAACGTTGCAGCAGTCGTCAAGAGTGCAGAGCGTTATGATGTTTTGGGGTTGTTCTTGGTTGCAGATTTGGTGTGTGCCACCGCTGTATTTCCTGTTTTCATGGGTCTTTTGAACCAAGAGAAGTGGGGAATTTTGTGTCCTACCGAGATGGGTGCATTTATGGGAATTCTTGGAGGTATTTCTGCAGTTCTCGTTGCTGGTGTTGTCGTTGATTCCGGTAAGTTCACAACAGACTCTAGCTAGCTACGAGTACAGATGCAAAACGTCCACACCTGTATCATACTCATTTTCTAACACCAATGTTTTCAAACAGAATACAAAACCAATCCCTTTGAGTGGTTTTGGCTCAGGGATCCTTCCGCGGAATGCGCTCTCTGCGGAACTAACAGAATGTGGACTTTCATTGTCACTCCCATTGTTTCTCTTATCGTCACTGTTATCTTCACTGCCATCGACATCGCAGTCCGTGGAGGCAGAGTACCTATCTTCTCATTTGCCTTTGACGAGGAGGCCGAGGAAGAGTTTACGGAAAGTTCAAAGAAAGTTGAAAAGTACGATGACGAGGAAGGTGTTGAGGCTTAGGGCATATATATTATATGTGCCTTTAAGCACAGAAGATGAGTCCATATTTGCATTGTATGCGACTTCAAACTTAACGGGAGCTCAAGAAGCTGAGAGATCCAACAAAAGAATTGTTGGTAGACCGTCTGCACCTGATCGTGGTAATTCACGCGAAGGGAACGTTTGATGTCAATTGCAACTTGTTTAAATTGTGAAGAAAAAATAATTGTTATAGAATGGAGTTACAATCATACAGTACAATGAAGATTCACTGCGCCATTGACACAAAGGTAAATCCACCACTCGTACAATTGGATTTTAACGTTAGAAGGCAATGGGTCTAAATTGCAGAGAAATCTTGTGATTTTGATGTTCGTGTAGCTTTTAATACCGAAATCTACGAACAAGAGAATTTTTATAATTTTCACTTTCCTGACTCTTATCAAGGTTCACCCTCGCGTTTACGCTTCGTATCCCCGTTCGTTTCCCTATTCATATCTGCTTCTCTCTTCAGTCCGACCTCTCCACTGGCAACATCTTCTTCTACACCTTCGACTTTCTGCGCTTCTCCCGTCTTTGCGTCTTCCTTATATGTTTTCAACGCCATTGGATCCCATTCGGCAAGGTATTGAAACATTTTTTGGCTACTCCCTTCGCAATTTTTCAGAAGGTTGAACTTTGCAACATCATCTTTTTTCAAAAGACCATTATTTCGAAGAGTCATGTACACGTCAAGACGGGCAGATTCATTATCCTTGCCTTTTGCAAGATTCGCAATCACATTGAAGTCACCTTCTTTTTTACCAGTTAGCCCTCCACGTAAAACTTCGTCGTCAAAGACATTAAAGTGCACTGCCATTTGAGCCATGACAGGTATAAAAGCGATTGCTTTTGAATTCATCTCTTCCTTTTCAGCATCCCAAACCGCATGATGAACAGGAATCTGACCTTTTTTATTCTTATGCAACAGCGCTAATGGGCACGCCTGAATAAGAGCCCGTAGTGCGTCTTCATCTAAAGTATCGTCAGATGAATCAAGGCCATGTAAGAATTCTCCCACATCAGGTGTCAAGCCGTCAAGAAGATTCTTCACATGTTCTTTGAGTTTATCTTTCATTGCAGGAGATAAACTGGCTTCCGAAACACTAAGAAAACAAAATAGTTTTTCATCGTTATCAATTCCATCATCATAAGAAGGAGGTAAGATGGTGCTAAATTCTTCAGCATCTTCAGGCAACACTTGGAGCAGGATTTGAGCGCGATCATTGAGTTTCTCCCTTATTGAATTTGAAAGACTCTCTCCCACCTCCAGCAATTCTAATAATCTCTCCGTTTCATCCATGATGATTCAATCTGCTATTGAAGTTCGTGTATGGCAACGCTAACGCGGAAAGAGATGATAGATGATCCAGATACAAAGTTTCAGATTGTGCCGAGCCGCCCGTGGGTGGGCAGTTCTCAAAAATTAGCCTTCGACGTAAGCTCCCCTTCTCCAGAAACAGGCCTTTCTCCTTTCTCATAGATAAATCATATTATGGCCTTTTCTTTCTCTTGAAACCTCTTTCTGACGTCTGAGGTGGTGAGTTTCACAGTTTCATTTTGTCTTGCGAACCAGTCTATTAGTGACCTTGCATGCCCAGAAGAGTTGGCAGTTGGCACTATCCTAAATCGCTCCTTGTCGATTTAGCTATCAGGTTTTCAAACTTGGTACAACACTCATTGTATGCCGAAAAAACTATGCTCTAGTAATTAAGTTTGCGGTATCTATGAGTTGTGATTGAATCTGCTGTATTAATCCAACCGCCTCGCCCGCGTGGGGTGGGCTTTTTAAAACTCAATTTCAGTAAGCACTGCTGCTGTTCACTGTTTAGTACTTAACTTGATCGTCCTGAAACGAAAATGGGAGAGGCGAATCAATCAAACAAATGATGATGAACAGGAAGATGATTGGGTTGGAATTCAAGACAATGACTCGCGGCTGCAGATAGCAGCTACTAGGAGGACTCAAATCTTACGATGACCCAAATGGTGCGAGATGATGAGACGACTCAACAACATAAATCCTCAAGTAGTCTAATCAAGGCAATGGGGGAGGAGGACCCATGATTCCAGTGGATAGACAACAATCTTGAGTAATTCAGTCATTCACAACAAATTTGACAAAATGTCAGTGAATGATTCCAAGGCTGCATCAGACCTACGACGAAAAATTGAGACTAAATATGATACGACGCGAGTGATGCTTTACTTCTTGCTGATCGAGCAGTCATACCCTGCGGTACGACTGTGCGGAGAGATGCTCTAGTCTAAGTCTACCTTCGGAATGAAACGTCAGGGCACTACTTCTCTCCAATATTTCCGCCAAATAGAAGAATAGCGCAACTTGACACTTGACAGGCGAAATTGTTTTGAACAAGAAAAATGAAGAAACACCGCAAACGCACCAAAGAGGAATCTAGCAACTTCAATTCATTGACAGCCTATTTGTTTAATAGATATGTTGATTCTCCTTTGGTGATCGTGCAATTGCACACCCGTGCGTTCTGGTCCTTGTACAGTATCTTGATAACGAGGGCGTCGTGTGTCTCCTTCACCTTGATGTTCATGCAAAAATACATGTACCAGGATACCTTGTGTACAACTTATATAAACTATGTCATGATATAATTTGGAGTACGTGCAATGGTGCAGTTGTATGATATAGAAAAACAATTTAAAAAGCATGACCGATTGTCTCATTGGTTAGCCTCACTCTAAATTTGAGACTAGGTGGTCGTTGATTTAGACTTGCAATCTAAGAGAGTAGGGTATATATCAAATAACATATTATGCTCGTATTCTCATCGTGCAACCGAAAGTATTCCTAAAAATGAGATTTCATCTTTGTTCTGTGGGACCTACTAGAGTATTCATGCCATCACTACAAAATAAGGTGCCATTGCTTTCAACATATTATATGTTTATATTTATCCTGCAAGTCGACTTCCTTTCGCTAGAGTTATGCTTCAAAACGCGAAATTTGGATCATGTTTGTTTGTTTCCATCTTGTATCTTTCAAAATGAATTCAATCTCATTCTATTTTATTTTATGTCCTTTCTTCTTTCTCAAATCTTCAATTCAATACGATTGGACAAGTTTTGCAGGTCGCGGGACAGTTTGCTTTCATTTCTGGCTTGGCACATTGAGCCGATGGGTTCCTTCTCGCATCCCTGCATGACTTCATAACAGTGTCCCCTTTGTTTGGACGATTTACTTCGAAACTTACTTTGGAATCCTCACATGGCAAAGAACAAGTGTTGCAGGATAAGGGACAGTTTGCTTTCATTTCTGGCTTGTTGCATGTAGCTGGCTTATTAATCGCGTGCCAGCATGACTTCGAGATAGTGTCCCCTTTGTTTGGACGATTTACTTCGAAAATTTCTGTGGAATCCTCACATGGCAAAGAACAAATGTTGCAGGATAAGGGACAATTTGCTTTTATTTCTGGCTTGTTGCATTTAGCTGGCTTATTAATCGCGTGCCAGCATGACTTCATAGCAGTGTCCCCTTTGTTTGGACGAAATACTTGGAAAGGGTCTGGGTTATCTGCACATGACAACGCGGCAGATGCATAGATCATGGAGGTTAGGATGGATAATTTCAACTTCATGTTTGTTCTTGTTTAAAATCAACAACTGTTGCTTGCTTATTATCATGTCAGTCGATTTTATGAACTGATCGTTTTGAGTTTCTCGTTTTATCACTACAAGTACCAAACAAATCCCTTAATGTGATTTTGGAACAGATTTGAATCTGAAATAAGCCCCTTTTAATGTGATCTGGAACAGATTGAAGCCACCCCTCTAACAGAAATTTGTGAAATTGACGAAAAGTATATATTTATTATTCGACCGTTACAGTATGATGTTGGAGATTTTGCAACTTACTTACTGGATTGACTTCTATTACTGATCGATATCGAACGTGAATTTGATGCATGAAACACGAGTGAACTAGACGACTGGGCAGTGGAACAAGAGGCAAGAGCTTCCGCCGCTGCCAAACGACAAGCTTGTTAGTACTAACGTGACGAGGGAGAGGCGAATCAACCAAACAGAGGATGATGAACAGGAAGATGATTGCTGGGCTGGAATTCAAGACAATGACTCGCGGCTACCCTTAGATTTAAAATGTTATAAACTTTGTGGTGATTCTCTCATATGAGAATTTCCCCTCCCTACGTTTGTTGTCTAATCACTGCATTCGTCACTGTCTAACTTGTAGAAGACGACGAATCGCTTTCAGACTCTGACTCGCTTTCAGACTCTGACTCGCTTTCAGACTCTGACTCGCTTTCAGATTGAAAGTTCTCTGATGATCTCATCTGCTCCCGAACCGTTCTTGCATCCGAGGAACCTATCGAAGCAAACATCGGTATACCATCCTTGGGTCCTCCTGACGTTCTAGAAGTGGAAGAACTCTGTTTAGAATCTATGGCTGTACCAAGCGAGGCAAATAATGGGATTTCATCTCCATCCAAACGTCGACTTTCATTTGTCCTTGAAGAAGAATTTGATTTTCTGTTTCGTTCACTCTGACCAATATTTGCAAATGCTGGAACCCTTTTATTGATACTGCCATTCTCTACTGTACAATTCTGCATTTCCTCATTCAACTCTTCAGTTTCTTCCATCTCGATATCTGATTGCTCATTTTCTCCGTCTTCATCACTCTCATCATTTCCATCGTCCGTGTCCATTGCCTTATTGGTGTCATCAACAGCTTCATCTCCATTACTTTCTTCGATTTCACTCTCGTCATCTTCATCATCGCTATGAACCTCCTCTACAGGTTGAATTGTCTTATTGCTATCATCAACAGCAGCTTCATCTCCATTAAGTTCTTCGATTTCGTTCTCGGCATCTTCATCATCGCTATGAACCTCCTCTACAAGTTCAATAAGATTCTCTAAAGACCGCATTGCTGTGTTGTCAGTAACATTCATTGCTAGATCATTCAGTCCTTGCTTCAATACTCTCAATGCATGAATATCTTCAGATTCAACATCAATATAAGAGTTGCTTAAGATCTTGCACAGCGCTCTTAAGTAGGCGGTGGTTAGTTCATCACCATCTTCACTGATGAAGCTGCAGATTGCATTGACGGCATTTAAAAGCGGACTTGCACCTCTAGGCTCTTCCTCTCTCTCGCATATCTCGACATTAGCCTGTGCGGCTTCTTCACCACTCTCAATAGTATGACAAACGTATTGTATCATCTTTGCAATGGGCCACGTCGTGCTTCTTCTTCCCTTCACCTTGACGCTCATCTTTTCGTGAACAACACGAAGAAGCGGCTTGATACAAGCATTGAGAGTATCCCTCCCGATCGTCGAACCCATACTGTACGCAGGAAAGAAAATGGTCAACAGCTGAGCCAATCTTGTAGGACTCCCAACTCCTTTTACAGATCCATTGTCCTCCTCCAAGCCACCTGCAAGATCCTTATCGAAGTACATTGCAACTAGATGAGCGACGACATTTGCATCGTGCATCTTGCCAGTAAAGAGTAGCTTGGCTGCACATTCGGCAGCAACAATTGCCAGAGATTTTCTTGGCTGCGAAAGCAGCTTGTACAAGAGATCTGAAAGCGAAACCTCAGTCTCGCTCACATTTTCCAACAAAATCGGTGCCATAATTCTGTGAAACATGAATGCCAAATCACAAATAGCAAGAGTAGCCTGAGCACGAATTTCAAGCTTTTCCTCTTCTGAGTATGCAATTTCCATCAGGATTGGCTTGTACTTGCTCATGATTGTCGATTCCTCCATGAGAATGACATAGCGACCGAAGCAACTTACTCCGGCTTCCCTCACTAAAGGCCCGAGTGATAAATCAGTAATGGCAGTAAGAATGACGGATGAAAAGTTTTGTAGAATGGCATTGGAGGACATCTTTCTGGATGTCTTTTCAAGGGCGACGGAGAGAATCTCAATACCACGTAGATATTGTTCCCTCTTCATCTCCGGGTTTACAGGTGCTGTGGGAGCAGAGGCTCCAACATCGTCATCATTATCGTCATCGTCATTGCCATGTTCGTGATCCTCAGTCTCTGTTTCAATAACATGTGAGAGTACCTCAGAGATGGAAAGAAGGAAACCAGCTTCGCTATCATGGGATGCGGAAAGAGCTACAACGGCACCGTCTACCAAGTCGACATGAGTATCAGGATTGCACAAGATACGATGAATGATGTTGGAAAAGTGCCTTCTAGTTCCCTCCTCATTCATGTCTACAACCTTGGACAGTTTCAACAGGTGTAGACAGATGAAAACTTCATTATCCTCCTTGGCTTCGTATGCGGCCACCCTATGATCATCTTCGTCCAACTCATCCAATTCCATTTGAATCGTATTGAGCTTCTCCATGTGATGTCCAATTACCTCCCCGAGAATAATGACGTCCGGAACAATATCTGCAAGAAGAGTAGATTTTTTGTATTCGGACAAGGTTTTTGACTCCATAATTATATCACACATGGTACGAATGTACAGGATTGATGCAGCAGTGAGTTGTCCAGTACACGACCCGTCATCGGCATCATCATCATCGTCATCATCTGCATTGCGTTCGCCAGGTTCACCACATCCTTTGTACATGGAACTCATGTTGAATCGTTTCAAATCCAACACATTCTCCTTATATTCCCGAATCTCCGGCTTGCTCAATGCCGCCAATGTCAATTCAGAAGTAGAAATCACCGCCAAGGAAACTTGTCCTTCTTTATAATTGTCATCCACCGCCACTCCACTCTGATAATCCCCACTTGCAGCTGCAATAATCGCTCTGGCAGCATTCACACTAACTTCCTCAAACACTGCACTCTCATCCTCTCCCTCTCCCTCCACACTACTACTATACGCCGTGGTCGCCTCCAACAACTCCAGCAACAAAACCGGATCAAACTTGACACTCTTCATCCACCCACAACACAACATCTTGGTCGCAGCCTGATATGTCGATGGGTACCTAGTACTCAACCCACTCTGAAGAATCTCCACCCTCTGCTGCCTGGTAAGCCTCTTCACGTCCACTTTCTGACATAGCAAATCAAGTGCTTCAACCCTCACTTTGAGTTTAGAATCTCTAGTCCTTGCCACGATGGAAGGGAGGGTATCCACGGTAATGGGAAGGGAATTGATTGCTGCAGAACGGTTGGCAAAGGATGGATCATGGTTGAGATTCCATAGGAGTGCCTCTGTGATTTCTTCGTGAAGTTCGACATTGGAGAGACCGAGGATATCTTCATCTATATCTTGTTGTTCGTTAGCGTTCGCATTAGCATTAGCATTAGCATGGACGTTTGTAGAATTGGAGATGGAGTTGAATAGTTGTCCAGTAGCCTGAATGGCGAGGAGGCGTACAGCTTGCGATTTATCCTGGAGGCGTTGTGTAAGGGTATCCTTGATGGAATTTGTGACATCTTCCCTCCATGAGAATTCCTCTGCTTCATCTTTGAATCCAAAGAGAAATGGAATATTGTATAATTGGGATTTCTTTTTGATTTTCTTTGCGTCGCTATTGCTATTGCTATTGTTAATACTGGCACCATTGAAAAGGTATCCGATTGCCATACTCATGAAATCACATGTAATGCCTCTGACGCATTCAAGGTCAACATTTGAAAATGGCTGGAGGAAATCAAGAACTTGTTCTGCAAGTCTCCCATCTCCCTTTGCAAATACGAAATTGGCCACCATGTCCAATACCTTGAATGACGACTCGGAGATTTCAGATGATTTGAAGGAGTTGTAGGTATTCATATTGTTGATAGAGGAAGATGAAGCAACGTTGGCCAAGGTCGATTTGAGGATCTGAATGATGGCCAGAGTCACTTCTTCTTCTCCATCGTCTTCATTCTCAACGAGGTAATTGTAGATTTGAAAACGGAGATCGTTGGCGGTGGTTGCAGGGCTTTGAAGGAGGAAGGATGTCGATGTCGATGTCGATGTCGATGTCGATGCTCGATGGTTAGTATTAG
>Ga0209712_10001933_pt1 | contig 17384 bp, 15 predicted proteins | sample ArcOceMetagenome_FD_187443 | JGI IMG/M metagenome (GOLD analysis project Ga0209712, IMG submission 187443) | Marine eukaryotic phytoplankton communities from Arctic Ocean - Arctic Ocean - Greenland ARC118M Metagenome (SPAdes) (version 2) | ecosystem: Environmental > Aquatic > Marine > Oceanic...
TTCACGCTTCACGCTTCACGCTTCACGCTTCACGCTTCACGCTTCACGCTTCACGCTTCACGCTTCACGCTTCACGCTTCACGCTTCACGCTTCACGCTTCACGCTTCACGCTTCACGCTTCACGCGCGTGCCGCTGTAGGAGCTCCCTTCCAGGGGGCGAACCGTGCGCAGCACGGAATCGACCGGGCGGTGCTCAGTGGCCTTGTCGTTATCTCGCAATTCGCCACGGATTTATTTCAGCAATTTCTGTTTCAGATACTCCCGGGTGCTTTGCACCATGGCGTAGAAGGCAGGAATCATCGGCGTACCGATCAGAAGCGCGGCAAGCATGCCCCACATCACTGTATGCCCCAGTGATAGCTGGCTGAACATGCCGGCGCCGCTGGCAAAGGCCAGCGGCAGAATGCCGAGGACAAAGGAGAGGGCGGTCATGCACACGGCGCGGAAACGCAGGCGCCCGGCTTCCGCTGCTGCTTCAATAATCGAGAGCCCTCCTTGTTCGCGCCGTTCGCGGGCGAACTCCACGATCAAAATGGCGTTCTTGGCGGCCAGGCCGATAAGCAATACCAGCCCCACCTGGGCAAACAGATCCAGCGCCCCCAATTGCGGAATACCGATCTGTCCCACCATCAGCAGCCCGCCGATGGCCCCGGCCACAGCGATGGGTACCACCAGGATAATGGCCGCCGGCACCGACCAGCTTTCGTATTGCGCTACCAGGAACAGATAGATGAAGACCATGGCCAGCGCGAAGGCGATACCGATCTGGTTGCCGGCCTTGCGCTCCTGATAGCTTTGTCCAGTCCATTCCACCTGATAGCCATCCGGCAATACCTCAGCGGCCACGCGCTCCAGTTCGGCCATGGCGTCGCCGCTGGAGGTGCCCTCGCCGGGCTGGGCGCGAAGAATGGCGGAGCGGTAAAGATTGAAGCGATTGGTGATGTCTGCACCGAGAACCGGCTCGGTGGTGAGCAAGGTGGACAGCGGCACCATGTTGCCGTTGCTGCTGCGGGCGTAAAGTCGTTCGATATCCTTCAGGTCGGAGCGGTAGGCCGGGTCGGCCTGCATCATCACCCGGAAGGTGCGCCCGAACAGGGAGAAGTCATTGATATAGCTGGAACCCAGCTGGCTCTGCAGGGCGGAGAAGATGTTGGTCAGCGGTACCTGCAGGGTCTTGGCCTTGTTGCGGTCAATATCGATGCGGTACATGGGCACGTTGGCCCGGAAGCTGGTGGAGGCGTTGCCGATCAACGGCGACTGGTTGGCCGCCGCGGTGAGGATCTGCATGGCCCCGGCCAGGTCCGCATGGCTGCGCCCCAGGGTATCTTCCAGCACCAGCTCCAGGCCGCCCACGGCGCCCATGCCGGGTACGGAGGGCGGCGGGAAGGACTGGATCTGGGCTTCGGGAATGGTCTGGTAAGCCTGTTGGGTCACCCGCGCCGAGACGGCCAGGGATATGTCCTGGAAGTCCGGCCTTTCATCCCAGTGCTTGAGTACCACGAAGCCGGTACCACCGTTGCTCTGCACCCCGCCGGTGAGCATGGAGAAGCCGGCAATCATGGTGGCGGATTCCACCGCCGGATCATTGTCGAGCATGCGCTGCACCTGCTCGATCACGGCTTCGGTCCGGTTGATGGACGCCGCATCCGGCAGCTGCACGTTCACCAGCAGCAAGCCTTTGTCTTCCATGGGCACAAAGCCGGAAGGAATGCTGCGGGCCCCGACAAACAGCCCGACCATGATCACCGCGTAAATCACCAGGGTCAGGCTGCGCCGTCCTAGCAAGCCGCCGACAATGCGTGAATAGCCTCCGGTGATACGGTCGAAGCCGTTATTGAAATATTGGTACCAGCGCGGTGTTTTCTGCTTGCGGCGCAGCACCAGGCTGGCTACGGCCGGACTCAGGCTTAATGCACAGATGGAGGAAATCACCACGGCCACGCAGATGGTCACCGCGAACTGGTTGTACATGATGCCGGTGATGCCGGGCATCAACGCCACCGGCACAAACACGGCCAGCAACACCAGAGTGGTGGCGATAATCGGCCCGGTGACTTCTTCCATGGTGCGGGTCACCGCCTCGCGGGTGGAAATGTCCGGGTCTTCAAGCAGGTGCCGGTCGGTGTTTTCCACCACCAGGATGGCATCATCCACCACGATGCCGATGGCCAGGATCAGGCCAAACAGGGTAATGGTGTTGATGGACATGTCCGCCACCAGCATGATCGCCAGCGTTCCGATCAGGGACACGGGAATGACCACCGTGGGGACCAGGGTTGGGCGCCAGTCGCCGAGGAAGATAAAGGTGATCAGGATGACCAGGCCCACCGCCATCAGCAGCGAGGTGGTGACCTGCTGAATCGCCACTTCCACATAGCGGGTGGTGTCATAGCCGATGGCGTATTCGAGCCCGTCAGGGAAGGTTTTGCTCTGTTCTTCCAGGGCCAGCTTGAGGGCATCGCCGGTGGCCAGGGCGTTGGCGCCCGGCGCCAGGTAGGCGGCCATCACCGTGGTGGGGTGGTTCTGGTAGTTGGCGGCAATGCTGTAGGAAAGCTGACCCAATTCGATCCGCGCCACATCCCCCAGCCGCACCATGGCGCCGTTCTCGTCGGCACGCAGGATGATGTTCTCGAACTCCTTCACATCCTTCAGTCGCCCTTCCAGCTGCAGGGCATACTCCGTGCTCAGTTCGCCATCGAAAGGCGGTGCGCCGATCTTGCCGGCGGGGGCCTGCACATTCTGTTCGCGCAGGGCATTGGAAATGTCGTCCGGGGTAATACCGAGTGCGGTCATCTGTGGTGGGTCCATCCACAGGCGCATGGAGTAATCCGCAGAACTGAACACGCTCACATCGGATACGCCTTCCACCCGCTTGAGCGGGTTCTGCACATTGAGCAGGCTGTAGTTGGCGATGAACAGTTCATCCAGTGAGCCGTCCGGGGAATACAGGTTGATGGTGAAGAGAATGTCCGGGGAGCGCTTGTCGATGGTCAGGCCCTGGGCGCGAACTTCTGCCGGTAGCGAGGGCTCGGCCAGCTTGACCCGGTTCTGTACCCGCACCAGCGCCATGTCCGGGTCTTCGCCTACCTCGAAGGTAATCGCGAGGCTGTAGCTGCCGTTATTGGATGAGCTGGACGACATGTATTCCATGCCTTCCACCCCGTTGACCACATCCTCGATGACCTGCCCCACGGATTCTTCCATGATCGCGGCCGACGCACCGGGCCAGCTGGCGCTCACGGAAATCTGTGGTGGCGCCACCTCCGGATATTCGGAAATGGGCAGCAGCTTCATGGCCAGCAGGCCGGTGAAGGTAATCACCAGGCCCACCACCATGGCCAGCTTGGGTCGCTGGATAAAGACGCCACTGATCACGGGGCAGTACTCCCGTTGTTATCCGCGGCCGCTGGCGCGTTCGCCTGTTCGGTGTCTTCGTTCTGGTCTTTTTCGGGCTGGCTACCGGTATGGGGTTCGGTGGCGGGCTTGTAGTCGGAGACCTGGACTTCGCTGCCGGGCCGCACTTTCTGGATGCCGCGCAGGATGACTTTTTCCCCGGCGAGCAGACCTTCGGTGACCAGCACATTTTCGCCGAAGCGCTCGCCGGTCATCAGGTTGTTGCGCAACACCCGATTGTTGGTGTTGACGGTAAAGACATAGGTGCCTTGTTGATCCACCTGCAGGGCTGCCTGGGGAATCATCAGACCGCTCAGACTTTGTTTGAGGCGTACATGGGCCTGCACAAACATGCCGGGGCGAAGCAGGTCACGGGGGTTGGGCATGGCTGCGCGGACTTCCACGGTGCCGGTATTACTGTCCACCCGGTTGGAGACGTAAACGATGTTGCCGGTGTAGGGATACTCGCTGCCGTTGGGCAGCTCCAGCCCGACTTCAATCTCTGAAGGTTTGGGCTGGTTGTCGCTCATGGCCGCTTCGGTGAGCAGTCGCTCGGGGATCTGGAAAACCGCCTGCATGTCGTTGCCGCCGACCAGCGTGGTCAGGGTGCCGAAACCGGGGCTGACCACATCGCCCACCGAGGCGATGGAGCGTCCTACGCGACCGGCCTGGGGGGCCTCGATATGGGTATAAGACAGATCCACCTGGGCACTTTCCCGTGCGGCGCGGGCAGATTGCTCAGCGGCTTCGGCTTCCTGCTGGCGGGCCTTGAGGGTGTCGTATTCGGAATCGGAGATATAGCCCTTGTCCACCAGCTTGTTGGCGCGGGAAAAGTTGCTTTTGGCTTCCGCCAGAGTGGCCTTGGCGCGTCCATGCTCAGCCTTGGCCCGCGACAGGGCGGCCTCATAAGGTGCCGGGTCGATATCAAACAGGGGTGAGCCGGCTTCCACGGTGTCCCCTTCACGGAAATGCACGGCAGTGAGTTTGCCGGACACCTGGGCGGTGATGTTGACGTCGCTGCGCGAATCAATCCTGGCGGTGAAGGTGCGTTCGGGTTGGTAGGGCCGTTCACTGGCGGTGACCACAAACACTTCCGGTGGCGGTGCTTCGGTGGCGGGCGGTTCTTCACAGGCAGCTAAAGCGAGAAACAGAATGGGCAAACCAAAACGAGTTAAACGCATGGGGGTGAAACCTCCGTGTCAGGCCGCTGCGCGTGGCAACCGGTTCCCTTTGTTGTTGTGTGCATTGTCACCATACCACCATACGGTGGTAAGAGAATGGCGTTGTGAATAGGATATTCAGGAGGTGTCAGCGGGGCAGCCGAGGTCATCATCAACAGCTGAGTATTGGCTGTTTGAACTATTGCTATACCTATGGCGTTTGATAAAAACTATCGGCGTGTTTGCCAAAGCCAACTGGCCGGGGGCAAGGATTAAGGGATATAACTGAATCAACAGCGAATACATACTCAACAGGGAGAGAGTCATGGCTGATGCAAGTCAATGCCCGATGCATGCCGCAGGTGGCGGAACGACCAACAAGGACTGGTGGCCCAACCAGTTGCGTCTGGATCTACTCAATCAGCATTCCTCGCTGTCGAATCCCATGAACGTGGATTTCGACTATGCCAAGGCATTCAACAGCCTGGATCTGGAGGCGGTAAAGAAAGATCTGCATGCCGTAATGACAGACTCACAGGACTGGTGGCCAGCGGATTTCGGCCATTACGGTGGGCTGTTTATCCGTATGGCCTGGCACAGTGCCGGCACCTATCGCATTGGTGACGGGCGTGGCGGCGGCGGCCGCGGTCAGCAGCGTTTTGCCCCACTCAATGGCTGGCCGGATAACGTGAACCTGGACAAGGCGCGTCGTTTGATCTGGCCGGTGAAGCAGAAATACGGCAGTAAAATTTCCTGGGCAGATCTGATCATTCTCACCGGTAACGTGGCGTTGGAATCCATGGGCTTCAAAACCTTTGGTTTTGCCGGTGGCCGTGAAGATACCTGGGAGCCGGATCAGGATGTGTACTGGGGGCGTGAAAAAGGCTGGCTCACCAATGACTCCCGGTTCTCGGACAAGCGTGACCTGGAAAACCCTCTCGCGGCCACCATGATGGGGCTGATCTATGTGAATCCGGAAGGCCCTAACGGCGATCCGGACCCGAAGGCTGCCGCCCACGACATTCGCGAAACGTTTGCGCGCATGGCCATGGACGATGAAGAAACCGTTGCCCTGATTGCCGGTGGTCACACCTTCGGCAAGGCCCACGGTGCCGGTGATCCGGAAAAAGTGGGCCCTGACCCGGAAGGTGCCGGGCTGGCGGAGCAAGGTTTCGGTTGGCGCAGCAGCGTGGGTACCGGCAAGGGTGATGACACCATGGGCGGTGGCCCGGAAGTGACCTGGTCGCAGACGCCGACGCAATGGAGCAACTACTTTTTCGACAACCTGTTCGGCTTTGAGTGGGAGCTTACCGAAAGCCCTGCCGGTGCCAAGCAGTGGGTGGCGAAAGGCGCTGAACCGCAGATGCCCTACGCCCAGGACAAGAGCAAGAAGCATAAGCCGATGATGCTGACCACGGACTTGTCGCTGCGCTTTGATCCGGCCTACGAAAAAATTTCCCGGCGTTTCCATGAAAATCCGGACCAGTTTGCCGACGCCTTTGCGCGGGCCTGGTTCAAGTTGACCCACCGTGACCTGGGGCCGCGTGCCCGTTACCTGGGCCCGGAGATTCCCGACGAGGAGCTGATCTGGCAAGACCCGGTGCCCGAGGTGGACCATGAGTTGGTGGATGACAAGGACATTGCGGCACTGAAGAGCAAGATCCTGGATTCCGGCCTCAGTGTGTCCGAGCTGGTGTACACCGCCTGGTCGTCTGCTGCCACCTTCCGTGGCGGTGACAAGCGTGGCGGCGCCAACGGTGCCCGTATCCGTCTGGCCCCGCAGAAAGACTGGGAGGTGAACCAGCCGGAGCAACTGGCGCGGGTGCTCAGCGCCCTGGAAAGCATTCAGGCGGACTTCAATAGTGGCAGCAAAAAGGTATCGCTGGCAGATCTGATTGTCCTGGGCGGCAGTGCCGCGATTGAGAAAGCGGCCAAAGCGGCGGGTACGGATGTCACTGTACCGTTCTCACCGGGGCGTACCGATGCCAGCCCGGAACAAACCGATGTGGCGTCGTTCGAACCGCTGGAACCCAAAGCCGACGCGTTCCGTAATTATCAGCAAGCCCGTTTTTCCATGGGCGGTGAGCACCTGATGATTGATCGCGCGCAACTGCTGACACTCACCGCGCCGGAAATGACGGTGTTGGTCGGTGGGCTGCGGGTGCTGGGCGCCAATCATGGTGGCAGTGAGCTGGGTGTGTTTACCGACAAGCCCGGCACCTTGAGCAACGATTTCTTCGTGAATCTGCTGGATATGAATACCGAGTGGAAGCCGGTATCCAGTGATGAAGAAGAATTTGAAGGACGGGATCGTGCCAGTGGCGAATTGAAGTGGACCGGTAGCCGTGTGGATCTGGTGTTCGGCTCCAACTCGGTGCTGCGTGCGCTGGCGGAGCTTTATGCCAGTGCCGATGCCAAGGAGAAGTTCGCCCACGATTTCGTGGCAGCCTGGACCAAGGTGATGGAGCTGGAACGCTTTGATCTGAAGTAGTTCTTTCTTTCCATGCCAGAGTAAAGAAAACGGCGCGCTGCCATCAGCGCGCCGTTTTTTTATGTGTGGCCAGCCTGTTGGCTCAGGCGGACGATCGGGCCTTCAGTCATTGCATTTCTGGAAACAGCACAGCGCCCCAGCGCATGTCGTCTTGCGCATGGTTTATTACGTGATCGGGGCTGTTCAATACGGGCTGATTGAGTAAGGCTGTCAGGCAAATGCCGAAAGCCCCGGCAAGGGTGCTTATACATATTGTGCTTATAACAACGGGAGAGAACACCATGTCCGCATTGCCTGAATACCGCTCGTTCAATGTTACCGTGGAAAACCATATTGCCCACCTGCAGTTCAGCCGCCCGGAAGCGCTGAATAGCATGAACAAGGATTTCTGGCTGGAGCTTCCGCGTTGCCTGCGTGATATCGAGACCGGCACCGACGCACGCGTGGTGGTGATTTCTTCCACTGGCAAACACTTTTCTGCAGGCATGGATCTGGCGGTGTTTTCTGACCCTAATGGTGTGCCCATGGGGGGTGATCCGGGGCGTATGGCAGAAAATCTACGCCGGGTGGTGTTGCAGTTACAGGATTGCCTGAGCGTACTGGAGCAGGTGCGTATCCCGGTGCTGGCGGCCATTCAGGGTGGCTGTATCGGTGGCGCGCTGGATCTGGTATGCGCAGCAGACAGCCGCTATTGCACTCGCGATGCGTTCTTCACCATTAAGGAAACCCCGTTAGGAATGACCGCGGACGTGGGCACCTTGCAGCGTTTGCCCAAATTGATGCCCCAGGGGTTGGTCCGTGAACTGGCCTACACCGGGCGTAAATTCAGTGCCCAGGAAGCGGCAGAGCAAGGGCTGGTTAACAGCGTTTACGATGATGCGGACAGCATGCTTGCGGCCGTGATGGCGATTGCTGCTGAGATTGCCGCGAATTCCCCGCTTGCGGTGATCGGGTGTAAGGAAATGCTCAACTTCAGCCGTGACCACAGCGTGGAGGACAGCCTCAAGTACATGGCGACCTGGCAGGCGGGTATGTTCCGCCCCAACGACATGATGCTGACTTTCCAGGCCAAGGCGCAAAAACAGCAGGCGGAATATCCGGATCTGATGCCGATCAAAGATTTGTTTGAGCAATAAGCCTGAATCGACGGCTACCGTAGGTCGGCTTAGGCGCAGCCGTAAGCCGACTATCGGCCGTTTCTGCTGCCTTGTCCGTTGAGTGTCGGATTACGCCTTTCAGGCTAATCCGACCTACTTTTTAAAGAGAGGGGAGCGGGGCCGTAACCTGTTTATTGAAGAATCAAAAAAGGCGCCATAGCCGGCGCCTTTTTTAATCCGTGCACTATGGTGATCTAGAGCGTGGCCTCGCACACTGGCAGAGCGCTGGCTCCGGGCATTACCCAGATCGGGCTGCTGAAGGCCACCGGGCGACCGGTTTGTGGATCACGGACGCGCAGGAAGTAGTAACTTTCCTCATTAGTGACCGGCACCAGGGTTTCCACGTGGTTGCCCGTTAAAGTCGCGACTACCGTGTTGTTGCGGGTCACCACTTCCACGATGCCAATAAAGTCACCGCCGTCCCGAGTCAGGTTGACCGACAGCGGCAGTTGGCTGCCTGCCGGGCGACGCAAGCGGCTACCCATTGGTGCGCCATCCACGGTGAAGGTCATGCGCAGGTCGTTATAGAACTGGGCCACTGCATAGAAGCGCCGGGCTTGCATGGCTTCGCGTAAATCATCGCGGCTGCGCGAACGGGCCACCAGCACGGTTTTAGGCAGGTCCGGGTCACCCCATTCGGTATCGTGGTGATCTTCGGAGCCTGCCGCACCCACGTGCCAGCCTTTGTCCAGCGCGTAGGACAGCCAGCTGCCACCGGGGCCGCCGGAATCGTACTCTGAGCCTTTGCCAAAGACTTCCAGCCCGACTACACGACGATCTGCTGCCGGCACGTAGCGGAAATCATTGAAGGTGTAGGCGGGGTCGCCACCCAGGGGTTCCACGATGCCTTCAATGGCGTCTTCGCGACCGGGGTGGTTGAACACCAGCAGGGCGTCGTCACCACCACCGAACTGTGCCGGGTAGCTGAACCACTGCCAGAACAGGCCCATGGAAACGGCATAACCAGGACCCGTTTTGGCGTTGATCACATTGTCTCCAAAGAACAGGTTGATGTGACCAAAGCGGTCGGAGGTCCATTCGAAACCGCGGAAGGCGGTGAAGTTTTCATCGCTGGCAGCGTCGGCCTGTTCTGCTGTGGCGTCCCACTTGCGGAAAGAATCGAACGGGACGTCGTCATCAGCGATCAGGCACTGGAAAAAATCTTCAGACAGGCAATCGCCGGTTACCGTCAGGGGAAGCCGCACATTGTCGGAATGGTCGGTAACCCCGGTGAAATCTAGACCCTGCGTTTTTACGCGTTCGAACACATCTGAAGGGCGGGAGTTGAGGGCGCCGTCGGAGTAACCGGTGTGTGCGTGTAATACCCCGATGTATTGTTCAAACGTGCGGCTGTCGTAGGCCGGGGTGCAAGTGTTGGTTGGTGCCTGCGGGGGCAGGGTTTCCAGCACGTATAGAGGGTCCGTGATTTTCCCCAGCTGGCTGGTGCAACCATCGTCGGTGGGCTGTTCGAAGCAGTGGGCCAGGTCTTCGTCCAGGCTGGCCAGACCGGAGAAGGGGCAGGCGGGCGAGTTTGGGTTGCTGAAACAGGCGCTGACACTGTCTGGGTTAAGAAGATTGCCAAGGACGGCCAGCGGGCAGCCGCTTTGCAGGGGGCGGAACAGGCATTCCAGTACGCCGGGTGAGGGTTGCGTGGTGGGTGTGCCTTGCAGGGTGATGTCGCTATATGCTTCTAGTGCACCGTCATTGGCGGTGAAGCGGAAGGCGAAGGTGGTGGTGATATCCAGCTCGGGTAGCGTTACCGAGGCGGTTGCCTGGCTGGAATCAGTGATGGCCAGAGTCGGAGCGCCATTGTCCAGTTGAGTCCAGACATAGATGAGCGCATCACCTTCCCGGTCGCTGGCCTCACCAATGAGCTGAATGGATTCGCCGCTGGTGGCCACGCCGGGATCAGCATAGGCGTCGTCTACGGTGGGGGCATTATTACCCGGTAGCGGGGAAAGCGTGATGGTGAGGGAGTCGCTGGCTTCAGCGCCCAGATCATCTGTGGCAGTGAGGGTCACTATCAGGCTGGTTTCCTCGCTGACCTGGGGGGCGGTGAAATGGGTGTTCAGGTCATTCCCGGGCTGGAAGGTCAAGGCGGGGCCAGCGGTCACCTGCCAGCGTACCGAAGCGATGGAGCCGTCATCGTTGGCGTTGCCAGACAGCATAATTTGATCACCACTGGAGGCAGTCTGGTCAGCCCCGGCATCGACCACCGGTAGCGGATTGTTCAGAGTGTTGGTGATCGTCACCGTTACCTGATCCCTGCCTGAGTTGCCGGCACTGTCTTCGGCTTCCAGTTCGAATATCAGGTTGGTGTTGCTGCTCACCTGTGGAGCTGTGGCCGTCAGCAGGTTCTGGTCGCTGGCGCCGTCGAGAGTGGCGGTAGGCCCTTCAAGCTGGCGCCACTGCAGGCGTCGAATGGTTGTGCTGCCGGCGGCAGTGGCGCTGCCCTGCAAGGTGAAGAGGGCGGTTTCTTCCACCGTCTGATCCATGCCTGCATCCACCGTGGGCGCCGTGGTGCTGACTGGCGTCACGGTTAAAGGATGGCGAAGGGTGGTGCTGGCTCCGTCGTCGTCATACAGCCGAACGACCACGGCGGCGGCAGTATCTGTGCCGACGGCATCGGCACGAATCTGAATGAAGGCGTCGGTTGTGGCTTCAATAGACAATGGCCCTTCCACGGCCCACTGGATATTGATGACTTCGCCATCCTCATCACTGACTTGCAGCTGGAAGGTCCTGCTGCTGCCTCCCGTCATGGTACTGTCGCCGGTCAGGCTGCCTGTCGGAGCCTGATTTTGCGGCGTGTTGGGTGCCGGGCCGGTATTGCTGCTACTGCCACCGCCACCACAGGCAACCAGTAGAGCGGCCAGTAAGCTGAGAATAACGTTATTACGCCACATGATCAGGATCTCCCCCATTAAAAACGCGCCGATGCTGACGGGTGGGTATGAACAAACCATGACGGTAAAAATGGCGTGGCTTACGCAAGGTTACAAAACAGGGTCGGGGAGGCTATTTTCGGGCAAAACAGTGCTTGAACGGGTAAAAAGCGATAACAAAAAACAGGCAATTCAAAATGTTGTTCAGGCTGCCAGGGGCAACATAGAGAGGGATTTCTGTCAGGAATATTTCAGTGGTTTTTTGCCCAGCAAAAAGAGCAAGGCGTTACGGCAGGCTTTGAGTATAGGATAAAGAAAGCGAGACAATGAGCGAGACCGGAACAGTTGTGCATTGATCCGATTGAAAAGGCCGCTACCGCTGCTCAGTAGCGCCATATGATGGATGGCATCGGCACCATGAAAGTAGCGGCCGTTAAATATCAGAACCATGCCGTCATCGAGGGGCATGTTCCGCTGCTGCATCTGTAGTACCCAGCTCGGCGCTTTACGTGCATCAATGAGGTGCAGGGTGCCCACGGTGTCGCGAAAGCGAACAAAGCGCACATAGTTTCGGCAGGCAGGACATTCGCCATCGTAAATCAGATAGGTGTCGTGTGGATCAGGGATCATGGGGAATAGACCAAGAGGCTCAGCCACGGAAATTCATAGACACAAAGTAACAGGAATAATCCCAGGTAGCCCAGCCTTAAGCCGGCCACCTCGTTGGGAACCAGGCAGTACCCCCAGATGATGATCAGCCAGCCAAAACCAATAACCGGTGCTACAGCGTAAACAGGAATGATAAACGCCATCAGGAGCAGGTGTTTGAAAATTTCACCGCGCCGAGAGAGCGGCAACAACAACATGATGGCAATGGCAATCTGGTCTATGTAGTTGACCCAGGTAATGATTAAAGCCAGACGATGAAGCGCCTCGGAACTGTGCAGTGTGGCGGTGGCTTGATCGGCCAGTAAGGGATCGAGGGCTCGCACATAGAGCTGGCGGTTTTCAGAAAAAAGCTCAGCTTCCATGCCGGTTACCAATGATCCAAGGGCACTGAAGCGGCTATCTGTCATGAGAATAAACTCAAAGAAATCGCCACTCAGGTAATCCGGAGAGAAGGTTTTCTGTACCACGGCCATGACCATGGTGAAGAAAAGTAGATAGCGAGCGCAGCGCCTCAGAAAAGCCGGGCGATCAAGCCCGTTGTCGAATGCCAGGAACAGGCTGAACACCCAGTAGCAGAGCAGGTATTTGTGGTTGTCCGCGTGGGTCCAATTCAGCCACAGGGCTGCGGTACTGAACAGGAAGACCACAAACCAGAACGGGCCTTGCCGCAGCAGGGCTGGCCAGACCAGGTAACTGATGACCAGCAGCTGGAAGGGAATGGCGAAATAGACATGGGGGAATCCATGAAAGATGAGGATCCCCAGGGTTAACGCCCCGACGACAGCAAGAAAATCCTGCTGCTCCCGGCCACACAACTTTTCCAGTAGTGGTGACTTGAGAGTGGTGCTCAGTCGCTGATAAATAGCGTCAGGATTTAACACGGCAGCCCTCCGCGCTATTCCAATGGGCGTTGCCCAGAGGGACGCGGGTAAGGGTGCCGGTGGGCACGTCGAGCAAGGTTTTCCATGCTGCCAGCTGTATGTCAGTTACGGTCAGGGGCTGATGGCTACTGGTTTTGTCTCCGGAAAGGCCGGCAACAGCGTAGCTGCGCAAGGTCTGATCATTCAGGGTCACGGTTCGCACCGTGCCGCTGGGGAGCCACACTTTATTGGCGGCATAGCGACAAAGGAACAGCAGGTTCTCTGCTGTTGGCATGGCGTTGAAATGAGCTAGTGGCCGACCCAGGGCCTGGTTGTTGGCAATAAAGGATTGCTCTGGTGTTTCAAGCATAATCGACACTACCCGGGTGCCGGGGGCATCCTGGGTGGCAAACATGCCCATGCCGCCGCCTTTCCATTGCGACAGATCGTTATAGGTGACGTGGTAGAAGTGATTGACAAGAATCGCCAGCGAGCCCGTTACCAGCAAAAGGAAAAGGCGCACTTCTGCATACCGGCTGTTAGAAAAGAAATGTTTCATCTTGGTTTGACGGGCTGCCCAAGCGGGCAGCCCGGTGAGATCAACCGGCCTTGTCCAGCTCGGATTGTAGCTCAGAGGTTTCTGACTCGGAGCAGCTGGCCCAGATGCTGCTGCATTCAGCGCGAGCTTCTTCGACCAGAGGCACTTCAGACACAATGGCGGCACCGGCAAAAATGGCCAGAGCCAGGGTGGCGTAGGTGAGTTTTTTCATCATGATCTTCCCTATCAGGTAAGTATTCAGGCAATACCAAGGTAATTATGGCGTTTGCCACTAAGCCAGGACATACCTCAAATGGGGGTAATGTGTATAGGGTTGTGACAAAAGGAGCTTATTGCTAAGAGGTTGACGGGGCGCTTGCTGAGTAAGGGAAATAGCCTGCCAGGCGGCATTATTTGTTAGCGATTAGGGATGGTCAGACACAAAAAAGGCGCCACAAGGGCGCCTTTTTTTACTGGAACGATCGCTTACAGAGCGACGATGTTCTCAGCCTGCGGGCCTTTAGGGCCCTGGGTCACGGTGAACTCAACCGCTTGGCCTTCGGCCAGGGTTTTGAAACCGGAACCGGTGATTGCGCTGAAGTGAGCGAAAACGTCAGGGCCGTTTTCCTGCTCCAGGAAACCAAAACCTTTTGCTTCGTTGAACCACTTAACGGTGCCTTTAACTGTAGACATATCTCTAATCCTGAAAAAATGAAGTTTTGCCTTTACGGCGGGTGTAGCTGAAAAACGGAGACTTGGACTTCAGAACTGCAGGACGAGTTATACAATATAAACAACGAAATGGAGTACGTGATTCAAGCGCGATCTTTTAGCTGGTTCACAACATAACCGTATTCTTGCCTTGTGTACAGCTAAATCGTATCAAATCGACGTTTGGGAGGGCTGCCAATGTGCATTTGGAGGGGTAGGCCGCGTATGGCCTGGCGTGATGCGGGCGAGCTGAGTGCTATGCTGGGCGCATTTTAGCCAATAGAGAGGCCGTTTTGCCCCCACTGACCTGGCTTAACAGAGCCCGCCCACAGAAATTGCCTTTTCGGCGCCGTGTCACCCGCGCCGCCGTAGCGTTGATTTATCGCCGGGACGTAGCGGAGGGAGAGTTATTCTTTATCCAGCGGGCCCACCGCCCTGGCGACCCCTGGTCCGGTGATATGGCCTTCCCCGGCGGGCGCCTGCAAACCGGCGATACCTCCAGTCGTGACACCGCCATGCGCGAAACCGCTGAAGAAACCGGGCTCGACCTGTACCAGAGCGGGCACTACCAGGAGCGCCTGACAGACCGACTAACCCGCCACCACAGCCGCTGGCGGCCCATGGTGGTCACGCCCCATGTGTTTGCCTGGCAGGGTGAAGATGCGCTGCGCCTGAATCACGAAGCCCGCCACGGCGTATGGATCCCGCTGGACTACCTGAGCAACCCGGACAACCGCAGCACCCTCATCTTCCGCACCCGGGTGGGGCCGATAACGTTGCCGTGCTGCCGTTATCAGGGCTACTGCATCTGGGGGTTGAGTTATCGAATGATGGTGGAGTTCTTGGAGCGGCGGTGAGGGTTTGCTTGTTGAGTTAGTGCGTGTCCCTCTCTTTCGGCTTAGAAAAAGAAAATGTGCTGGGTCTCAGTCCGCAAGAAGGATGGGGTACGGTGTAAGATTTGACCTCGTTTCCGGAGCTTGCCACGTCAGCATGATCGGCGTAACTCAGGGTGATGCCAAGGACGAAGTTTGCGAAATCATTGATTTTGGGATTGAAGTTGTGTGTTTTCCTGGTTTTCTGGGGGTTAAGGATTTGATTTTTATTTGGAGTGATTATGCATAAAAAAATTGCCTTTATCATTGTGGCTATTGTCGTGTCAGGGTGCCAGGCATATAAAAGTACAACCTTTGATGAAAATCCAAAAAGAGTGGGCGTTATTTCTCTGATGGGAAGTGAGGTCGGGCTTTATCATCGGGGGATGACCGTCTTTGGTAACCAGGTTAATAGTGTTGAAATAGAGGGTGTGGATTTCAACGACATATTCCAGGAAAAGATTGGTGAGGCGCTGCAGTACGATTATGAGTCTGTTGATTTGGATTTTAATCAAGAGGAAATGTTTGCCTTGCTGAAAAAAGATAAACCTGCGAGTTTTTCTTCCTTTATGTTTGGTGATAATAAGTTTATGTATTTGGAGGAAGAGCTTAAAACTATTTCATCGGAAAATGATTTGGATGCCATTGTCTTGATGGTTCCTGTGAGGGCGGCTGTTCAGTCAGCAGATGTTCCCGAGGGTGTTTCTATTTATAGTGCAGGGCCGAGTGGAAAGGTAAGCAAAAGTTGGGCGGGCGTATTTTCCGCGCTTGTGCTTATCGATGGCGGTAATGGCCGGGAAGTAAGAAGGACGACCTTGAGAGGTGAGGTAGGGTTCACCGGGAATTACTTTCTTGCTTCGCCCTTGATGGATATTAGAGAGTATGAATTGGCCGATGTAACGGTAAGAGAGGTGACGGAGGAAGACAAAAGACGGATGGAGGAAATATTTTCAGCTGTTCCTGAGCAGAGCATGGTGAATAGAAATGTGAAGGATCTGATGAAAGGTCCTTCTTTAGAGTGGTGAGATTAAGAGCATAGGCAGGGGGCAAGCATAGGTAGGACAAAGCCGGGGTGAGATGCCCTCTTGACCTCGCGAAAAATGAATATATCGAAACCGGCTCCATCGTACCCAGACTGTATCTGGCATCCAGATTAATGATGGAGTTGGGTGACGAGTACGCGCAGCAATGACTGCCTGCATGGCATGGCATCTTTGCTGCGCCCTTTTTCTTTTGAGCTAAATGTTTGCGTGTCCTCTATTTCACGGAAGCCATTTGTACGATCACATCGGTCTATCGTGCTCCAAAGTTGATGCCAATGAATATCTCTGTCGATGGTGAGCAGTACCAGGTAGCTTTCAAGGAAAGAAGAACACCGGTGAGCGAACTGGGGCGGTAGAGCTGTTGGGTGAAGGTCGGGGGAGCCGGGGGCCCGGCTCCTCCCTTTTGCTCCTCTCCAGGCAGGCTTACAGCATAGAAAAAGCCAGATACAGCATCAGCGCGACCTGGATAAGGAACAGGCTGGCGCGAATAAAGACCAGCGGGAAGCTGGTGCCGATCAGGTGGACCAGACTTTGGCCGATACGCGCAGCAACAATGATCCCGGCTACCGCATTCACAGTGGCACTCTGGTTGGTGACGGCGGCGATCAGCACCAGGGCGGCGAACAACGGCAGGTTTTCCAGGCAATTCAGGTGGGCCGCCTTGGCGCGAACCAGAAACTCGGGATCATCAACGGGCTTGCCCCGCTCCCAGTGATTGGCGGCTTTCTTGCCGGTGAGTACCAGCGGCAGCCGGTAGGTGGCGTAGCTGAGCGCCAGAATCAGCGTCCAGACGATATAAATCAGTAGTGCAGTCATGCCGGTCATAGGGTGGCCCTTTCAACGCGTAAACCGCCAGCGTAGTCAGGGGCAGGGCAAGATCACGTGAAGTGAGACGAACCTGTTAGCCTGCCGTCGCTTTTGCCTTTTGTCTTGTGGTTGGCGGAAGGGGCGCCTCACCGCTTGGGGAATGGGAATGCGCCAATTGAACGGCTGCTACTCACAATCGTTCAATCGACGTCATAACCGCTGCGGGCATGTTTTTCAGGGCCGTTACAGCGCGGTACTGATTGAAAAGCAGGCCTATCTGTTGGAGCTGGCTAGGTATATCGTCCTCAATCCGGTCCGGGCGCGTATGGTTCATACGGCAGAAGAGTGGCCATGGAGTAGCTACCGGGGAACCATCGGTCTTCAGGTCTTGCCGGAAGGTGTAAGCACAGATTGGATACTCGCCAGTTTCGGCGAGAGCAGGGATAAAGCGATTCCGTGCTATAAGCAGTTCGTTCGGGAAGGCAGGGGTCAGCCAAGTCCGTGGGAAGGCCTCAAGAACCAGGTCTACCTTGGTAGCGATGCTTTTGTGGGACAGATGGTTAGCAAGCTGGACGGGCAGGAAAAGCTATCGGAAATACCTGCGATCCAGAAACGCCGCGTGGCACAGCCCTTGGCGGATTTTGAGTCGACGGCACCGAATCGGAATAGCGCCATCGCAGCGGCTCATGCCAGTGGGGCGTATAACCTTAAAGAGATAGCTGATTACTTCGGGCTGCACCGTTCGAGCGTGAGCCGTATAGTGAGGAGTGCACGATGCAAGACCTGACCCCGGTTCC
>Ga0209712_10001938_pt1 | contig 17338 bp, 18 predicted proteins | sample ArcOceMetagenome_FD_187443 | JGI IMG/M metagenome (GOLD analysis project Ga0209712, IMG submission 187443) | Marine eukaryotic phytoplankton communities from Arctic Ocean - Arctic Ocean - Greenland ARC118M Metagenome (SPAdes) (version 2) | ecosystem: Environmental > Aquatic > Marine > Oceanic...
GTATGCTCTATAATTAAATAGGCACCACGAGCCATTGAAACGGTTTTTCCAAATGAAGTTTTGATTTGTCTTTCGATCCCAAATTTTTCAAAAATGGGTGTTTTTGGATTGTGATACTTCACAATCGCCTCTTTGTGAGGTGCAATTTCATGAACATAATCTTTAATTTGATTGAAAAGCAAATCGTCATCGACCGTAATACCTGTAAAGGTATCATTGAAAATGTCTCTAAGAATAGAGGACGCTTTATTCATTTCACCGAGTACTTTACTTGGTGTATGGGCGCGCGGTATCGCTTTACAAATAGATTCCCATTTTGTGTATAAGTCTTGAAGGTCTTTATCGAGTTCTGCAACTTTTTTATCCGTAGCTACAGTGCGTATGATGACTCCAAATCCTTTGGGAGTAATGCTTCTTACAAGGCGCTTTAGGCGTTCTTTTTCGGATCTACTTTCAATTTTTTGAGAAATTGAGATGCGATCTGAAAACGGAACAAGTACCAAATAGCGGCCAGCAAGTGAAATTTCGGAACTAATTCTAGGTCCCTTTGTTGAGATTGGTTCTTTTGCAATTTGAACCAAAATAGATTGGTTTGACTTTATAATTTCGTCAATACTACCATCTTTTTTAATGTCTTCTTCAAAAGTAAAGTTTTTTAAAGAGTAATCTTTTAATTTACCTGTGCTTACACGTTTCATGAATTTCATCAATGTTGGAAGCTTAGGCCCTAAATCATGGTAATGCAAAAATGCATCTTTATGATACCCTACATTTACAAATGCAGCGTTGAGACCCGGAACAGACTTTCTTACTTTGGCTAAAAACACATCGCCAACAGAAAATTTGCTATTATCTTCGTCATTTTGAAATTCAACTAGTTTTCCATCTTTTAATAAGGCAAAATCAACATTGTCTGAATTGGATCGAATTATTAATTCTTTATTCATGGGTGTTAATTTTTATCCATACACGAATGTACAGATGGATTATAAAATATTTTTCTTGATTCATTCCCGCAGATTACTGTAGGAGTATAACCTTAGGTATTTTAAACACAACAAAGTGTGTTTCAATACTAAGATTTGACAGGATTTAATCCAGTAAACTCATGTATTCAGCAAGGTGAAACTGAATTTTAGCACGAATTTGATATCAAAGAACGTTCCGATAATAACCCGAAAAAGTAGCAGTGCTACTTTTTCAAATTACTTCTTCTTGTGACGGTTAGCGCGACGTCTTTTCTTACGCTTGTGCGTTGCTACCTTATGTCTTTTACGTTTTTTACCGCTTGGCATAAATGAGATTTTTTAAAATTAGTTTATAAATAATTAGTTTACTTTAACCTTTGATTTTACACCTTCGATAAATACTTTTGAAGGTTTGAACGCAGGTATGTTGTGTGCTGGTATTTTGATTGAAGTATTTTTAGAAATATTTCTTCCAATTTTTTCAGCTCTAGTCTTGATAATGAAACTTCCAAATCCTCTTAAATAAACATTTTCTCCAGTCTCTAACGATCCTTTAACTTCGCTCATAAAAGATTCAACAGTTGCTAATACATCTCCTTTTTCAATTCCTAAATCGTTGGAAATTTTAGCTACAATTTCAGCTTTAGTCATTTTATATTATATTTAAAATTAATATTTTTTAATAGGCTTGCAAATATATGTATTTTATATTCAATATTTCAAACCTAAAGAATTAAAATTAAATATATTAAAAGATTATTTTTGCCATTCAACCAATTTCAAAATGAATTTTCACTCAACACTAACTAACTGGTATTCAGTAAACAAAAGGAACCTGCCTTGGCGCGCCTCTAAGAATCCATATAATATCTGGTTGTCAGAGATTATTTTGCAGCAAACACAAATCAAACAAGGGCAACCTTATTATGAAGCTTTCTTAGCAAATTACCCGTCTGTGCAGGCACTTGCAGCCGCTTCTGAAACAGCGGTTTTAAATCTATGGCAAGGGCTAGGCTATTATTCCCGTGCTCGAAACTTGCACTTTACAGCCAAACACATTGCGGAAAATTTAAATGGTGAATTCCCAAAAAACTATAAGTCGCTTCTAGACCTAAAAGGCGTTGGCGATTATACCGCCAGTGCCATCGCTTCTATATGTTATGAAGAATCCGTAGCCGTAGTCGATGGAAATGTGTACCGCGTTTTGGCTCGGCATTTTGGAATTGACACTCCTATTAATAGTACGGAAGGCGTCAAACAGTTTAAAACATTAGCAGAGTCCTTATTACCTCCCTCTAATTTTGGGGATTATAACCAGGCGATTATGGAGTTTGGATCGCGGCAGTGTAAACCTCAATCGCCCAACTGTGATATCTGTCCGTTGGCATCGACTTGTAAGGCCTATGCGACTGGATCCATTAAGGTACTGCCAGTTAAACTCAAAAAAACGAAAGTCACTAAAAAGTATTTTAATTTTTTAGTGATGGATTCCGACGATCATAAAACTTATCTGGAACAACGTACGGAAAAAGGAATTTGGCAACAACTGTATCAATTCCCCCTCATTGAAACCCCCACTGCGGTGTCTAAAGAAGAGCTTTTGCCCTACCTTGAAGTAGCAGACAAAATTAAGATGCCTTACAAAAATATCACACTTTTTAATGCTTCGGATATTATCCATAAATTGTCTCATCGTGAATTGCATGTTAAATTTTGGGTTTTAAAAACAGAAAACGCTCCGAAGAATGCGATAGCGTGGTCTGACATCACCTCCTTCCCCGTACCTGCTGTCATCGAACGGTTTATAAATAATTTTCAAATTTAAGTATGGGCGTTTACATTTTTTAGATATCTTTATATCATTAATTTTGTTTCAAATTTATGCACTCAAAAATCAACTATTATGTCAGGAACTTTAAATAAAGTAATGCTTATTGGACATCTTGGAGATGCCGTAAAAATGCATTATTTTGATGATAAGAATTGTGTGGGACGTTTTCCATTGGCGACCAATGAAACCTACACAAACAAGCAAACAAATGAAAAGGTGACCAATACGGAATGGCACAACATTGTAGTCCGAAATAAAGGAGCCGAAATTTGTGAAAAATACCTCAGCAAAGGAGATAAAGTATATATTGAAGGGCGTTTGAAAACAAGAAAATGGCAAGACGACAAAGGAAACGACCGGTATTCGACCGAAATCCAATGTGTTGATTTTACATTTTTGACAGCCAAAAGTGACAATTCATCTTCGGCAACATCCGAAAACCAAACCCCTCAAACCTCTGCTGCGAAACCCCCTGAAAACAACGAAGAACCAAACGATTTACCATTTTAATTAGTTTATAAAACACACTATAATTGGACCCTGAACCCTCTAGTTTCACCCCTCTTTTTGACAGCACACTAATCACTGGCGTCCTTGGACTACTGGTGCTTTTAATCTGTTCTGCACTTATATCGGGAGCTGAAGTTGCTCTTTTTTCGCTGACACAAAAAGATTTAGATGAGGCGAAAGACAGCAAGTCAAAATCGTTTGAGATTATTATTGAACTCTTAAAACATCCAAAAAAATTATTGGCATCTATATTGGTCGCCAATAACTTCATAAACATCGCCATCGTCATATTGTTTGCATCTCTAAGTGAAATTTTATTTAGCGATGTGCATTCGGAATTAGATTTAGGATTTTTTAAAATTGACCTTGTATTCTTTATCGAAGTGATTCTGATTACTTTTTTAATTTTACTGATTGGAGAAATCTTACCCAAAGTATATGCCAACCGAAACAACTTAAAGTTTTCGAAATTTATGGCCTACCCTTTAAAAGTATTGGACGTGGTCATTTCGCCCATTAGCATTCCCATGCAAAAGGTAACTTTAGGCATTCATAAAAAATTAGGGAAACAAAAATCGAATCTTAATGTCGATTATCTATCGCAAGCCCTAGAGCTTGCTAGTGAAGATGACACTACCCAACAAGAACAAAAAATTCTACAAGGCATTGTGTCGTTTGGAAATACAGACACAAAGCAAGTGATGCGTCCGCGCATTGACATATTTGCTTTGGATCAATCAGTGGACTACAAAAAAATTATTCCTGAAATCGTAAAAAATGGCTACTCTCGTATTCCTGTTTACAATGAAAGTATTGATACGGTTGTCGGGATACTATATGTAAAGGACTTATTACCGCACCTTCAAAAGAAAGAATTTGACTGGACGACCTTATTAAGAGCACCCTTTTTTGTACCTGAAAACAAAAAGTTAGATGATTTGATGGTCGAGTTTCAGGAGAAAAAAATTCACTTGGCCATCGTGGTCGATGAGTATGGCGGGACTTCTGGAGTGGTATCTTTAGAAGATATCATTGAAGAAATTGTGGGGGATATCAGTGATGAGTTTGACGACGACGATTTGATTTACTCAAAACTCGATGCGCATAATTATGTTTTTGAAGGCAAAACAACACTTAAAGATTTTTATAGAATTATCAAATTGGATGATGAGTCTGTTTTTGAAGATGAAAAAGGAGAGGCAGAAACGCTCGCTGGATTTGTGCTTGAAATATCTAAAAGCTTTCCAAAAGTAAACAGTAAAATTGCATTTAAAACCTATACATTTACTGTGGAGGCACTAAACAATAAACGCATCAAACAACTCAAAGTAACACTTAAAAAATAATGAAATCGTTCGCTGTTCTTTTATGTATTTTTATGTGTTTATCTTGTGATGAAATTCATGTGCCAAAACCAAAGGCCTTTTTGAGTTTAGATTATCCAAAAGCATCCTACCTAAAAAGTCAACTAGAAGTGCCTTTTGAGTTTGAAAAAAACAAACTTGCCCAACTGAATGTTTCTAAAAAGAACAACAAGGTTGAAGGAATCATTCTTCGCTATCCCGCATTAAAAGCCTCTGTTTTTATCAATTATAAAAAAGTAGAAAACAACCTCGAAAAATACATTTCAGACGTGCGGGCAATGACTCAAAAACACCTTCAAGTAGCGGATGAAATTTCAGAACGCATGTATGAAAACGACCCACAAAATTTATACGGTATGTTTTATGACCTGAAGGGAAATGTAGCGTCACAATCCCAGTTTTATGTAACCGACAGTACACGGCATTTTATATCTGGAGCGCTTTATTTTGAAACCAAACCCAACTACGATTCTATCTTACCAGCCATCAACTATATTCAAAAGGATATGATGCATCTTATTGAAAGCCTGCGTTGGAAATAAACGCTATGCTTCTGAATCCGAACTCAATGAGTTCCAGCCTTGAGCTGTTAACTGAATTTTAGTTTCGCCACGTGTTACCAAGTTCATTCCCACACTCGGTTCGGTCATATAGCCAATAACCGTTAAGTTTGGATTGGCTTTAATTTTAGGAAAATCTTCTTGCGAAATGGTCATAAGAAGTTCGTAATCCTCTCCCCCATTCAGCGCGACAGTCGTGCTGTCCATATTAAACTCTTCACAAGTTGAAATGACCTGCGGGTCTAAAGGGATTTTATCTTCATACAAATCACATCCTACTTCACTTTGTTTACATAAATGAATGATTTCTGAGGACAAGCCATCGCTAATATCAATCATCGCTGTTGGTACTACCTCTAAATCTTTCAAAAGTTTCACGATATCCTTTCGAGCTTCGGGCTTCAATTGACGCTCTATAATATAAGTGTACCCATCCAAATCTGGTTGATTATTCGGGTTCACTTTAAAAACTTCTTTTTCACGTTCTAAAACTTGAAGTCCTAAATAAGCTCCACCAAGATCGCCACTCACCACTAATAAATCGTTTGGTTGCGCACCACTTCGTTTGACAACTGTGTCTAAATCTACCTCGCCAAGAGCAGTTACAGAAATCATTAAACCTGTTGTAGAAGAGGTTGTATCGCCACCCACCACATCAACACCATAAACCTCAGCGGCTTGATGAATTCCTTCGTATAATGCATCAAGCGCTTCCAAAGAAAACCGATTTGAAGCTGCGACAGAAATCGTGATTTGTGTGGCATTTGCATTCATTGCATATACATCCGAAAGATTAACCATCACTGCTTTATACCCCAAATGTTTTAAGGGCATATAACTTAAATCGAAATGAACACCTTCTACCAATAAATCAGTAGTCAGCACCACCGATTTATTTTTAAAATCTAATATCGCGGCATCATCTCCAATCCCTTTAACAGTGGAACTATTTTTATCAGTAAATCGTTTGGTTAAATGGTCTATTAATCCAAATTCACCTAAACTGCTAAGGGGCGTATTTTCTTGATTTTTATCTTCTATCATGCTGCAAAAATAAGACGCTTTTGGTAGATTTCTTACACAAACGACACATAATTCAGCTGATTTTCATTTATATATAATTATTTGATGTAAATTACGTTCACCATTTAACTAGATACTGTGAGTATGAAAACTATTTTTTTAAAATTATTATGCATTTGCATAAGTATTGGACTCGCGACATCTTGCAACGACGAGCCTACGGGCGCTGTTTCAACAGATGCGGATGGTGATGGCATTATGAATTCTGTTGATAATTGCCCTCAAATTGCCAATCCCAATCAAGAAGATGCAGATGGAGACGGCATTGGCGATGCCTGTGATTTGACAGATACTACAGATACCGATGGAGACAACATCATTGACTCTGAAGATAACTGTCCTGAAGTCGCAAACTTAGACCAACTAGATACTGATGGTGATGGCATTGGAGATGTTTGTGACCCATTGGCACCTTGCGATAATGGAATGGCGGATATATACCCTTGCGATGGCTATGACCTTATGAGTTATATGTCTTTAGACGATTTGACGCCCGGTACTGGTGGAACAAGTCTTTCAGGTAATGACTCCTGGGGCTGGACCGATCCAACAACCAATAAAGAATATGCACTTGTGGGACTCAATTCTCATGCTGCTTTTGTGGACATAAGCAATCCTGTTGCTCCGATACTTGTAGGTATACTGCCTACAGCAACCGTAAATAGCTTGTGGAGAGACATCAAAGTGTATCAAAATCATGCCTTTATTGTCAGTGAAGCGAATGGACACGGCATGCAGGTTTTTGATTTGACCCGTTTAAGATCTGTTGCAAATGCACCGGAAACGTTTACTGCGGACACCAACTTTACAGAATTTGGGAGTGCCCATAATATTTTTATTAACGAAACTTCTGGATATGCCTATGTCGTAGGAACAAGTCGTGGTGGCCCTTTTTCTGGAGGTGCCTTGTTTATAAACATCCAAAACCCAACTTCGCCCGTTTCTGAGGGAGGCTTTGCTGCTGGCGGCTATTCTCACGATGTACAAGTGATTACCTATACGGGGCCAGACACCGACCACACTGGAAAAGAGATATTAGTAGGTAGCAACGAAAATGAAATTGTAATTGCGGATGTTTCAGATAAATCAAATCCAACAATTTTATCAACCGTTACATATTCTAATACTCACTACACCCACCAAGGATGGTTTACAGAAGATTTGAGGTATTTTATTGTAGGTGACGAACTTGATGAACAGAGAGTTGGGAATAATACCCGAACTTTAGTGTTTGATTTGTCAGACTTAGACACTCCGCTGAATGATTTTGATTATTTAGGCCCTACACTTGCCATCGATCATAACGGCTATTCGAAAGGAAATGAATACTTTTTGGCCAATTATCGAGCAGGCGTTCGTGTTCTTGATTTATCTCAAATAGGAAGTGACGCCCTCTCTGAGATTGGATATTTTGATACGTATCCAGATAATGATAGTGCAAACTTTGACGGTGTATGGAATGTATATCCATTTTTTACAAGTGGAAACATTGTCATTAGTGATATTGATAGAGGCCTGTTTATCATTAAAAAAAGCAATTAATCTCCATGTATAAAAAATCTTTACACCATTTACTGGGTGTTTTTTTTATAAGTTTATGTTTAATAAACTGCTCTGAAGACAATGACACTTCAATGCCTCAAAAATCAGACATAGAAATTGATTTTACAACCACCTTAGGAGGGTCAAAAAATGAAAGTGCACAAGCCGTGATCAAAACAACAGACGGCGGTTACGCCATTTTAGGACACGCCCAAAGTATGGACGGAGATGTCACTAATAAATCAAACGAATCTTATGATTATTGGCTCCTAAAATATAATGCTACAAATCAATTACAGTGGCAAAAAACATACGGAGGAAGCGATGACGATCGGGGTGCTGATTTAATTCAAACTTCAGATGGCGGTTATGCCATGATTGGAAAAAGCAAAAGCAATGATCTGGATGTCTCTGAAAACGCAGGTTTTGATGATTTTTGGATTTCAAAACTAGACAGCAGTGGGTCCATTTCTTGGGAGCATACTTTTGGTTTTGCAGGAAGTGATGTCCCCTACTCTATCATTCAAACCAATGACAATGGCTATTTGTTAACAGGCGTTTTGGATGTCTCCGCGTCCAATGGTCAAGGCGATCGAAACTCAATTGTAAATAGGCATGCTGGTGGCGATTATTGGGCAATTAAATTAAACGCAAGTGGCATCAAACAATGGAGCAACTATTATGGCGGAAGCTATACCGACACGGCCTACGACGCTATTCAAACTGAAGACGATGGTTATATTATTATTGGCTCTTCGGATAGTGATGATGTAGATATCTCAAACAACCGAGGTAGTTATGATTTTTGGGCAATTAAAATTTCGGACACTGGTGTCTTAGTCTGGGAGAAATCCTTTGGCGGCAGTGAAATTGATGAGGCCCGTGCAATCGGTCAAACATCCGATGGAAACTATGTAATTGTCGGAGTTACCAGAAGTAATGATTTGGACATTTCTCTGAACAATGGAGCTGCTGATTTATGGGTAATTAAAATCACTCCTGGAGGTACCTTGCTTTGGGAAAAAACATTGGGCGGAAGTAATTTTGATGTAGGAAGCTCCATTTCAAAAACACAAGACAACGAGTTTTTGATTTCTGGAAGCTCGCGAAGTATCGATGGAAATCTCACAACCAACAAAGGACAAAATGATGCTTGGATCGTAAAAATCAATAGCAGTGGCGACTTAGAATGGCAAAAAACAATTGGCGGCAGTGAAGTTGATTTTTTTTATGACGCGACTGAACTCAACAATCAAACAATTGTGGCTGTTGGAGACTCTAGTAGTTCCAATGAAGATATTACTGAAAATAAAGGATTTACAGACCTCTTAATTCTCAAATTAAAATGAAACAATCCTCCGCTTTATTAGCCATCAGCATTATGATTTTCTTTGGATGCAGCTCTGACTCTGATGACGTTGTTGCCCCTGTAAATACAACCCTAACCTTTTCTCATTATTGGAATGAAACCCAAATAACGAATTCCGATTTTAATACGTTAAATTTTACAAATGCTCACGGCGAACTTTTAAGCATTGAACGCTTGCGCTATTTAATCTCTAATGTTGAATTCACAAAAACAGATGGGGAAACCATCTTATTAGAAGGCTACAACCTAGTGGATGTAACCAATCAATCAAACCTGTCTTTCACACCCAATCAAAAAATTGCTCAAGGAACTTACAGCAATATCTCTTTTGTATTTGGACTGATTAATGAAAAAAATACAGATGGTGCTTACAACGATTTGAATGCTGCATCTTGGAATGTTCCTGCGATGTTAGGCGGCGGCTACCACTACATGCAATTAGATGGAAAATTTATAAACGCAAATAATGCAGCGCAAGGGTATAATTACCACACAATCCGAGCGAATGACAATGCCGGACCCAATCCAACCTTTCCACAGGACACCTTTTTTCGGGTGAACTTAGGAGCCATTACAATTGGAGCGGATGTAGAAATTAGCGTCGCGATGCATATTGAAGAATGGTTCAAAAATCCTTATGCATGGGATCTTAACCTGTACAATCAAATGCTTATGCCAAATTCTGCAGTTCAAATTTTGATGCATGAAAATGGGCAAAACGTATTTACTTTAGAAGGTATTAACTAGATGAAAATGACACATAAAATATCTTATTTTTTTATATTTATGTTTGCCTTGTGTGTCGCATCCTGCAACGAAGATTCCGTTGAATCTTATGTCAATGTGCCTACGGCGAGTCCACTACAAATTCCACAATTATTTCAAGACCTCATCCTAGACCCTGTCATTCCTTCAAACAACCCACAGACAGAGGAAGGAATCTCTTTAGGGAAAAAACTGTTTTTTGATCCCATTTTGTCCGCAGACAATACACTAGCATGTGCCGGTTGTCACAGTACGACCAACGCATTTACAGACGACACCCGCTTCAGTGATGGAATTGACGGCTTGTTTGGAAACCGAAACTCCATGCCTTTATTCAATTTGGCGTGGAATTATGACAATAAATTCTTTTGGGACGGACGCGAATCTGGTCTTGAAAATCAAGCGTTTGAACCTGTTACCAATCCTATTGAGATGCACACCACTTGGGCAGCGGTCACTGAAAAACTACAACAACATTCAGAATATCCTGAACTATTTAATGCGGCATTTGGCACAGCAACTATTGACTCCGTTTTGGTTTCTAAAGCCATCGCTCAGTTTGAGAGAACACTCATTTCGGCGAATTCAAAATTTGACAAACACCTCTTAGGAACCGCCACCTTAACTCCCGAAGAAACGAATGGGTTTAACATCTTTATGGACGAATCAAAAGGCGATTGCTTTCATTGCCACGGCAGTGATAACAACCCACTTTGGACGGATAATAGGTTTCACAATAACGGCTTAGACGCTGCTTTTTCAGATCTTGGTTTTGGGAAGGTAACTGGTGATCCCGCTGACAACGGTAAATTCAGATCTCCCTCCTTAAGAAACCTTGCCTTTACAGCGCCTTATATGCACGATGGTAGATTTGAAACGCTTGAAGATGTCATCAATCATTACAGTGAAGGCTTGCAAGATTCTCCTACCATTGACCCCTTGATGAAAAAAGTAGATCAAGGAGGCGTGCAACTCAGCCCTCAAGAAAAAGCCGATTTGAAGGCATTTCTTTTAAGCTTATCGGACCTAGATTTCATAAATAACCCGAGCTTTTCAAATCCATAGGCTAATCCTATAAACCCATCTATTAATATAATGTAAGGATGCATGGAAATCCCCTCTGTATGTTGTATATTTGTGCCCTATTTAGAAAGTATCTATATAAGCATTATGATAAAAGTATCTGAAACAGCAAAAAGTAAAGTCTTGCAATTAATGCAAGATGACGGATTTGATCCTACCAATGACTATGTCCGAGTGGGCGTTAAAAGTGGGGGATGCTCAGGGTTATCTTATGATTTGAAATTTGACAAATCTCAGATTGAAGGTGATAAATTATTTGAAGACAACGGTGTGAAAATCGTGGTTGATACGAAGAGTTTTTTGTATCTAATTGGAACAACTTTAGAATATTCTGGTGGCCTAAACGGTGCTGGATTTGTGTTTAATAACCCCAATGCAAACCGTACTTGTGGGTGTGGAGAATCTTTTTCTTTATAGTATAATTTTATAAGTGGTATGAGTAAGTACACCGAAGATGATTTAAGAGAAGAATTAAAAACCAAAGAATACGAATATGGTTTTTATACAGATATAGATTCTGAAACCTTTCCTATTGGTTTGGATGAATCCATTGTGAGAGCCATTTCAAAAAAGAAAGAGGAGCCAGAATGGATGACCGAATGGCGTTTAGAAGCTTTCAAAGTTTGGAAAACTATGGAAGAGCCAGACTGGGCGAATGTAAAATATAAAAAGCCAGATTTTCAGGCGATTGCTTATTATTCTGCACCAGCCTCTATCGATCCAAATAAAACCCTAGACGATGTCGATCCAGACTTATTGGCGATGTATAAAAAGTTAGGGATTTCGATTGATGAACAGAAGAAGATGAACAATGTCGCGATGGATATTGTAGTGGATTCTGTATCGGTTGCGACTACATTTAAAAAGACGCTTGGTGAAAAGGGCATCATTTTTATGAGTATTTCTGAAGCCATCAAAGAACATCCAGAACTCGTTAAAAAATATATGGGAACCGTGGTTCCTACAACTGATAATTACTATGCGGCTTTAAACAGTGCTGTGTTTAGTGATGGTAGTTTTTGCTACATTCCTAAAGGTGTGAGATGTCCAATGGAACTCTCAACCTATTTTAGAATTAATCAAGGAGGTACAGGTCAATTTGAACGCACCCTGTTGATTGCAGATGAAGGAAGTTATGTAAGTTACCTCGAAGGTTGTACGGCTCCAAGTAGAGACGAAAACCAATTGCACGCCGCTGTTGTAGAACTGATTGCTATGGATGCTGCAGAAATTAAATACTCGACGGTTCAAAACTGGTATCCTGGAAATGCCGAAGGTATTGGAGGGGTTTATAATTTTGTAACCAAACGAGGGATCTGTGAAAAAGATGCCAAAATTTCTTGGACACAAGTTGAAACCGGAAGTGCTGTGACTTGGAAATACCCTTCATGCATCTTGAAAGGTGATAATTCTGTTGGAGAATTTTATTCCATCGCGGTGACCAATAATTACCAGCAAGCGGATACAGGAACCAAAATGATTCACTTGGGAAAAAACACAAAATCAACCATCATTAGTAAAGGGATTTCCGCAGGGAAATCGCAAAATAGTTACAGAGGATTGGTTCAAATAAGTTCAAGAGCCGACAATGCTCGAAACTTTTCTCAATGTGATAGTTTGCTAATGGGTAACGAATGTGGTGCGCATACCTTTCCATATATCGAAGTTAAAAATAAATCGGCTCAGATAGAGCATGAGGCGACCACCAGTAAAATTGGGGAAGATCAAATATTTTATTGCAATCAAAGAGGGATTGAAACCGAAAAAGCCATCGCACTCATTGTGAATGGATTTAGCAAAGAAGTCCTCAATAAACTTCCTATGGAATTTGCCGTGGAAGCTCAAAAATTATTAGAAATCAGCCTCGAAGGCTCCGTAGGATAAAAACTTTTAATATGAAAAAACTAGTAATCTTAGTTTTTGCAATTACCGTTTTAGGATGCAAAAACAATTCAAAAAACAACACTGAAGCTACTAATGATACCACAATCATTACAGGAAATTATATCTTTTTTGAGGATGCCGCCGTCTTGCAAAATGACGTCGAAATTTATGGGGTGTATTTAAATGATTTAGCAAAAGAATTAAATGAAAAAGCAGCTCCTCTCAAAACCAACGAAACCGACATGGTACGTGTGGAAGTGAAAGGCATCATATCTGCAAAAGAAGACCCGAAAATTTTATGGGAAAAGAAATTAGAAATTGTTGAAATTATCAGCATTTCTGCAGCAAAAGAAACAGAGAATATATTAAAATTAGGCACAGAATAACTATGTTAAAAATAACCGATTTACATGCAAACATTGACGATAAGTCAATTCTTAAAGGCATCAATCTAGAAATAAAACCAGGTGAGGTTCATGCAATTATGGGACCTAATGGTTCTGGAAAAAGCACCTTGGCTGCTGTCATTGCTGGGAAAGAAGAATACGAAGTTGAAAAAGGAAAAATTACTTTTGAGGGTCAAGATATTGACGAACTTTCTGTTGAAGAACGTGCTCACAAAGGCATCTTTTTATCCTTTCAATACCCCGTTGAAATACCTGGCGTAACGGTCACCAACTTCATAAAAACGTCTCTAAATGAAATGCGTAAAGCAAAAGGTTTAGAAGATATGCCTGCAAAAGAAATGCTTAAAATGATTCGTGAAAAATCTGAGTTATTAGAGATCGATCGAAAGTTTTTGTCGCGTTCTTTAAATCAAGGATTTTCAGGTGGTGAGAAAAAACGAAATGAGATTTTTCAAATGGCGATGCTTGAACCAAAACTAGCCATCCTAGATGAAACCGATTCAGGATTGGACATTGATGCACTTCGCATCGTAGCCAATGGTGTCAACAAATTAAAAACAAAAGATAATGCCGTAGTTGTTATTACGCATTACCAACGTCTGTTGGATTATATCGTACCGGATTTTGTACATGTACTTCACAACGGAAAAATAGTAAAATCTGGAACCAAAGAACTTGCATTTGAATTGGAAGAAAAAGGGTACGACTGGATCAAACAAGAAGCTGAAAATTAAAAGAACGCATTGCCTTTATGGAACTTAAAGAAAAATTAGTATCCTCTTTTATTGCTTTTGAAAATCAGATTTCATTAGACAACACTTTTGTACACGATATGCGTACAGAAGCGATCAAGCGCTTTGAAGCTAAAGGCTTTCCTGCTAAAAAAGATGAGGCTTGGAAATACACTTCCTTAGGGAAAGTCTTGAAACAAGATTTTAGTGTGTTTGCAAAAACAGAATTCGCCGTTGAATACAAAGATGTTCAATCGTATTTCATACACGATATTGACAGTTATAAAATTGTATTTGTCGATGGGAAATACGCATCCCATCTCTCGGAAACGACTCATGAAGGCATCGATATTTGTTTGATGTCAGCAGCCTTGAGCAAGCCTAAATACCAGGCGGTCATTGAAAACTATTTTAATAAAATAGCTGAGAAAGATAGTTTGACATCCTTGAATACTGCGTTTTCAAATGAAGGGGCTTACATTCATATTACCAAAAATAAATTGGTTGAAAAACCAATTCAGATCATTCATTTTTCTACAGGAAGTGAAGCAGCTCTTTTACTTCAACCCAGAAACTTAATTGTGGTAGATGAAAATGCTCATGTTCAGATTATAGAACGCCACCAAAGTCTTACAGACAATCCAACTTTGACCAACAGTGTCACTGAGATTTTTGCTGCAAAACGTGGGATTGTGGATTATTATAAGGTTCAAAACGACAAAGAAAATGCATCGCTCATCGATAGCACTTTTATAGACCAAGAAAGAGAGAGCCATGTATCGGTACACACCTTTAGTTTTGGAGGGAAATTAACCCGAAATAATTTGAACTTTTATCAAAACGGGGAATACATTGATTCCACTTTAAACGGGGTTACCATAATTGGTAATAAACAACATGTAGACCACAATACGTTGGTACATCATATTGAACCCAATTGCGAAAGCCATCAAGATTATAAAGGTATTTTTGGCGATAGCTCTATTGGCGTTTTTAACGGAAAAGTACTCGTTAATAAAGAAGCTCAAAAAACAAATGCATTTCAATCTAACAATAATTTGCTTATCAGTGACAAAGCGAGCATCAACACCAAACCTCAGTTAGAGATTTTTGCGGATGACGTGAAGTGTTCTCACGGTTGTACAATTGGACAGCTAGATGAAAATGCCCTATTTTATTTACGTGCCAGAGGAATTCCTGAAAAAGAAGCCAAGGCACTTTTGATGTATGCTTTTGCGAATAACGTTTTGGAAAGTGTAAAAATTCCACAACTGAAAAATAGAATTAATAAGCTAATTGCCCATAAATTAGGAGTTAATATAGGATTTGATTTATAATGAAGGATCTCAATTCAAATACCCCTTTTGATGTAGAAACGATTCGAAAGGATTTTCCAATTCTCTCAAGAACGGTTAATGGGAAACCATTAATTTATCTTGATAATGCCGCTACATCACAAACCCCACAGCAGGTCATTGATGTCATTGTCGATTATTATTCTAATTACAATTCCAATATTCATAGAGGGGTTCATAGCTTAAGTCAAGAAGCGACTGACAAATATGAAGGCGCACGCCACACCATTCAAAAGCATTTTAATGCGGCGCATGGACATGAAATTATTTTTACCTCAGGAACAACCCACAGTATTAATTTAGTGGCCAATGGATTTGCAAGTTTTCTAAACGAAAATGATACCATTCTGGTCTCGGCACTCGAGCACCACAGTAATATTGTACCCTGGCAAATGCTTTGCGAAAAAACCAAAGCAACCCTAAAAGTAATTCCGATGACTTCAGAAGGCGCCTTGGATATGGCCGCTTATGATGACTTGTTACTTTTAAATCCAAAATTGGTTTTTGTCAATCATATTTCCAATGCCTTAGGAACCATTAATCCAATTGAGGAAATGATTCAAAAAGCACATTCGGTAGGCGCTGCCATATTGGTTGATGGCGCACAAGCTTGCCCACATATCAAACCAGATGTTCAGGCTTTGGATGTCGATTTTTACGTGACCTCAGGTCATAAAATGTGTGGCCCAACAGGTGTAGGAATGTTGTATGCAAAAGAATCGTGGCTGCATAAACTACCCCCTTATCAGGGTGGTGGCGAAATGATTGCGGAAGTCACCTTTGAAAAAACAACCTATGCAGGTCTGCCTCATAAATTTGAAGCGGGAACTCCAAATATTTGTGGAGGCATTGCTTTTGGAGCTGCGATTGATTATATGAATTCGATTGGATTTGAAGCGATTGCTGCTTATGAACACGAACTCTTAGAGTATGCCACTGAAAAATTAAATACGATTGAAGGCATGCGAATCTATGGTCCAAAAACAGATAAAACCTCGGTTATTTCTTTTAATATAGACGGCGTTCATGCTTACGACCTTGGTACCATCGTTGACAAACTTGGGATTGCCATCCGTACCGGTCAACACTGTGCACAGCCCATTATGGATTTCTTTAAAGTTTCCGGAACGGCAAGAGCTTCGTTTTGTTTTTATAACACCAAAGAAGAAGTAGACACTTTTGTAGCGGGCGTTAAAAAGGCAGCTATGATGTTGCGTTAGTTTAGATTTTAGTACATTTATAAATAAAATATTAAATATAGATTTATGAAACTACTTATCAGCTGTTTTACATTGATCGTTTTAGTCACCAACTGTAATTCAAATAAAAAAGTACTTACCCAAAATAACGAAAACACTTCAACGCAAAGAGAGGTTACAATATCCTACAGTGCGAACACTCGTGGATTTTTTCAAGAATTTATTCTAAAAGAAAACAGCCTTACAGAATTCAAAGATCGCGATAAGTCAAACACTATTTCAAGCGACTTAAACGCGAAGGATTGGAAGGAGTGTTTAAGATTATTAGATCAAATCGACCTGAAAAACTTGCCAAATCTAATTTCCCCAACCAATTACAGACAGTTTGATGGTGCTGCATTTGCACAATTAACAGTCATTCAAAAAGGAGACACCATTCAATCGAGTGGCTTTGATCATAAATATCCACCTGTCGAAATAAAGCCATTGGTAGAATATATATTATCTATCTCAGAAAATTAAAATTCCCATTTAAGAATCGTATTTTTGCATTGTGAAATATCCATAACCAAAACTTGATACCCAAGAAAATGATTAAATGGATGTACCCCTTTGAAAAACAATAAATATAAACACATGAATATTGAAACGATACAAGCGGATTTAATAGATGAGTTTTCCATGTTT
>Ga0209712_10001942_pt1 | contig 17319 bp, 14 predicted proteins | sample ArcOceMetagenome_FD_187443 | JGI IMG/M metagenome (GOLD analysis project Ga0209712, IMG submission 187443) | Marine eukaryotic phytoplankton communities from Arctic Ocean - Arctic Ocean - Greenland ARC118M Metagenome (SPAdes) (version 2) | ecosystem: Environmental > Aquatic > Marine > Oceanic...
AAACTCATTTTTTTAAGAGTTGTAGGGTGCAGAAACTCTATAAACTCTGCATGTAAATGCAATCTCTTTTCTTTTTTACCATACAAATCATCACCAACAATAGGAGTATTCAATCCGTTTTTATGAGCAGCATGCATTCTTAATTGGTGTGTTCTTCCTGTAATTGGATATAAGTGTACACGTGTTTTTCCGTTTTCTTTGTTGATGATTTTCCAATCTGTTTCTGCAGGTTTTCCATAGGTGAAGTCAACTAATTGTTTAGGTCTGTCATTTAAATCTACACGCAATGGTAAGGTTATTTTTCCGCTGTTCTTAGATAAGTTTCCGTCTAACAGAGCTACATAACGTTTTTTAATAGTTCTATTTATAAACTGGCTCTGTAAAGCTTTATTTGCTTCTTTTGTCTTGGTAAGTAACAAAACACCAGAAGTAGACATGTCTAGTCTGTGCACAATTAAAGGGCCAGTGGCACTTGGGTACCTCTCTTTAATTCTAGTATAAACAGAGTCTTTAATGTCTTTACCAGGAACCGATAAAAACTCCGCAGGTTTGTGAACAACGATTAAAGCATCGTCCTCATAAATAATTTCTAAATCTTGTTTTTCAGATAAATTTTCTAACAATAAATTAGCGTCCATTTCTGTGTGAGCTAACATGTGTGTTAAAATGGGTTTACACCTTCCTTGGCAAGCAGGATAATAGTTTTTATGGTGTCTAACAGTTGCATTTGGTGCACTTCCCCACCAGAATTCTGCCATTGTAATAGGTGTTAAGTTATTGGCAAAAGCATATTGTAAAAGTTTAGGTGCAGCACATTCGCCAGAACCTGCAGGTGGTTTTATGGCAGGATTATTAAAAATAGTCAGTAAATTTTTCAACTCTTTTTGCTGATTTAAGAAGGCATATTTACTAAATAAAGTCTGCTGTAAATAATTTGATTTTTCTTTACGTTCTTTCTTAAGTGCTATAATTTTGTCTTCAAAAACTTTAAATTCTAAATTAATTTTTTCAATTTTAGCTTGGTAATATTCTTGCAGTTCTTTTATAAAAAACTGATTATTATAACTTTCTTGGGTTAATTTTTTAGTCAGTTCTTCAAACTCTAAGTCATTTAAAAGAGTAATTGCTCTCTTTTTCTGTGATTTTCTGTCACTTTTAGCGCGCTTCATTCTGTTGCGTTGAAAAGACAAATCTGTTTGAATGATTGCCGTATTTTCTGTAATTATTTTTTTTAATTCTAAATATTTTTTATCTTTTTTTAAAACACCTAATTGCGCATTCATCACATCAATCTCTAACTCTCCTTTGATGTAAAAACTACCAGATGTTCTCATATTAAAAACAGGTGGGACAAATTTTTCCGGCAAACTTTTATCTGCCAATTTACCAGAGAAAGCAGTTAAATACCCAATTTTATCTTGTTTATTTTTCACCACTAAAACACCAAACATTTTGCCAATGGCAAGCGCATTATTATTAATATCTAAGCCAAAATTATGTTCAAAATCTGTCTGATTTTCTAAATAGGACTGTACTTCTGTAGTTGCAATTTTTGCTAGAAGATGGGGTTCATAATAAAACGGGAATGTAAATTTTTCTGGAAGTGTTATTCCAGAAATAGCTGTTTTAAAATGTTGAAAGTGTTTCAATAAATTTAATTTTTCTTTAAAAGTTGTTTTATTCCCGAAGATAAGAAGGGTTTTAAAGGCAAACTTGTCATAATAGTAAGATCTTCTAAGAGAGTGCTTTCATTTCCTAAGAAAGCTAAGATTTTTTCTGGTGAATTTTTCTGAAAAATTTTTGTAAAAATAGCTTCTCCGGTTAGTTTATTTGATAACAAAACATCAATTAGAGTTCGGTCATACCAATTGTATAATTTGTTTTCAAAAGAGGTATCTCTATTTAAATTATTTCCTAATTTTAAATTTGCTACAATTTCAGAAACATCTTTTTGAATAAATTGAAATGTATAACCACTACTTGCTTTTGTAAAGCCACCAGCGGTGCCAATATTTATAATGTTCTTATCTGGATTCTTCTCAAACTTAGCTAAAGACATCGGTATTACTCCAAATTCTTCGTGAGAAATGCTGTAATTCTCAATTTTTAATTCTTCTTTAATGTACTTTTTTAAGGCGGTGTTGTAAGTTTCCTTTTCTAAGACAGTCGTTGTAAAAAGAGTATATTCTATTAATGCTTCTGTTGCAGAGGTTGGTAATACGTACATAAAAGTAGCACCATTATCTTGGGATACTCTAAAATCCATTAAACGGCCTACTTCAGGATTAAAAAAAGGGGTTTCTGTTTTAATTACCCAGCCTTTAAAATGTTGTAAAAGCGAATTTTCTTCAGTTATTTTTGGGTTGAATAGCCCCGTCGAGTTAAAAATAAAATCACCTAAATAAGAGTTCTCTGCAGTTTTTACAACAGCAGAATTTTCTCTGGAAGTGATGGCAACAATGCGCTCTTGTAAAAAGGTTACATTACTAAATTTCTTGGAAAAATTAAGTACAAAGTTATAGAAATCTATTCCTTGAATCATTTTGTAGGTATAAGAACCTAAATCTAGTTTTTCTTCAAAATCTGTAGAAAGAAATGCTAATGTATTCCATTTAGCGTGAACAATAGACTCGAATAATCCTGGATTTTTTTCCCAAAAGCACCAAGTTCTATCGTTACTATTCTTAGTGTCTTTATCAATAATTAACACAGATTTATTTTGCAATGCAGGTTCTTGTAATATTCTGTACAGTAAACTTAAACCTGCACAACCTGCACCCGCAATAATAAAATCGTATTTCATCTGTTTCTGCTTACCGTTATTTTAAAAACCGATTATACCAACTTTCTTCAATGGTTATTTCCCAAAAACTATCAAAATCTTGTTTTGTGTTCACCAGATTATCAAAAATAACAGATTTACCTGTTAAAGCTTTATTTTTAAGTAACTTTTTAAAGTCTTTTAGATCTTTATACTGCACGTGCTCTCCTTGTTTAAAACAAACATTCATTCGATCTAAAAGGGCTACTTCGTACGTTTCTTGTAAATTTAAAATAAAAGAAACAGAGGCATCAATATCTGCATTAGATAATTCTGTAGCTATATCATCTGCAGTTAAGATAATAAATCTATTGTGTAGAAATTTATAAGAGGCTTTAAAAGAGGTGTCATCTGATTTCCAGCTTTCTATAAATTTTTTTATTTTTTCTTCTATTACTTCAATTTCATTAGGATAAAACTTTCTACTAGAAGGGTACACCCATACTTTGGCATCTTCAGGTATTTCTTCAAAATCTACAAACATCGTTTTATATTTAAAGTACAAAGGTAACTAAAAGAAAAACCGCAAACAGAAAATCAGTTTGCGGTTTTTTATGAATTTTAAAAAGACTAGTTTTCTTGTGCAGAAAGCTTTGCAACTAAATTTACAAAATCTTCTTGTACACTTTTGCCTTTGTCTTTGTTGTACCAAACCTGTAAATCTTGTTTAAACTGTGGGTCTAATGCACCGTTTTTTTCTTTATAATCTGCCACCATTTTTGTAGCTATAGTTGGTCTTGGACCCCAAAAATCTAACACATTATTATCTTTATCTAACGCAATTAACTTCGGAATGCTTCTGCCTCCATTGGTTAAAAATAAATCCATTAGGTCTAAATTCTCATCTCTTAAAACTATTTTCAAATCAATGTTAGCGGTATCGGATGCTATTTTATTAAGAATAGGTAAACTTTGTGCGGCATCTCCGCACCAACCTTCTGTAAGCACTAACCAAGTTTGTGGTTGTTTTACTTTTTGAAACTCCTGAATCGTTTCTTCAGAAATTTTAATGGTTTTATCTAATCGTTTCATTCTTCTATCATTTAACATGCTATAATTGGTTAAATCGTCAGATTGCTCCGGACCGGTAGATTTTCCTTCAGTTAATAAATTATTAACTAAACTTCTATAACCTGAGTATGATATTGCTGTTTTTAAACTTTTTTCTATAATTTTTTTCATAAATATAAGATACTGAATTTGATAAATTAGACGTGTAATTTTCTATAACTTACAGGGGTGTTTTAGAGTATTAATTGGTGCTTATGAAGAAGTAATTTAATTGAATGTAAGTTTTAATTAGAATTTTATATTTTTTGTTATGGTTTTCTTAAAAGAGAATGGTTTGCTATTAATTTGTGTATTTTTGAGTTTTAAACAGAGTTGTGAAATATATATATCTTTTAGTACTACTTGTTTTTACATTTTCTTGCCAGAATAATGAAGGGAAGAATGCAGAAAAAAAACCCAAACCATTAATGAGTATTGCAGAAATGCATACTGCGACAGAAAATATTTTATCTACGCACTTAAAAGAGGTAAAAGATTGGAATGAGCTACAAGACATCGATTCTTTTTTTGTAAAGTTTAGAAAAATTACACCTAATGAGGCGTTAAGCAATGCTATAGAGTTAAAAGATTTAATTAAGCGATTAAAAGATAGTGTAAAACCAGAAAAATTTAAAATACCTTCTTTAACAGCAAGAATTAATATTTTATACAATGAAGCATTAAGGTTAGCCGATTTAACAAGAATAGGAGCTATAAAGGCGCCAGAAGTAAATACTCAGGTAGACAAAACCATGGCTGCTTTTTCAAACATAAACACCAAGATAAATACTATTTTGGCAAAAATTAGATTTGAAAATGAAATTGATATAAATGTTACATTTATTGGTCTAGACACCACAAAAATGGATTCGTTTTTTAACAAACCAATAAATCAGATAAAAGAAGTAAAAGAGGGGAGCCTTTTAAAATCTATAAAATTTACAAAGCCTAAAACAGCTATAAAGCAAAAACCCGAGAAAAGACTTTTAAAGAAGAAAAGACTCTTTAAAGGTTTAGAAAAAAACAAACAATAGGTATGAAAAAAGGAATAATTTTAGGTGTAAGTATCTTTTTATTCTGTGCTTGTGTAACTTCTAATGTGGTTAAAACAGATAAAAATGCAATCAGAAAAGAAGTGAATACACTTTTAGATACTTGGCATAAAGCGGCTTCAGATGCAAATTTTAAGGAGTATTTTGGCGTATTGGATAGTACTACTGTTTATATAGGAACTGCAGCAGAAGAAATTTGGACGAAAGAACAGTTTGCCAATTTTAGTAAGCCTTATTTTGATAAAGGAAAAGCATGGTCTTTTACAACTTTAGAACGTAATATATACATGAGTGAGTCGGCAGAGGTAGTTTGGTTTGATGAGCTTATAGATACTTGGATGGGCACTTGTAGAGGTTCTGGTGTATTAGAAAAGAAAGAAGATTCTTGGAAAATTAAGCAATATGTGCTTTCTGTAGCGATCCCAAATGACGATATTCAAGCAGTAATTGATATTAAAAAGAAGAACGATGCTGTTTTCTTAAAGAGGTATTAAGAAACTACTTCATTTACAACCTTGTAAATTAAATTACTTTCAAAGCCTTTTCGCATTAAGAAGTCAATTAGTTTCTTCTTTCTTTTATAAATGTTTGGTTCAGAAATTACTTCGTTTCTCTTTTCTGTAATTCTGTAAATGGTTGCAATATATTCAGTTTCATCAATTTCTTTTAAAGCTGTTTTTAAATTGTATGCAGAAATATCTCGAAACTTTAACTCTCTAACAATACGTTGTTTCCCCCAGCTTTTAATTCTGAATTTACCCCTTGCATAACTTTTAGCAAAGCGTTCTTCATTTAAAAAATTATCTTTCATTAGACTTAAAAGAATCAATTCTCTAGCCTCTGGTATTACCTGGTATTCTCGCATTTTTTGCTCTACTTCTTTATGGCACCTGTCCTGGTAGACGCAATAATTTTCTAGCTTTCGCTTAATTTCATCAACAGTAAAAGATTTTTTCTTTTTTTCAAACATTGGCTCGAAAATACAAAAAGAGGATGAATTCGAAATGATTTCACCCTCTTTTAAATATAAATTAGTGTACTCTTTAATTCTCTACTTGAATACTTGGAGTCTCTTCTTTTAACAGTCCTTTTATTCTCATTTTAAACTTTGTAATTAAAAAGAATAAAATGGGTACCACTACTAAGGTTAAGAAGGTTGCAATGAGCAAACCATAAATAACAGTTTTTGCCAAAGGTCCCCAAAAAACAACGTTATCACCGCCCATATAAATGTTTGCATCAAACTCGCTAAACAAGGTAAAGAAGTTAATATTTAGACCAATTGCTAAAGGTATTAATCCTAAAATAGTAGTAATTGCAGTTAATAAAACGGGTCTTAAACGTGCCTTACCAGCTTTTACAACGGTTTCATACAAACTAGTTAAAGGTAAATATGCTGCTTCAGAAACACCATCTTGTATTTTCCTTCTTTGTATTAATAGCTCTGTATAATCTAAGAGTACTACACCATTGTTTACAACAATTCCCGCTAAAGAGATAATACCCACCATGGTCATCATAATTACAAATGGTGCACCTGAAAGCACCAAACCACCAAACACGCCAATAAAACTTAAAAAGATGGCCAACATGATAATTCCAGGTTTAGAGACCGAATTAAATTGGAAAATTAAAATAAAGAAAATTAAAAGTAAACCTGTAATAAAAGCGCCAACTAAAAACGTCATTTGTTTATTTTGCTCTTCAATTTGCCCGGTATAATCTATTTTAATTCCTTCAGGTAAATTACTAAAACTCTTCATAGAATTTTGAATTATTTCTACTACAGCTCCCGCGTCTGTCTCTCCTGGAGATAGCGCAGAATATATAGTTACTACCCTTTTTACATCTTTATGTTTTATAGCACTAAAACCAGAACTATTGGTTTGCCTAGCGACGGCAGAAACTGGTATTTCTTTAATTTTACCAGATGCAGGGTCTCTAAATGTAATTTTTTGATTAAAAACAGCACTTTTGTTATAGCGGTCTTCTTTGTTAAAACGGACGTATATATCATAGTCTTCTCCATCTTTTTTATAAATACCAGCTTTGTTTCCAAAAATAGCACTTCTTAATTGTTGCCCAACTTGGCCTGTAGAAACTCCTAATTCTCCTGCTTTTTTGCGATCTACCAAAACTTGCATTCCTGGCTTCGATTTGTTTACATCAATCTTTAATTCATCAATACCAGAAATACTTTGCGTATTTAAATAATCGCGCATTCTTTCTGCAGTAAGAATTAATTCTTCGTAATTTTCGCCATTCAATTCAATATTAATAGGTGCACCTGCTGGTGGGCCATTTGCATCTTTTTCAACTGAAATTAAAACTCCTGGATAAATACCTACCAAAGCAGCTTGTACTTTTTGTCTTAAAATTTCACTGTCTTCACCTTCTCTGTATTTATACTCTCGCATAGAAGCGGTAATTTTTCCTTTGTGTGGCATTTCTGCAGAAGAACCCCCATCTGTTTGCGGATTCCCGGCACCTTCACCCACTTGAGAAATAATACTTTCTACCATGTAGTTGTAATCTCCATTGGTATACATGTCTTGATTTAAAACACTGTAAACCTTTTGCTCAATTTCTTCTGTAATCTCATTTGTTTTTTCAATATCGGTTCCTTCAGGATACTCGATATACACAATAATCTGATTGGGCTTGTTGTCTGGGAAAAATTCAACTTTAGTTCTTTGTTCTCCTAAAGACCAACCAAAACCAGCAAAAGCAGCAAATAGCAGCATAAAGGTTCCAATAACTAAGACATAAGGTCTCCATCCAGAAAGTGCTTTTTTCAATTGTCTTTCATACCAATTTTCTAAAGAAACCAGCGTATTTTTTTGAAAGTAATTAGCCGCTTTTCTTAGGACAAATCGATACACCCATAACATAACTGCTGTAAATATAATTAAGGTTCCTAAAGCATTGTATGCACCGCCAAAGAAGAAAATTAACAAGCCAATAACTGTCATAATACTGGTTAACCTAATAATACTTTTTATAGGCATGTCTTTGTCTTCGGTTTTCATAAATTGAGAAACCAATACCGAATTAAAGAAAATGGCCACAAATAATGAAGAACCTAAAACAATAGATAAGGTGATAGGTAAAATAACCATGAATTGCCCCATAACTCCTGGCCAAAGACCTAAAGGAATAAATGCTGCAACAGTGGTTGCTGTAGAAATAATAATAGGAAATGCAATTTCTCCAATTCCTTTTTTAGCAGCTTCTGTTCTAGACATTCCTTCCTCGTCCATTAAACGATACACGTTTTCAACAACTACAATTCCGTTATCTACCAGCATTCCTAGCCCCATAATAAGTCCGAAAAGTACCATTGTATTTAGGGTATATCCTAAAGCACCTAAAATCATTAAAGACATAAACATAGACATTGGTATTGCAAAACCAACGAAAAGTGCATTTTTAAATCCTAGAAAAAACATTAAAACAATCACTACTAAAATAACTCCAAAAATAATATTGTTTACCAAATCGTCTACTTGGCCAATTGTTTTTGGCGATTGGTCATTGGCAATGGTTACTTTTAAATCTTTTGGAAAAACAGCTGCTTTCGCATTTTGTACAATAACCCCTATTTTATCTGCGGCAGCAACCATGTTTTCGCCAGACCTTTTCTTCACATCTAGCATTACAACAGCAGCACCACTTTCTCTTGCATAGGTGGTCTTATCTTTGTCTTTAAAAGAAATTTCTGCAACATCTTTTAAATAAATAGGATTTCCGTTTTCTGCTTTAATTACAAAATCACCTAAATCAGAAGGTTGGTCAATTTCACCAATAATACGAATGGTTCTTCTTTGCTGACTTGTAATAAAGTTACCAGCAGACATAGTAATGTTTCCACGATTTATAGCATTTGTAATATCATCAAAACTAACCTTTGCAGCCATCATTTTGTAAATATCTACGGCAACTTCTACTTCTTTGTCTTGTGCACCACGAATGTCTACTTTTTTTATTTCTGTTAAATCTTCAATTTCATCTTGTAAATATTCTCCAAATTCCTTCAATTTAGAAACTGGGTAGTTCCCAGAAATATTAATATTTAGAATGGGCACTTCTTCAGACATACTCAATTCAAAAACATTAGGCGTTACTTTTGCACCATTAAATGTTGGCCAATCTTCACCTGCAGTTTCTTGATCTATTTCGTCTTTTACTTGCTGCTTTGCTTTGTCAACGGGAATACTCTCATCAAACTCAACAGTAATAATAGAGTAATCTTCTTGCGATGTAGAGGTAATTTCTACTACATTACTTACCGATTTTAGTTTGTCTTCTAAAGGATTTGTAATTAGTTTTTCGATGTCTTCTGCAGTGTTACCAGGATATACAGAACTAATGTAAATTTTGGTTTCGTTAATCTCTGGAAAGTTTTCTCTTGGCATTGTAAAGTATGCTGTAACCCCTAAATAAAGAATTAAAAACATCGATACGTAAATAGTAGTCTTATTATTTATAGCCCAAGAAGAAAGTTTAAACTCTTTCTCTACTTGTTTATTTTTGTTTTTCATTTTTCTACTATTTATTAAGCACTTTTACAATTTGTCCGTTTGTTACACTTCTTGCGCCTTCCATTACTATTTCTGCACCTGCTAAAAGATTTTTTGTAACTTCAATAAAATCTCCTTGTGTTTTTCCTGTTTCTATAATTAAGCGTTCTGTAACGGCCTCATTGTTTTCTTTCTTGTCTTTTATAATATAGATAAACTGCGCTCCTTTTGCATTTTCAGAAATAATACTTTGCGGAATTAAAACGGCATTTGTATTGGTATAATCGTTTAACTTTAATTTTGCGGTTAAGTTGGGTTTTACTTTTCCGTTTAAATTAGGAACTCCTATTTCTATTTTAAAAGAACGATTGCTAGGGTTTATAAAGTTACCAACTTGTCTTACTTTAGAAGTTACAGTTTCTCCTAATACCGGGAAGTTTACACGCACAGCTTTGTTTTTAGTAATACTAGAAATATAGGTTTCTGGAACTTCTGTTTCTATATACATGTTAGAAAGGTTTATAATTCTAAAAATTTCTGAACCTATTCCTGGAGCAACCACAATACCTCTTTCTTTAAAAATATTGTCTATAATCCCGGAAAAAGGCGCTCTAATAACGGCTTTTTTTAGTTGACTTTTTAACTGATTTACAGCACTGGTTTGTGCTTCAAAAGAAGTTTTTGCCTGTAAAAATTGCATTTCAGAACCAATTTTTTGTGTCCATAATCTATTTTGACGTTCATAGGTAGTTTTTGCCAACTGCGCGTTTGCACTAAGTTGGGCAAGTTGTTCAGACATTCCGCCATCATCTATGTTTGCTAAAATTTCGCCTTTTGCAACAAGCTGTCCTTCTTTTACAAAGACGCTTTTTAAAATCCCTGGCATTTCAGGATAAATTAAAACATTTTGTTTTGTTTGTACATTTCCTTGCAGTTCTATAAAGTGTGTAAAAACAGTTTCTTCTACCTTGAAAGTTGTTATTAGCGGTATGTTTTTATCTTTATTTAAAGCATCTAAACGGTCGTTTAATTGTTTTAATTCAGCTGACAATGCTTGTTGTTTTGTGTCTAAGGCTGCTTTTTTAGATTTTATTTGCGCAAGATCATTTGTTGCTAAAATACCAGCTACAGAAGTTGCTTTTTTACCTTCACAAGAAGTTAAAATGAGTGCAGTTAAAAGTATTAAATATATGTTTTTCATAATAATTTAGTTATTTAATTTGTAGGTTTAAGGCGTTTTCTAAAGTTGCTTTTGTCGCAATGATGGTTAACATAGCCTGAATGTAGTTTTGTTGTTGTGCGTATAATTGATTTTGTGCCTGTAATAAATCGAAGCTAGAAGAAATGCCTTCAAAAAATTTAATACGCTGTTTCTTTTCTATTCTTTCTGCTAAACCTGCATTTCTTTTTGAAGTTTGATAATTTTCGATGCTTAATTGGTATTCACTCTTCGCTTTTTTTGCCTGTAAAGAAAGTCTTTGTTTTGTTTCTTCTAATCTTAAATCTGCCGTTTCTAAAGCTATTTTTGCCTGAGCTGTTTTTGCTTTTCTACTAAAGCTACTAAAAATAGGTACGTTTAAACTTACGCCTAACAAAGAAGAATCAAACCATTCTTGGTTGCCATTTAAAAATGTAAAAGAGTCAGAAAAACCTTGCCTTCCGTAATTTACAAAGGCACTTAAACTTGGTAAATATTTGCTTTGCTCTAACTTCATCATTAAACGTTTTGTTTCTCTATCGTTCTCTGAAATTTTAAAATCTATGTGTTCAGAAAAATTAAATTCGGCACCAATTAAAGCCATATTGATGTTTTTCTCGGCCAAACCGTCTAAAGAATCTGTTAATAGTAGTTTTGTTTTGTTTGGGTTTCCTAAAGAAATATTTAGCATTTGGTAGGCAATTTCTTTCATTCTTAATGCACTACGTAGTTGGTTTTTTACATTGCCCAGTGTAATTTCTAGTTGCTCTATATCTTCTTCTTCATTAAACCCGTTTTCATAAATTTTTTGAGCATCGCTGTAGTTTTTTTCTAAAATTTTAATATTTCCCCTTAAAATTTTAATGCTTTTCTCTGTAACCAAAACATTTCCGTAGGCATTAATAACAGCCTCTCTGGTTAATAACTCGGTTTTTTCTTCTGCCTGTTTAGATATTTTTAAAAAGGTTTTAGAAGCCTGTAGACCTACTAAGTAAGAACCATCAAATATAAGCTGAGTTAAGGTTACAGAAGCATTTACGTTCTGTTTTGTTCCAAAAATAACAGGTATAAATCCTTCTGGTGCTTCTGGGCTTGTTGCTCTATTGATATCAAAAAATTCTTCGACAGTTTCTACTACAGACTCTCTATTGTCAAAAGCTCCTGCTGGTAACAAAGAAACAGGTTGTTTTAAAAAATTCTGATAATCGATCCTTGCATTTACTTGAGGCAAACCAACAGCGGTGGTTTCCCAAACGATTTCTTTCGCTTTTTTAATATCATTTTTAGCTATTTTTGTGTTGTAACTATTCTTTAAAGCATACTCAATTGCTTCTTTTAAAGAAAGCTGTAGGGTCTCTTTTTGTGCATTTGCAACCTGTATAAAAAAGACGGTAAAAAGTACCAGTACTATTTTTTTCATTTGTTATTTATTTCTGTGTTAATTGTTTTTTTAATTCTTCTACTCCTTTTTCTGTTGCGATTCCTCTAATATGATATTCTAAGTAATGATTCATTAAGGTGTTCATAGAATAATTTGTTAAAGGAAATAAGTCTTTGTCTTTGATACCAACCATGCCATTAAAATAAATTCTAGAGGTAAATTCTAAATCTATATTATTTCTGTACAACCCAATTTCAATTCCTTTTTTGAGATTGTTTAGCACGCAAACTTGCATTACATCAAATTGTTTTTGGGTTAAAGAGGCGTATATTTTAGGATAATATTTTTGAAGTTGATATTGTGGTGAAGATTTTTCGTCTTTTAAATGCTTCATGATAAATCTTTTGATTGAAAATATTTCTTCAATAGGATTCATTTTTAATTCACAAATAGTATCAATTCCAAAACTAACAGTATCAAACATATACTCAGTTACTGCAGCAACCAATTCTGTTTTATGCTCAAAATACTTATAAATTGTTTTTTTTGAAACGCCTAGTTTACTGGCTATTTCGTCCATAGTTACACTCTTAAAACCTAAGTTTAAGAACAATTCTTTTGAGGTGTCTAAAATTTTATGTTTCATAATCTGATTGCAAAGATACAACTGGAAACTTTAGAAACAAAAAAAGTTTCCAAAGTTTTAAGTATTTTTTAACGTTTCATTATTGAAGTAGTATTTCTTTATATTATTTTTACAAAAAACTATCGATTTGGACATTTTACATTATCAAAAGGAATTTCTATCTTACTTAGAATCAAAACAATGGATTCATGAACCTAAAAACTTATATGAACCAATAGATTATATTTTAAAATTAGGAGGAAAAAGGATCCGCCCAGTATTGACTTTAATGGCTGCAGATATTTTTTCTAGCGATTTTAAAAAAGCATTGCCTGCAGCTTTAGCGGTGGAGGTCTTTCATAATTTTACGCTAATTCATGATGATATTATGGACGCTGCACCTTTAAGAAGGGGTAAAGCTACTGTGCATGAGAAATGGGATACCAATACAGGAATTCTTTCTGGAGATGCCATGTTGATTCTAGCATACAAATATTTTGAGAATTATGAACCTGTTGTTTTTCAGAAATTAGCAAAACTATTTAGTAAAACAGCTTTAGAAGTTTGTGATGGACAGCAATTGGATGTAGATTTTGAAACTAGAAATGACGTTACGATTCCTGAGTATATCAACATGATTCGTTTAAAAACCTCTGTTTTAGTTGCTGCAGCTCTAAAAATGGGTGCAATTGTTGCAGAGTCAAATGATGAAAATGCCAGTTTAATTTACGATTTTGGTTTAAATCTAGGGCTTGCATTTCAATTACAAGACGATTACCTAGACACCTTCGGAGATCCAGAAACATTTGGAAAACAGGTTGGTGGAGATATTATAGAAAATAAAAAAACGTATTTATATTTAAAGGCGCTAGAAGTTGCATCGCAAGATGATAAAGGAAGGTTAGCATATCTATACAGAAAAAAATTAGCAGATAGCACAGATAAGATTTCCGACGTTAAAAGAATCTTTGAATTAAACGATATTCCTTTATTAATAAAGCAAGAAATAGAGAATTACACAGAAAAAGCTTTTAATACTTTAGCTCAAATGGACATTAAAGATACAGATAAACAGAACCTTAAGAACTTTGGCTTGTGGTTAATGAATAGATCTGTTTAAGATTCTTATTTTTTATTGTATCATTTTAAAATAAATAGTACATTTGCATCCAATAATTTTGGTCCCATAGCTCAGCTGGTTAGAGCATCTGACTCATAATCAGAGGGTCCTTGGTTCGAGCCCAAGTGGGACCACTTTATTAAAACTTCAACAAATTGTTAATCAATTAGTTGAGGTTTTTTTATTTATGAACGGTATGATTAATTTATGGTTGATATAGTTTCACTTTCCTTTTATTAAAATTAATTTAAAAATAAAGTCGTTTTTTAGAACACATTTGCCACATTTCTTAAATTCTATGAACTTTTTTAAGGCGCGAAAAACCAGATATAAAGTCTAAAAAAGCTGATTAATGAAGTTTATTTGAAACCATTTAAACTCATTGAAAACCAATACTAATAAATCCTTATTTTACCAATGCCCTGGATCTTGAGGTTCTGATCCTGCTTGCGCCTTTTTAGGGTTTAATAACATAAAAGTACCCAATGCAGTAAGCGTGGCATACTTCATCATTTTTTTAACTGCAGCCTTTCTACTAATATCTTCAGAAGATTCTTTGTTTTCTTTTGTTTTCATATTAGTCTATCTGTATTTTTTTAGTAATTAATTGGTTGTTGGAGTTTAACTGTATGATATAAATTCCGCTACTTAAACCATATGTAGATAGGGTTTCATTTGAAGTGGTAAGTACTTTTACACCTACCTCTTTTCCTAAAATAGTATACAATTTAATGAGAGCTTCACCTTTTAAACCTTCTATGGTTATAAAATCATTTCCATTTCCTTTATATACATTTACCAACGCTGTGTTTAAGCGATCTTCATTGCCAAGTACGTTTGTAGTTAAATGGATGTAAAACCTACCAGCTTCACTAATTGTGTCTTGTGTAGTTAATTCAAAGTCTTTTTCTTGTAATAAAGTTGTTGTGCCGTTTAAAGTATCTTCTAAATATATATTGATGTCTTCTGTAAGGCTATTATTTGCGATACGTACGCGAATTATTTGCCCTTCTTCTTGTTGTAAAACTAATGGTATTGTTGTGCTATTCATATGCACAATACCCATTGCATTTATAGAAAAATTAATTCCTTGTGCTTCCTCAACTAACCTTGAAGAAATAGGTGTTGTTTGGCTAAAAGTACCCGCATCATAACCAGGGTCTAAGCCTAAAGTTAAGCCTTCTTTAAAGTAAAATTTTGTTGTACCTATTAAAGAAGTATTGTTGTACATTTCTAAATCAAATTCATAGCTTGTATTTGTTGTTTTTGCTGCTATAAAGTCGTCACCTCCTATGACTGTCTGCATTGCCGTTGTAAAAATAGCGGTATCTTCAATAGTGTCATCTGCAGCAATAAAAAATGCTTGGCCTGGAGTAATATATAATGGCGTATTAGAGATTTGGTTATAAATTGTATAACCAGTTCCATCTGCATCATAGCCATAGACTGCCTCAAACGAGTCATCTAATTTTAGTGTATTTATGGTTATAAAGTTATTAGTAGCATGTGCCTCTATGTTTCCATTAATATAAGAAGGAAATGGGTTTGCTACCAGGTTCCAACGCCTACCAGTGCCTGAATTCGCTGCATCATTATTTTGAATCGGAATTGTTTGGTTTTCAGTTGCAACAGTTCCTGTAAATGCAAGTGTACCACCACTTGTAGTTGCCATTTGGTAGCCTTGCCCTAAATTTAAACTCTCTGTAGTTGCAGTAGTTGCGTTTGTCCAAGTATCTGAAAAATTATCATAAGAACCTACTGCGTATAAACTACCGTTTCTAGCGATAGCGGATGCGTTACTAGTTTCCGTTATAAAAGAATTAATAGTTAGCCCAGATACAGGAGACCCTATTAAATCCCACTCACCAGCACCTACTTGGTTTACATATCTATTATAAATAATATTCCCTGTAGCAGTACCGCTAACAATTATAGAAGAAAACTCATCTGAATCTGAATTTAAAGTAACCGTGCCGCTATTGGAAAAGTTACCAGGCACTGTAATATAACTTGTTTTTTCTATGGTAATGCTACTACCAGATTTTACAGTTAAGTCTTGACCATGAACTAAAATAGATAGTAATAAAAAAAGTATAAATAGTTTTTTCATACTATAAATTTACTCAGTAAAATAAGTAATACTATTAGTATTCGTCTACCCCCCTTTAACGATAGACTAAAGGTAAGATTTGTTAAGACGAGAGGTTAAGGTAAGTCTAAACGCTTCATTCATTTCTAATAGAGTTTCTGCACCAATATTCTTAGATGCAAAACACCTTCTGTGATTTTTTTAAATTTATAATGATATTGTAGTTACTCAAACAGGAAGTTATTTTCAGAATATGAAATAATCTCTAATAATTTGATTGAGATGCTGAAAGTTTACAATATAACTGTTATGGACTCTAATAAAATTAATGTCTTTAAAGAGCTCTTCATAGATTCCAAGATTTTTACAAGCTACTAAAGATCTATTATCCTTTAAGCTAATAATTGTATATCTCCCTTCAGATTTTAAATACAAAATGTCTGGAAGCATTACTGCTCTAATTCCAGAATTAGCTGTTTTTACAGCTATTTGAGTTCTTACTTTCATGTCTTTTTTTTTGCAACCTATCTTTTAAAATAAAAATTTTGAATATTATTTAAAAATTAATGCCATTGTTTAAGATGACGTATTAATAGATATTACTAAGTAATGATTGTTCTTTGTAATACCCGTATTAATTTTTAATATAATCGATGGTTAAGTTTTAGTAAAAGTAATTTTACAAGGCTATTTTATTGTTCTTTATTTAGGTAAAATATGTTTCTAGATATGTTTTTTGTTCTTTTTTATTCTTTTTTAGGATTCTTAACAAATTAACAAGCATTTCTATTTATTGTGTTGTCTTAAGAACAACGCACTAAAGATTTTCAATTTATAAAGTTGAAGCCTATGGTGTTTTCTGTAAAAAGGGGTATTCTAAAACGAATACAAAGAATGCAAGTGTAAGAGTGTTTTTAAGTAGGGTTTATTTTGTTAGAGTGTCAGATAGCAAAAGGCATGTAATAGAAGGTTAGTAAGGAATTATCCATACCTAAATTGTATTATTTTAGTAAAATTTTATAGGAATACATTTCTTTACAATCAATACTAGTTTTTTGTTTAGAGACGTTTCTATTATTCTACTTATTGTTTGTTAATCTGCTAACATATTTTCCAATTACATCGAACTCTAAATTAACGGTATCGGTTACTGCTAAATTCTTAAAAGAAGTATTGTTGTAAGTGTAAGGTATAATTGCAACACTAAAAGAAGTGTCTGTAGAATTTATCACGGTTAAACTCACACCATTTACTGTTATAGATCCTTTTTCTATGGTAATATTGTTTTGTTCTGAATAATAGGTAAACGTAAAAACAGTGCTTCCGTTTTGATTTTCTATAGCGGTACAGGTGCCAGTTTCGTCCACATGTCCTTGTACAATGTGTCCATCAAGTCTATCTCCAAGTTTCATTCCACGTTCTAAGTTTACAAAAGAATTTATTTGAAAACTCCCACCAGTTGT
>Ga0209712_10001943_pt1 | contig 17315 bp, 16 predicted proteins | sample ArcOceMetagenome_FD_187443 | JGI IMG/M metagenome (GOLD analysis project Ga0209712, IMG submission 187443) | Marine eukaryotic phytoplankton communities from Arctic Ocean - Arctic Ocean - Greenland ARC118M Metagenome (SPAdes) (version 2) | ecosystem: Environmental > Aquatic > Marine > Oceanic...
ATTTCACTTCAGATGCACTGACGTTCAGACGTTTACATGGCGGTGGTAAAAAGGAAGCCATTGCCAAAGCGATTGGCTTAAAAGGTAAAGACAGCTTACACGTACTCGATGCCACAGCAGGTTTGGGGCGAGATGCATTTGTGCTGGCTAGTTTAGGCTGTGTGGTTGATATGATTGAACGCTCACCCGTTGTTGCTGCGTTACTCCAGGATGGTCTGAACCGAGCTTCGTCTGATAACGAACTCAGTGCTTGGATACCAAAGCGGATGCGCTTGTTTCATGGAGTAGCGATTAATTTGTTGCAAAACTGGCAAGATGCGAACCCACCCACTGCACGCCCAGATGTGGTGTACCTTGATCCAATGTTCCCACATCGGAAAAAAAATGCGGCGGTCAAAAAAGAAATGCGTTTATTTCAACAGTTACTTGGCCCAGACGAAGATGCTGATCTATTATTGGAACCAGCTTTAGCTTTGGCGAAAAGTAGGGTAGTGGTTAAACGTCCATCTGGCGCACCATATTTAGCAGGTAAAAAGCCACAAATTGAAATGTTAGGTAAAGCCAACCGTTTCGACGTTTACCTGACGCAAATGGTAAATAAATGAAAAATTTTCCAAACGACTAACCACATCGGTAACCAGAGATAGCTCAATGATATATCGGCTTACTCAATCGCTACGATGAATTTTTAATTTTTAATTTTTATAAAAGCTATTCGCTATCACGCCTAGCAACTTGCAAAGCAAGCTGAAAAAAGGATTGGAGGCAATTAACGCCGTCACACGACATCACACGACGTCACACAACCTTGCTCCGCTGCAACAAGCTCTATTTACATGATGTCTTTTAGGATGCAAAATTTATCCATTAGCCCACAAAATTTGGCAGATAGCCTTCGTGCTCTTAGCCAACTCGAACCACAGACTTTACCTGCGGCCCACAGAGGATAATGATATTGAAATGCCCCTGTTGGGCAATACTATTTTTCTGGAAGGCCTACCCTAAAATGCCAGATTTGCGCTTTTAGACTAGTGGTTAATAAAAAGCCTGAATATCAGTGATGGCTCGTCCTAAAATCAGGGCATGCACATCATGAGTACCTTCGTAGGTATTAACGGCTTCCAAATTCATGACATGGCGAATAACGCCATATTCATCACTGATACCGTTGCCACCATGCATATCTCGTGAAACACGAGCAATATCCAGGGACTTGCCACAATTGTTGCGCTTCATTAGAGAAATTAATTCAACTGGGCACTGATTTGCATCCATCAAACGCCCCATTTGTAAGCAGCCCTGTAAACCAAGCGCTATCTCCGTTTCCATATCAGCCAGTTTCTTTTGAATTAACTGATTAGCAGCTAAAGGACGACCAAATTGCTCACGATCTAAGGTATAAGTTCTTGCAGCATTAAAACAAAATTCTGCCGCGCCTATTGAGCCCCAAGCAATACCATAGCGAGCTTTATTTAAGCAGCCAAAAGGCCCTGCTAATCCTTTGATTTCAGGGAACATGTTTTCGTCTGGCACAAAAACGTTATCCATTACAATTTCGCCCGTTATCGAAGCACGTAAAGAGAATTTACCTTCTATTTTCGGTGCAGATAAACCCTGCATGCCTTTTTCCAGTACAAAACCACGAATTTTACCTTCGAGTTTGCCCCACACCACAAACACATCAGCAATAGGTGAATTAGTGATCCACATTTTATTACCCGTTAAGGAATAACCACCATCCACTTTTTTGGCATGAGTGGTCATCGATGCAGGATCACTACCTGAATTAGGCTCAGTCAAACCAAAACAGCCTACCCATTCACCGGAAGCAAGTTTAGGTAGGTATTTCATGCGTTGTGCTTCAGTGCCGTAAGTATATATTGGATGCATCACCAGTGACGATTGCACACTCATGGCGCTGCGATAACCACTATCCACACGCTCTACTTCACGCGCAACCAACCCATAACTAACATAATTAACATCACTGCCACCGTATTGTGAAGGTAAGGTCGCGCCCAACAGCCCTAGCTGTCCAAGCTCGTTCATTATTTCGCGATCGAAGTGTTCATGTCTATTGGCTTCAAGTACACGTGGTAGCAGTTTCTGTTGGCAATAATCATGGGCAGTGTCACGGATCATGCGCTCTTCTTCAGTGAGTTGACCATCAAAAAACATGGGGTCTTGCCAGTTAAAAGAGGTTAGTGTTTGACTCATTGGGTAGCTCCATTTATATATTTGTATAAGCGAATGTCTAATTTATAGAATCACTCTATGCTTAAAACATGAATAAATATAATATATAGTTTTTATATTTTTGATAACTTTTTATTATTGGGTGTTTTGTATGAATTTGAAACGTCTTGAATACTTTTGTCAATTAGCAGCACTAGGCAACTTTACTCGGGCAGCACATAAAGTAGGCATAGCGCAACCAGCATTAACCGTTGCTATTCAGAAGCTAGAACAAGAAGTGGGGTTAAAGTTAATTAACCGTGCTGACAAGCACGCTTTATTAACAGCTGAAGGGCAAGTCCTGCATAAGTTGGCAATTCAGCTATTGAGTCAAGCAAAACAAGTTGAATTAGAGTTAGAAGAACTAAAAGATCTAGACAGAGGCACTATTCGTTTTGGCGTGTCAGCTATGATGGGCTCTTATTACTTCCCTAAAATATTAACCGCATTTATGCAAAAATACCCAAAAATAAAAATCCACTTAGTCGACCAAGGCACTGCAGCCCTTGAGAAAATGTTACTCAATAGCGAGCTCGATTTAGCGTTAGTACGTGGTGATTTAGAAAATCCGCAGCTACGTTACACGCAACTTATTAATGAGGAAATAGTAGCAGGTATGGTTAGCTCACATCCCCTAGCCTCTCAACACACCATATCTCTGGCACAATTTTGTCAGCAGCCGCTAGTGTTATTCCATGAAGGTTACTTTTTACGTGAAGTAGTCAGTCACTATTCAAAAAAAAATCACTTAACATTAGATATCCGTATGGAAACGAATCTTATTGAGCTGCAGAAATCTCTAGTTTGCAACAAAGTGGGTATTACAACCTGCCTTTCGCGAATTTTGCAAAACGAAGATCAAATGACATCAACACCCTTTGAGCCAAAGATTGAATTTAAGCTAAGTTTGGCATGGAAAAAAAACCATTACTTGTCTAAAGCCAGTAAAGTTTTTATGGTGTACTTAAGCTCAACAGTTGAGTCAAAAGCCTAAGTTCAAATGGAGTAGGAGTAAGCCCAGTTTTATCTGTATAGGGTCTTTAAGAAATACCGAAAAATAAATAAACACATCCTAAAGATGGTATTTTTATTTGTCCTCGTTACTATTCATTAATCTATAAATCTTATCCTTAAACCTATGTATAATGCTCTTTGTTATTGAACAATAAGTACATTTTTAAAAACGTATTGGCGATCATAATAAGTCAATACGCCCAACGTGATAAACAATTGAGTAATTCAAAATGAATACAATGACTGGTATGCCAAGAGATAAAAAGGGCGAAGTTGACCGTAAGTTTGTCGAAGCCCTTGCCAGAGGACTGGATATATTAAGAGCATTTAATCCGGGAGACGGATTTCTTGGTAATCAAGAAATTGCGCAACGCACTGGGTTGGCTAAATCCAGTATATCTCGGTTAACCTATACCTTGACAAGTTTAGGCTACCTGACTTATTCAAAGCGATTAGAAAAATACCAGCTTGGGGCTGGCGTCTTAGCGTTGGGTTATGCATTTGTTTCTAACCTTGCCATTCGCCAAGTGGCAAACCCCTCAATGAAAGAGCTTTCAATTGCAACGGGCACATCCGTAGGCCTGGCAGACAGAGATCGATTGGATATGATTTATGTTGATCACTGTGCCCCAAAAGACATTGTCACCTTCAAGAAAGAGATTGGTGATAAAATTCCAATGGCTACTACGGCTGCTGGTCGCGCTTATTTAGTGGCTTTATCAGAAGAAGAAAGAAGTTTCTTTATGCGGCATTTCAAAGAAAGGTTGGGCGATAAATTTCATGCTGTTAAAGCAGGTGTTGATCAAGCGTTGAAAAATTATAAAGAATTTGGTTATTGCTATTCATGGGGCGATTGGGAGCCAGATACCACTGCCATTGCCGTGCCGTTGAAACTCACCCAAGGTCAAATCTATGTATTTAATGCCGGCGGACCCGCATTTAGATTGTCTAAAGAGTTTTTAAGCGATGAAGTGGCGCCACAATTAAAAAGCATGGTGCGCAACATCGAGGCAACTTTAATTCGGTTTTAGGGTGCTATTTTAGCGAAGTGTTACTTCGCTCGACTGTCAGTAATTTTTTATGCCCATTTTCCAATGAATATTAACGTATGTTTACTGAGATTTTCGCTGAAAAAACAAATGATTTACCACAGTATAATAAGAAGTTAATTTGTTATTCAAAGTGTTTGGAACGAAGTATGAAAGCTATTATCCTTTATATACTAAGGAGAAAGTCACCCAGTATCGCCCTAAAACGCAATGCCAGTAAGAGTCAACCTTCTGGCATTTACTTATTGAGGGTTTTTGAAAAAATTTTATTTTACTTCTTTACCTGCAGCTTGCCGATCTGCATGGTAGCTTGAACGCACCAAAGGACCAGATGCAGTATATGCAAAACCAATTTTATCTGCATAAGCTTTTAACTTGTCAAACTCTACAGGCGGGACGTAACGTTTAACGGGTAAATGGTGTTTAGAGGGTTGTAGGTATTGGCCTACAGTTAACATATCAACATTATGCTCGCGCAGATCGCGCAGTACTTCTTCTATTTCACTTATCTCTTCACCTAAACCCAGCATTAAACCTGATTTTGTTTTCACTTCAGGGTGCGCATCCTTAAAGCGACGTAATAATTCCAACGACCATTTATAATTAGCACCTGGGCGCGCAAGTTTATATAAGCGAGGCGCTGTTTCAAGATTATGATTGAAAACATCCGGTGGCGTTTTAATGAGTATCGCTAGCGCACTTTCCATACGACCACGAAAATCAGGCACTAAAGCCTCAATAGTGATATGTGGGTTATGCTTACGAATTTCACGAATACAATCGGCAAAATGTTGTGCACCACCATCACGTAGGTCATCACGGTCTACTGAGGTGATAACCACATAATTTAACTTCATGTCTTTTATAGTAATGGCGAGTTTTTCAGGCTCACCCATATCAGGTTTTAAAGGACGGCCATGAGCAACATCACAAAATGGGCAACGACGAGTGCAAATAGCCCCTAAAATCATAAATGTGGCGGTACCATTGTTGAAACACTCTGACAGATTAGGACACGATGCTTCTTCACACACTGAGTGCAATCCATGTTTACGCATGGCTTGTTTTATAGTTTCAATACGCTCAGTAGATTTTGGCAAGCGGATTTTTAGCCACTGCGGTTTACTCAACATTTCTATTTTTTCTGTTGGTAACACTTTAATAGGGATAAACGCCATTTTTTCAGCATCCCGTAGTTTTACACCTGGCTCCATTTTAAGCGGTTTATTCATTCGTTTTAAAACCTTCAATATGCTTAATATTGGGTGTATTAAGCTTGTTAATCGTTTCTCTGTTACTACTTTTCGAGGAAGGCTTGTTCGATAACATAATCGCCTTGTTCTCGTGATGTCGCCTTTTTAAAGCCTTGTTCATTTAATATTGCCATCGTGTCGTCAAGCATGGCTTGGTTACCACACAGCATGAATCTATCCTTATTCGGATCGAAGGCTGACAAACCAATTTCTTGTGTGAGTGTCTCATTTGTTAACAAGTGAGTAATTCTTTGTTGATGAGCTTGAGAACGAAATGGCTCTCGTGTCACTGTGGGGTAATAAATCAGCTTTTCTTTGACCCAATCACCAAAAAATTCATTGTTCGGTAATTCATCACAGATAGTTTGTTGATAAGCGAGCTCTGAAATATAACGTACACCATGAACTACTATGATTTTTTCATACTGTTCGTATATGTGTGGATCTTTAATGATGCTCATAAATGGTGCTAAACCGGTTCCGGTTGCCAGCAAATAAAGGTGTTTTCCTGGTTTAAGGTAGCCAGCTACCAAAGTCCCGGCGGGACGTGTCGACAGAATAAGTGGCTCACCAACCTTAATGTGCTGCAAACGAGATGTAAGTGCACCATGAGGAACTTTTATGCTAAAGAATTCGAGTTCATCCTCATAATTTGCACTGGCAATACTGTAAGCGCGTAGTAATTTTTTTCCATCAACCTCAAGGCCTATCATCACAAACTGACCGTTTTCAAAGGTGAATGTGGGCTGACGAGTCGTTTTAAAGCTAAACAGCGAATCATTCCAATGATGAACATTTGTGACTATTTCTGTGGTGGTATTTCTCATTTGATACTCTTTGTACAAAGGTGGGGGAAGTTATCCGTTCCCATTTGATGTTAATATTAATTTCTAAAAAATTTTAAACTAAGGTGGCTTGCCAATACTTATCACTTCTATCGGTTCACTACTGCATCTTAGCTATGACCTTAATTTTGGCAACAATAGCGTGCAGGCCGTTGCCACGAGTGGGGGTGATATGGCGCTCAAGATCCAGTTCTTTTAAATAATAATTGATATCAAAATCTAAGATCTCTTCCGCGGCTTTATTGTTAAAAACAGCCATCACTAAAGCTAGTAGGCCATTAACAATTACCGCGTCACTGTCTACCTGAAACTGTAATTTACCGTCATGCTTAGTACTTACTAACCACACACTACTTTGACAACCTCTGACCAGATTCTCATCAGTTTTTAAGCTTTTGTTAATGTGTGGAATACTTTTACCCAAATCGATGATGTACTGATAGCGTTGTTCCCAGTCATCAAAAAAGGCCATATCTTCAACAATTTCTTTGCTGCTTGGTAGATTCATTAGGGGCTCTCAGGTTGTCTCGCTAGAAAAAAATACCGGCTTCGAGCTGAGCTTCTTCACTCATCATCTCTCGGGACCAAGGGGGATCAAATATCAACTCTACTGCAACCTTTTTAACATTGGGTACCATGTTCACACGGTATTCTACATCGCCTACCAATACTGGCCCCATACCGCACGCAGGTGCCGTCAAGGTCATATCAATATGCACAGTTTGTGTTTCCTGGTTGGCGAAAACTTTATAGATCAGACCCAAAGATAATATATCAATAGGAATTTCAGGATCGTAGATAGTCGCTAAGGCTTGTAAAACCTGATCCTCATGGATAAGACCGTCGTTGAGGACAGGGAAATCTAGTTTTTGCGGTTTGCGGCCTATCGCATCTGCATCAGTGCCATCAATACGCAACATATTGCCACGCCAAGTGACTGTATAATTGCCGCCAAGATCCTGAGTGATATTGACAAACTCTCCTTCTGGGATCAATTGTAAATCTCCATTAGGCACACCCCTTGCCTTGCACTCGCGCTTAGTAACCACAATCTTTTGCTGCATTTATTGAACCTCTTTACGTCAAAACACAAGTTTTTAACGACATCTAGCTGACACTGAAGCTTTCACCACACCCACATTCATTGACGGCATTAGGATTATTAAACTTGACTATGCCGTTGACGCCTTCTTTGACATAGTCAATTTCAGTATGTCTGACCAGCTCCATAGTTTTTGCAGCAATAGTCAGAGTAAGCTTATTACTCGCCTTGATCTGCGTATCCCCATCTTCTGCTTTTTTGGCAACATCCAGCACATAGGAATAACCGGTACAGCCACTGACTTTGCTGGACAGTCGCAATAGTTGGCCGGGGTGGCTCGCTAACTTGCCTTCAAAATACTTTATTGCAGCTTCTGTCAGGGTGACGGCGTCATCTTGGCGATTTTTAGGGGTAAATATTTCTACATTCATCAAATAATCCTCACGCCAGCATGCTCTGGACTTTTTTAAGGGCAATAAACAACGCGTCCACTTCTTCTAAAGTGTTATATACCGAGAATGAAGCTCTTGCTGTTCCCGGTAAATCCAAGCGACGCATCAGTGGTTGGGCACAATGATTGCCTGTACGTATGGCAATACCTTGACGATCCAGAAGAAACCCCACATCGGCGGGGTGACTACCCTGCAATATAAAACTCAACACGCTTATCCTATCAGGTGCATTCCCAATAATTTTCAAGCCCTCAAATGCTTGGGCCTGCTCTAAGGCGCTGGCCATGAGAGCCTGCTCATGAGCTTGTACCGCATTTAAGTCCAGACGGGTAAACCATTCTATACCCGCGGCTAAGCCGATGGCACCCGCAATATTTGGGGTACCAGCCTCAAGGCGGTTAGGCAATTCACCCCAAGTGGAGCTTTCGTATGTGACTTCAGAAATCATCTCACCACCGGTCTGCCATACAGGCCAATCCTGAAGTACTGCTTTTTTACCCCAAAGCACACCGATGCCGGTAGGGCCAAACAGCTTGTGACCAGAGAATACGTAAAAATCACAGTCGATATCGCTTACGTTTACATTGCCATGAGCAATACTCTGTGCACCGTCAATGAGGACTAACGCGCCTTTTTCTTTACTCCAAGCGGTGAGTTCTTTTACTGGATTCACTGTACCTAAGGCATTGGAAACATGCGGAAGAGCAACCATTTTGGTTTTTTCTGTCAGTAGAGAAGCAAAAGCTTGAGTATTAATTGTGCCATCATCATGGATAGGAGCAATTTTCAGTGTTGCACCGCTTCGCACACAGGCCTGCTGCCAGGTAACAAGGTTTGCATGATGTTCCATTTCCGTTACCAGCACTTCATCACCACTGTGCAGGCGCTGTGCCATACCATTAGCAACAATATTAATCCCTTCGGTGGTACCACTGGTCCAGATCACCTCCTTACGGTCACTGGCATAAATAAAGTTGGCTACTGTATCTCGGGCTTTTTCATAACGGCGAGTAGCCTCATCGGAAAGATGATGAGCACCGCGATGCACATTGGCATTACACTGAGTGTAAAAGTCGGTTATCGCTTGGATCACAGCCTGAGGTTTTTGGGTGGTCGCGGCATTATCTAGATATACCAAGGGGTTACCATCAATCTGCTGATGCAAAATAGGAAACTGATCCCTGATTTCATTAATATTCAGTGAATTATTACTAGCGGTCATTTAACTTCCATTTCCACAAAGCGTGATTGTAATTGGGGCTTGAGCCATTGCGCCAAGTGTTGATTTGGCATCTGATCTACCAGTTCCTGAATAAAGCCGAAGTTGAGCATAACCAGCGCCTGGGATCGGGATATGCCGCGGGAAAGTAAATAGTATAGGGTCTCTTCATCGGTTTCGGCAACGGTGGCACCGTGAGCACACAGGACGTCATCAGCATAGATTTCCAACTCAGGCTTAGTATTTATCTGACCGCGACGAGACAATAACAGATTGCGGTTACGCATCTCTGCCAGCGTCTTCTGGGCATCTCGGTGAATATGAATGCGCCCGTTAAAAATAGCCTTAGCTTTGTCACCCACGATACCTCGGGCATTTTCTTGTGTGGTACCATTGGGCACCACATGTTCGATCGTACTGTGCAGATCGAAGTGTTCTGATTCGCCAAGTAGGTAAATAGCATTAAATTTGGCTTTGGCATGCTCACCATTGTGAATGATATCCACATCCATACGGGACAATTCACTGCCATAGGCGATCAGTGTACTGTTTAACTGTGATTTTTGCTGGAGGCTAAAATGAGAGCCGCCGATATGAATGGCCTGATGGGTATGCATGGCCAGTTGGTAATGCTCTAGATAAGCCTGTTCACCGATTTCATATTCGGCAAAACTGGTGCTAAAGCTAGCCTGTTTGCCTTGCCCGTGCTCAATCACTGTGGCACTGGCATGGTTACCTAAGCGCACCAGCACACGATGATGAGACTCTTGCCCATCGCTACTAATATTAATAATCCGAATGGGTTGTTCAATCTTGCAACCGGCATCAATATCGATAATCAACCCATTTTCGACCAAGGCATCATTGACCAGACCAAAAAGATGACGCCGAGGCTTTATTTTTGCAAACAGCGTCGTAGCCGTGCTTTGTTCTTTAACTGGTGGATCCAGCAGGTTACTGATATGCAGTCCTTGAGGTAAAGGCAGTAAGCTTATATCGCTTTGTAATTTGCCATTTTCAAATACCAAATCTAGGCTGCCCAGCCCCTCTATATCTTCAATGATGACGTTGTCTGGTGTGACGTTAGGACTTAATTCAAGCTGTTCTAGTGGTGCCAGTGAGGTGTATTTCCAGCTTTCCACTCTACGATTAGGCCATTTGGTGTTGCCCAGTGCTTCTAAGGCCTGTGCCCGAAGCGGACTAAGCCAGTCATCGATGGCCTGACCACGGTCTATAACCTGCTGCAACCACTGACTCATGCATTTGTCTCCTCTGCGTTATCCTGCCCCAGAAAAGCATAGCCTTCTTTTTCCACGTCAGTGGCCAGCGATGCATCGCCACTTCTCACTACCTTACCATTGGCCAAAATATGTACATAGTCTGGTTTTATATAATCGAGCAGGCGTTGATAGTGAGTGATGATGATAAAGCTACGTTTACCGTCACGTTGGCTGTTAACACCGTTAGCCACTACCTGCAGGGCATCGACATCCAAACCAGAGTCGGACTCATCCAGAATACATAAATTTGGTTCAAGAAGGATCATCTGCATAATCTCGTTACGCTTCTTTTCGCCACCGGAAAATCCTTCGTTAACACCGCGTTTAAGGAAATCCAGTGAGAGCTGCACCTGTTTACAGGCCTCCTTAGCTTTTTTCAGGAACTGTGTCGCAGTCAATGGTGTTTCACCACGTTGCTCGCGTATAGCATTTACCGATTCTTTCATAAAAGTCATATTACTGACACCAGGTATCTCTACTGGGTACTGGAAGGCCAGAAAAAGTCCCTTACGGGCCCGTTCTTCTATCGCCATGTCGAGCAAGTCGTCACCCTGGAATTCTATTTGACCTTCACTAACCTCATAGCCTTCACAACCGGATAGAATAAAACCTAAGGTACTTTTACCCGCGCCGTTGGGGCCCATAATGGCATGAACTTCACCGGGTTTAATCTCCAAGTTCAGGCCTTTGAGTATATCTTTTTGTTCCACACTAGCGTGGAGATTTTTAATTTTAAGCATATATTTTTATCCTATTGAACCTTCAAGACTGATCTCGAGTAATTTGCCCGCTTCTACAGCGAACTCCATCGGAAGTTCTTTAAATACTTCCTTACAGAAGCCATTAACGATCATCGACACGGCCTTTTCAGGATCAAGGCCACGTTGCTGGCATAAAAACATTTGCTCATCGCTGACCTTAGAGGTGGTAGCCTCATGCTCCACTATTGCAGAGGGATTGCGACTCTCGATATAGGGAAAGGTATGAGCACCACACCGATCACCAATGAGCAGTGAGTCACACTGGGTAAAATTACGCGCACCATCCGCCTTAGCACCCATATGTACGAGACCACGGTACGTATTATTACTTTTACCGGCGCTGATACCCTTGGAAATAATAGTAGATTTGGTATTTTTACCTAAATGGATCATCTTAGTACCCGTATCTGCCTGCTGCATGCCTCGGGTTAAAGCAACAGAATAGAATTCACCCACACTATTATCGCCTTTGAGTATACAACTAGGATATTTCCAAGTAATTGCAGAGCCAGTTTCTACTTGAGTCCAGGAGACCTTGGCATTGGTGTGACATAAAGCTCGTTTAGTCACAAAGTTATAGATCCCCCCCTTACCGTTCTCGTCACCGGGGTACCAGTTTTGCACGGTGGAGTACTTAATTTGAGCGTCATCCATAACAACCAATTCAACCACAGCAGCATGCAGCTGATTTTCATCCCGTTGTGGTGCAGTGCAGCCTTCTAGGTAACTCACATGGCTGCCCTCTTCAGCGACAATCAGAGTCCGTTCGAATTGGCCAGTATTCTGTTCATTGATCCGAAAGTATGTGGACAGCTCCATAGGGCAACGCACGCCCTTGGGTATATATACGAATGAGCCATCGGTAAATACAGCACTGTTGAGGGCGGCAAAATAATTATCTGAGCGAGGAACTACTGTTCCAAGATACTTTTTTACTAGTTCAGGATATTTATGCACGGCTTCGGAAATAGGGCAAAAAATAACGCCCGCTTCTTCAAGCTTTGCACGATAAGTGGTCACCACAGACACAGAATCGAAAACAGCATCTACTGCCACCCCAGCTAACATTTCCTGTTCATACAGTGGGATACCCAGTTTTTCGTAGGTACGTAGCAGTTCAGGGTCTACCTCGTCTAATGATTGGGGCTTGTCTTTCATACTCTTTGGTGCCGAATAATATGAGATGGCCTTAAAATCGATTTTCGGGTAATTCACATGGGCCCATTCCGGCTCTTCCATGCTAAGCCAGCTGCTATAGGCGCGCAGACGCCATGCTAACATCCAATCTGGCTCCTCTTTCATAGTGGAAATGCGGCGTATAACCTCTTCGTCAAGGCCAGCTGGAAAAGTTTCAGATTCGATGTCGGAGACAAAACCGGCATCATATTTTCGTGATAATGCCTGCTCGATTTGCTCACTCATACTTTAGTTTCTCCGTAGCTTTGTCACCCTGATTTCAATAATTAGATACCAGAGCAGCTTTTTAAGTTATGCATACCAAGGTTGTTGTAAGCAACAACATCATATTTACAACAACTCATAATACTTGAGTAATTTAGTCAAGTACTAATCCTACAATACCTGACTAAATTACTCAAGTATTGTAGGCAATGAAATAATCAGTTTAATGGTTTTACTGAATCTAAAGTCGAGGCTAATTACAGGAAGAGCCGCGTGTTGACTTACTACGTTTACATGTGGCGGCATTCGCAAAAAATTTAAATACGCGATGTTATCAATCAAGTGTTTACACAGGACCACTAGCCTAGAAACTAGCAAAGTGTTTTTCCTTAATCATGTAAGTGGCATCCTAGCTTTTTTTTCAAAGATAACTTCTGATTGACCTTACACTGGAAGATATTTGAGTAGGCTAACCGCCTATTACTGATGTCTGAAGTGAGCGAATAAAAGCGTTGATTGCTTATTATAAATAAGATTTTCTTAAAGATAGACTGGAAGTCCACACTCAACATAAGTTAAGTCAAGTAGCGCGACAATTAAACGAAAGGCTAGGAATGACGCTAAACCACACAACACCAGTAGAGGGATTTAACCACTGTGCTGCGTCAACAGATTAAACTCACAGTACACACCAAACACCACAAAAACAAACCTGGCCTTGCCCTTAGGTAGCTAGTTTCGGTCAAAAGTAGCTATGCTCAAACACTTACATCATAATATTAGGCAGCAATAATGACAGTATTGGGAAGGCGATTATCACAATCAGTACAACAATGTCCATTATCAGAAACCTGGCCACTCCCATGAAAATGTCATACACCGCAACCGAGGGTTTAATGACACTGGCAATGACAAAAACATTTAATCCTACCGGTGGGGTAATCAAGCTTATTTCAAGCAGCTTTATGACTACCACCCCAAACCAAATCAAATCTAATCCGTAACCATCTACCATGGGTATTAAGAAAGGTAAGGTAAGCACCATAATACCTAATGGATCAAGAAACATACCCAACAACAGATATACACCTGCGATCATTACCAACAATAGCCATAGAGATACATCTGCACCCTCGACAAGCCCAACCAATGCCGGTGCCATGCCAGTTAATGCCACAAAGCCAACAAAAATTTTAGCGCCTGCAGCAATAAAAAAAATAGAAGTGGTTTGCGTACAAGTATCCTTCATTGATCGAGTAAACTGCGACCAAGTCAGCCTTTTTTGTAAAAAACCGATGATGATAACCGCAAAAGCACTGACGGCTGCAGCTTCGGTAGCGGTGAATAAGCCACCATAAATACCCCCAATAATAATGGCAAAGAGCAACATTGCCGGCCAACACCTTATTGCAGCTTTCCGACGTTCTCCCTTTTTAAGTATTTTGTCATCGACTGGCGCAACGTCTGGATGACGTTTTACCCAGATGTAGATAACGACTAAAAAACCAAGCAGCGATAATATGCCTGGGATCACACCAGCCATAAAGAGCCGGCTGACTGACATTTCCGTGAAAATACCATAAACAATAAACAGTACGCTTGGGGGGATCAGCGAGCCCAGCGTACCGCCGACTGCCACTGTAGAGGTCGCGAGGCTTTTATCGTAGCCCATACGTAACATTTCTGGTACACAGATTTTACCCATCGCCGATGCACAAGCAATACTCGAACCCGTAATCGCAGAAAAGCCCCCACAACCAAAAACAGAGGCCATAGCAACCCCACCAGGCAAGTCTTTTAGCCAAACTCGCGCAGCATGATAGATGTCAGTAGTGATACCTGTATGGTATGCAACATGGCCCAAAAGCACGAACAGCGGTATCATGCTTAAGTCATAAGAATGCACTAAAGCGAAGGTATTAGATGAAACCATCGACAGCGTGGGTGCCACTGCACTCACCATGTCAAAACCGCCATTTCGCATCGCAAAAAATAAAAGTATAAATGTAGATGACACACCTGCCAAACAGAATGCGATTGGCACACGACACACAAGTAAAAGCAACGCACAGGCAAACCCTATGAGCCCAAGGATCAATGGTTCCACAGATTAACCCTCTTCTTTTATGACGTGTTCAACGTCTGTTCGCTGCACCAGGTATTCAGTGTTTCCAGTGATTGCCGCTCGCATATCTGTAACAAGAATTATCGATAAACGTATAATAAATAGTGCCGCACCGACAAAAAAGGCAAATCGCCCCGGCCACTCAGGCAGCTCCAACTCACCAAAGAAATAGGCGCCGCTAGTGGCGGCATGAAAGAACCCCTGCCATGCGGAAAACACCAGTGGTAGTAATATCAATAGACTAATCAGAGAACCGATCGTTAACATCCATAGTTTGGCGTGTTTACCCAAGCGTTTAAATAAGAACTCTATGGTAATGTGGCTATAATCTGCTGTGACATAAGCTAATGGTAAAAAAATAGCGCCCACCATGAGTTCCCGGACAATCACTACATCGTCGGTTACTCCCCAACCAAAAAGGTTTCGTGTGACAACGGTTAGGGTGATCATCAATCCAAGCGAAACAATACACACACCAGCAATAATCAGCGCCCCCTGTTCAATTTTTTTCAACATAATAATTCACTCCGCGGGGATTAAATTAACGTGTCCAAGGGTAGCCTTTTAGATCCCGTTCTTGGCTGTATTTAGTCAGTGAGGCTCTATAATTTTTAACCATGGACTTCCCATCAAAACCACTTTTTATTGCTTCGTTTTCCCATTTTGAAATATGATATTGGCTAGCTGAATAGAGTTTTTTTGAATCTGCGGCAGAAAGACTGATTATTTCTAATTTATGACCATCAATGCCTTGCGTAAACTGTTGCTGTGCAGCATTGTCAGACTTCACCACATTTTGACCAAGGTAATCAATAAAGTCGGTCCCCACTTCATTAAGCACCTTTCTTTGAGATGGGCTAAGTCTAATGAGTGCATCTTTGTTTATAAACATGCCCAAGCCAGTATAAATGCCCCAATTAAGTTTGGTTAAACTGTCGGCCACTTCATGGTGCTTTAAGGCAAGTGATGCGTTCATATAACCTTGACTGCAATCGAGCAAACCATTATCTAGCCCTTGATAAGCCTTATAGATATTCATTCCAACTAAATTGGCACCTAAATCACCAAATATTTTCCCGAAGGTGCCTACTCCCCGTATCTTTTTATCCTTGATGTCATCAAGTGTACGAACAGCGTCACCTTTGCATAACACAATGACGTTGGAGAGCATGTATGAGGTAACAAAGACTAAATTTTGTTTGGCTAAACTACGTGATACTTCAGGGGATTGCATATGGTCAAAGTTGGCTTTTAATCCCACCCAAGGATCTAGATTTTCAAAGGGTAAGTTAGTCAGTGAAAAAGACACCATCTCTTTAAGAAAGTAATCTGGAATAATCGTGCCTAAGTCGACGACTCCTGCAGCAATAGATTGTCGCGATGCATTGGCCTTAAATAAAGCACCGCCCCACATAATATCAATTTTTAAATCACCGCCTGTGCGTTTCTCAACTTCTTTTGCAAACCATTTAGTGGCTTGTGCACGAGCCCCTCGGTTTGGCCCTGGCTCACCATAAGTGAGAACGGTTACTGCAACAGCAGGGAAAGCGTTCAAAGTGATAGCCGTTAATATTACTACGCAAAACAATTGGCTGATTTTGTTCATTATGTATTTCTCAAAAGAGCCTCCATTATTTCGCATGGCGGAATTAATGAACCATTTATTTTGTAACCTTACATTAACAACCATACTGCTGCAAGAGAGTTGTTTACTAAACCTAAGCAACATTTTAAGGTTGTTTGTTAACTTGGTTCCTACCCGTTCGTATGAGGTTCTTCTTTTCTATATCGAAACACGGCTTGCCCTAAAGCAATAATATTATCTAGAGAATCAAATACCTCAGCAGAAGCATAATAGATAATTCCACTAGAAGCCGTGACCTTGCCAATAGCGTAGAGTGTGTTTGATTGTGCTTGTCCTAAAAAATTGATGTTTAATGATTAAATCAGGGCTTTTCTATATTTTATTGGGCCATCACTATAGGCCAAGACAGTGCTGTTGTGGCATCTAATAAAGTCGCAATAAAACTGCCACGGGAGCTATGTGAATAATTCAGATGTTTATGCTTAAATTTAGCACTCATTTTAATATGTTTTTCTCGCCACTCTTCAACCACAAGTCCTAGATAGTTATTAAAAGGTGGCATTATTTTATTTGCTCAAGATGTCATTATATTTTTAACGCTCTTATTTTCTTTGTCTTGCGGTTTGTGATTCTTCGCTTTGGAGTAACTCAGAAAAAATCACTAACTCATCTTCAATAATTTGACCAAGAAGTGTCTGCTGCGGTGCTTTTAGCAATCTTTTAGTGGTTCGCAACGCACTTTGAGGCTTAAGTGCCAATACTTTTGCTTTAGATAAGGCAAACTCAAGTACTTCAGATTTGTCTACTTGCAGGTTGACAATACCCATATTAATAGCTGATTGCGTATTGAAAGCATCACCCAGCATTAATACTTCTGCGGCTTTACGATGACCTGCCAACAAGGGAATAAGTAGACTTGAGCCGCCTTCAGGGCAAGCACCTAAATCGACAAAAGGCATTTTAAAAGACGTGTCTGATGCATAAACCAAATCAAAATGCAGCAGCATAGTGACGCCTATGCCAATAGCTACACCAGATACTGCTCCGACGATTG
>Ga0209712_10001944_pt1 | contig 17310 bp, 16 predicted proteins | sample ArcOceMetagenome_FD_187443 | JGI IMG/M metagenome (GOLD analysis project Ga0209712, IMG submission 187443) | Marine eukaryotic phytoplankton communities from Arctic Ocean - Arctic Ocean - Greenland ARC118M Metagenome (SPAdes) (version 2) | ecosystem: Environmental > Aquatic > Marine > Oceanic...
AACAAGCGATACCTAACATTGCAGTTATCACGGACGTAGCGCTCGACCCTTTTACCTCTCACGGCCAAGATGGCCTGATTGACGAGCAGGGTTATGTGTTAAACGATGAGACTATCGAGGTCTTAGTTAAACAAGCTCTGTCTCACGCAGAAGCTGGTGCGGATATAGTTGCACCATCCGATATGATGGATGGCAGAGTAGGGGCACTTCGCCTAGCACTAGAAAGTCATGGATTTATAAACACCTGCATCATGGCTTACTCGGCTAAATACGCCTCTAGTTATTACGGGCCTTTTAGAGATGCAGTCGGTTCAGCAGGCAACATTAAAGGCGGCAATAAAAAGAACTACCAAATGGATCCCGCCAATTCAGACGAAGCGATGCGCGAAATTGCATTGGATTTGCAAGAAGGTGCGGACATGGTCATGGTCAAACCCGGTATGCCTTACCTAGATATAGTCAGGCGCTGCAAAGACGAATTCAAAGTACCCACATTTGCCTACCAAGTCAGTGGCGAATACGCCATGCACAAAGCGGCATTTGCCAATGGCTGGCTAAATGAAGATGAGGTAATTTTAGAATCTCTGATTGCTTTTAAACGTGCTGGCGCAGATGGAATTTTAACGTATTTTGCTAAAGATGCGGCACAACTGCTATCTAAAGGGTAGCTTCCGGCTGAGAAGTAAAGAGGTTCAAGCTCCAAGGATACTCTTCAACGCTCTAACATGTGCCTTGAAGGCGTCTGTTCCAGCCTTAGATAAGGACAGCCAGGTACGCTGCCTGCCATCCTGAGTTACTTTTTTTAGATTCAAGTAATTGGCATCTAAGAGTGCCTTCAAGTGTTTTGATAATACAGAATCACTTACCGCTAACTGCTCTTTAAGTCGTGCAAATTCCATCTCAGAAACCGGCTCCAATATGGCACAAATCATCAGTCGATTTGGCGCATGTATGAGATCATCGAAATTAACGTTTTTCATTTAACACAGCTTCAGATAAAGGTAATCGATGCCCAAAATAGACAAGCAACATTGCTGTCGTTAGCGGCGCCATATATGAGCCCCAAGGTGATAGTTCTTCATATATAAACACTCCAATTTCATCTCCGAACAAACCTAAACAAAAGCCAATTGTGAAAGCAATATAAGCAATTTTCTTGTTAGGAAACCACTTAACTTTTAGTCCCTTTCCATGAAGATGCTTACTCCATAGTGCCAAAATTGAAAACATTGCTAAAAGTAAAATAGGCTCAACTATGTCACTTAATATCAACTCACGATTAATGAGTTCAAAATATACTAACCATGTGACCAAGACTGAAAAGATAATATTTAACCAAATTGGCATACGAGCCACATTCGAAGCTTTCATTTTTTGTTGCTCAATAAGCTGCAATGCTAACTTAGCTTCCTGAGTATTCACTTGTGTATTAATTCCGTTCATTTTCCACCCTTAACTTCCAATAAGGAAAGTAATATAATGCAAGCTTTCCACATCGGAAAGCTTTAAATTTCCAGTGTGGAAAGTCTAAGTTTGTAACAGGACAAAATTTGTAAACGTCTAGATAATTTGTGGAATCACTTTTAAATAAATTGAGGGGTTAAAAACACTCTAACGTCCAGCCTACTTTATGCTGTTGCCATTTTTCGTTGGCCAGCTCCGCATCTATTAATGGGTGGGATTTTAACCACCCTTTAGGGAAAGTCAGTGTCCACTTTTCTTCTGAGGTGATTAGACTAAAATCTGCCAGCAAATTGTCTTTTCGGCGGATGGAGAGTAAGCAAGATAAGCGTAACACTCTAACTAACACCAATAGTGCTTGGCGCACTTCTGGATGGAAAGAGTCAAATAAACTGAGTTTTATATCCTGTCTGTGACTTTGCACTAACGTTTTAATACCAGCACGTTGCTGTTGTGTATAACCCACCATGGGCAAATGGCTAAGAATATATGCGCCATGTTGATGGTATAATTTGTATTCGATATGCAGACCAGTCTCATGCAACAAGGCGGATGCCATCAGCATCGCTTCACACTCTACCTTGCCTAAAAAAATCTGGTTTTGCACTTGTTTAAACAGATTAAGTGCAATGCCTTTAACGCGATAAGCGTGCTCAGGGTCGATGTGAAAACGCTCAATACATTGCTCGAGTGTTTGCAATCTACGATCATTTTGCTGCATATTATCTAACATGCCATAAATAAGGCCTTCGCGAAGAGCGCCACCTGATATCTGCATTTCTTGGATATTTAATTGTTCAAAAATGGCAATCAATATGGCTAAGCCACTAGGAAAAATTGCTCGCCTTGATTCTGTTAAACCGTCTATTTGTAATAGTTCTATGGTCACACAATCAATGCATTGCTGCTTTAGGTTATGCAGGTAATCTATGCGTATAGAGTCACTGATGCCTTGCGTCACCAAAATTTCTGTAATGGCTTGAGGCGTACCGGATGCACCTAGACATTGCTGCCAGTCAAAACGGATAAAATCATTTACCACAGGTTTTAATAAAGACTTAGCCTGTTTGATAGCCTCTTCAAAATTGCCTTCTGATATATTGCCATCAGCAAAAAATCGCTCCTTGAACGTGACACACCCCATGTTCATGCTAACTAGATGAATCGGCGTCATATCATTGCCGACAATCACTTCTGTACTTGCGCCGCCAATATCAATCACCAAAGAATTACCTTGATTAGCTGAAGTGTAAGCCACCCCCAAATAAATTTGCCTGGCTTCTTCTTCACCATCAATGACATTTAATTTATGCTTGAGAATTGTTTCAGCTTTTTTTATGAATACGTCAGCGTTAGCTGCCAAACGTAAAGTAGCAGTGCCAACTATTTTTATATTCGAAAGAGGAATATCCTGTAAACGTTCGGCGAATGTTTCAAGACACTTCCATCCCCTTTCGAGGCTAAGTTGGTCTAGCTGCATATTTTCATCTAGCCCAGCGGCAAGGCGCACTTTCTGTTTCACCTTGCCAATAATATGCACACTACCAGCCACAACCCGAACAATAACCATATGAAAACTGTTGGAACCGAGATCTACAGCTGCATACAGTTGCTCAGGCTGAGAAAAGGGAGAAATGACGTCAGTATTATTACTCATCTATTTCGATTAGGGCGTGGACCTGAAGGGCGATTTTGGTGACTCTTACCGTTTTGCATACGCTTTTTAAAACGAGGCTTAGGTGGAGTAATGTCACGCATTAAATCATTTGGGTTGTAATCTGTCACTGGTATTGAGTGTTGAACATATTCCTCAATCGCCGGTAAGTTTAGAGCATATTTTTCGCAAGCAAAACTAATAGAACTGCCACTTTCACCAGCGCGACCCGTTCTACCTATACGGTGCACATAATCTTCTGCATCGTCGGGTAAGTCGTAATTAAAGACATGACTTACCATAGGAATATGTAAACCACGAGCCGCCACATCTGTAGCTACTAATACATCAAGCACACCACTGGTGAAGTTTTCTAGTATCTTTAGGCGTTTATTCTGAGGTACATCACCGCTTAACAAACCGACCCTATGCTTGTCAGCTTCTAACCAATCAGAAATTCTTTCACAGCCATGTTTAGTGTTCGCAAACACAATAGCTTTGTCTGGCCATTCTTCTTCCATCAAAGTGAGTAGAAGGTATGGTTTGTCTTCGTCTGATGGATAAAATAGTTCTTCTTTTACCCGTTCAGCAGTTTTTCTTTCTGGCTCAATCTGAACATGAGTAGGATTATCCATGTGATCATAAGCCAATTCTTGAACCCGGTAGGATAAAGTTGCAGAAAATAGCATACTCAAACGTTCGGTCGGTTTAGGCATTCTGTTAAACAAGTAGCGAATATCTTTGATAAAGCCAAGGTCAAACATGCGGTCGGCTTCGTCTAATACCGCAACCTGAATAGCGGCTAATGAAAAAATATTTTGTTTGTAGTAATCGATAATACGACCTGTGGTGCCGATAATGATATCTACACCGCCTTGCAACTTCTCCCGTTGACTTTGATAACCCTCGCCCCCATAAATTAAACCAAGTGACAGACCTGTGTGCTGGCTAAGTAGTTCTGCATCGTTAAAAATTTGCACAGCTAACTCACGGGTGGGGGCCATAATAATTGCCCTGGGCTGACGTTTTGTGTCTCGAGGGTTAGTTAACAAATAATGGAAAGTGGCCACCAAAAATGCAATGGTTTTACCTGTTCCTGTTTGCGCTTGACCGGCAAGATCATTACCTTCAAGTAAGGGCGGCAAGCTCAACGCTTGAATAGGTGTGCAGAGATTGAAATTGGCCTCAGACAAAGCATCTACAACCTGCGGATGAATAGGTAAGTCTGAAAATTTTGTATCGGTTAAATGTGTTGTTGGCATAGCTTATAGCTTATCATTGCTTGCATTAAAAACCAGTTTCTATATAACAATCATGACCGCGCTGAGTTATATCAGCGAGAGAAAAATTACGGAGAAAAAAATGAGCGACAAAATTATCCAGTTATCTGATGACAGTTTCGAGGCTGATGTTATCAATGCAGCTGGTCCTGTGTTAGTTGATTTTTGGGCAGAATGGTGTGGTCCTTGTAAGATGATCGCACCAATACTGCATGAAGTGGCTGACGAATTTAACGGCAAAGTAACAGTTGGTAAGCTGAATGTCGATGAAAATAACGAAACGCCGCCTAAGTATGGCATAAGAGGCATACCTACATTATTGTTATTTAAAGGCGGTAATGTAGCGGCAACTAAAGTAGGTGCGTTATCAAAAGCCCAACTTTTAGAGTTTTTGAACGAAAATATTTAGTATTTTTGATTATAAATAATTAAATATATAAGCTCAGCACTTGCTGAGCTTTTTTGTTGTTGCTAAACCATCAACTTGCCTGCAGAGCCTATTCTTATTGTAAATAAATTGTTAATTATATTTCTGATATGGACCTAAACTGCAAAAAAATGTATTCAGGGTGGTGTAAAATCGGCTGACAAGCAGACAATTCACTGGACTCAGGAATTATTTGGTGCTAAATTTTAACTTGTTCATACCCGAACACCCACACTTCGCTCAAATCAGAGATGTACTTAAGTAATAACCCTTTGAATCAATCAAACTGGCTTTTAAGACAAGCTTTTAGCATAAAGACCCACCAATTATGAATCTTACCGAACTCAAGAATAAACCGATCAGTGAACTGGTTAGCCTAGCCGAAGACATGAAGCTAGAAAACATGGCTCGCGCTCGCAAACAAGACATTATTTTTTCTATCCTTAAATCTCACGCTAAAAGCGGTGAAGATATTTTTGGTGATGGCGTACTAGAAATTCTTCAAGATGGTTTTGGATTTTTGCGTTCCAACGACTCTTCATACTTAGCAGGGCCAGACGACATTTATGTCTCGCCTAGTCAGATTAGGCGCTTCAACTTGCGGACTGGCGATACGATTTCAGGCAAAATACGTCCTCCAAAAGATACTGAGCGTTATTTCGCATTATTAAAAATAAGTGAGGTCAATTATGACCGCCCTGAAAATGCACGTAATAAAATATTGTTTGAAAATTTAACACCATTACACGCTAATGAACGTTTAATCATGGAACGTGGCAATGGTAGTAGTGAAGATATTACTGCACGAGTTTTAGATTTAGCAGCTCCAATTGGCCGCGGTCAACGTGGTTTAATAGTTGCGCCACCTAAAGCGGGTAAAACGTTATTGTTACAAAACATCGCTCAATCTATTGCCGCTAATCACCCTGAATGCCTTTTGATGGTGCTGTTGATTGACGAGCGCCCAGAAGAAGTTACCGAAATGCAACGCTTGGTTCGCGGAGAGGTTATAGCGTCTACATTTGATGAACCTGCGAGTCGCCACGTACAAGTCGCTGAAATGGTAATCGAAAAAGCTAAACGTTTAGTCGAACACAAAAAAGACGTGGTCATTTTACTCGATTCAATTACACGCTTGGCACGAGCTTACAACACAGTCATACCCTCATCAGGCAAAGTATTAACCGGTGGTGTGGATGCCAATGCATTACACAAACCTAAACGTTTCTTTGGTGCTGCACGTAACATCGAAGAAGGCGGTAGCTTAACTATCATTGCCACAGCATTGATTGATACTGGTTCTAAAATGGATGAGGTTATCTACGAAGAATTTAAAGGTACGGGTAATATGGAATTACACCTTAACCGTAAAATTGCGGAAAAACGTGTATTCCCAGCTATTGACTACAATCGTTCTGGTACTCGTCGTGAAGAGTTATTAACGACACCGGACGAATTACAAAAAATGTGGATATTACGCAAAATAGTACATGAAATGTCTGAGATAGACGCCATGGAATTCCTTATCGGTAAGTTGTCTATGACAAAAACCAACAACGAATTCTTCACTGCTATGCGCAAACAAAGAAGCTAAGCTTTTTTACAAGCCTTTTATTGAGTGATAACAATCCGCTTCAGGAAACTGCAAGCGGATTTTTTTATGGCTTTTAAGGAATATCACAAACCAATTAACCTTAATATTTGACAAGCTGATGTGCTTTTAACATATTAGATATCCATTCACTTACTATCGATCATCAATGAAACAGCTTATACACGTCTTATTAATACTCTTAATTTTCACGCCTAAAATATCAGCCGCCTCAGACGTCGAGCAAATGGTTAACGATATCGAGCCTCAAGTTATTAAGTGGCGTCATCATTTACACCAAAACCCAGAACTATCTAACCGCGAGTTTGAAACAGCAAAGTACATTACTAAACACCTGCAAAGCCTTGGGTTAGAAGTACAAACAGGCGTGGCTATAACAGGTGTGGTAGCTATACTTGATAGTGGCAAGCCAGGGCCGGTAGTGGCATTACGTGCAGATATGGATGGACTACCTGTACTTGAACAAAATAATTTACCCTGGAAGTCGACCAAACGTGGGGAGCTTGAGGGTAACGACGTGCCAATCATGCATGCCTGTGGACACGATACCCACGTTGCAATGCTAATGGGTGCCGCAGAAATTTTAGTGAACATGAAAAGTGAACTGCGCGGTAAAGTGAAGTTTATATTTCAGCCCGCCGAAGAAGGTGCACCTAGAGGCGAAAAAGGTGGTGCTGAACTGATGGTTGAGGAGGGTGTACTCAATAACCCAACAGTAGACGTGATTTTTGGGTTGCATATTAGTGCTGATACCGACGTAGGCAAAATACGCTATAAAGAAGGTGGCACTATGGCTGCGGTTGACCCGTTTAAAATTGTAATAAAAGGCAAACAAGCTCACGGCGCTTACCCTTGGTTGAGCGTGGATCCGATTACTACAGCCGCGCAAATTATTATGAGCTTACAAACCATAGTCAGTCGAGAAGTTAAACTCATTGATGAAGCCGCTGTGGTCACAATAGGCTCTATTCATGGTGGTAACCGCTCAAATATTATCCCGAGTGAAGTTGAATTGGTGGGTACCATTCGCACCTTAAATAAAGCGGCCCGTGAACACATGTATGAAGCGATCCCCAGAAAAGTTAAAGGCATTGCTGACAGTATGCGTGCAGAAGTTGAAGTAACTTTGCCTTTGGATTACAACTATCCCATTACCTACAACGATCCTGAACTAACTGAAAAAATGGTGCCTACACTGATTAGAAGTGCTGGCCGTGAGAATGTTATTTATAGCAAACCCGTGACGGGTGCTGAAGACTTTTCTTTTTTCCAAGAAAAAATACCGGGACTATATATGTGGATTGGTGGTAAGCCCTTAAATGTATCCGAAGCCGATGCCCCAGCCCACCATACGCCAGAATTTTATGTCGACGATTCAGGTATGAAAACAGGCGTGAAATTACTCACAGACTTAACCTTGGATTACATGAAACTGCACTAAAATGGTCTCTGATAGAACCATCAATTACGGTGGTTTCTATGCTGCAAGCTATACGCTACAATGCTCGTCCAAATTTTTAGGGGGATTGGTTTCCCTCGTATCATAAAATATGATTTAAGAGAGAAAGTTATGCCAAACGTGGCAATAGTAATGGGCTCAAAGTCTGACTGGCCTACCATGCAAAACGCAGCGCTAATGTTAGAAAAGCTTGGCGTGAGTTATACGGCTAAAGTTGTCTCTGCACATCGTACCCCACATTTACTTACAGACTTTGCCGAAAAAGCAGCTGAACAAGGTTACCAAGTCATTATCGGCGGTGCAGGGGGTGCAGCTCACTTACCCGGTATGATAGCAGCACATACTCATTTACCTGTATTTGGTGTACCTGTTCGGTCGAGTCAATTGAACGGTATTGATTCTTTACTATCTATTGTGCAAATGCCCAAAGGTGTAGCAGTGGGCACTTTAGCTATTGGCGAATCTGGTGCAGCCAATGCTGGATTGCTGGCAGCACAGGTAATTGGCCTGCAAAACCCAGATGTGCAACAAGCAATCAAAGACTTTCGAACAGAACAAACCGCCACTGTAATGGCACAAGACGAATTAGTCCTTCCCTCTTTATGATAAAATTAATGTGATGATAAAGATTAACGTGAGATTGTGTAAATGAGCATATTAGTTCTTGGATCAGGGCAGTTGGCTAGAATGATGGCTTTAGCTGGTTATCCACTTGGAATAAGTGTTCAGGCAGCAGATGTAGCAGATAACAAAATTGTCGACCCTGTAAGTAAACAGATAATCAATAACTCACTTGAACGGATGATTGAAGAAGTGAACGCCATCACTGTTGAGTTTGAACATATCCCTGAGGACCTGCTCGAGTTAGTCCATGGCAGTGGCAAACTGAGACCTAGTGTAGAGGCTATTCTGACAGGTGCTGATCGATTACGTGAAAAGAAACTATTAGGAAAACTAGACATTGCCAACTGCCCGTTTGAAATCGTCACTGACATTGAAAAACTAGATGCTGCGGTTGATAAACTCGGTGAAAAGCTGATCATAAAATCCAGCCGTGATGGTTACGACGGTTACGGGCAATGGCGATTACACAATATTAAGGATTTACCAGAGCTCAAACAAAATTTGGCGAAGTTAGATCTGAATAAAGTCCCTTTAGTGGTAGAGAAAATGCTCAGTTTTGATCGAGAGCTTTCATTGGTTGCAGTGCGAAGTAGCGAAGGTGATATTGCTTATTACCCACTTGCGGAAAACCTACACTATCAAGGTCAACTACATGTGTCTATTGCACCTGCTCCAAAAGTAGACGAAGCTCTTAATCAACAGGCTCAAAGCATCTTTAATAAGCTAGCTGAATCATTGGATTATGTGGGAGTGTTAGCCGTTGAATTTTTCCAAATTGGAGAGCAACTGCTGGTTAATGAAATAGCACCACGAGTCCATAATTCTGGGCATTGGACTATGCAGGGTGCAGACACCTGTCAGTTTGAAAACCACCTTAGAGCTGTTAGAGGTTTACCCTTAGGCTCAACCAAAGTCACCTCCCCTACTGCCATGATCAACATAATAGGCTGCAAAGCTTTTGCACGGGACATGCTGAGTATTCCTGGCTGCCATTTACATTGGTATGGTAAAACACCACGAGAAAAACGCAAAATGGGTCACTTCAATTTGTGTGCAGATAATTATGTCGAATTAGGTAAAACTATACAGGCTTTAATCAATTACGTGCCAACGGAACACTTTCCGATGCTAAAAGATGAAGCGGCCCGATTGATAAAACTTTAAACATCCCGTTGAAAAATAATTTATTTTATTGACAACATATAAATAGTGAATACAATAGCGCTCGCTATTGGGATTAGCTGCTATTAAACAGCTTACCAACAACCCAAAAGCAGCGTCACGTTAAAGTAAAAAACAGTGCCGACTTAGCTCAGTTGGTAGAGCAACTGACTTGTAATCAGTAGGTCACCAGTTCGACTCCGGTAGTCGGCACCATTCTTTCCTTCAGATATTTCAGACTGACTTGTAATCAGCAGCTAAGCCTCATAGCAGTTCGAATCCGGTAGTCGGCACCATTTCTTCTTTTAGATATTTTCAAACTGACTTGTAATCAGTCGCTAAGCCTCATAGCAGTTCAACTTCGGTAGTCGGCACCACTTTCCTGATAAAATTCATTGAAAAAAATACAGTATAGCGCGAAGCCAAAAGCTTAAATGCTAACTCAAAAAATGTAGTGTGCAGCCAAGCCTTTCAACAGCTCGACTCAGGCAGCAGCCACTATTATCTCCAAAAATTCAGTCCAAGTTTTTGATTTTGGAAATTAACAACACATCCACAATATTCACAGTTAAAACAACATCTTTAAAGAATTTGCTGTCCTTAATGACAGGGTGATAGTAGAACGCTGATGTTGATCCGGATTGCTTCAATATCCAGTTGTTCAATAATACTCCAGCTAATCATTCAACATACGTACTTCGTGTTGTGGAAATGGAATTTTCACATTATTTTCGTTGAGAGCTGAATAAATTGCAGCGTTTAACTTGAAGCGTAATTGGTGAAACTTGGAGGTAGGCAACCAGGCTCGAACCGAAAGGTTAACGCTACTGGCACCAAAGCTACCTATACCAACTTGTAATTTCTGCTCGGTTTTTGGCACACCTTCTTCATCTAATGGCATCTGAATATCTTGTAACTCTTCGACTTTAGCTAAAGCTTGCATGATGATCAGGATGGCTCTCGGTGCATCTTCGCTGTAGGCAATACCTATGCTTATTTCGGCCAACATATTGGAATAAGAATTGTGGATAATCTCACCAACTATGTGCCTGTTTGGGATCGTGATTTCTGTACCGTCTTCGTCTATCAACATTGTGTAAGCAAGTTGAACTTTTTTCACTAAACCGGTCACTCTCTGCACTTCGATAGTATCTCCTACGATGAAGGGGCGAGTGATAATAATATTGAGACCCGCCGCATAATTAGCCAACAGCCCTTGCATGGCTAATCCTGCGCCAAGAGATAGCGCTCCAATCGCTGCCACAAAGGGAGTGACACTAATACCTAATTTACCTAGTGCAATAATACCAATCAAAACCACAATGATAATTTTGATGGTAGAGGCGATAAAGCTTGAAAGTGTGACATCTAGCTTCTTTTTAAGGCATAAACGTTCAACTATTTTGCTCACTTTACCAGCCACGAGTATACCCACCAGCATAATGAGCAAAGCACCAATTATCTGGAAGCTATAACCTACGAAAAACTCTATCACCATTTGGTAAATCGCACTCACTTGCTCTAATTCCTGACTGATACTCTCAACCACATCAAAGTCTTGTAAACTCGTTGGCTCAACTTTAGACGTTGTTGTACTAGTGTCGGTTACGTTTCCAGCCTGTTCAGTTAGTGCGGTGTCTGCCATTCGAGCGTCTCTTAGTTGTTTGAGTAGCTATTTTTACCGAAATATTACCAGAAAATTTTGGTTCAAGCTTTATTTTGACAAGTACCTAAGCTTCATAGCAATTCAACTCCGATGGCAAAAAACTAGGTATCCGTTTTTTAAGCCAGCACCTTGATAACCAAAATGTTTAACATTTAAGTACGTGGATACAAACTTGGTAGGTTCTTTTGAATGAAAATCAGCGCTTATGTTTCCGCATTCAATTAATTTTACAAATCACATACAGCCTACTTGCCAACGTTACTGGGTAATTGCATTTTTGTGACCTAACGAGGCTTAAGCCCGTTTGAATAATAATTTGGCTTTCCCCATGCAGCGTACTTGTTGATGGTTAGTCTAATTTTTTATATTGTTGCAGCATGTGCTCACTACCTACAGCGCTGCTGAAGTATTGTTCAAACTCAGTGGTAAAGATAAACCACTGTTCGCTGTTGATATCTAAACATTAAGGGTGGGACTGTGATGATGGTCAATATATCTTGCTTCATCTTCTCGAATATATCTTCCAGATAAGTCAACTAATTCACAATAATCAATTGGGCTGTAAGCAATGTCTTTGGGCATTTTTTGTCTGTGATTACCTGCAAAACCTATTATTTGAAAGATTAATAGCTGATTATGACAAAAATAATAGTTTGATTATTGAGGAGCGTATGACAGCTATTGCAGTAAACTTACCCTAGAAAAGAAACTCACTGAGCAGGGGTTGAGCGCCCACAAACACCGTGCTCACAATGACCTCTGATGAGAGTAATATATTAGCTCATTCACAAAAATTTCGAACAAAGAAAAGTTCGAAATTTATATGACAAGGCGCAGCATTTTCGTTAGTGTTATCTAAACAAATTTGTAATCAATAACTTTCACTTTTTAACCCCAGACACCCTAGCCCACTCTCCGTCTATGGCGATAGGCTCCATAACAAAGTCTTGACTATATAACGCATTAATTTCTTCAGCTTGGTTGTCTAGAATGCCTGACAGCACTAATTTCCCACCGTTTTTACAGTAGGCCGTGATCACCTCTCTGAGCTCTCTGAGCGGTGCGGCTAGGATATTGGCAAGTACCACATCGGCTTGTAGCTCTGGTTGATGTTGTGGCAGATATAATTCAATTTTTTCGCCTACATCATTACGATTAGCATTATCTTGGCTGGCCAATAAAGCTTGAGGATCGATATCAATACCAACCACACGTTTGGCGCCTAGTTTAAGTGCCGCAATCCCCAAAATGCCTGATCCGCAACCAAAATCGACCACTGTAGAATTAGATAGCTCTAAACTATCTAGCCATTTTAGACACAAACTAGTAGTAGAGTGCGTGCCAGTGCCAAAGGCTAATCCGGGGTCGAGCATCACATTAACAGCATTTGGATCAGGCACATCACGCCAGCTAGGGCAAATCCATAAACGTTCACCAAATTGCATAGGGTGGAAATTTACCATCCATTCCCTTTCCCAGTCTTTGTCTTCAAGTTGGTCTAGTTTGTGATTAAAATTTTTGCCTAACAATTTGGACTTGCTTAGTTGGCTAACCACATGGGACATATCGTATTGGGCGTCATATAACCCCACTATTTGGGTGTCAGGCCAGAGCATCACTTCACCAGGTTTAGGTTCATACATAGGTGTGTCTTTTGCGTCTACAAACGTCACAGCTTGTGCACCATTGGCTGATAACATATCGCCGATTTGTTCAGCGTTTTCTGCTTGGCTGTTGATTTTTAATTGGATCCAAGGCATTCACAAACTCAATATTAAAAATTTTAACGAGTATAACATTGCTATTAGAACTGAGGCAGCTAAGTGTAGACATAAAAAAAGAGCGCTAAACGCTCTTTTTATCAATGCTGTTCTTAAAGCAGGTTAGTGCCCACCCATACCTAATTTTTTCTCTAAATAGTGAATATTTGCTCCACCAGCAGCGAAGGCCTCATCGGCCATAATGCTTTTTTGCAAATCAACGTTGGTTTTAATTCCTCCGATAACTAGTTCGTCTAAAGCATGACGCATTCTGGCAATAGCCACTTCTCTGGTCTCACCGTAGGTGATTAATTTACCAATCATTGAATCGTAGTAAGGTGGCACTACGTAATCTGTGTAGATATGCGAATCCCACCTGACACCTAAACCGCCTGGTGAATGAAATTTGGTGATTTTACCCGGGCTTGGAATAAAAGTTTTTGAATCTTCGGCATTGATACGACATTCAATCGCATGACCTTTTACCTGTATTTGCTCTTGAGTCATAGACAACTTTTGACCAGACGCTACCCTCAGTTGCTCTTTAATTAAATCAACACCTGTGATCATTTCTGATACGGGGTGTTCAACCTGAATACGAGTATTCATTTCAATAAAATAAAACTCATTATTTTCAAATAAAAACTCAAATGTACCAGCACCACGATAGTTGATATCAATACAGGCTTGGCAACATCTGGCGCCAATAGCCGCCCGCATTTCTGGTGTAATACCCGGTGCTGGTGCCTCTTCTACTACTTTTTGATGACGACGTTGCATAGAACAATCACGTTCTCCTAAGTGAATCGCACTCCCCTGACCATCCGCCAGTATTTGAATTTCAACATGACGAGGATTTTCAAGGAATTTTTCCATGTACACAACATCATTATTAAAGGCCGCACCGGCTTCACTTTTAGTCATGGCAATGGATGAAATAAGTTCATCTTCATTGCGCACCACGCGCATACCACGACCACCGCCGCCACCTGCAGCTTTAATAATAATAGGGTATCCGATACCTTCAGCAAGTCTTTTATTTCGAGCATTGTTTTCATCCAAAGGTCCATCAGAACCTGGGACGCACGGCACACCAGCGCTTTTCATCGATCTAATTGCGGATACCTTATCACCCATTAAATTAATGGTTTGGGCAGTTGGGCCAATGAAAGTAAAGCCACTTTTTTCGACGGCTTCGGCAAAGTCGGCGTTTTCGGCTAAAAATCCATAACCGGGATGAATAGCATCTGCGTCTGTTATTTCCGCAGCGGCGATAATTCGGGGAATATTAAGATAACTCTCGGTAGCTGACGCTTTGCCAATACAAATCGTTTCGTCAGCTAATAATACATGTTTGAGTGACTCATCAGCAGTCGAATGCACTGCCACAGTCTTAATGCCTAACTCTTTACAGGCACGCAAAATTCTCAGGGCGATTTCGCCACGGTTTGCAATAAGGACTTTTTTTAGCATTGTCATAGACCTTTTATTCAATCACAAACATAGGTTGGTCGAATTCTACTGGATCTTGGTTTTCAACTAAAATTTGTTTGACCACACCGGATTTGTCAGACTCTATTTGATTCATCATTTTCATCGCTTCTATAATACAAAGCGTATCGCCCACATTCACTTTTTGACCGACTTCTACAAACGATTTAACACCCGGAGATGAAGAACGATAGAAAGTGCCAACCATAGGCGAACACATAATGTGACCACTTACCGCAGGCGTAGTTTCAGGAATTGGAGCAATTGGAGCTGGAGACGCAGCGACAACAGGTGCGAATTGTGGTTGTGGTGCGAATTGCATAGGTGCAGTAACCTGAGCAGCTGTAACACCACGGTGTATTCGAACCGACTCTTCGCCTTCAGTAATTTCTAGCTCAGATATACCTGACTCTTCCACTAGTTCTATCAACTTTTTAATTTTACGTATGTCCATTTTTTTCTCTTTAATTAGTTAATCAGCAAGCAAGTTTTGCTGATGTTTATTTAGTTAAATACTGTTTGGCCGCCGCTAAAGCGAATTCATAACCCTTTGCACCAAACCCACAAATGACACCTTGGGCAATGTCGGATAGATAAGAATGCTTTCTGAACGCTTCTCTGGCGTGTACATTAGATAAATGCACCTCGATAAAAGGGATAGACACACTCAAAAGTGCGTCTCTCAATGCAACACTCGTATGCGTAAATGCACCAGGGTTGATGACGATAAAGTCTATTTTTTCAAAAGCATTATGGATAGTATCAATTAACTCGTGTTCAGCATTTGACTGCACGTGAGTTAAACCCAAACCTATTGAGTCAGCATAAATGCTTAGCTTACTAACAATTTGTTGTAGACTTTGTGAGCCATAGGTTGCTGGCTCGCGTTTGCCCAACATATTTAGATTTGGGCCATTAATAACTAATACTTTCACTGTGTCGCCATTTTAATTAGTAATAATTTTGTTGCTTGTTTAAGCATATGAATAACATATTTCAAAATCAATTTCGTACATTAAATGCACATTAACCTAAATTATTTGACCATTATAGAGAGCAAATAGAAATTAGCAGCAAAATACTGGTCTTATCAGCGAAGATTGCTGCAAAGTTAACGAATTTTATGCTTTTTTTATGACTTTTCTTACTTAATGGGAGGGCTTTTTTAATTTGAATTATATCGCCCATATCCACATAGGTACACATACCCAAACCAACTTGTTAGGAAATTTTCTTGGAGACTTTGTTAAAGGCAGTCAGCTGCAGCATTTACCTTTTGGGATTGAGCAGGGTATCCGCTTACATCGTAGCATTGACGTGTTCACAGATTCACATCCATTAATAATTGAATTAAGGCGATGTTTCCCTAGAGATATTCGCAGGATGGCGGGGGTGATTATCGATATCTATTTTGATTACCTACTGATGCAAAATTGGAAACATTACTCTGACACTCACTTTAATATTGTTTTTGCTAATTTTTATCAGGAACTTGAACAATTTTCGTTACCTGATAATGCGCATTTTAATAAAGTGGCTGAAAACATCAAAAAATATCAATGGTTAAATGAATATATTAATATTGAAACCTGTTTCCGAGCATTTGTAAGCATTGAGAATCGATTGAAAAATAAAGTAATCTTTGCTAAAAAAGCACAGTCTTTTTTGCTTCAATATGGGGAACAGCTTGAGTCTAGCTTTCAACAGTTCTATCCTGAGTGCCTTGATCACGGGCTTAAATTTGTTTGGTCATATCCTCCTTCACAATAATTGCGAGAAATAAGTATGGCCGTACATAAAATTCATCATCCTTTGATACAACATAAAATAGGCTTGATGCGTGAGGCAGGCATTAGTAGTAAAGATTTTCGGGAATTAGCTAGTGAGGTGGGTAACCTTTTAACTTATGAAGCCACCAGAGAGCTAAAAGTTGAAATTGTTGAAATTACATCTTGGAATGGGAAAAAGATTAATATACAAAAGATAAAAGGTAAAAAGATAACGGTTGTACCTATTTTACGTGCAGGTTTAGGTATGTTAGACGGTGTCTTGAGGCTTATCCCTAATGCAAAAATTAGCGTGGTAGGTTTGTATCGTGATGAAGAAACCCTGCAACCAGTGGCCTATTTCGACAAAGTAGTAAAAGATGCAGAAAAACGTACTGCATTAATTGTAGATCCAATGTTAGCAACGGGTGGCACTCTTATCGCCACTATTGATTTACTCAAGCAAAAAGGCTGCAAACATATTATGGGGCTCTTTCTAGTTGCAGCACCAGAAGGTTTAGAGGCTGTTCAAGCTGCGCATCCGGACGTTGAAATTTATACCGCCGCAATAGATGAAAGGCTTAACGAACACGGTTACATCTTGCCAGGACTCGGTGATGCAGGTGATAAGATTTTTGGTACGCGTTAAGCCTATACATGTTAAATATTTTTATGTGAATCATTGCAAACAAACGATATTAAAGAGTATAGGGTGCTGTGAAATGAAAAACATTGTAGTTTTTGACAGTGCATTTTATTTTTTAAGAGCCTGTAACAAATATTGTGTAACTGCCTATCGTAAATTACTCTAAACAGAGTTAGAGGATAGGCAATGATAACTAAAAATGAATTAGAGGCCTTCGCTAAAGAGGCCGCCAAAAGTATTAAGACCCCACAAGATTTGAATGAGTTTAGTCAGATGCTCAAGAAAGTCACTGTTGAAGCGGCA
>Ga0209712_10001945_pt1 | contig 17305 bp, 26 predicted proteins | sample ArcOceMetagenome_FD_187443 | JGI IMG/M metagenome (GOLD analysis project Ga0209712, IMG submission 187443) | Marine eukaryotic phytoplankton communities from Arctic Ocean - Arctic Ocean - Greenland ARC118M Metagenome (SPAdes) (version 2) | ecosystem: Environmental > Aquatic > Marine > Oceanic...
TCCTTTTATCTGTATTAGTAATGAGTCTAGACACCCGTAGGTGCCTATAAATTGTACTATTCTCCGTACTGTGCATTATTGAATGCACTGTCAAAGACAGCATTCCATTCTTTGTTCCACTCTTGGTTAAGAGTGGATTTGCCTGTCATCTCAAGAAGGATGTGCATACGAACACCCCTCTCAAGAAATATTTGAGTACCATATCCACCCTCAGGTGACAGTACTGGCTCACCTGAGAACAGTGAGTCAGTATCGTATGTACGAGTATTAGTAATATGTTCGGATACCTCTGATACTAGAGGCAGTCCATGGGAAATGTATGACTGAGTTGCTTGTGCTAATTCTGAATTTGAATAAGACATAATGTGTTTCCTTATATCGGTGGGCATTACCCCAATTTATTAATATTAGACACCTAGTACAGGTGCCTAATTAGTTAAGGGAGAGTGTTAAGTATTTGTGTGTCACATGAGCCACACTTAACGAATGGTACGTAAGTATTACCATTCCAGATGAACTCATCAGGTCTATCCTCTAAGTGGTCTTCATGACAGAACTGTATTTTGTCTTGGTCGTATACTAGGCCACAACCATCGCAGCTAATTAGTTTCATTAGTGAAACTCACAAGGTTCGTCTTTCCAATACCAAACACCACATACATCGCAATGAGTACTGCACTCATTACACTCTGCACATGGGTCTTCTTCTTCACATACTTGCTCTGTTATCTTATTGATGACCATTAGCTTAACTCCTTACACTTACTTGAAAATACATTAGTGCCATTAGCTATCTGAATAGCCTCTTCTTTGGCACAATTATAAGTTTCTACAATCGTTAGTCCTCTTGCTACACCTGCACTTACTAGCACCATCTGTAGTCCTACTACCAATGCTACTGTGTAAAGTATCTTAGTTCTATATCTCATGGTTACTATCCTCATAGTATAAATGTAACTGGTACTAGGCTTGTGCAGCCCAGTACTCATTGTTCTCAATAGATAGACGAGACATAGCCTCATCTACCTGTTTATCTGTCATAACACTAAAGTCTATGTAACGCGGTTTAACCCCGTGTAATGACTTGTAGACGTTGTAGTAACATTCAATCGTTTCTTGTCTTGCAGACATGGTTACTATCCTCATAGTAATTGAATTGGCGGTACCTACATCTCTCATGTCTTACCCGATACGACGCTGATGCGTTCATCGTACATGCTCAAGATGTAGTTAAAGGTGAAGGCACCTAATACCTCCATTACCAGCTTGCTGGTTTCTTTAAAAAAATGAACCCATAAGGGTTCATTTAGTTAGCCCAGTGAGCAGGACCAGTATGTGCAATACTGTTAGCGTGAGCAGACATTAAGATGTCTTGTCTCTCACGATGTTCATCACCCCATTTCATTACCTTACCTGTGGTAAGACTAATGATTATGTTTTTAGCAGTAACTAGATAACTACTACTTTCATAGTTGACATAACAACACTTGTTACTAGTAGTAGTGACCTTGTCACGTTTAACGTTAACCTTACGGTTACCACTAAGTGGGTTAATAAGCTTAACCAAGCCATTGGTATATCCTAAAGCGATATGCATTACGCCTTTGTAAGCGACATAAGAACCAAGAACTAGTGAATAAGACATAGTTGTACTCCAGTAGAGATAGCAGGATTGCTACCATAACTACCAGCTTGCTGGTTATATCGGTAATGTATCGGTACAATGGAGATGTATGATAGTATATGGGTGATTAAGGCTATAAACATGTGATTGTTTGTATACCACTAGATAACACCATACAGAGCGATACAGGAGCTCTCAGCCCTACAGATGGATATGTAGTAATACCATCTTTCTTATAACTATCTGTCTTAAGTTGTGTGTTGTTAGTGTGCTCTTGTGTGCTCCTAAAGAAATAAACCCCGAAGGGTTTATTGTGCAGGCTCCAATGGTGGAAGCCCAAGCTCGGCACGACGCTTGGTACGTGCAGCAGAGCGTAGCTCTGTTGTCTCCGAACGGTAGTCAATGGATGCGTCAGCAGCCAAGGCTGTGATGTTGTCACCAGCAATCGCTATGTTATTAACAGTACTGAACAGGTGGCCAAGAAAGGCCCAAAACATACGGTTAAAGTTTGCCATGATAGATACTCCGGTAGTATAGGCATGATTGCCACAAGTCCCAGCTTGCTGGGGCATGTAGTTGCTTTTGCTTTGTGGGAAGCATAGGGGGGGTATGTTGCTTTTAGTTGGTAAGACTGTAGTAAATGGACTCATACCTAGATTTCATTTTTCTGTAAAAGTTTTACTAAAAAATTATTATAAAATTAGCGACTGTCCTTAACTTTATTTAGGACATAAAAAAGCCCTAGTTAAAGGGCTTAGTTAGTTAGTTAGTTAGTTAGTTAGTTAACTAAGGCTAACTAGTGTAGTTACTAACCCATCTTGTATCTTCTGCTTAAGTAAATAACCTTCAAGCATCCAGATTTTATTCTTAGCTTGCAAGTAAGAGTTTTGTTCACCTTCTTCTTTGTTAAAGTTTTCTGGTGATGCACAAGCTGATTCACCGGTTACAATAAATCCGTTTTGTAAGGTTAGTAAGCATACTGTTAAAGTGGTGCCTGGGAATATGTGGAATTGTTTGGTTTTAATAACCGCTTCGATGGATTCTGGTGTACAAGTTGGTGCAGTCTTTTCTGGGAAATTAGTCATAAGTTACCCTAGTAGTATCCAATCTTCAGCCAATAAGTCTGTTTGGCTTGCTAACCAAGGTACAACATTACCTTGTGCTGTTTTCATAGCGATGTAAGCACCGTAGGGTACTGACTCACCAATATGATCCTTAGCTACTTTGGTTCGAGCAGGGTAAGTGTTTTCAGGAACCAAGTAGAGGAACATACCTTTTCCGTTCCAGCCTTGCCGAGCTACTGCCATACCGTTTTGCATTAGTTGAATTGCATGGCCCATTGTTACACCTACTCTTGTGTCTTGGTATGATGCCATAAATACGTCAGTGGGTGACCAACTAATGTAGCCTTCATGGTCTGGGTGGTTTGAGGTACCACCATCTAAGTATTCCACCAAGAATCCGCCGTCTGCGCCATTTTCGTCTGCAGGTAAAGTCCAATTACGGTAGATGTTGTAATCTAATCTACTCATTGGAATTGCGTTAATAAGTTTTGTACCAATAAATGTTTGCATAGGTAGCCTAATAGGATTGGGGAGTATAAAAAGCCCCTCGGTTAAAAGGGGGCAAAAGTTCCATGACACACTGGATATGTGGTAAAGCTCCGTTGGTAAACTCTTAACTAAACCAACAGGAGCTATTATAGGGTTGAAAGGTTAGCTGTAAAGTTTATGGCTTAACTGTACTAATTCTGTATAGATTTACTTTCTATGTAATAAGAGTGTTTTATGTCTGAATTAACCATGGAGCAGCTTAAGGTTGCTTTACCCGCCCAGTTTAAGAAGAGTGTTAACCAGGATTTACTGGATAATATTAATAGTACTATTAGTGACCCTGAATCCTATGAGATATATAGGGATAACTTGCTTAGCTATACCCAGGTGTTAACTGAAGGTAAGTTTAAGATGACAAGTTATATTGATGCCGTTAGGTATGTAAGCTTTAAGCTTATGGGGCATACTAATATTAAGAGTTACTCTTTGACCTTCCCAGATAAAATTGCACGGTTTAATACCCAAGGTGTATCATCTAAAGATATTGCTAGTTATTCAACTGCGTATCACAAGAGTAAGTTAGTTGGTTTGCTTTTAGCACAGACGCTTACGCCATCATGGATATTGAACCAAGACTTATATCAGGAAGCCCTTAATACTCAGGCAGAATTAATGTTGTATGCCAAAAGTGAGAAGGTTAGATCGGATGCAGCTAATAGCTTATTGGTTCAGCTTAAGCAGCCAGAAGTTAAGAAGGTTGAATTAGATATAGGTCTTAAGGAAGATAAGACTATCGAAGCACTTCGTGCTTCTACATTACAGTTAGTAGCCCAACAACGCGCAATGCTTGTTAGTGGTAGTTCTGATGCCCAGCAAATAGCGCACAGTAAATTGATTACTGATGCGTCCTACGAAGAAGTGGAACCTCTAGATGAATCCCCAGCAACAACCCCAAAACCCCCAAGTCTCTTCACCTAGAAAATACAAACAGATGCAGTCAGGTACTATGGCCCAGTGGGAGAGTCACTGGTCAGGTATAGCCGAGGACTTATTTGCAGAATACTCTGAGAAAGCTGATTGGGATGGTTATGATAAAGAGGTTAAGAATCTTAGGAGGCAAATGCCCTCAGCATGGGCTAAGCGTTTTGATGAACGTAAGGCTACTAAAGAGCGTGAGCTGGAGGCGACTTTACACTCAGACGAGTTTATAAAACAGTATGGTAAAGATCCCTGGTCGAGAAAGGGGATTCGTAACCTAAAGGAGCTAAAGCGTACAGTGCCTTTTGGTATAGCAAATAGGGCTGCTATGCCAGGTAGTACAGTGGCACAAGTGATTACTACTAAAAACAGGCCGGACGGTCCTGATGATGCTAGGGCTTTCTTTAGTGGTAAGGCGTTTAATCAAGTAGGTAATGACTTAAAAACTAATGGCGGATTGGGCCCCATAATACGGCATGAAGCGTCTCATACTGAGTTTGATGCATTAGGTGAGGAAAGGTTGGTTCGAGCTATGGATGGACTGTACCACCCACAAAATAGTTATCAGAAGATACACGGTGATGCTGACCCAAGTGAGTGGGGCATGTACAGTCGACTAATGCAGATGGCACAAAGTGCAGGTGCAGACAGTAATGACAGTATGGCGCCGGTACCTTCTTACTTAGAGGGACGCCGGAGAATACCCGCAGATGACCCTGTACTTTCTAATTTAAGTAATGGGCAGAGACTGGAGCTACTTAACTCTGCTTCTCAGTTCGATAAAATAAACCACAATGGGTTATCACGTAGTCTTCCTGGTGATACTGCCTGGGGTGACTTCATGCGTGGTACGGAGAGGTTGCTGGGTACTAACTCTGCCACAAAAGCTATGAAACGTTGGAGTGAGTTGCCCTACGCTGAACGTAAGCAGGTGACTAAGCCATGAATCTGAAGCAACTTCAGGACAGCCCTCCAACAGTGGAGAGTTATTTAAATAGCGTTAGCTATGCAAATGACCCAAGTTATGTTCCATCGGACTTTGCCTTAGAGTTTGTTAACTTTATTAAGTTAGTTAATGGTGAAGAGGGTGAAGAGAACTTAACGCCTATTGTCCACTATAAGATGCTGGATACCTTGACCCATAGAGGAACTAGGGTAGCTAACTTATGTCACCGTGGGATAGCCAAGACTACGGTGATGGGTGAGTACTTGTTCCTGTACATAGCCACTTATGGTGCTATCCCTGGCTTCGGTAAAGTACCTTTAGCTATTTATGTTTCGGACTCCATTGATAATGGGGTTAAGAACATGCGTAAGAACTTGGAGTATCGATACGAGAACTCTGACTTTCTAAGGACTTATGTACCTGCTGTGAAGTTTACAGACACACGGTGGGAGTTTACTAATGCAGACGGCAATAAGTTTATTGTAAAAGGCTACGGAGCCAAGACAGGTGTTCGTGGTGCTAAAGAGATGGGTACACGTCCTGTCCTAGCAGTATTGGATGACTTGGTTTCTGATGAGGATGCGCGAAGCGCAACCGTAATCAGTGCAATAGAGGATACGGTTTATAAAGCCGTTACTTATGCCTTACACCCTAAAAAGTTTCTAATCATTTGGTCAGGTACACCATTTAATGCGAAGGATCCTCTGTACAAGGCTGTAGAGTCAGGTGCTTGGATTGTTAACGTGTTTCCAGTGTGTTCAAAGTTTCCTTGTGAACGCCATGAGTTTAGGGGTAGTTGGCCAGATAGATTTAACTACGACTACGTTAAAGACCAGTATGACAGTGCAATGAAGCTGGGTAAGGTTGATACATTTAACCAAGAGCTGATGCTGAGGATTATGTCAGATGATGACAGGCTGATTCTTGATAATGATATCCGCTGGTACAAGTCTTCTAGTGTGTTTGAGAACATGCAGGCATTTAACTTCTACATTACTACCGACTTTGCAACCTCTGAGAGAACCAGTGCTGATTACTCTGTAATAAGCGTATGGGCGCTTGGAAGTAATGGGGATTGGTTCTGGGTAGACGGTGTGTGCCGTAGGCAGCTTATGGATAGAAATATCGATGACTTGTTTAGGATGGCTCAGTTGTATCGACCACAGCAGGTAGGGATTGAAGTGAGTGGGCAACAGGGAGGATTCATTCAATGGATCCAAGACCAAATGATAACTCGCAATATCTATTTTCCCCTGGCTTCAGAGAACAACAACGGTAAGCCTGGTGTTAGACCCAACACACAGAAGATGGTTAGGTTTAATACAGTGGTGCCGATGTTTAAAGCTGGGAAGATACACCTACCTATCGAGCGTAAAGAAGGGCCAGAGATGCGGGAGGCAGTAGAAGAACTTAGCCTAGCTGCACCGAATGGCTTTAGGTCTAAACATGACGACTGGATAGACACTGTTTCTATGCTGAGCGTACTACACACATGGCGGCCATCTGAATTAACAACATTCACCCGAAGTAGTGAAAATGATATTTGGGAGTATGAAGTTGAGGATACAGAGAGTAGCACCCGTAGTTCCTACATTGTTTAGTCCAGACACAGTAAAATACCGAAAAAAGCAGGGCAACAATTAATGACAATCATTAGAAACATTATACAGCCAATTATCAGGCCAATTATCAGCCGCGTGTTATTTATCCGTGACCTCGTTGACCTAGTTGAAATTTACACTAGAACTCTAGTATACCTAGACGGAGTGGAGTCAAACACCCATTACAGATTGGCTAAGCCTTGGACGGCTGCGGGTAATTTTGAGGTTGAGTTTGACTTTGCCACTACCTCGGTAGCCCAAGAATATATTGCGGAAGGTTCGGGCGGGGGTTTTATCAGGATTACATCAGGTCAGATTGTAATGAGACCTATTACGGGTGCGCCATTTCTTTCTATTGAAGTAAAGGTTAATGATGGCGCTTTAAATACCTTAAAACTTGTTGCGGGCGTTTCGGGTGCATCGGTATATATAAATGGTGTTTTTATCAAAAGTGATTTACAAGATTGGACTACCTTTGACTTAAGTTACTTAGGTAGGAGGGCGGCGGGCAGCCACTTCAAAGGCAATATATCAAACGTAAAACTAACAGACGTTGACACACCATCAAACACCTTAAAGTTCGTATTAAACGAACTTACAAAAATGTACGAACTGCATGCTAATAACGTTTTTGGGCCGGAGTTATGGGATTACGGGGTGATTTCCACAGACGCAGATATCAACGCATATGCGTTGTTTGCGGGAGATTATAGTGGAAACTTTGAGGCGGATGAGTGTTACGTAGCAGAGGTATCGTGGACAAACTTAACAGGCAGGATAAAGTTTAATGCAGGTGACGGTAATTTTACTACTGATGTTGTATCTGGCGATACAGGATCAGCAACGTTCCCGTTAAAATTCTTGAGCGGTGGCAACCCAAGATTAAATGTGATGGAGCTATCAGAGGACCACAGTAAAGCCGATGCTATTACCATGTCAGTCCGTAAAGTAAGTAACTTCATAACATATGAAAACATAGCACTAGAGGAACGACAGGTCTACACGGTAGCAGATGGCGTATTGGTTGGTCCTGAAGCTTGGGAGTATTCAAGTGGCTGGACACCACTCGGCAATGGTCAATATCAGGGAGGTGCGGGTTCGATGTTCGGAAATGTATCGGTACTAACAGACGGTGCTACGTATCAAATGCAAGCTAAATACATTTCAGAAGATACAATAACTGGCAATCTTAAAGCTCGTATTGATGGTGATATTAAAAATTTATGGTCTCCAAACGCTGGTGTTTTTGGTGACGTGTACACTGCGAATGTGACAGCAAACTCGGGAGGGTCAATTAGGTTCTTTTCAGACGTTGGCACAGCTTCAATGATTGTTGGTGATTTATCAGTAAAACGAATAATAAACATAGCGGAGCAGTACGTAGCACCCGAGGTTGTTACTAGAACCCTAATAACCCTAGACGGAGCTGAGTCAAACAGCTATTACAAGCTAAGTGCGCCAATTACGTTTGCGGGTGATTTTGAGATTGAGATTGATTACCAACTAACTGTATTAACTGACAGTCATGCATTTTGCGGTGGCACAGGCAATGATTTGTTTAGGGTTGATGGTGCATCCAACACTATGTTATATCGCATTGGAAACAGTACCTACACAACCACAGGCGCATACACTGAGGATTCAAAATTAAACACCGCTAAGATGGTGCGAACAGGTGGGACAATTAAGGTTTACAGAAATAATGTAGAGATAGGTTCAAGTTCAGTAGCCGTGGTGGATTGGAGTGTTTTTGAACTCGGGAAAAGATATATATACGACTTCTTCAAAGGCAGTATATCAAACGTAAAACTTACAAATATTACAACATCAAACACATTAGAGTTCGAGTTAAACGAACTTACAAAAATGTACGAACTACCTGTTAATAACGTTTTTGGTGACGAAGAAGTGGGCAACAATACTTTCGCAGACACGACAGGTTGGTATGCACCAAGAACTTCTTCCACCATCAGCATAGTTAGCGGAAAGCTCAGGTCTACAGCGGATGGAACAGGTACATTTGGGGCTGCTATAGAGCTAACAGGGCTAATTGAGGGCGAGTGGTATCTATACACTGGTACAGCCACATCTAGTAACCCAGACGCAATTGTTAGGCTTAGAATTGGAGAATCATCTAACCTACAGATTGTTCTACTTGACGAAGTAAGAGAGGGCAGTGTCTCAGTCGACCAGCCATTTGTTGCAACCGCCACAACTATGTACGTGGGGACAATAGTAACAGGGCATATTGCGGGGGATTATGTCGATATTGATGCAGGTATAAGCTTTAAATCGGTAGCAAACTTCATAGCATATGAAAACATAGCACCAACGCCAGAGGTAAGAGAGGTCTACACGGTAGCAGATGGTGTGTTGGTTGGAGATGACAGAACAATAATCATAGCGGAGCAAGCATCATGAACAACATATGGTACGTTTATGTTAAAGGTTACGAACCGGATGCGCTTGAGTTTAAATATCCGAATCGAGCGCAGCACCCACCTAAAAATGAAGATGGGACCGACCCAGAGGGGGTCATCCTACTTCTTTATGTAGAGGGTTTAGAGGATGTTACAGGACACGCACCAGAGCTAGTCCTAGAACTATTCCGCGAGGGTTTAAACCACCCATTTGACGAGGAAGGTACAGGGCTAACTCTGGAAGAATTAGTCTCACGATTTGAGGGATTGATATCGGATGAACCACAGCCACCCACCTCAGCAGAAGTGCAGATCTTAAAGTCACAGGGGCGTCTAATCTATAAGTTGAAATTTAAAATAGAAGGGCCACTCAATGTCTAGGATGCACAGTACTGATCTGCTGACAGTAAACTGGCGTTCAACGGTGTGGATAAGTAAAGTGCAAGCTGATTATATTTACGAAACAAGATTTAAACCAATAGACGAGGCGATAGAACTATGAAAGCACTATTAGGTAACCTGCCTTTTACTAACATTAGTAAATTTAGTATTGAGGCAGAAGGGGGCAGTGCACAACTACAGTTTCAGTTGTCCACAGGGGCATACGTTGACTTAGCGGACTACGTGTACACATCGAATACCCAGGTAGTAATGACCCCACTTAGAGGGTTCAAATACCAGTGGATTCTTACTAACGCAAAAGTGTTTACAGAAGCTTAACTCAGTAGGTACCTCATGCTTTTATCAGAAATATTTTCTTATTTATCCTACGGTGAATTATCTCAGTACGAGATAGGTACCGGTAATGACGGTGTGATAAGTGAATTAGATTTCCCTAGAGTAACCTCACTAGTTAACAGGGGATTAATACAGTTACACACTAAGTTGCCTTTACGATTAGAGCAGGTATTAGTTGAAACTAATCATGCGGATCCAAGGTACATGCTTAGTAGCAAATTTGCTGCAAGTAACCTCACCAGTACTGCAAGTGTAAAGTACATTAAAGACATCGCTTATCCGTTTCAGGATAATGTCATAAAGATAGAGCAAGTCTTCAAGTCAGACGATGCAGAGTTGTTTTTAAATGACTCCACGGATCCTGACACTGTATACACTCCAACTAAGAACACTATCCAGTTTGCTAACCCGTTCGATGGATTAGTTGCTGTGTTCTTTAGAGCTAACCACCCAATTCTAAGTATGTCACGAGGTATTGATCCTTCCGTAATTGAAGTGGACATTCCAGACAGTCTACTTGAGCCTCTAATCACTTTTGTATCAAGTAAGGTAGTTACGGCCAAAGGTGGTACCGATGGCTTACAAGCGGGTATGGCGCTTACAAATAGCTTTGAAACACAACTAATTGATTTAGCAGCACAAGGTGTATTCAGCGTTGACTTCCCTAAACAAGAAAGAATTTGGAGAGATGGATGGGTTTAGCAACTGATTTTACCCTTAACGGTCACAGGTTAACTATATGATAGAAATTAATTGGGAAGCTTTTGGAGTACTACTAACTATAGCTTTAGCTTGTTTAGCAGGTATTACATTGCTAGTTAAGTTATTTTGGGGATGGAGAACAGCATCTGTAATTTCGCAACAAGAAAAAATGATGAAAGCTATTCTAGTAGTAGAGCTGGCTGGCACGGTTAGTAGAATAAAGCAACTCGAACTGGACGTTAAAGAATCTGCAACAAAAAACATGGAGATGTCCCAAGCGTTCCATAGCGAGATAAGCAAAATACTTTACTTATTTACGGAGCGTGAAAAATGACAGGTCTCAAAGTAATGGTTGTTGAGGACAATGAGTTTGATATGCACGTTATTACTGAAGCCTTGAAGTACGCAAAAATTAATTACTTTGCATTAACTGACCCGAAAGAGGCGCTACAAAGGGCCATAGACGAGCAGCCAGGAATAGCCGTATTAGACATGTCTATGGCCAGTATGAACGGAAAGGCTTTATGCAAGGCGTTACAGACTCACCCTGCCACTAGCCATATTAAGATCATATTTCTCACAGCATCTGACAGCATTGATGATGTATTGTTTGGGGTTAATGTCCACGCTGCGGCTTACTACAGAAAAGGTGTTCCCATGAAGGAGCTACTCAATAAAATAGTAACAATTGATTTTGCATCTAACTTACGCGAACGAGTTACTGAGTTCAGCCAGTACAACAAGAACTTACTCCAGCGTTATGAGAATAGAGTAAACAGCCACTAGGCGGTAGATATGTTACCTGCAAGCGTTGACAGCTACAGCTACAGGTACTAATCAGATATCTTCTTTTGTAGTTAACTTCTAAAACAATACAACGCAAAAAGCACTACTTAATGGTGGTGCTTTTTTTTTGTCTAAAAATTAGTGGCTGTAGAGTGACTGGTTAGTTATCCATCCAGTGACGGAAGTTTCAGAAAGTAACCCTGCTTCTAACATCTCATTAATAGTTTTACATGTACCGTCTACAATCCATTCACCATTGACCTGACAAGCAAGCTTGGTCTTTTTATTAATAGACATTAGTGCGTATTTACGAGGGTAATTCTTTTCTTTGAGCTTAACTAGATTGTGCATACTTACTTGCCTTAATCTGCTTCCAGTGGTACGTATACTAAAGGTGTACAAATAATAGTCAATAAAAGGCCACTTAATGTGGCTTTTTATTATTAAATATTTTTTACTTTTTAAAAGTTTGTATAGACTTTTCTATGGAGCGTCCTGCTACATAACCTCCTAAACCCATTTGTAATAATGTCCAGGCTTCTGGTGCAAGTGGGTTAGCAAGCCAACCAAAACTATCAAATACTACTAAACCTAAGAAAGTGAGCATTGTAATAGGTCGCCAGTTCCGTTGCATCCCGCTTTGGCCATTGGATTCTGCGTTGATAATAGATGTCTGAGACTGAAGTAATTTAGTTTCATACTCTATAAGTTTTGAGTGCATCTCATTTTGGATAACTGTTAGTTTATTTTTTAGTGCTAATTTTTCTTCTGTACTGGTGTGCACATCATCAATTAGTTTAGCTGCTGGTTCAAATATACCTGCTATAATGTTCATGATGCTCATAGCTTTGCACTCCAATCCCAGTAATCCTTAAGGTATTTTTCTGCAGTAGCCTTACCAGTACGATTCCAGTAAGCCTTACAATAAAGTGCTGTGTTTATGTCACCTTTAGGTAGTGGATTAGTATCCATAAGAAGGTAGTGGCGAGACACCCATATACCATATTCATCATCTTCTTCTAACAAAAAGAAGTCTCTGTGTATGTCGTGCAGCTCTGCGCGTTTATGTATAGTGTCTGAATTGTCCCATATAGAGTCATGGGTAACTTTCTCTATTTGCTGTAAGCCTCTTGCTGGCCCACCTCCTACTTGCCGTCTGTATTTACCTTGGGCAGACTCATGCGCGGTAATCATACAAATAGTGGTTACTGCTTCCGGTGAGTACAGATCCCACTTACGTAAGAGAGTCTGAACAGTGTCTGTAAACTGGGTGTATTTCATAGATGTTCCTTGGTTTAGGTAGGACAAATTAAACACACAAGTTAATACGGATGATTTGGCTGTATGTGTTTAGGTAATGTAAAGTCCTTGTATAGACTTTAATTGGTGTCATAATACGCAAAAGAAGATGCAATGTCTCCTTGATCCAATTTAAAGAGCTAACAACTCGACCCGTCTAAAATCCCCGCTAGTTACTAACCCCTTGAGGTTACAATGAAGTCATTAAGTAAAATATATACAAATACTAATTACCCTTTGGTAATAACCTACAGAGACACAAACTCTGCGCCTATTGATATAACAGGTGCCACAGCAGTTTTTGTTGTACGTAGAACACTACAATCCACTCCAGTAATTAACGTAGCTGGAACTATTGATGGAGCCAATGGAAAAATAACTTTTGATGTGACTCCAGAAGATACTGCAGGAGTTTTAAGTGATAGTGATTCAGAGAAATTTATCTGTGGCTGTGTATTAGATCTTACAGGAGAGAAGATACACTTGTTCCAGACGACCATATATATAGAACGTAGTGCTACTGAAGGTTAGATAATTATGCCCCATAATGTAAATTCAGATGGGCCTGTAACTATCATTTCCACAGACCATACGGTAGTAGTTACGGAGTCAGTAAGTGAAGTAAGTATACAGTCTCAAGCTGGCCTTACAATAACTGCCCCAAGCCAAGAAATCACCATATACGAGCAAAGACCTTTATTGGTAATTGATCCAGGTAAAGAAGGCAGTAACCCTTACTTTGATAAGTCTCCTTCACTTATGGTTATCTCAGGTATTGCTGCCATACGTGGTTTGGTAAAAGTAGATCTATCATGGGTTGAGCAAGATAACTCTGACTACCATAGCCATACGGAAGTTTGGAGAGGAACGGTAGATAACATTAATGGGGCAATCTGCGTAGGCGATAGCCGCACGCAGTCTTTCACAGATACAATAGAACCAGAATTAAATTACTACTATTGGCTTAGGGCTGTAACCTTTGTAGGAAATAAGAGTGAGTTCTTTGGTAGTCACAGTGTAAGTTCTAGCTTAGACAGTGAAACCTTAAAGAACTTTTTAAACATAGATGATTTGTATAATCAACTGGCCCAATTGGAAATAGACCTTAGAGCTGAGCTAGCTCTTTTAGCCAGTAATGTTGATACAAATTCTGCTAATGATTACACCGCACTAACCAATATAATAAATACAAACTTTGCTTTAATTACAGACAACATAATTAGTACTAGTAACACCCTTGGTTTACAAAACAGTAAATCTTATGCCGGTATACAAGACCAACTTACGCTACTCATAAATGAAAATATAGCATTCGTAAATACCGTCAGTACGCTCACTGCAAGTCTTACTTCTGAAGGCGCTACACGAGCTGCAGAAATAGAAACTATCAACACAGCCTATGCAAGTTTAAATAGTGCATTGGCTTCTACTACCACATCTTTGCAAGCCAGTATTGCTAATGAGAAAGCTATACTAGAAGCACTCATCACTGCTGAGAACGTTGCTAGGGTAAATGAAAATCTAGTCTTGGCCAGTACAGTAACATCCCTTAGCTCACAGATTGATGATGAGGTAGCAAACAGAACTGCAGCTATTGACGCTGAGCGCACTACACGGGTTACTAATGAGAGTGCAACTGCAACACTAGTAAACACATTATCTTCTGGCTTTGTGACTGCAGAGAGCACTCTCAATGCGCGTATAACCAATACAGATAATACTAGAGCCAGCGAAGACAGCACTTTAGCAACAAGCATTGCTGATCTTAATACTACATTTAATGGTTTGTTTGGTACTACCTCTGCAGATGTAGCTGCCCTTACATCAGCACTATCAGACGAAGCAGGTTCTAGAGGTCTTTACGAGCTAGACGCTACAGCAAGATTTGAAGGTATAGAAGGGGTTGTAACTGCTCAAGGTGGGTTAATCATTGATGTAGCTACAAAAGCTGATGGTACTGCTACCGCACTAGCTGAGTTAACAGCATCCATAGCCAGTGATGGAGACGCTGCAGCAGCTATAGTAAGGCTAGATGCACTTGATGATGTAGTAGATGGTCTATCAGCAAGAGCTGTGTTTGGTACTGATATAAACGGTAACTTTACAGGTATTACTGTAGAGGGTAGTACTGACCGTAGTTCAGTATCATTTGATGCTACTGAGTTCTCACTACGTGATGGTGCTACACAGGCGCTTTATTACTCAGGAGGTGTGTGGAACTTTAAAGGTATTTTACGCCTCAGTGATGGTACTAGTCTTGATACTGCAGCAGATATTGTAGGTGCTCCTGGCCCTACACCTTCAGTTATTAAAGTAGATGACACGGTTACTATAGACAATGGTGTAGATGCACCTGTAACTATTGTTGATGGTGCGTCGGTTTTGGTTACGCTAACAAGTGACCAAGGCCAGGCGTTTAAGAACAATGTAGGTGACGTAAAAACAATTACGGCAAATGTATTTATAGGTGGGGCTGAATCTGAAGATTATGCCAACTACATCTATAACTGGACGGCCAACAACCAACCCGTCTACGCAAGCAACTCAGGGATCTACGCAGGACACGAACCTGGGTTTCAAACATATCTTGCAGATGGTGCCGATCCTTCGGGTATCAATCTGCGCTCAATTCAAATCACCCCTAGCGATGTAGAGTCAGGCATAAACCTGTTCCTGAACTGCGTCATATCTAATATCTAAAGGAAACATTATGGCATCAAGAATTGCAACCGGAGCTATCACTCTACTAGACGTAGCAGATGGCAACAACCCACTAGCTATTACATTGGGAAACCAATCACACATCTTTGCGGCAGATACGTTTGGAAAGATATCAGTAAGCGAACGAAATGTATTTCGTAGTGAAGTGTTTGCCTTTGTAGGTTCAACCCGTGCAACGTATGACGCTACCGCAGTACCGGCAAACAACACATACAAAATAACAGGGATTAGCGAAACTGCGGGTTGGCAAGCGGTGAACACCCCTACGAATGTTGGTACGGGCGGTAACCAAGCAGTTATCACATGCAATGGCACCCCAGAAAACACCTCAAACAGAACAGGTACGGTTGACCTGAGTATTGACGTGAAAAACAGCGTAGGCAACGTCACCAGTGTTGTACTGACTATCACATGGTCAGTAATGATAGAAGGTGCGGGTGGCTCTGCGGTATGGCTAACACCGTCTCGTCTGACGTTCCAGTTTGATGAAACGGGAACGGATACAACTGATGGCTCTATTACGATAGATGTAGCCACTGCGGGTAACTTAGGTGGTTTAGAAGCAAAATATCTTTTAAATGGCACCTCAAATTGGGATACCGCACCTGAACTAATACAGGGAGGGGCAGCAAACAAAGCCTCTGCAATAGACATCAACGGAATAGGCGATAACGATAAGATTGTCATCACTGCGGCTAACTTTGGCACCGCAGACATCTTTAGTATACGAGTCAAAGGCGATGCGGGCGGTTCTGACACTATTAGCATCATTAAGATCAAAAACGGTAAAACAGGACGCTCTTCTTTATTTGTGAGTATCACCTCCAATAAAGATGGTTTTGCTTTTAAAAACAACAACGGCGAAGGCACCGCGAAAACACTTACGGCAAAGGTGTTCGATATGGTTGATGGTGCGGAAATTACCACCGCAAGTAGACTGGCCTATCGCTGGCAGAAAAATGGGGTCAACTTTGGAGGTACAGCCAAGACCCAAGTGGTCACTGCTGCTGATGTAAATGATAATGGTTCCGACCAATTTCAGTGTAACGTAACAGTGACAGACTAAGGGATAGGCACCAATGACAACTAGATATGCGATTGGAACAGTCACTCTAGTAGATGTGGCAGATGGAGAAGACAGTGTCGTTGCGGGGCCAACGGGTACATCGGTTGCTTATGCCCAGCAATTCGACACCGTTGCTTCGCAGAATGAGATGCTAGTCCACTCAGGAACGAAAGAGCTTTCTACGGATAACTTCAGCGGTGCTTACTCCTATTTACTTACGTCAGCCATAGGCGGGGACCTCATATCTTCAGGTAGTGGAGGAGCTTTCTACCTAACAATTCCTGAAGATTTGGCCTTGTCTTTTGTAGGCAGTAAAGCTGTTTTTACCGTCTACGCTAAACCGCCAGCAGAGAACCCTAGTGCCGAGTTTGCGTTAGCCTACAGTACATCAGAAGTCGGAAATAGTGGGTTTACTACCTTCTCTCTTGTGGACCCTGAAACTGACTCGCCTAAAACTGAATGGGAAAAGTATTCTGCGGAATACATCGTTCCAGAGCCTGCCGCCGGCGGCGTAGATTATCTTATAATAGCGGCTGATACCGCATTGTCGGGTAAATCGGTACTAATAGATAATGTTAGAGTGGGGATTCAAGGGCCAAGAGGTGCAGGATGGTATACTGCTAAAGTACCTGCTGGCGTCACTTCTTGGTCGCTAGACCATACAACAAGAGATGCAGAAGCGGATGCTGCTTGTCCTGATGGGCCTCAGTTAAATGACAGAGTTACCCTATACAGTAAAGAAGCGGGTAATGAGTTTTCAACAACTAGATATTATCAATATGTATCTAATACACATAAATGGCAACCAGCAGCACTTGTAATTGATGGCAGTTTAATCGTAAAAGATACAGTCAGCGTTGATAAGTTACTA
>Ga0209712_10001946_pt1 | contig 17305 bp, 17 predicted proteins | sample ArcOceMetagenome_FD_187443 | JGI IMG/M metagenome (GOLD analysis project Ga0209712, IMG submission 187443) | Marine eukaryotic phytoplankton communities from Arctic Ocean - Arctic Ocean - Greenland ARC118M Metagenome (SPAdes) (version 2) | ecosystem: Environmental > Aquatic > Marine > Oceanic...
GTTTGAAATAGGTAGCTCAATATTTCATCATTGAGCGAAGACAAAAAATCAGCGAGACACGCTGGTTTTTTATTGATAATGAATAGCGATTACTCATTATAAAGAGACAGCGTACTCGGCGAACGTCGTTTTTTTTAGTTAAATTATTGAATTAATTTTTTTAATTTCTATAATAAACTTTAGTGTTAATGATAGTGTTACTAAATAAATAAGTCACCCTATTTGATTAATGGTAAAGCTAGTAATTCTAAATAATTTTTCTTGATTGTGATTTGTATGACCTATTTGTGGGCATTGTAGACCTTCAAGTTAACCATCCTGGCCTATATTTTCTAATGACTTAACTACTAGCGTAAACGATGTAATACCAATTTATATTGAAGTAAGTATGATTTTCGAGGTGTGTTACTAAAACGTCTTATTAACACACCATTTATTATAATAAACACTAAATAAAAAACTTAACCATATGAATTTTTTGTATTTTTTTAGGTTGTATTACTGAGAGGTCTTAGTAGCTCAAGCTTGAGTGATAACCCATTGTTTTAAATTCAATAATTAAACCATAGACTAGCCGTATCGTTGGATAGTAGTAATTCTTTTTGGGGTTTTGTACCAATCCCCTCGAAACTGGCACAAAACCTTTTTAAAGCAAAGCCTCAAACTCCTCAATCGGCACGGGCTTACTAAATAAATAACCTTGATAATACACACAGCCGTTCTCTAACAAGTACTCTCTTTGTTCTACTGTCTCTACACCCTCGGCAATCACTTGAATTTCGAAGCTATGTGCCATGGTAATGATGGTGCGTACAATCTTCCTATTACTGGGGTCCTCGATAAGGTTACGCACAAATGACTGGTCTATCTTTAATTGAGTAATGGGTAGTTGCTTCAGATGTTGTAAGGATGAATAACCCGTACCAAAGTCATCTAATGAGAAGTTAATACCTATTTTATTGAGCGCATTAATTTTGATAATAGTGCTGTTGATGTCTTTTACCAATATACTTTCGGTGAGTTCTAGTTTGAGTTGTGTAGGGTTAATATCATGACGTTTCACGGTGGCTTTGACTTGTTGCACAAAGGTTTTTTGATTGAGTTGGTTAGCACTGACATTGATGGCGAGTATAAGGTCTTGGGTCTTTGGATTAGACTGCCACGCTTTAAGCTGAGCGCAGCCGTTATCTAGCACCCATTGCCCTATAGGTATAATAAGCCCTGTATCTTCGGCTAAAGGAATAAAATCAATGGGGGCAATGATGCCGCGTTCTGGATGCAACCAACGGATTAATGCTTCCGCCCCAAATACTTGACCAGCGTTGTCCACCTGTATTTGATAGTATAACTGAAATTGATTTTCTTTAATCGCGTTACCTAGTTCTTTTTCCACGGCTACACGGGCAATGATAGCTTCTTGCATGGCTGGGTCAAAGAATGTCAAGGTGTTGCGTCCTGCGGCCTTAGATTGGTACATAGCAATGTCTGCTTGGCTTAACAGTTCCTCTGCCGTTTTTTCTTTATGCCCAATGAATATTGTCGCACCGATACTGGTCGTGCTTTGATACATATACGCATTGAGTTGGTAGGGTTGATTGAGCGAAAGGAGGATGTTTTCTGCAATATGTTGGGTTTGGGCGGCAGCTTCAAAAGCTTGCGGGCTTAGGTCGTTTAGCAGTACCACAAACTCATCACCGCCGAAGCGACTGACGGTATCACTTTCTCTTACACAGCCAGTTAAGCGATTGGCTACTTGCTGTAATAGTAAATCTCCAGCCTCGTGGCCATAGGTGTCGTTGACGATTTTAAAGTGGTCTAGGTCGAAAAATAGCAATGCCCCATACTGACCATCACGGGCACTTGCAGCTAGGGCTTGATTAAGCCTATCAAGTAACAGTCGACGGTTAGGTATCTCCGTGAGATGATCATAAAAAGCCAAGTAGTTAATTTCATCTGATGCAGCTTTGGCGGTAGTGATGTCGGTGTAAACGCCGACCAGACCACCCTCACTGGTTTTTCGTTGGCCGATCCGCAACCAACGCCCGCTGGAAATGAAATGTTCAGATTCTTTCTCAACGAACTTGAGCTGTTCTGTCAACCATAAATTCTCTCGGCCCACAGCCTCGGGAACCAGACCTTTATCTGCAACCTTGCGCAAAAAATCTTCATAGCTTGTTCCGATTGGCACTTGCAAAGGGGAGAAATCATAAAGCTCGTAAAACATACGGTTCGTAAATTGTAATCGAAAATCACTATCAAACAGCGCAAAACCGTCACCCAATGAGTTGATGGCATCCATTAGACGTGTTTTTGCTAGGGTTGACTCAAACTTGGCCTGATCACGGTCGATACATCCCTGCTTCAGGTTTTCCAAAGAGGTCTGCAACTCAAGGGTTCGCTTCTCTACCCTTTCTTCAAGCCATACCTGGGTCTTTTCGACTTCATCCATGGCCCACTTACGCGATACCTGAGAGCGGATACGAGCAGTTAATACTGAGATAGCCACCGGTTTAGAGACATAATCATTTGCCCCTATATCTAGACATTCTGGTAGTGTATCCCCTTCATCTGCGGCCGTGACCATGATTACAGGCAAATTCTGCCACTGCGTATTCGCTCTGATTTTATGCAGTGTTTCTATACCACTAATATCTGGCATCATGATGTCAAGCAGAACAATATCAAAGTCTCTATCAGCGAGCAAGGCTAGTGCCCGTCTGCCGCCTTCTGCCGTAGTTACGTCGAAATTCTTGTGCTGCAGGCGCCGCTTAAGCATATCTCTATTGGTCTCAATATCGTCCACGATGAGAACAGATGTGCGTTTGGTGTTCATGAGTCGACTCCGAGTAGGATATTCATCTTTTCCAAAAGATTTGCAAAGTCGATAGGCTTAGGTTCGTATTCGTCACAGCCTGCGTCAGAGGCCTTCTTAAAGTCAATCGACATAGCATTAGCGGTGACGGCAATAATCGGTAAACGCTGCTCTTTTCCCCCGTATTTTTCCCGCTTCCTTATTTGTTGAGTTACTTCCCCACCATCAATGTCTGGCAGGTTCATATCCATTAGAACTAGGTCAGGAGATTCGCTAAAAGCCATCTCAACACCCTGGGTCCCATTTTCTGCAGTCACCACATCAAAGCCATTGCGCAAAAGGCGTCGGCTTAACATATCTCTATTCATCTCGTTATCTTCGACCAGAAGTACTTTTTTCATGGAAAATCTCCCAGCTGCTTTGGCTTATGCATATAGCTACGCACCATGGGTAATAACTCCTCGATGTTGCTCAGATCACCCTTGCGAATGACCAGTTTTGCCGATTGATTGAGCAGTGCCTCTTCCTCTCCATTGAGTTCTTTGGCTGTCAAGATGACAACAGGCACTTTGTGACCCCCAGGTAATTTACGTAATTCGTCCAAAAAATCAAAACCATCCATCTTGGGCATCATCAGATCAAGCAGAATGATATCAGGCATTTTTTGTTGCAAATGTAGCAGTGCATCCTGCCCATTTTGGCAGTCACTTGCAATCCACCCTGTTTCCGTTACTTGTCTTACCAACAGTTCCCGAATATTCGCATCATCCTCAACGATTAAGACACTGACATTTTTCTGTTTAGGAACCAAATTATTTAACAAGCCCAGTAATTCAATTTTCTTCAATGGTTTAGTGAAATAGGCGATCACTCCTTCAGCGTCTGCTTGCCCCTGCTTATCGCTCATAGTATTGATAATGATCGGAATGGTGGCTGTTTCAGGATCACCTCTGAGGATTTTCATCACTGACCAGCCATCCATACTCGGCATTAAGATATCAAGGATGATACACAATGGTTTTAACTCTTTAGCTAAGGCTACTCCATCTGCACCATTGGATGCCGCGACTACGCTGAACCCGTCTTTCTCGAGTGTGCGTATTATCAGTTCGCGGGCTTCGTCATTATCCTCAATAACCAGAACACATTTGGTTTCTCCTAGATAGCTCCGTGTAATATAGGGCTCTATGCTTGGTGAAGTAGTGTTGTCGGCAGGCTTTTCGCTCTTTTGGTGTTGACGTTCGAGTAATGATAATTCGACAGGAATAAACACAGTAAACGTACTGCCTTTGCCAGGTTCGCTCTGGACCTCGATATGACCACCCATGGTTTCGCAGATATCTTTGCAGATTGAAAGGCCCAGGCCGGTACCACCAAACTGGCGCGTTGTACTTGCATCACCCTGAACAAAGGGGATAAACACCTTGTCCAACTGCTTAGGTGTCATGCCGATGCCCGTGTCAGAAATGGCGAAAGCAAGTTGTTGTTTGCCTTGTTGCCCTTCAAGCTTCACAGATAGTGTCACCAGTCCCTTGTTAGTAAACTTGGCCGAATTAGAAAGTAGGTTGAATAGGATCTGGCGCAATTTACCTTCATCTCCGATAATCTCGCCGATACTTTCAGCACATATGATCTCGAAGTGGTTATTATTATTATGCATTTGGTTCTGGACCACTCTGGCGATTTCCTGAATAAATGCGAACACATCGATTTTTTCATGCAGGAGTTCAATACGACCGGCTTCAATCTTTGAAATATCTAGTACATCGTTTATTAACTTGAGCAGATGGTTTCCTGAGATACAAATTTTGTTTAGATCGTCCATAGTCTGGGTATTGCAATCTTCCGCAGCATCTTCTTTGAGCATTTCGCTATAGCCGATAATGGCATTCAACGGGGTGCGTAGCTCATGACTCATGTTGGCGAGGAATTCCGATTTCATGCGATTGGCAGATTCGGCGGCAAGCTTGGCAAGTTTGATAGCCTTTTCATGCTGTTTGCGCTCAGTGATATTGCGAACCAGGCCAACAAACATTGGTTTACCACTTATCTCCATCGGTGAAACAGCAAGGTCCATCGGAAACACCGAACCATCCTTACAGCGACCGCTTACTTCGCGACCAATGCCAATAATTTTTTTTTCACCGGTTTTTAAATAATTATTGAGATAACCATCGTGACCGCTACGATAGGGCTCAGGCATGAGGTTTTTGACATTTTTGCCTAACATCTCCTCTTCCGAAAATCCGAATATATCTTCCGCTGCCGGATTAAAGGCATCAATTATTCCTTTGGCATCAATAATAATTACACCATCAATAACACTGTTAAATACCCCCTGCAGCTTTGAGTGGACCATGGTCAGTTCATCTTGAGTGCGCTGGCGCTCACTAAGATCCCGAATAATTCCTAAAAAATAGCGCTGACCACCGATGGTAAAATTACTTATCGCCAAGTCCAGCGGGAAAGTGGAGCCATCTTTGCGTTGTCCAACCACTTCGCGGCCAATACCAATGATTTTTTTCTCACCGGTTGTCTTGTGATGATGTAAATACCCATCATGCCCAGTATGAAAGGGTTCAGGCATTAATATCTTAACATTCTGGCCAATGACCTCATCGGTATTATAGCCAAAAATATTTGTCGCAGCGTAGTTAAAGGAATCAATCAGGCCCTTGTCAGAAATTGTGATAATGCCATCAGTGATATTATCAATAACCGCCTTCAGTCGTTCGGTATCACCCAATTCGTTTGGTATATCGTTATTCATAAAAATCTCATATATATTTTATCCAAGAAGACCTTAAACTTCTCGGGTTGTTACGTCAACTAAATTGCATGTAATATGCAATATACAATAAGTGGCGTGAAAGTTTATTACATGGTTTTCGCTAATGATTAATTAATAAAAAAAATACATGGGAAAGTTTTTAAGTTTAATATCTATAACAATCACTTTTTACTTTGTCTAATAGCTAAAAACTTGAAATTAATTCATTATGGTAATCTTACTTATCCTTAATAAAATGACGTTGGCTGAAAAATGTTTTTAGCGATTATATTATTGATTTGAAATAAAGATTAAGTAGTAGTGTAATGGAGTAAATTAATAAATAGTTGCTATTTAGGTTAGATTACGGCAATCAACATGTAACAGAAAAACAGTTCATGTTCGTAACATTAATTAGACAGGATGAGCTATGTTTTTAGTTCACCTCTGTTTAACTGCTGTTACTGCAGGGGTTTGGTTAATTTTATTAGTTATTTGGTTACTATTAAATAAAAAAATTGGAGGTTGTACTCTTTAACTCGTGATTTAGCATGTTTTACTTCTGTATTGGTAAGCTGTTTAGTCGTTCTAGCCATTCTAGTAACACTACCATATATGATATTACGTTGATTTTACTAACGATGTTACTAAAACTGTGTGTTTAATAAACCATTAATAATCGATAATGGTTTATTAAATGATTTTATCAACTGATTTAAATGGATATTATGTTTATTGTTGGCAAGTGTTAATAGTAAAAGTGGCGTCCTCGGCGGGATTCGAACCCACGACATCGCCCTTAGGAGGGGCGCACTCTATCCAGCTGAGTTACGAAGACTTATAATAATGATTAAGCATAACAATTAATTTTATGCATTATAGCTAAAATAAAATAAATGCAAAGTGTAAAAACGGTATGCGGCTGCTATTTTTTTTGCGATTAATGAACGACTAATCAAAATATACTGACATTAACCGCTAATCCGCTAATATTGGACTTAGTATCGGACGGCCAAGTCATTAATTTGAATATTACCCAGTAAGCCAGAATTTATTGTTACCGCCTTAGCACTTTGCATTGAAACGCTAGTCACTTTGACTTTATAGGGACTGACCTTATAGCTAGGGTAATAAATACCCGCATCACTAGTGAAGTTGTTTTTGTGCAATAAGGTAAATTCATCACCCACTTTTACTCCATGTTGTTGACCTAAATTAAAGGTTATTTTATTACCCGCCACTTTAACTATTCTCGCCTGAGTGGGCTGACAAACCATACTTTTATCAATATCACTAACTAAAGTATGTAAGGTACGGTCAACCATTTGGCCATAGTCACTTTGCCAAAATATTTGGCTGTTAACATCAATGGCTTCGCGCTTATTAAACTGCCATGGCGCGGTGTTTTTATACTGCTTTTCAAAAATTAATTCACCATTAGTGCCGTTATAGATATAAATCGCAATAGTAAACTGTCGATCAAAAATATCGGATTGCCAAAATTGCCAATTGTTCGTTGCTGCTCGATTAAAAGAAAGATCAAGTATTTCTGAGTAAAAAATGTAATGACTATTGGTACGATCCGCCAATGAGGTTGAAAGAGTTTTAATGCCTTCAATATTAATACTTTGGTTTAAGCGTGAAAACTGTGTATGGACTTTATTAAATAATTTGGCATTGATGTATTGACTCTTACTCTTTAATTTATTGGCTAAAACCTTAATCACTGACTGGTCAAGGTCATAAATATCACCAATGCTAGCGTGTTCTCGGTGTAATAGCTTACTTCGAGTCATTAGCAATGTTTTACGAAAATCGGCAGAGAAGCATTGTTTTTCTTGTGGAAAAATATCAGCACGTATCGTTACCGTGACGAGATTATCCGCATATGTTTCATCAATTAACTCAATCGCATTGACACTACCGCTGGCTCTAATACTTATCTCATTTTGAGTCATTAAGCCATTGACCACCTGTTGAACACTCGACACTGAAGCACCAGCAACTAACAACGCCTTTTGTAATGCATTTTCCATAGCCTCAGTGCGAGCCATGTCAATATTATTATCTTCAACTATTGCTTGCCCTTGAGTTTCGTAGAGCTGTGCAAATGAAGTCGTCGATACCATTAATAGACTGGCAGCTAAGCTAAAGTATTTAATAGATGTTGAAAAAAAATTAGGCCATATACACATAACGGTATCCATTGATAAAAAGTGGGTTTGTTCTCTGCTGACATTATTATAAATAGAGATAACGTCGTTCTCTGTTGATCCCTGCCGATAATGATGCATGTTTTATGCCTAATAATAAATTTCTCGCTAAAGTAAAATTTATGGCGTGATATATGCATTCCTAAAACCATAAAATAAAACCCCAAAGCTGAGGATTGCTTCATGAAAAAGTGGATTATTCTACCAATACTATTATCTTTAACTTCATGCTCAATGACAGAAAATGAAGATTTTTATAATATAAATCAACAGGCTGGAGAAGAGATCGACAGTTTTGAATTACCCAGACATGCGATAAACGATGTCGTTAAAGGTCTAGCCGTTCAAATGTTAAAAACGAGCGCTTTCATTAAAGCTAAAAGCCCTATCGCAGTCGCTTCGTTTGTTGATTTAAAAGATTTGGAGTCAACAAATTGGCTAGGTAATCAATTATCTGAGAGTTTTGTTCATGAGTTACAACGCCATGGCTTACTCATTGTTGACTTTAAAACAACGGGCAATATAAGAGTCACTAAAGAAGGGGATTATGTTTTTAGCCGTGATTGGCAAGAGTTACCTGAACGCCAGATTATTGACTACGTAGTAACAGGAACCATGGTAGAACAAGCAGAGGGCGTGATAGTCAATGCTAGAATGATTGGTATTCAATCTAAAGTAGTTGTGGCGTCCGCTCAAGCTTTTATTCCTGCTTGGGTCATTGGCGACGACTACACTCAGCAACAAAACGTCAATAACCATGTTAAAATCAAGAATGGCATGCTCATCAGAAATCGTGTGATGTTATCTGACGATGATCGTGCTGTTAAGATTAAAAAGTAGAAAACGGAGTACAATAGTGAAAAACACCCTCAAGAAAATTGTGTTATCGATGAGTGTAGTCTCTACCCTAGTTTTTACTAATGGTTGCTCTACCGTTTATGACAAACAAATTGAGTGGCAACGTGTTGCCCCTGAAAAATTCCCAATTATTCTTGGTATTGGTTATGCACCTATTAGCATGCAAAAGTCAGCCAATAAAACTCAACGGATGTTGATGGCAATCAATGCTTCAAAACTAGCGGCTTATGTCGAGCTTGCCGAACAAGTTCATGGACAGCAAATAAGTAGCACTATGACAGTTGCAGATTTATTATTGGAAAATAATCAATTTAGCGCTTCTGTTCAAGGTTTAATCCGCGGAGCAAGCGTAGTGAAAAGTTACCCTGTTGGTGACATTTATACTACAGAGTTAGAATTAAATTTTGAAAATGTCTATCAACTCTACCTGGCTAATCTTAATCGCAAAGTCATTAAATCTGTGAAGTATTATTAGGGATAAGTGGCTGGTATTTACATTAAGCTTTCTAGCAAAAGATTATTGTTGACTAGGGCGTTGGCATAAAAAGTAAGCGATATGCTTATTTTTTTATGTTTTATGTTATAGGCCAAAAGGCTGCGGATAGCTTAGTTATCAAATTTACTTTTTACTACTAGGCTTTACTACTTAGGCTTTAATACTTAGCTTCTAATACTTAGGCTTTACTACTTAGGCTCTAATACCTAGGTTTTAGTAGCTAGGCTTTAATATTGAGGCTAGATAAACCAGCGTGTGTTTTCCCTTTATCATCATAAGTAATCGCTGATTTATTATGACTCTCAAGTAAGCTGGTCTTCATTCGTTCAACGGCAAGTTGAGACTGCTGAATGATTTGGCCATTAACCAAATTAATGGCTTGGCAGCGAGTTAATAGTGCTCTTATTTCATCTAACTCGGTGAGGTATTTACCCGCAGCTTTGTCTTGAGCAAACTCAACACTTCTTTCTATAACAAGGTCAAGGTCTTTAATTTCGATAAGTAAGTCATTTTTCTTACGGGTAAGCTCAATCAAATCGTCTGGATTGTGATTTTGTAAAACGTTTTTTTCTTCATCAAGCAAAAATTTTAATGCCTGTAACTGAGTTAACTGCTGATTAACTAATTGTGCTGAGCTTTGTACATTGGTCATTAATAAACCCCTTTTCTTATTGTTTATCAGGTCGCTTATCTAATGCAAACATTTAAACGACGAGCGTCAAAAAGAAAGCACTAAAGCAGATCAAACTCAAAATTAGCAATATTTGCCGCTAACTTTTCAGGATTGATTTTATAGTCACCAGCGGCAATCGCTTTTTGCAATTGGTCAATCTTCTTTTGACTGATAGAGGGTTCTGAACCCACTTTTTTCTGCAACTCATTAAGCTCTTTAGCTTGGGGAGTAAGAGAGACTGAATCTTGATGAGTACGTTTAACTTGTTCAGTATTTGTACTCGCCTGTGCTGTTTTTTGCTTAACATCATTGTGCTGATCTGAGGTGTGTTTAACTTGAGTGTTACTATTCAAGTTATTGATATTTATAGCCATAATGCATTCCTTCGGCAGTTAATTACTTTTAGTCTACCCTGTTATCGGCCAGAGGCTAAATAACTTAACAATAATTATAAATTAATTACTACTTTGTTAATAGCTTTTACTTTGGCGGTAATCACTTTACCACTCCGCTTGTTTTTGACACTAATTTGCTCACCGACATTACCACTATCTAGTGCTTCACCATTTGTCTTTATCGTGAAATTCTCTGATTGGGCAATAATGGCGACATGAGATCCTTTGCAAACGGTACAGGTATTTTTAAGGGTAATAAGACGATTTTTAGTAATTCTTCGTTTTGCCTTCGTACCCGATACTTTGCTTATGTCCGCGATAAAGGATCCTCTGATTTTGTAACTATCAAGATAAGTTATTTTCATATTTGACGCATCCAACAAATTACCCTTATTAATCGATTTTTTGGCGACAAGGACAGGAATAACGGTGGTAATTTTCGCTGTTAAATAAATATACCAGGGAACTACATCAACACAGGTTATTTTTATACTGATATTCCTACCGGTAAAATTTTCAGGAATGTTCGCTTCAAAGTGGCTTTCACAATTGTCGAGTTGTATCCGGGGATCAATTTTAGTGACGTCTATAGTCAGCTTTTTTGTTGCTGAGGTATCGAGTTGTTCCTTAAGGTATTGTTTGGCAAAATTTTCGATATAACTATGTTCAACAGTCGCGGCATAGCTTTTAGTGGTAAAAGAGGCCGGTAATGTCAACAAGATTAATAAAATTAGAAAAACCTGAATGTTACTCATATTGTTATGATCTTTTATTATGAAAATGTAAATAATCGCCTAGGCGTTAACTTATGTTTTAACAAAGCCAGTGAATTTGCGCTGACTTATACGAAGTTGAGTGTCAAAAAATAGACACAAGGTTTACTGTTATTTTTATACAATCAAGAATTGTGCCTAAATACCATAATAGGCGATGTTAAAAATAGCGGGGTAAAGTCATTTCTGGCGTCAGGTACTGCAATTGGTCATCGCAAACTTGCCACGGCTTCATTCATTGAGTAAGTCGTCCTAAGGTTAACTCCTTTGAGAGCCACTGACCTGAAATCAAAATCACCTGAAATCAAAATTTCTCGATAATTTATTCCCTTCTGGCAAGGTCTATTAAAGACAATCATAAATTTGACACCTAATCTGGCATAAAAATTGAATAGGTGAGTTACTAAGTTAACAACACGGTGAGATGAGAGGCTTATATGGCTATCAGTTTAGACAAAGCATTTGGTTTACATCCTATTGGTATGGAGGTGCGTGCAAAACGTGCTGAAATTATTGCCAGTAATATTGCCAATGCAGATACTCCTGGTTATAAAGCCAGAGGCATGGACTTTCAAAAAGCGATGGCCCAAGCCACTCAACACCAACAGTCGGGTATGAAACGTACCCATGAAAAACATTTCGATGTTCGTATAGAATCAAATAACGGTATGAATTTTCGTGTTCCAAATCAAGCAGATACCGGAGATGGTAATACTGTTGATGTACAGTTGGAACGAAACTTGTATTTAAATAATTCAATGGAATATCAAGCAAGCGTACAATTTCTTTCGGGCAAAATAAAAGCCATGAAAAAAGCAATTACTGGGACGGGACAATAATGAGTCTATTTAATGTATTTGACATAACAGCAACGGGGATGAGCGCACAATCCATGCGTTTAAATACCACGGCAAGTAATATTGCTAATGCTGACAGTGTTAGTAGCAGTCAAGGTGAAACTTATCGTGCCAGGCATCCAGTTTTTGCCGCTGCTATGCAAAAAGCTGCCGCCGGACAAGATCAGACGGCAGTAGGTGTCGATGTTTTGGGTATTGTTGAAAGTAACAAACCCCTTAATATTGAATATTCACCTGATCATCCCATGGCAGATAAAGACGGTTATATTTATAAACCCAACGTCAATGTGATTGAAGAAATGACAAATATGATCTCAGCATCACGTTCATACCAAACCAATGTGCAGTTAGCTGAATCAGCAAAAAACATGCTGAATAAGACACTTTTACTGGGTAAGTAACAGGTAAATAACTCAGTAAATAATTAATAAATAACCGTTATCTATAAAGTAGCAAGCAAGTAATCCCTTAATTGTTATCAATAGTTAAAGTCGGCGAAAAACGGCAGGAGCATAAAATGGACACAGTAAACGGTACTAATCCCTTAGATGGCATTCGTTGGAATAACGAAGAGTACAAGGTTACCGAAAAGGGAAGCAATGGCATGTTAACGCAAGCCGACTTTTTTGCTTTACTCACTCAAGAACTGGCTAATCAAGACCCAACAAAACCGGTTGATAACAACGAAATGATTTCGCAAATGACCGCGTTTTCAACAACCGATGGTGTGGCGCAATTAAACAAAAAATTTGGCAGTTTTGCTGATTCAATGACCTCAAGTCAAGCCTTGCAAGCTTCATCTCTGGTTGGTCGAAGCGTACTCGTCAATGACAATGTTTTTGGTATGGGTGAAGGCGATAATGTCAAAGGTAAAGTCGTCACTGACAAGGCTGCAAGCAATGTTAATATTTACGTTGAGAATATCGCCGGTGAAATTATTCAAACTGTGCCGGTAGGAAATATTCCTGCGGGGGGCTATGTTTTTAATTGGGATGGTCAAACAACGAACGGCAAACCAGCACCTGAAGGGGCTTATCGATTTAGAATTGCCGGTTTAGTTGATGGCGAAGCCTCTGAATTACAAGCGATGACTTATCGTAATGTAGAAAGTGTCACACTCGCGGGTGCAGGTGGCAGTATTATTTTAAACCTTAATGGTGGCAGTAACATGGCACTAAGCGACGTAGTTGAAGTTGCACAAGGTTAGTTTTAATTTTAGTGGTTAATGATCAGATAAATAAATATCTAATCACTGACTAAATTAGTTTACAACAGTTTTTAAAATGAGGTGTCACTATGTCATTTAATATAGCATTGAGCGGATTAAACGCAGCTCAAAAAGATCTTGACGTTACGTCAAACAATATTGCAAACGTTAACACGGTTGGCTTTAAAGAATCACGGGCAGAGTTTGTTGATGTCTATGCCTCTTCATTACTATCGGCCGGCTCAACAAAAGTAGGCGACGGCGTGTTAACCTCAGATGTTGCACAGCAGTTTTCCCAAGGAAGTATCCAATTTACCAATAACGCTCTCGATTTAGCGATTACTGGTAGTGGCTTTTTTGCTACGGTACCTGAGCTTGGCAGCTTAGAAACTTCATACACCCGTGCGGGGCAGTTTAAACTCAATAGCGATAACTTTGTTGTTAATTCACAAGGGGGTCATCTATTAGGTTTTCCAGTGAATCCTGACGGCTCATCAGCATCGGTTAGTTTAAGTACTTCTGAGCCTATTTTAATTCCAACCTCTTCGGGTGCACCGACGCAAACAAGTGTAGTTGATATTCGGATGAATTTACCTGCAGGGGCTCCATATATTGAAGGTGCTCCAGAGAATTTTTCTCCTGATGATCTTTTGACGTTTAATCACTCAACGTCAATTACCGTTTTTGACTCACTGGGCGAGAGTCACATCATGACATATTATTTTGTTAAAGATGACCCAGCAACTAATCCTAACGACTGGCTTATGTTTACCGCTGTCGATGGTAATATTCTTGATATAAATGATCCCGATGGCGATGCGGACACTTCTGGCCGTAAGGGCGGCACCTCAGGTCCTTTAGCTCCTGATGGTGTTTCTGGTGCTCGCTTAAGATTCAATTCCTCGGGTGATTTTATTTCGCAAGAGCCTAGTTTAGCCAGTGGCGGTATCGTCAGTGCTCCTCTGGGCGCTGCTATTTTATCTAATGGTGCCGAGCCGCTTCAAGCTATAAAGGTTAATTTTAACTTAGATGAAAACGCGCCAAACCCTAATGAACCGACTCAATTTGCCTCTAACTTTGAAGTAACGGCTTTAAACCAAAATGGTTTAGCGGTCGGTCGATTAACCGGTATTGATATTGGTGTCGATGGGTTAGTGCAAGCAACTTACAGTAATGGCACCTCAGAGCCACTTGCTCGTATTGCTATGGTGAGCTTTGCTAACGAACAAGGATTAAGTCAGGTTGGAAGTACCGGTTGGAAAGAGAGTATTAGCTCAGGTGATGCTTTAGCTGGAGAAGGAGGTACCGGCACTTTTGGTACCATCAACTCCTCAGCTCTAGAGCAAGCGAACGTTAATTTAACCGCAGAGCTGATCGATTTAATTTCAGCACAACGTAACTTCCAAGCCAATTCAAGAGCGCTTGAAGTTGATAACCAGTTGAACCAAACCATCTTACAAATTCGATAATCAATAGAGCCTAATCTTAAGCCGCCCGTTAAGTGATGAAGATCATTTAACGGGCGGCTTTTTATATCGCTTCCGACAAACGCCAAACGACAAATGCCATACGATAAACCCCTAAATTCGTTGTTGGCATCTTCTTTGCATTTATCTTTATCACAATTATTATTTTTGGAAATCACTATGGATAAGATGCTCTACATTGCGATGAGTGGTGCTAAACAAAATATGCACGCCTTATCGGTGACTGCCAATAATTTAGCAAACGCGAAAACAACTGGCTTTAAAGCTGACTTAGCCCAAGCTCGCTCCATGCAAGCATTTGGCGAAGGTATGCCAACACGGGTTTTTTCAATGACCGAACGTGTGGGCCAAAACTTTGACAGTGGTGCCTTATTAACGACAGACCGCGATTTAGACATCGCCATCGCCGGTGACGGTTGGTTTGCGGTTCAAGCGGCAGATGGCACAGAAGCTTATACCCGCAGTGGCCATTTACGTTTAACCGAAGATGGCCGATTACAAACCAATGATGGTGAATTAGTTATTGGCGACGCGGGCCCTATTTTTTTACCACTGCCAGTACAAAACATATCAATAGCCAATGATGGCACCATTATGGTCCAGCCTGAAGGCGCTCCGGTGACAGAGCAAGATGAAGTCGCTCGGATAAAGTTTGTTAATCCAGATGTTCGATTAATGGAGAAGGGCAGTGATGGCTTGTTTAGACGAAAAAATGGTGTTGATGCCATTGCCGACATTAACGTGAAAATGCAAAGTGGCACACTTGAGTCGAGTAACGTCAGTGCTATTTCAGAAATGACCGACATGATCGCATTGCAGCGTCAGTTTGAAATGCAATTGAAGTTAATGGCAACTGCTGAAGAAGTTGACAAAAGTGCGTCTTCATTACTTCGTGCGTTCTAATAAGCATTTTTTATTAACACCGGTGACATTGTTAACGTTTACTCATAAGTTTAACCGATATATTTAACGAAGAATTAAGTCAATAGATTTAAACCAGAGGTAAGATATGAATCCTGCATTGTGGATCAGTAAAACGGGCTTAGATGCTCAAACAAAAGATATTGCGGTTATTTCAAATAACTTGGCCAATGCTAGCACTATCGGCTATAAAAAAAGTCGAGCGGTTTTTGAAGACTTACTCTACCAAACGATTAACCAGCCCGGTGGACGTTCATCTCAAGACACTGAAATGCCATCAGGATTAATGTTAGGTGCCGGTACAAAAGTGGTGGCTACCCAAAAAATTCATAGTCAGGGCGATTTATTAACCACCGACAACTCTTTAGATTTATTAATACAAGGTGAAGGTTTCTTTCAAATAACCATGCCTGACGGTAGCGCTTCTTATAGCCGCAATGGTCAATTTGCTATGAATGACGAAGGTAACTTAGTCACTTCTGGCGCAGGTTACGTCCTTGAACCACAAATCACTATTCCACAAGATGCCACTCAGATCACTATTTCACAAGATGGCGAAGTCTCTGTTCGTTTGCAGGGTGAAGCTGAAAATGCGGTGATTGGTCAAATTAATTTAATTAATTTTGTTAACCCAACGGGGTTACAACCCGTTGGACAAAATTTATATATTCAAACGGCAGTCAGCGGAGATCCCCAAGAAGGTATTCCAGGTCTTGGCGGGTATGGCATGTTAGTGCAAGGCGCGTTAGAAACCTCTAACGTCAATACTACCGAAGAACTCGTTAACTTAATTGAGTCCCAGCGGGTATATGAAATGAATTCAAAAGTCATTTCAGCGGTTGACGAAATGTTAAGTTATATCAATCAGCAGCTTTAATTTTTGAGGATCTTGTGATGAAACAGTCAATAGTAGCGATTATTATTTTAGCTTTACTCGGTGGTTGTGCAACCATTGAAGCAACGAAAATATTACCCAATGATCCCGATTTTGCACCAATATTACCTGAGACAGAAGACGAGTCTATGGTTGCAACAGGCTCACTTTTTAAAGCTAATTATATTAATAACATGTACTCAGACTCAAAGGCACATCGGGTCGGCGATATTATTTCTGTGATTTTAAGTGAAAAAACTAAAGCCAACAAAAATGCAAAAACCGAATTGAAAAAAGCCAATAGTGGCACACTCGACCCCATGATTGGCTTAGGCGGTAACCCGGTAAGTTTCAATGGTGACTCAATACAGTTTGGCGTATCTCAACAGTCAGACTTTAAAGGCGAGTCCAAAGGTGATCAAGGCAATAGTTTAACCGGTAATATTTCCGTTCATGTGTTGAGAGTCTTGGCCAATGGCAATTTAATGATCCGAGGTGAAAAATGGATGACCTTAAACAATGGCGATGAATACATTCGTTTAACGGGTGTTATCCGCTCCAAAGATATTGGTGCTAACAATACCATTTATTCAAGCAAAGTCGCTAATGCGCGCATTCAATATGCCGGTACCGGCTCTTTCGCTGATGTTAATGAACAAGGTTGGTTAACGCAGTTTTTTAACAGCGCTTGGTGGCCCTTATAACCGGGTTTGCGACAAAGATTTTCTGATACAGAGGTGGTGTTTGCTTAAGCGTCACCTTTAATTTATAGGTATTAACATGAAAACAGTAATAACAATCCTTGTGATGTGTTTAGCATTTTCAGCACAGGCACAGCGAATTAAAGACTTAGCTGATGTTGCGGGTGTCCGTAATAACCAATTAATCGGTTATGGCTTAGTGGTTGGCCTCCCCGGCACGGGTGAACAGTCACCGTTTACCGAGCAAAGTTTTAAAACGATGTTAAGT
>Ga0209712_10001948_pt1 | contig 17298 bp, 9 predicted proteins | sample ArcOceMetagenome_FD_187443 | JGI IMG/M metagenome (GOLD analysis project Ga0209712, IMG submission 187443) | Marine eukaryotic phytoplankton communities from Arctic Ocean - Arctic Ocean - Greenland ARC118M Metagenome (SPAdes) (version 2) | ecosystem: Environmental > Aquatic > Marine > Oceanic...
GGTTCTGTGCTTCAACAGAGTATTTTAGTCGTACCGTTTCGGCATACGTCAGTTTGATAGATTTTGGCTTAACTGCTAAACAACCGTTCTTTTCAACAGTATTTCGGAATAACTGATATAAAAATCAGAGAGTGTAAATTTTGCTTTTTAGACGTTGCAATGAAGTTTGTTAGAAAGGTAAGAGTTCTAAAAATTGTGTTTTGTTTGTGTACAATGTCGAAGTTTTGTAGTGAATAAGAGAGATTTTTAGTAGATGTTATGGATTATGAGCTTAACCGCTGCTCACGGGAGGTACATATGACAAAAACAAGTACAAGTGTCAAGCTGTATTCTGCTGTTATACATATTCATCGGCACAAACCACACGCTTTATACGAAAGCTTCCCTAAGCAATTCTCATTGGCTTTGGTCCTTTGACACAACTTTGCGACCCTCCAAAGATCGCATTTGTGCCATCAATCATTGCGATCTTAATGTTGTGTTTATCAGCGATCTCCCACACAGCCTTGTTCACTCCAAAGGCTGGAGAATTGAAATCATTAAATATCAAAGTTCCGCCAACTCTAATTTTGCTCATCCATGCATTAATGTCATCAAGCACACCCTCATATGTATGTAAGCCATCAATGAAAACAGCGTCTACACTATGATCACCGAATAATTCAGCTCCTTCCACACTCTTGGCATGATGCATGCGAAGAAGACATCCTGGCGGAGGATCAATCTTTTCATCTGCTGTACCTTTCATATACATGCCATCTTTTCCTAGATCCATTGCCATGCCTTGAAACCACGCACGAGAAATATCCTCAGGTTTGGCACCGGGAGCTGCCGCTTCAAAATTCTTGGACATGGGATCGTCAGGGTCGTAACCGGCTAGGAAAGGATCGACGACGTGGTATTCTTCAATAAAGTCGGAACCGTGTTTCAAGTGGTACGCAGTCTGTGCTCCCCACGCCACACCAACTTCCACGATAATTTTTGCGTTGGAGCATCGATAGTATTCGAGAACTCCTGCATAGTACCATGACCAAGCTTTGGGATTGGCGAGTGTACCGATGCGTCGCTGTCTGACGAATTCACTGACTGTATGGCAAAGACCTTCGCACTTGGCAGGATGTGGTGCACATTTTGGAGTAGCGTATCTTTCTACTTCTTCTTTTCCTGTTCGCTGCTGAGCAGGAGAAAGATCAATCCCAGCAGAATTCTTGCCACCGACACTCAGGGTTACGAGAAAACAAAGTCCTACGAGGAGAACAGTGCCGAAAGAATGAAAGTTGCGCCTGTTGCGGGGCAAAGCGATGACTTTCTTGTAATATTTCTTCTGGGGTGGATCAGGGCGAAGGGAGACCATTCTTCACTAAAAGTACAAACAAAAGGCGACGAAAGAAGCGTAAGATACCATACGGTATGATAGGACAAGACGAGCAGAGTCAATCCATTCCATGCTTCTGCATAGTAGAGCAGCACCATTTCGTGTCCAATACTAAATACAACTGTACTAGCCTACGAGTTGCTGGTCAACTGTCGTGCCAAAATGAAGTCCTTACACATCATTTACATGTACTTTGAGCAGCTTGGAACTTACCAATTTTTTTAGTTCAGGTGCTGCACTTGTTTTGAAACTATGCCATCTGTATGTGTGTAGTGTTTTAACACACCCACCAACGACCATGTATTCAAGTGACCAACGGCGAACATTTCCGGCTACTTTCTCATGAAAATCTGTTCATATTGTTCTTACCTCAACCGTTAAGATCCGTTAACATCTGGTCCGACACGGACAGACTCCGAAAGAGCTTGGAGCCTTCAATTCTCAACTTCCTAACTCATACTCATAATTTAGTAAGCTGATCATTTTCACCTCTCATCGACACAGCTTACTACACGGACAGACTCCGAAAGAGCTTGGAGCCTTCAATTCTCAACTTCCTAACTCATACTCATAATTTAGTAAGCTGATCATTTTCACCTCTCATCGACACATATGTCCTAAATATACCCAAATTTCCGTCTACTTTCTCATGAAAATCTGTGCATATGTCCTAAATATACCCAAATGCCAAATGAACAATGAACACCATGTTCAATGTTGCATGGCCTAAGAAAATATATCACTTTTCTGTACTCCCAAGTTCAACGGGGATACGCGCTAGAGACTCTCAAGAATATCCAGAGAATTCGAAAGAATGACCCAACCCGACAAGACGCTAGATTCAAAATGAAGAAAGTTTACTTACTTACTGTCACTTTCATTTGGCGGTAAATGATTGATGCGGTGAAGTATATCCACATCCATCATGGCAGCTAGACAAAACGAGATACGGAAAGCTTGGAAGTTATTTATAATATCATAAGATTTTAGTGGTGGTCTGAATACGCCCAACTTAAATTAAAGTATTCTCCAATGAAGAGCAAGTTTCCACAAACACTAATTATAAACATGAATTACAACGGGAGTGCCTGTCAAATGCTGCTTGTCCCTACCTACCTCCTCTACCTTTGTATAGAGCTTCCTTCAGCAAGGGTGCCACGGCATTTATGGATCCTTCTAGCCCATCGGACGGTATACCCACAAGAAGGCACGATCGATTATAAATCACAGTCCACCCCGCAACTGAATCAACGAGGGCAGCGATCGGATCATCATTTGCCGCGCCTTGCCGTAACATGAATGCCATGGAATCCGCAGGCTTACAAATCAATGTTTTGAGATAAGACGCCATGTCAATGCTTTCAATGAATGTCAGGTCCACGCCAACAACCAAAATAATGTTCAAGCAATGGCTCATTTCCTGCAGCGTTTCTTGGTAATTTAGAAGATTCGACGCCTTGGACTCGAGAAGCGTGTACGCATGCTCACTAGAGCCAAATATATTTCGCACTCGTTCTTCAATGGCATCCCATTTAGATGCGATTGCTCTTGATCCTATAATTTCAAGGAGACCAACGGTTGGAACGCATCGTCCGAGATGGAGAGAATCCTTCACTGCTATCCCGTCAAAGACACCGATACCACCATATTGACATCCCCGTCTCGATAATAGAACTGTGTACGACTCACCATCATCTATTCTATCCTTGCCTCCCTTGACCCCCCGTGGTAACATCATGAGACCATCTGCATGAAGCATACTCATCAATCGCGACGATCGCTGCACACCAGTGGACTTTGCATACAATTCCAGATTCCCATCGTGGTTGATTGTATATTCCAACTTCACCCGGTGGTATTCCGGACGAGATGTGTCTAACTTCACTCCCTTCCGCAATATTGCTTTAACTTCTGCGTGTACTAGGGCATTATTCACCATGTTTGTGATACCACCTCCCCCAGTGCCCATGTAATCGTGAATGTACGTGTGCATCATGTCGAGACACGGCCTTATCAGTAATTCTGTGCAAACCATTGCTGACACTGGGTTGCCAGGCATTGCGAAGATCAGTCGCGTCTTGGAGTTTGTTTTGGTTGTCAGGAACGTAGTAGGTTTGCCGGGCTTCATATTCTGAATTGATGGATGGATGGACGGATTGATGGTGAACAAGAGAGTATTTGAAATTAATTTCATGGTCACAAACGATATCCCATCCGTGTATTGTACAATTCATTCAATGATCAATGATCATTGATCTATCATCATTTTCAATATATGCATATAAACATACTTCTTTTCCTCTCCAATCAAGCAATCAAGCACTTCAAACTTACCAATCGCCCAAAATGAATGTCACAACCTAGATTCTTCACAAGCACTTTTTCAATGATATCCATCTCACCCATGGAGATTCCACCAGTTGTGATTATGACATCATGTTCCATGATACTGTCGCGAAGTTTGGTCGTTAGTGCTTCTTCATCGTCATCTCTGGCAATCCCAAGGTATCGCGGCCGACAATTTCCATATTTTGCCAATAGTGAACAGAGGACTGGACCATTCGCATCAGGAATAGTACCAGTACCAGTACCTTTACGCGTATGCGAATAAAGCTCGTTACCAGTGGATAAAATACCTACACTCGGCAAACAAGTCACCTCCACTACCTCTACACCACACTGCACCAACAATCCAATATGCACAGGTTCAATCACATCTCCCTTCTTCAATATAGGAGTGTGTGGCTTGATATCACAGCCAATAGGACGAATCCACGGATTTCGCCTTGCCGATACGAGTGCCGAGTAAGGAATTGAGATTATTCCATGTTCGAGCATTTCGGATTCGTCCACTTGCTCTACCGGTATGACTGCATTGTAAGATGGTGGTATCACAGCTCCAGTTGTGACATAGACTGTTTTTGGGAGTGATTTTGTATAGTCTGCCATATCAATATCTATTACACGTACACATTCTGTCACTGTCTCTGTATCTGGAGTTGGACCTGCGTAGACTCGATCCTTGACATGAAACTGCCAAGAATCGTCGCCGTGATCGTGATCGTGATGGTGTCCCGTCGTCGTCAGAGAGATTCTTGTCACTTCGTCTATATCTATAGCATACCCATCCATGATACTTGCGTTGTAAGTAGGATAACCTAATTCGGAAGCCCGAATGTCGACAGCACTGATTCTGCCCACGACGTGGATGTGCATATCTTGTGCTGCTGCTGCTGCTGCTGCTGCTGCTGCTGCTGATGATGATGATGACGAAGAACAGATGGAGATGGTTTCAGTTTGTGGACCTCGTTGTATCATCATGGCAGCCGTCTCGGATAATACCCGCATGATTGCCTGTGGCACGGGTACCATTGGATGAGAGGCCATGCCTGCTTTGCTTTATTGATTCGTCTTGTGGATGATTGATTGTATCACAACATTATCACATATTCCACATATCATGCATCATATCATGCCAGTGGCCAGTGGCCAGTGGCCACTGGCCAGTGAAGGGTAGGGTATGTAGTATGTACCATACCGTATCTATCTACAATATAATAATGAGAGGCAGAATGTGGCGCGCATTAGGCCTTTGAAGAGGCTCTAATACGAAGGCCTTTTCATTTCATCTAAATTTTAATGGCCTTGTATACATTTGAAACGGTCGCATTCTCCGACCACCGATCACCACACTATTTCGTCTTTGTCCACCACTGGTCGTACCGGTATGTCATAATTGACCAATAGATAGAATACAGAACAAGTGCAAGTACAAGTACACTAGGCAACAACTATACCATACCAAGTCATGTCTCTGGATCTTGAAAATATTAGCGAATATGCGAACGTGTGTTTAAGAGTCGGCTTTGCTATCTCTCCCATTCTAATCATTGGATATGTTCTCTTCACTGCCCGGGAAGATGAGGAGGAAGAAAAGGCGAAGTTAGAAGCTGCGAAGAATAGCACCAGTTGTAAATCCTGATAAATTGTAGGATGGGATAGGAAGTCAGCAGACAGCAGGCAGCAGCTTCCCCCCTCCGATGTGAAAGAAATATAAAATATTGCGACCTCACTACAAAAGGAATTCTTTTGTGAATGATTGAGCGACTGAATCAGGATTCTTTTTGAAATTCTCTGAATGGAAACTGGTACCTGGTTGTCGCCCCTGATAAAGTGAATAACAGCAAAGCAAAGAAATGAATAATTGCCATTTCCGTGCCCTCACCTCTCTACACGATTGTATGTTGAATGTGAACATATCATAGTAATATGAAAGGCCGAATTGAAAACGAAACGCTTCAGCACGAACATAAAAAGATAACACTCTAGTACAGTTTATCGTTTATCTTCATTACACACCAAACTAGACTACTGCACACTAGACACCTGCATTTATACTCCTTGATTTTCTATTTCCACTTTCATTTATCCATCCCAACAAGGCTTCCGAGTCACATAAAATCTGTATTTTACATTATTTGTACAGATGAAAAGAATATCTGAAGCAGTCATACGTCTGAATGAAATACCAAAAATGCTCATGAGAAGAAATGAAGTCAGGAATAAGGGATTCTGTTGGGTCCATCGGGAACGTTGGGGCAGACTATGAATGGTTTGGTGAAGGATTGTGAGAATGCCGATGCGGCGAAGAAGGCAGCGGGGAAAGTGAACGCTGATATTATTTTGATTGGTCAGGAGGCTAGGAGGAAGAATGAAGGGGGTGGTGAAGGGGTTTCAGGAGGCGCAGAAAGATTTGAAAGCTTTTGTAAAGCTTGTATTCTAGCTTGCTATTATGTATATTCAAATTTATCTTTTAACTCTTTCTCAAACGAGAAAGAGTTGTTGGAGTACCAAAGAATGCTTCAAAGTTTGCATCGTTTCCATGCGTTGCTATTGGTAAGAACGAAAATATGCCTCCACCATCATTAGTCACAATGATAGTGGTCAATGAAAGAGCGGGTTTCGAGACTGCTGGGCAAGATTATGAAATGAGTTCTTCCAACATGGCAAGATCGATATTCTGTCCAACAGTGGAGTAAGGTTGTGACCACTTGCTACCATTGCCAGACCATCTTTTGAATCCTGCAATATCTCTGCAAGAATTGGTTGAATAAGATGTGACAGAGCCTGCATCAGGGGCAAGATTTTCACGTTCAGATGAACTGGTATGAGAAGATCATTTGCAACAGAGACTGCGTGGTTTGCATCAGATAGTGATAAGGATACAGGATCATCTTCACTGCTAGGAGCAATATCTCGAAACCACCTGATGTACGTGCCAGAAATGACCTATCGGAAGGACTGATTTCATATGGCTAATATATTCACGAATAATCATGTCCAATCATGCACTCACTCACTTTGATATGATCTACTGCTCGGTTTTCCCCAGCATCTCTGTTTTAGTAAGGTCGGTCTGCTGTTATTAGTAGCTAGTAGAGGAACTCCATCCATACTAGCTTCCATAACTGCGGGGTAGAGAATTGTAACAGCGGTTCTCCGCTCGAAGTCGCCACAGCAGCGGCCCGTTTTGTAGCTCTCGCATACCCTAAAGCTCGAAATACTGCGCCTCTTTCATCAAACGTCGTGCTAATACAATCAAGAATGCTATGCTCGTGCCAAATCTGCCAGCAACAACAATGGAGTCGACCTTGATACAGGACAAACATAAAATTGAGTTACTCCTGATCTGATAAGCTCCTACGTATGAAGCTTGTTATTTTAAAACTGAATTACCAAGCACTGTTTGGTACTTCACTTGATCCTGAATCGAAAATGGGAGGAGAAGCTAGCTAGCTAGCATTGCTTGTAGCTTGTTGCGTGTTGCTCGCTCCTGTTTGAATATTTGCATTGCAGATTGCAGCACTGTAAAAGCCTTGTGGCTTCCACATCACTTTTTTGTTTTTTGTGGTCCCTGTGAGTCCCTACTTATCTGGGATATCACGGATTCCTATTCTCTCTTCTCTCGTATTTTGTCGCCTCTCTTTATTTCTTCGACACATCAACATCGACCGCGACATTATTGCTTCAGTTCACGATTGCTACTGTTACACTATACCTAGCTACGTTATTTTTTTAGGCTATCCATATCCATATCCATATCCATATCCATATCCATACGAGTAACCGAGACAGCACAGATGTTGATCGACCTGGCGTCGACGATTGTGGGTTCGTCCATGTCCGAGTCTAGTGCCGGTAGTAGAACTTCAACAACCAGCAAACAACCAAAAATGGGAGCGAGGAATCAAGTCTACTACGCAAAGCTAAACTCAACATGCCCACCCAAACTAATTCCGATGCTGACTACAATGGTCAACGGGGCGCTTAAATCAAAGAAGACCCTTTTGAAATGCGCCAAAGAAGACGGTCTCTTTGACATTCCGCTCAACCAGCTTCCATCAGGTTGTCCTCGTTTGGACATCTCAAATCCTCCACCGGAGCTCATTGTAGTCTTGTATGAGGCGCTTTTGGGTTCAAGACGAGTTCGGGGTAAATCTCCGATTGTACAACTTATTAAAGCTCGCAAAGCTTCTCTCCAGCAAAGGCTTGCTTCGAGAAGAAAACGAGGTGCGGAGCTTCCACATGCTGAGCGGGTTAAACTACCTCGCTTTGTTCGTGTCAATTTACTGAAAACGACAGTGGAAAAGACAAAGAAACATTTTATTAAATCCCTCAAATTGACATACAAACCACCGAATACTAACGGAACAAACGTATTATCAATCAGACCGGGGACTTTTACCATGGACCCCGTCCTTCCACATCTCTTCATCCTCCCTTCGGGGACCAATATGCATGGGGACAAGCAGGTTGATGATGGTGCACTCGTCTTGCAAGATCGCTCTTCGTGTATCACCGCTATTGCACTATCGCCACCCCCCAATGCTATCTGCATCGATACTTGCGCATCACCGGGGAACAAAACATTGCACATGGCATCTCTCATGCAAGGCCACGGTAAAATAACAGCGTTTGAGCGTGATCCAACGCGGTTAGGGACACTCCAGCGACGAATAGTAGAACAGGGCGCTGATGAATTTGTATCAGCTCGCGGTGCTGATTTTATGAAGGCGGATTTGTCAAAAACGGGCGAGTTCAGGGATGTCACTCATATTTTGATTGATCCGTCTTGTAGTGGATCGGGTCTGGCGGCAACGTCCCAGAATGGGGCGTCCATGGCAAGCGAGTATGATAGCGGAGACGTGGGTATCAACCACTCCTCCGAAAAAGTGGCGCAGCTTGCAAAGGCCCAACTGGAAATTATTTTGTACGCCATGACGCTTCCCAATTTGCAGGTTGTCGCTTATTCCACCTGTTCCGTGTATCGAGAAGAGAATGAGGATGTGGTGATGGGTGTCCTGACCAAGCAGAATAAATTCAAATGTGTCAGGGCTATTCCAAATTGGCCGCATCGTGGTCTGGAAGGTGTGCCTGAATTCAAAAAGATCGCGCCCCTGGTGTGTCGGGCAACGTATGAGAAAGATAGCACGAATGGATTTTTCGTTGCCCGCTTCGAGCGAGTGTCTTCCGTCACAGGGGTAAATGATGACGACGACGAGGTCGAAGCAGTATCCGGTGAGGAGAAAAATAACAAAATGCTGAAGAAACAGAAGAAAAGGAAGAGCGAGGCGGCGGCGTCGAACGATGAAGAGAAGGGGGGATCGGGCAGTAAGAAGAAGAAGAGGCCAAAGGTGCATGTGAAGGAACCACAAGAGCTGTGTAAACAATATTCAAAAAACGGGACATGTAAAAGAGGTTCTAATTGTCGTTTCGCTCATGTTTTCGCCCACAAAGTGGTTGCGAAGGATAATGTTGATGAATTAATGGCCGAATGGGGCTAGCTACACGAACGTACCGGTAGCTGAAAAGAAAAAACGGCGTCTATTGCTTCGAAGCCAGCGGCTGTTGTCATATTATCTATCCCCAGCACAGGCCGAAACTTATGACCGAGGGAGTGCACTCGGTCGAGGCCTTTGTACACAAGCCACAACACAAGCCTATCTTCCCTTGTTCTTCTGTTTCTGACGAGACATATATCGATGAAGAAACTTCTTGCTTCGAAGGAAGAACTCGTTGTAGTGCGCACCGCAATCCATCTCTCAACGCTTCCCGAGACGTTTGAAGTCTAGCCACTTAAATATAAATCAACTTAATTTCGGCGACAACAACTTTCGAACTTCAAACTGGGATTCTTTTTCAGAATTGAAATAAACGATTATAGACATTCTCGAATGTCGAAAGGGCGATACTGCTGAAAAAAATGCCGCCGGCACACATTCCTAACGAACTTTTGCGAACCTAATTCAAAATCGTCGATGTTACGAATAATAACGAACCTTTCATAAACTCCTCTGTGTAGAAAGAAAAGAACTGCCTGTTTCCGCAGTACTATGAAGCATTAATTGTTCCCAGCAACGTCTCCAAATCCTACTCTAAACTACCTTATAAAGATGAAGTGTGTGAAAGCTGCAATCGTGCTTGGATGTATGTTCAACCCTCAAGCCTTCTTCGCAATAGCTGGTGGTGCTGGTGCCGCCGGCGAGGTGATTCAGGAAGAAGGGCAACAAGTCACTAGTATTAGTGTAAGTATAGAATCGCGGCACAAGTCTCAAACATTTATTCCATCTGATATACTCGTCCTCTGATCTTATACCTTCTTGAATTTATAATTTTCTTAGGCAAAGAGGAGAGCCACCAGATCTCTCAGAAGCCCCGAAAGAGAGTTGAGTGATTGCGGCAGAGGAAGAAAGCTTACTAAGAGTAAAGGTGGTAGCGCAGATTGTGGAAGCCTTGCAAGTAGCAAATCAGGAAAAAGCAACAAATCACGAAAAAGCAACAAGAGCTCCAAAGGCGGCTAAGACAGCTAAGACTACGAAGACGGCAAAGACGACAAAGACGACAAAGGAGGCAAGGACGATTCCTAGGGAAAATGATTCGTCGCAAAGAGGAGGGCAAAATGTGCTGTCAAAAGCCACACAAAATCAACAGAATCAATGACTCCCACACCCACCAACGCACCCAGCACTACCTAATATTATAATCTACGTATGGATTAAACAAACACCTTGGCTTCGCCTCTATATTTCGTACAACAAATACCATTGATTATTTAATAACAACAAGATAGCAATAGTAGAAATAGTGTCCTAGACAATACAAAATGTAAACCCGATAAATATGGACTAGAATATAGAACTTTATGAATAGTGCTAATATCATGGATGGCTATGCTGTCATTGTATCCCCACTTGGTACTTTTGTAATGTCGAATACTCTACAGTCGCTCGTGATTGGGGTAGGTACACTACTTCCTGCAGCATACATGAACTCTTTTGGGCGGGAGCTTCCGTAGGAGATTCATTTGGTGCCACTCTTCATGGTATTGTGTTTGCTGTTGTTACACGTTACACAAGAAAGGGACTACGCAGGTAGACGAACAGTGTGCCGTCCGCTTCCCCATCTTAGATCTATTTCTTGCGTGACACAGAATGCAAGGTTGTTGTTTGCCAGATGTTGTGTTAGCTGATGCATGAGGTTACTGTATTTATCGGACACATATGGTATTTATCGGACACCTGAATGTGATTCAAAGCCATATAACTGAATCTTACTCCCAATATTTACCAAGCAACACACCACACATTAAGTCTTTCCTTACATGTTTCACACCTGTGATGACTTTCAATAGAAGTTTTACTTGGATCATCTCCACTGCCGTAAACCCCAGCACAACACTTTGAAGTTAGGCATGGTAGCTTGACAGCAGACTCTGTTTATTATTAATAACATTGTGTTCTACTTCGTAATCTAACGTAGTCATTATACAAGTATCGCCGGGGAACATTACAATCACCAAACTTCTTCTTGAATGCTTCAATAAAAAATACTGATTTTCTCAGCGTTGAAGTTTCATTTTGCAAAATCACTTGCAGTCATAAAGTAAATAGACAAGCTCGTATCGGTTTAACGTACGGCACTTGAACATTAGCTGGTGCAACTTGTCTATTATTGCCTCTATATTCTATATGTGTAGACTTTCTTCAGCATCTTGAAATCTACAACCAGCAGCCTTGCAAAAAGGTAGTAGTCACATGTCACATCTTTAGAATATATGTGCAGTACAGGCAAGATCTCCACGTCATCACACTCGAAATATTTGAACATATATTATAAGTCTTTTACTTTTGATACAACAAAGTGGCATTTGGATATTATACAAGTACTATACTGGTGTACTGCACCCAATTACCAACCGTCATTGGTATCACCCCTCCCCATAAAATTTCCCTTCACCAAAGCCTGCACACGACGATCCAATTGATTGATACAATCTGCCAATGGAAGACGTTCCATATTACTATAAACACTCGGATCCTCATTTCCCCTTCCGTCCAATTTCTGAATTGCAAACGTAGCAACATACTTGGCATCATCAATTTCTGACCTTGCGTTATTGAATCTCGTTCTCAATTCATCCAATTCATGTGCGGCTTCGGCTGCTTCGTCCTCTGTCTGTTTCAGATCGTCCAGCATTTCTTTGTTGATTTCTGCCACTTCGTCCAGCATTGCATTGGTAGATTCGTATGCATTCTGAGCCTCGGCGAGTTGTTTCTTCAACTGTTGCATTTGTATTTCAAGAGATGGTTGATATTGAGTTTCATGGGCATTCGCATTCTTGCCTCCTTTGCGTTCAGCGGACGTGGAATCATTCCTGGAACGCGATAATTCAAACCCATCAATTCTCTCTTCGAGCGTGCGGATTTCATGTTCCATTTCAATAATGTGGCTCTTGAGATTGAGAATCGTTGTCTCGTTTTCAATCTTGTCCGGATCTGGTTCATCTAAGGATGGCGTCAGAGTTTGGATTTTGGTACCTAAATGGCTATTTCTGGTTGGGCTTGGAGAAGAACCGTGGGTTTGATTTTTGTGTTCATTCTTGGCATGGATGGTACGGAGGAGCTTCTTGAGTTTCTTCCGTTCTTTTTCAGATGTTTCCACGTGGCTGCGTAAGGCGTTTAGCATTCCGACAGCTTCGCTCAAAGATTTCTTTAACTTCTTGCGTTCCTTGTTGTTCACCTTGAGGTCAGCCTTGACTTCCAACATTTGCACGGATAGTTGATCGTTGCGACTTTCGGCCTCCTTTCGCAATGCCTCCGATTCCTTGTTTTGGCCCATATTACCATTACCATTCATGAGAAGGTGTGATTGCGCTTGAAGCCGGTCCTGCAACTCAATTTTCTCCCTCTCCAATTCCTTGATGCGATTTTCGGCATCATTCTTTTCACCCGCCAACTGCTCCGCTTGCGTGGACATCATTGTCAAACGGTTGGAAGAATCACGTAAGATGACTTTCAAAGTCTCCTCCGCGCTAATTTTCTTCTTGAGATCCCGTTTTAGTATTTCGATTTCAATATTGAGCAGTCTCGTTCTAGTGTCGTCTTCTTCATTCGTAGGTTGCGTATTGATAGATGCAGAGGCAGATGCAGATCCTCGCAACGAAGACCTATCCTTGCCTCTATTGCTCTTGGTCGGAGTTGGCATGTCTTCAGATGGTCGATTTCTGGTTCCGTTTACAGTGGCTGCGGTCAGGTCAGATTCGGCTTCCCTTAATTCGCCCCTTAACTGATTCACTGATATTTTCAGCGACACAATCTCATCGTCTTTTTTACGCAAATCAAAGGCTGAAATCTTGACAAATCCAGATCGGTCTTCAAAGCTGTGCCCCGACAATGAATTGGACGCAGCAGAATTACTGCTAGAAGCATGACCAGGAGCAGCGCTTACCATCTTTTCAAGTTCCATTATATGCTTTGTGGATGACGCTAGTTCGGATTGAAGGTCTAATCGCTCACTTTCGATCCTTAGGACATGATCGTTGAGTGGTTTGATGAGATCTGCCGCTTCCGAGAGTGATCTGCGCAATTCCTCGTTTGTCTTTTCGCGCAGTTGTATCTCATCTCTTGCAGCCTTGACATAAGACCGCAGACGTTTCACTGCTTCATCCGCCATTTCAGTCGAAATGATTTCAAAGTTGCGACTTCCACGCTCAAAAGATGCTTCTGTTGAAGTCTCGTATTCCTTTTCTTCGCTCAGGAGAGATGAATCGTCCGCGCTCAAGAGCTTCTTGGCTATTTCGAGATCAGCTTCTGAAATCTGCAATTTCATATGGGCGTTCTTGATGTACCGATGGATGGTCAGAACTATTGCTTCATCTTGAGGTATTAGTTTCGTATTCTCAGAGGGGGAGCGAACCATCATTTCAATGGATGGAGACCCATTTAGTCTCGTGGAAGAATCCAGCCATTCGACGACGTTATTGAGTTCTTCTTGGAATGAGTCAGCACTTGCATTTGCGTATTGACTATGCCTTGTTTCCGATGCGATTTGCTCTGTAAGTTGGTCAATCTCCGCATCTTTCTCCTTAATCACTTGCATCAATTGTTGAGAAAATGCTTCCGCTCTATCTTCCTTCTCTTTCGTATTCGACTCATGAAATTCCAACTCGTTCATTGCATCTGCCAAACAATCCTTCAACTTCTCTCTCTCGTTCTTGACTTCGTCCAAGGTTTGAGTGAGTGAATCCATTTCCCCATTCAATCTCAAACATTCTCTTTGTGTAGCATTGAACCGTTCTTCTATCTCCCTTCGAGCTTCCTTTTCTTCCACAAAGAGGCTTGTATTCTCCATATCAATCGCCGAAAGGTCCAACTCAAACGCCTTTGCTTTATTCCCACCACCATCCACCAATGCCTCTAATTCCCGTATCCTCCTATCCATCATCTTCCCTTCACCCTCCTGTTCGTGCAAGGCAGTCATCAACCTGTTTACCTCAACTTGATGCTGTTCAATATCATAATCTTGCCTACTCGACTCCAACAAGGCCTTCTTTTCTCTTTTCTCCAGGGACTGTGGCTGCGATTGTGACTGCTTCTGAGCCTCATTATTATACACAATGGACCTCCTCAGCAGCTCATCCCTATCCTCCGTCACAGCCTCCAGTTCAATCTCCAACCGTTCCGTCTCATCCGCCAAATCTTTGAAATCTTTGGTGATGGCACCAATCTCCTTCTTGACCTCTTTCAACTCTTGCCTGGTATACTGCAACGCCTCCTCTTTTTCCTTCAACACCCTGTTTTGCTCTTCAATAATCCCCTCACCATCATCACCACCATGCCTATCTCTGTCTCTATCTCTATTCTCAGCAGTAGAAGCAGAAGCAGCCACAGACGCCAAAGCAACCTTGAGCTCCTCCTCCACCGCACTCTTCCGAATATCCACTGCCTCCAAACAATCCCTCAAACCAACCAATTCCTCCTCCTTCTCTCTCACCAATTCATTCAATTCTTCTTCTTGATTCTGCACCAAAACCCTTTCCGCCCGATGACTCTCGTGCAACCTCTCAATTTCCGAATACAAATCTTCCATTTCTTGCTTTTGTTCTTGTTGTTCCAGTTGATACTCTTGCTCCCTTTTTCTCCATTCACCCCGTTCCATTTCCCGTTCCCGTTCTTGATCTGAATGCTGAATTTGATCTATATGCTGATTTTGATCTATATGCTGCTCCAATTGTAATTCCAGATCTCGTATTCTCTTTTTCGAAACAAGGTCCAATTCCTGCAATTGTTCCTGGACATTTTGAAATTTCATTTCTTCCGTTAGGAGTTTTGCTGCTGCAATGTCTAATTTGATTTGCATCTCTCCCACTTCCCCATCTTGATGTGATTGCGATTGCGATGTAGATGTGTTTGCTATAGATGATCGTGATGGTGATGGTGCAGTCGTAGTCTTATGGGGTGTGGATATGGCATTGGGTGCATATGGATATGGATGTTTCTGTTGCTGTTGTCGTTGTTTATGGTGGTTGAGGAAGGAATCGTCTCTTCGATGGTATTTGGATGATCGTGAAGAAGTGGATGCCATGGATGTGTGCAGGGCCTGATTCTGATTCTGATTGGTGTGTGCTGCCGAGGAGGATGAGGATGCTATATCATGATGTGGAGGATGATGATTTCGATTTCTGTTGACATTATTATTGTTGACATTATTATTGTTGGCATTGGCATTGGCATTTCCGCTGCTTGTATTGTTTGCACTTTTGGAGGAGGAGAATGATTGGCTCGTATTGAGATGGGATGTATTCATGCTGGTATTGGTATTGGAATTGGTATTGCTGGCACGAGTATCATCCTGTGCAATGCCAATATTTTCATTTTCATTTTCATTTTCAGTTGCATTGGAGTAATTACTTCTTTTGGAATTGTTTTGAATCTCTATTTGAAGATTACGCTGAATATTTTGAAACGATGTGCGAAACGAGGGTGAGCCTGAGACATCCTGCGCCTGCGGTGCTGGTGATGCGCGTGCAGGACTGGGAGACGAATGTGTAGTTTTTTTGTGCAATGGTGATGGCGATGGTGACAGTTTGACTTGCGCTTCCTTTGGTTTTGCAGTCATCTCTTTGTCAGCAGTTGTATTCATTTTTATTTGTTTCTCCTGCATGCTGCTGTAGTCATTGTGATTGTTGTGATTGTTACCAGATGCGGTAGAAGTAGATCCATCAGAGGTTGGCATTGGTATTGGCATTGTCATTGGCTTGCTACGTGTACTGCTGCTTGTATGATTATTACTGGTACGAGTAGTGACACTTCTCGTGTTAGTAGCAGTAGCAGTATTCACAGCAGCACTGCCAGCATGATTACCAGCATGACTACGTGTAGTGCTAGTAGCAGCAGTACTAGCAGCAGCGTCAGTACCAGTGTCAGTGTCAGCACCACTTGGAGTACCATAATTCTTTTTCCAGCTGGTGGTGTTCCTTGGCTGATTCATTTTCGAAAGCCAAAAGCTTCTCGCACTCTTGGCCGTCACCGCCGGCGATTCGGATTCCATCTTCTTGTTCTTGGTTGCCCTGGTGTTGTTATTACTGTTGCTGTTGCTGTTGCTATTTCTATTTCTATTGGTACTGACATTGCTCTTTATATCGGCGGAACTACGATGAACATGACCAACATCCGATTCATTGTCACCAGTTGAAGTATTATTCGTATCCGCAGCTGTAGTTGCAGTTGCAGTGCCACCACCGCCACCAGCAGCAGCATAACCGTGGGAGGGAGAGGATGGCACTGGCCAATCCAACCCCACGCTATTATTCAACTTCTCTGGTGACAATGGCATCGCTAAAAAATCCTTGTTGATTCTGAAAAGAATTCAGAATATTTGCCGTTTGTCGTTGGTTGCCTTTCTCACTCCTCTAAGCAATGCGCAATGCTGTGCTATGATCCTGTGATATTTGTTTGTTGTTTGTTGTTGTGTTGTGTGTATCATAAATCATAAATCATAAGAAGGGTGTTGGGTGTTGGGTCGGTCGGTGTTTGTGGTTGGTTGAAAATGCGGGAATCACTGAAATTTTGAATAGGGAGGCCTTTTAAGCGCTTTTTCATTTCTAAAATACTTGGAACTCTTCCTACGACCAAAAAGTACACCGGTACATTAGTTATTTGTCACAGTTTACAGTCTACGTAGGTAAAAGTAGTACATAGCTCCTTCGGTCCTGACAAGTACTTGTCTTACAATCGGTTCACAGAGTGGCTAAAGTCAGTTCCCTGGCCATCTATCTAAGAGATGTCCTCGTCTGTATTGGAGAATCTCATTTTTAACCGCTCCTGCTCATTATTTTCAAACAGTCGCTACTCATTATTTGTAACCGCTCCATCCTCCTGTGATAAAAAAACGGTTGAGCTTAGTTCGTTTGAATATTGCATGTGGTCTGTACTATCCGAAAACAATCCAAGCGCACATAGTTATTTGTCAAATATATTTGTACTGAACAAGCAGTTGCACTTCAATTCTTCTACATATACTAAAGTGTAAATTTTATGTTACTACTGCATTATTGGTTTTGATTTTTGATAATTTTTTTGAAG
>Ga0209712_10001949_pt1 | contig 17285 bp, 16 predicted proteins | sample ArcOceMetagenome_FD_187443 | JGI IMG/M metagenome (GOLD analysis project Ga0209712, IMG submission 187443) | Marine eukaryotic phytoplankton communities from Arctic Ocean - Arctic Ocean - Greenland ARC118M Metagenome (SPAdes) (version 2) | ecosystem: Environmental > Aquatic > Marine > Oceanic...
ATGCACGACCGTTTATTCTGGCAGTTACGGGCTCAGGAGCTTCAATACCTGAGGGAGTTGAAGCTGCGTGTTTTTCCCAATTTGTTTCATTGAAGGCATAACCCCCAACTTGAATACCAATATCCCACCACTTTTGTTCTTGTAGATTGAAGTGTAAAAACATTCCTTCAATTTCGGAACAAATAGAATCGTTACCTCTTAAGTAAGTGAAGCCTACATCTCCCATTAGAAGAGTCAAATAGAAGGTTTTATTGGCAATGATTCCCGTATTATTCCATTGATTACAATAATTTTTCTTTGCACCAGAGAAATGAGGTGTTAATCCACCGGTTCCTAATTGAAAACCCACAACTGCACTGGCCTTTGCTGAAATAATTAAGAAGAGAAATGAGCATAAAAATAATTTCACAATACTATTTTCCTTTATATTAGAATTATTTTCTACAGCGAACTTATGGCCTAAAGAAGATCTCTATTTGACCGAAATAAAAATATGAAAAAACTGCTAGTGATATCTCTATTTATACTCTCTTCCTCAAGCTTTGCTAATATGGATTTTTATATGTCAGGTCATATGTCTGACGAGTTTACTACTTATAATAAGAACCTAGAGATGTGTGATAATAAAACAAATAAGGCTGCTATAGAAAAGATTATTGAAAAGAATATAAAAAATCATTTTCAAGATTTATTACCAGCATTAAATGAAAAAAGAATAAAAATACGAGAATTTGAAAGTGATGATTATTATCTTAAAACATTTTTTAAACTTGGTCATATACTCAAGGATAGAAGAACATATTATATTGATTTAAATACAAAAATTTACTCTTGTGCTCCAAGTTTAAAAGCCCTAGAAGCTATCGTCGCACATGAAATTCAACATATTCAAGACTATAGAGATATGAATTCATTACAACTTATAAAACTCGGAATTCAAATGATTCGTAAAAAGACTAGATCAAGCTATGAAAGATCAACTGACTTTAGTGTGATGAAGCTTGGATATTCTCAAGGAATTAAAGAATATAGAGAATGGATTTACAAAAGACTTAATCAAAAAAGTTTGAATAAAAAGAAATGTTTCTATTATACTCCTGAAGAAATAAATCGGTATATGCAAGGTGAATTAGACTTCTCAGACTACTTTAATAAGTATTGTAAGTTTAAATCTCGGGATTAATTAAGAGCCCATCAGCAAGATTTACTTTGCCTGTTACAACACTCTTAATATTTAAGGCCTTCATAAAACCTGAAACTAAAGCTAAATTAGTAACCTGAGTCTCGGAGTAATTAGCATTTAACTCTTTGTCAGTAAGACCTGTATTCTTTTTTAAAGCATTAAGAACTTGATCAATTGTGTAAATATTAGAATTGCTAGACTGACCCTTTATAGAATAATAATGTAAGCCTCCAATTCCTAAAATTTCTGCACCAGCATTAATTTTATCTTTAATAAGCTTAGAGACTTCAAGTTTAGCAAACTCAGATGCTTTTAAAATGGCAAGATCACTTTCAGCCAATTTCATGGGATTTGGGGATTTAAAAGTTAATCTGTTTTTTCTCTGAATAGACTCAATAACAAAGTCTTTAAAAGTAACTGCAGCATGCTTACCTTCATAAATTTCAAATTCTTTTCCATTCCAAGCAGTCATTTGCATACTTCCACCACCAATATCCCATACAATAACCTTTTGCATGGATTTTGAAGTCAAGCTTGTTGCTGAAAAGAAACCTAGTTTTGCTTCCTGGACTTGAGAAATGATCTTAATATCAATGTTTAGTTTTGATAATACTTTTCGTTTAAAGGGCTTTAAATTAGTAGCAGTTCGAAAAGCACTTGTGGCCACAGCATAAAACTCAGTAGGTCTAAAACGTAGGGATTCATTTTTTAGTATTTTAAGTGCTAAAAAGCCACTATTAAAAGTATCACTATCAATAGTATTATTAGTAGAGTTTTGAAGTGACTGTTTAAAAGATACAGGTAAGCTATTTTCGTATAAAAGACTTATTAGTTTTTGTTTACAGATATCAACTTTTCCTACTTTCATTTTAGTCGTTCCAGAACCGATATCAAAGGCAGTTCGAATTCTTATGCAGTCTGAGGACAGAACATGACTAGAAAAAATTAGTAGTATAAATAAAATTGATATTTTCATTCATCTCTCATTCTAAATGATTATACTTAAGTGCTATTTGGCTATAAGTAAGTTATAAATGAGTTTAAAGATTTATCAGGAATAATCTTTAAATAATGTAAAAAATATAGGAATACTCATGCTTCACACCGAAAAAAAAGCCTTAACTTCTGAACAATTTAAAGAGTACTCTATTGACTCAAGCTGGGAAGCATATGAGCTAATTTTCTCAAAGGTTATTGAAGAGAGATGTGATCAATTTGAATATGAATTCCAAAGTGAAGGTTATGAAATAGTTTTTTCAGATCTTATACCAGTTGCGACGAGTATATTTGATTTTAAATTAATTATTGCTAGATCAAGATAGTTGTTTTTTAGCATATTCAGACAAACCACCAACAACAGATTCGAAAATATCATGTTCAATTATTTTATCTTCACCGAAAATACTTTTTAGTTGTTTTTGAATCATTGAGAACTGACCAGTCCCTCCGGTGATACAAACTTGATCTACTTGAGATGGATTTATACTTGATGTTTCAAAAACTTCCATCATGGTTTTTATAATATCTAAGACAACTGGAGACATTTTATCTTCATAATCTGTCTGAGTGAGAGAATGTTCAATATCAATTCCTGGATACTTATAACTAAATATATACTCTCCTGAAACTCCATCAGAGAACGCTATTTTGGATTTTTCAATTTCATTAAAGACTTGAAATCCAAGCTGACATTCAACGAGAGTAAATAACTGGTCTATCGCTTTCTTACTGACTTCATCAAGAGAGTTACTTTTAAGTTTGTTTAAAAACTCCCAAGTGTCTCTTTCTTTTAAATGGTTAATGTAAGCAGGATTCCCCAGCTTTTTTAACAACCCCTTTGGAAATTTCAAAACATTATTTCCCATGGGTATTTTATATTCAAAATCTGATCCAAAGTGGCGAGCTATAAACTTAAGCATCATTTGCCCGTCAAGAGCATCTCCGGCTTTAAAGAGGCCACTTATACCTAAAATATCATCTTGGGTATACTCTTTTGAGTGAAGCTTCATAAGAGTGAAGTCAGAGGTTCCACCACCAAAGTCTGCTATCAGAACAACCTTATCACTCGTATTATTTTTATCGTAATCAAGTCCCGCAGCTAGAGGCTCAGGACAAAATTGAATTTCCGTAAATCCCGCAAGCTTACAAGCCTCTCTCATTCTATCTTCAGCAATCTTGTCACAATCGGTATCAAGAGAGTACTTTGCAGGTCTTCCCATAATAACTCTAGTCACATCAACACCTAAGTGTTTATTCGCTCTTATTCTCATCTCTCGTAAAATGACAGAGATCAACTCACTGATATTCATTTTCTTATTGTGAACTTCGGTACCTTTAAAATGTGGCTCTGGTAAAAATTTTTTTAAAGATCTAAAAAAACGACCTTCACCATCATTATCCATATATTCATCTATGGCCTCATTACCAAAAAACCACTCATCTTTTTCAGCCGTAAAAAGAATAGATCTTAAAATAAGTGACCCATCTCTTTCTAGCGGAACTGAAGTTACAACTCCATCAGATGAAATATAATTTAGTAAAGAATTTGATGTTCCAAAATCGATTGCATAATAACTCATGGTTTTATTTTACATGATTTATTTGAACTTAATAATAAGATCTTTAATATGATGGTTAATTTTGTTTTTTATTTCAATATGATATTCATTTTTCGCATCAAAAACAAGAGTGTTTTCATCAACATCTATTAGTTCAATATCATCGGGTTCAATACCACTTTTAAAAAATTCATTGGACAAAAGCTCTTCTATCATTTCAAACTGCTCACCAGTAGAGAGATCTGTAAATTCACCGTGCATATCAGGTTCATATATAAAACCTGTGTCTTTTTTACCAAAGATTTTACTTTTCATTTTTTCACCAAGAGATATAATTTCATAAATTTCTTGTGAATATGCAGTGAAAGCCGATTTTGCGGATTCATCTCTTAAAAAATAATCTAACTCTTTAATAGGAAACCTATCAGCAGCTTCAATGGGCTTGCCTTGAATCAAAGAAAAAAAACCTTCAATAACACCTAAGTACTCACCTTTGTAATCAGTAAAGTAATGGGCCCTAGCTATTAAAAGCTCAGATGCCTTAAATGTTTCAAAGTGAATATAAACATCGATATCTAGTTTATTTAAATGAGTGTGAACAAGATAGTTTAGCGGATTATTACTTAAATACTTAGGTTCATCTGTTAGGCCATGTATTCTATTTGAAAACTTCACTACTACTCCTGTTATTCATTTTAGCTTTATACACTAACTAGCTTATTAAAGATGGTAATTTAAGTTTTATTGCTAAAAAGACAAATATACTGTCAATTCTACTATAAAAAAATCGGCAACTTACAGTAGTAAAACTTAATAGAACTTTATTTATATATATATTTTTTTTTAATTTATAATAGTATTAATTTTCAAACAAATATCTTTGAGGGTTTTTGGTGAAATTAGTACTTATTCTTATTTCCATATTTCTAATTTCTTGTACGAATAAGAACAATTCTTCTCAGTTCAATAGCTGCACAAATCAGGGAAGAGCACACTACAAAAAACTTATTAGAAAAAGTAAGTATTCGAAAAAATTTAATTTTGATCGCCTTGTTAAAGGAAAATACTACAAAAAAGCTCGAGCTTTTAATAATATATAAATAAAAAAAACCTCAGTTTCCTGAGGATTTTATATAAAAATTAATTTTATTTATCATTTATTGGTGAAGGGCTATGCCTTCTTCTAATTGTGGATCACCAGTGGCCACAAGCTTATTCTTAGATAATGCACGACCTACAACAAACATAAATAAACCTAAATATCCAAGCCATGAAAGGAACTGTAAAGCTCCAAAACCTGAAGATTTCAAATCATGAATTCCATTATGTTCAAATATTTTTGGTGCAACCATTAAGTATAGATCAACAAAGTGACCAAAAAGAATTACACAACCAATAATTTTTAATCTTTTAGTATTTCTTTTAGCAGCCCTAGTCATCAATCCAAAAAATGGTATTACGAAATTAAGAGCAAGATTGGCCCAAAAAACAAAACCCCAATGATCCATTCTTAATACATAGTATTCAGTTTCTTCAGGAATATTTGCATACCAAATTAGCATAAATTGTGAGAACCAAATATAGGCCCAAAAGATAGAGAATCCGAACATCCATTTTCCCATATCATGGAAATGATTATCGTTAACAACACCTTCAAGGTAACCCAATTCTCTAAGCTTAATAGTGATTAGACAGATAAAAGTCATTCCACTTACAAATGATCCAGCAAATACACCGATACCATAAATTGTCGAAAACCAATGTGGCTCAACACTCATTAACCAGTCAAAAGCTGCAACACAAATTGCAAAAGCAAATAAGACAAGTCCGATTGCACTTGTAGCAATTAGTTTTTCAGCTACATCTTCGCCTTCATCTTGCTTACGAGATAAACTTAAAAGCCTTCTACCAATAAAAATCCAAACCATAAAAATGATTACCATTCGAGACATAAACCCAGCTGTATTAAGCCACCCAATTTTTTGAACAAGAATTGGATCGTTCATTACAACATCAGTATGTGTCCATTCATAGATATCATGTAAACCAAAATATGTGGCCAACATTAATATAAAACCATAAGGCAAAAATTTTGTCATCGCCTCAGGAATCCTTTTGTATGGAGAGATCCAGCTTGCTTGCAGTACACCTGTTACTGACAAGAAGAATACTCCAGATACTGCAACTGTTACGAAATAGACATTATTAACAAGAAAGTCTACCCATGCAATTGTTTTATTAAGTGAAAAAGAAGCCAAGATAGCAATAACACCAATTAACATTAGCGCTATTGAAGTCTTTTTAAGGCCTCCACCAAATTCAAAGTTTTTTACTTCAATACTCACGGATAACCCCTATTTTTTACCTTTAGTCATTAACATTTCTCTTACATACTCAGCAACATACCACCTATCTTTTGAGTACAGTTGTTGAGCATGTGAAGGCATATTTCCTCTACCAAAAGTGATTACGTTATAAACGTGACCAGCTGGCTTCTTAGCCTTTTTAGAGTACTTAAAACTTCTTGATTTAAACTTTGGAGGTTTTGGAAAACCACCTTGAGTTACTACAAGACCATTTCCAGCCCCTTTGTCACCATGGCAAGAAGCACATGTTGAAACAAAAAGTCTTTGCCCACGTCTCCAGCCATGATCTGTCATTTTAAAAGGATTAGAAAGAACTTTTGGGTTCCCTTCAGCGTCCATTGGATGAGGCATGAAACCACGAGCAATAGTACCTTCTGGTGCTAATTGGTTCGTTTGCCCATTTTTATAATTATCATTCACTGAGTGAGCTTCATAAGTTACTGCATACATCATATCATTAATGATTGAATACCCAGTACTATTACGTCCCCCGGAACACCCTACTAAAACTAATGCCATAAAACTGGCAATTAATAATTTTTTCACTAGTTACCCCTTATGGATTTAAATCTATATTTTGTACTCTAACTTCAATAGCACCATTTTCTTTTAATAAAGCAGTCACGTCTTCAACGTTTGTTTTATCTTTTTCAATGGCCATAATAAATTTATCGTCAGTTTGACCTGGATCTATAATCACGGCCTGTTTACCTGGATATAACTTATTCATTAGAAGGAACGCAGCTACTGTAGTGTGTGCTCCAAGTAAAATTGTGATCTCAAAAGTAATTGGAATAAATGCTGGAATAGAAAGAAAAGGCTTACCACCAATTATTATGGGCCAATCTATTGCCGAAGTCCAAACTTGAAAACCCATTGCTATTAAAAGACCAGTTAGTCCTGCAGCAAATGTGACATAAGGAAGAACACTTCTTTTAATGCCCATTGCCTCATCAAGTCCATGAACCGGAAATGGTGTATAAATATCATAAATATCTATGTTTTTTGAGATAACTTTTTCAGTAGTATGAAGTAGTTTCTCATCACATTCAAATGTCGCTATTACGAAATCTTTTTTCATTTTAAACCTACCTAACTATTTGTTGTCTCGTGCATATCTATATACTGATTTTACTTCTGCCACTGCAATACCTGGTAAGAACCTGATAAATAGGAAGAATAAAGTAAAAAATAATCCAAATGTTCCAATAAATGTCCAAATCTCAACCCACGTTGGTGAATACATCACCCAAGAAGACGGAAGAAAATCACGGTGAAGAGATGTTGTTATAATTACGAAACGCTCAAACCACATACCGATATTTACGAAAATTGATACTATGAATACGAATGTCATATTTCTTCTTAGCTTCTTAAACCAAAAAAATTGTGGCGTAATAACGTTACAAGAAATCATTGTCCAGTATGCCCACCAATATGGTCCAAAAGCACGATTGATAAATGCGTATTGCTCATATGGATTACCTGAGTACCAGGCCATAAAGAACTCAGTTCCGTATGCTAAACCAACCATAGAACCAGTAAGAGTTATTACCTTACACATAGCATCTATATGGTTAACAGTAATATAGTTTTCCCAATTCATAACTTTTCTCGTAATGATCATAAGTGTACAAACCATTGCGAAACCAGAAAATACTGCTCCGGCAACAAAGTATGGCGGGAAGATTGTTGTATGCCATCCTGGAACTATTGAAGTTGCAAAGTCCATAGATACGATTGTATGAACCGATAAAACTAATGGAGTTGCAAGTCCTGCAAGAACTAATGATAAAACTTCAAAATGATGCCAAGTTCTTGTTGAACCGTTCCATCCAAAACAAGCAATACCGTAAATCATTTTTCTCATTTTAGATTTTGTTCTATCACGTACAGAAGCTAAATCGGGAAGAAGACCCATATACCAAAATACAACTGATACTGTTAAGTAAGTTGATATTGCGAATACATCCCACAGAAGTGGTGAATTAAAGTTTACCCATAAGGCACCTCTTGTATTTGGATATGGAAAAACCCAGTAAAGTAACCATGGTCGACCAGCATGAATTAAAGGAAATATACCAGCACATGCAACTGCAAAAATGGTCATTGCCTCTGCTGCTCTGTTGATTCCTGTTCTCCACCTTTGTCTAAAGATTAAAAGAATTGCTGAAATTAAAGTACCCGCGTGACCAATACCAACCCAAAAAACGAAGTTCGTAATATCCCAAGACCAACCAACTGTTTTGTTTAGTCCCCAAACACCAATACCTGTACTAACTTGATAAATCATTACCATTACACCGATCGTTAGGAAAAATGCGGATATTGAAAATCCGATTAACCATGCTTTTGTAGGCGGTGCTTCTAAAGTATCAAGTACATCTGCAGTAATTTGCTTGTACGTTCTATCTTCCGTAACAAGCTTCTGTCTAAATTTTGAAACATGTGCATCTGACATAAGTTTTCCTTATTCTTATTATTTATTTCTAATTTTTGTCATATAAGTAACTCTTGGTTGAACGTTCAGTTCTTCCAACACTGCATAATTTCTATCATCACCAATATGCTTAGAAATTTTACTATCTTTGTCATTCATATCACCGAAAACAATTCCGTCTTCTGCAGGACAAGATTGCTGACAAGCTAACTTGATGTCACCGTCTTTAAGGTCACGTCTTTCTCGTTTCGCCTCAAGCTTACCTTCTTGAATTCTTTGAATACACATAGAACACTTCTCCATGATACCTCTAGATCTTGTTGAAACGTCTGGGTTAAGAACCATATTAGATAGCTTGTCTGAACGGTCATAGTTGAACCAGTTAAAACGTCTTACTTTATAAGGACAGTTGTTTGCACAGTATCTTGTACCAACACATCTGTTATAAACTTGTTGATTTAAACCATCACTTGAATGAACTGTTGCCATAACCGGGCAAACGTTTTCACAAGGAGCATTCTCACAGTGCTGACATAACATCGGCATATGCATTACTTCAGGTTGATTCTCATCACCTTTATAGTAACGATCTAATCTCATCCAGTGCATTTCTCTTCTGTTAGCAACTTCTTGACGTCCAACAACTGGAACATTGTTTTCAGCATTACAAGAAATGATACATGAAGAACAACCAGTACATGTAGTTAAGTCTATTGTCATGGCCCACTGGTGACCATCTTTTTTATGTGGAGGGTAAATATGAACAATTTTTGCTTTTTTCTCATTACCAGATTTTGAGTTTTGAGCATATTCAGCAAAAGTCGTTTCACGAACAATGTCACGTCCTTCCATTGAATGGTGAGTTTGAGTCTGTGCCAAACCTTTAAATTTACCAGTTTTAGTTATTGAACCAAAGCTTGTTGTATTGTGAATTGATCCATGAACAAAAGAATTAAAACCAAAAGCATTTCCACCTAGGTTTTTAGCCACTTTACCAGCAACTTTTCTTCCGTACCCAACAGCGATAGCAATTGTATTTTTCGCAGTCCCTGGTTGAACAATAGCCGGAATTGTTACTGTGTGAGTCGCAGACTTAACTGTGACTACATCTCCAGATTTAATTCCTTTCTCTTTAGCGTAAGCTGGAGAAACCATCGCATAGTTATCCCAAGTGGCCTTAGTAATTGGATCTGGACATTCTTGAAGCCATGGATTATTTGCCATATCTCCATCTTTGGTCGTTGATTTTCTATAAGTAACAATATTTAGACCAGTACCATACTTAATAGATGCTAATTTAGAAGCAGAAGTTTTAGCAGAGAATGAACTTGTATTAACTTTAGGGCTAAGACCTTCTAGAGAAACTACACCATCATGAAGTGATTTATTCCAAAAGTCTGTAGCTGTCGCAAGAGCTGATTGTTTTGTAAAAAAGTTTTTTGCCCAAAATGCTTTTATATAATCATGAAATGAACCAGTCTCATCCATTAGCGACAATAAAGTCTCAGGATACATTCTAGTACCAAATAATGCTTGAATAACAGGTTGAGTAAATGAAAGCTCTTTCCCTGAAACTTGCGTATCTGACCATGATTCATAGTTATGGTTTGAAGCAGCAACATATTTACAAAGAGAACTTGTTTCATCAGCACTCATTGCAAAAGAAACTGAAGTAGCAACTTTAGCTATTCCTGAAGTCACTTTAGCAGAGTCAAAATAGTCGTAAACCGGGTTTGTTCCGATAAAGAAAGCAACTCCAACCTCTCCACTATTCATAGATGTTACAAAAGAATTAAAGTCTGCATCATTTGCAACAGTCGCATATTTATTATTCGCTACATTTAAAGTAGATCCGTAGCTACCAAGTGCTTGGTTAATTTTATTAACAATTACTTGTGCATCGATATCTCTATCTCCACTTATAACTAAAGACTTTCCAATATTTGCTTTTAACTCTTTAACAATTCCAGAAACAACATCTGAATTAGTATCAATTACTTTTGTAGATCCTTCTCCAGTAATTCCCTTGAGAACACTTAGAAGAATGTTTCGAGATTCCTCAGTAGATCTTGTATATCTATAATCAGCATTAGATCCAGTTAAAGACATAGATGCTTCAATTTGAATATGCTTGTTCATTCCCATTGCATTTTTTGGATTACGACGAGATGAATACTGCTTAGTGTTTGCAATATTATTTCCCCATGTTCCAAGGAAGTCAGCTTCAAAAGAAACAATTACGTTTGCATTTTTAAAGTTGTATTCATTGAGAGCAAGTTTACCGAAGCTCATCTCGTTAGCTTTTGCTGCTGAGTACTGAGAAGATGGTTCATATGAAATATGCTTAGCACCAAACTTAGAAGAAAACTTTTCAATTACTGATATCTCAGAAGGACTATTTAATCCTGGAGTAACTATATAAAATTCTTTTCCAGCTTCGGCTGATTTAGCAATGTCTGCTTTAAGAGCTTTATCAAATTGATCCCATTCAACTGATTTACTATCCATCTGTGGACCATTAAATCGATTCGAATCATATAAAGATAAAACTGACGCTTGACCTTGAGAATCAACACCACCCATGGTTACAGATGACTTATCGTTCCCCTCTATTTTTATCGGTCGCCCCTCTCTTGTCTTAACAAGAATCGGAGTCCCCTTCCAAGTAGAAGCATACCAGTTAGCAACCCCCGGAATTACAGTATCATTTTTATGTAAGTACGGAATAGCTTTTCTTACAGGAATTTTAATACAACCAGTAAGCGGTAGAGCCGTTACTGAAAATCCCATAATTTTTAAAAAGCTTCTTCTTGATTTTTCAACACTGAAAGAATCAAATTCACCATCTGGAAACTCTTTATTAAGTGCTTCTGGATCTAAAACTTTATTCTCTACGTCTTGCCAGTACCCTTCAGTCTTTGAAGCATCTGCAGGACCAGTTCCTTTAGTTTCAATTTTGCTCATTTTATATCACCTTATTTTAACTTAAATTCTTATTAGTAATGGCATTTCGCACAGTCACCACCAGAAGCTCTTTTATGATCTTCAGGTGGGGCAATCTCGTTATTTCTGTGACACTGAATACACCAACCCATATGAAGCTTCTTATCTTGTTTATAGATAACCATATTTTCAACATCACCATGACAAGTTTGACAATTTACTTCTGCAACATTTACGTGTTGAGAGTGATTAAAGTAAGCAAAGTCAGCATAGTGATTTACTTTTACCCATTGGATATTTTCACCTGAGTCAAAAGCTTTTTGAACTTTCTTAATTTCTGGAGAATTCGTTTTAACTTTTGAGTGACAGTTCAAACATAATTCAGTTGGTGGAATACCAGCATGACGACTATTCTCTGCTCCAAAGTGACAGTACTTACAATCAATCTTTAACTCTCCAGCATGTTTTGCATGGGAGAAAGCAATTGGTTGATCTGGTTGGTAACCTTGGTTAAGACCTATGTGTCTTGCTTGCGTAACAATAAAGGCGCCAAATGCACCAAACGCAATGAGTGCAATAACTGCACCAAACAACTTTTTCATAATTCACATTCCCTTCTAAAAAAGTGGTTAATTTTTTTTGTAGTAATTCAATTTTCCCTTATATTTTAAGGATTTACTTACCATTTCACAACCGTTTTTGACAAATAAAACTCTTACAGAAGCTAGACAAATAGCGTGCTCAGAGTGTCAATTTGTTATTACTATCTATGAGGGGCAAAAGAAAAATGGGCTAATTAAACCCTATTTAAACATTCTTGCTATGCACTGCGAAATAGTTGAGAATTTAAGACAAAAAGCATTGCATCACAATAAAGTTCATTGTACTTATGCTCAAAGTAAAGATTAAAGGAAAAGAAATATGCAGTTTTTAGGCGGAATAACACCCCAAGATTTCTTAGAAAATTACTGGGAAAAAAAACCATTATTAATTAAAAATGCTGTTTCAAATATTCAAGAATTTGCCAGTATTTCTGATTTAAAAGAACTAGCGTTTGACGAAAGTTTTGAAACAAGAATCGTCTATAATGATGACTATAAAAAATTTGATGTAAAGCCTGGACCACTAAAGGAGTCAGACTTCAATGAAAGAAAATGGACTTATGCTTGTCATAGTTTAAACTGTCTAGATAAAAACTTCTTTGGACTAGAGAATTTAGTCAATTTCATTCCTACTTATATGTTTGATGATGTAATGGCGACATACTCAAATGCAGACTCAACTATTGGAGCTCATACAGACAAATATAATGTTTTCATCCTTCAAGGAAGTGGTAACAGACGCTGGGAGCTCGAAGAAAATCCAAACATGGAATATATTAAAGGTATTCCTCTTAAAATTTTAAAAGAATTTAATCCAAATATTGAATGGAACCTTGAACCTGGAGATATGATTTATATCCCTTCAGGCGTGGCCCACAGAGGAACTTCTCTTTCGGAATCTATTTCTTATTCAATAGGCTTTAAATCTCTAGAGAACCAAATTATCCTTGAAAAATATTTAATCGATTCACTAGAGCACTTAGATACAGAAGAGTATTTAAAAAAGACAGATTTAATAATTCAAAAAGATACTAGTGTCATAGATCCAACAATTATTGATCATTTTTATAATAAAGCAAAAGAGCATTTAACAAACAAAGAGGTTTTCAAAAACTGGTTTATAAGTTTTTTAACAGCTCCAAAAGAAGACATTGAACCTGGAGTTGTATACACACAAGAAGACATATTTGAGTTAACGCAAGGTCATTTAATTATGAAAGATGTTTATTCTAGATTTAATTCTTTTATTGAAGATGATGAATACATTCTTAGTATTAATAAAAATTTGTATCGTATAACAAACGATAATTACATAATAGTTAAGCCATGGTTTTCTCATAGTTCAACAGAATCAATTCAAATTAATTTTGAAGTTTTAGATAATCAAACTTGGCCACTTTTAATTGATCAATTTAAAAATGGCACATTCTTTTTTGAAGAAGCATAAATTTATTTTATAGCAAAAAAGACATTAAGACTTAGACTTAACCTACTAGACTTTAATTCAATATTTGGAGTAGCAGACATACTTTTGCTCTCCATAGCCATTGCAGCTCTATGCATGGTTCTTGGTCTTGGAGTTGAATAATTTGACTCTGAAACCGATAAGACCTTACCTAACTTTACTCCTGCAGCTTTAGCTATAATTGAGGCTTTATCATTTGCATCTTCAATTGCAGTAGTTAAACACTCTTTATAAATTTTATTTTTTAAAGCATCTGATACATATTGGTTTGGTCCACTTAAATAATCTTGCCCTACAATATTTCCGGCATTTAAAAGTTTACCTACTTTTTTAATTTCACTCGTTGATACAGATAATCCGATTTTAGTTTTATAACCTTTAAAGACTTGCTTGCGATTCTCCCAAGGATTATGAGGAAAAATTCTGTATTCAGTAGTTTCGTACTCAACATTCTCAAGCTTTAAACTTTTATAAACTTTTAAAAGAGAATTATATTTTTGATTGGCAATTTTGGTAGATTCAGCTTGAGACTTGTTTAAGATTTCTATTTTCGCATGGATTTTAACTCTATCAGGCATTATCTTTCTTTCACATTTCCCACTCACATTTATAGTCTTTTCAAAATCACTATCAGCAAATACGTTAAAGTTTAAAGATAATACTAAAAATAAAATTAAAGCTTTCATATAAACACCTGTAAACACTTATAGTGGACATAATTGCACAGCTATAAAAATGTTAATTCTCACTCTATTATGTCGAAAAGTAACTGATGTATAAAGTTAAATATTTATTAATTTTCTTAATTACCTTTTTGCTATCTATGAGTTCATATTCTCAGGATGCTTTTGACGATATTATTGAAGAAATTATTCCCAAAACAAAACTTAGTAATACTCAGCTTACACATTTAAAAAAAGAACTTCGAATTCAAAAGATGTTAATTGAAGGAATAAAAGAAATTGAGCTCAGTGGTGGTGTCTTTAAAGATATCAACAGATCCACAAATACTATTCATGATCTTCTTCAAAGTACTATTGGAGCTAAGTCTAAAAGTATTGTTCAGGAAGTTGGGGAACAAACACTTGATACTGTTAGAAAAGGAATTAGTAAACAAGCTATAAAAGACGTTCTTTTAAAAACTCGGGATTTTGCATATAACTTTGGAAATAATAAAAAAGTTTTTATGACTTCAATTGCAAGAAGATTTGGGTTTGATGTAGGTCTAGTCTATATAGCTTCATTGCAAGTTGATTTAACATTTCCCTTAATCATGATGGCCTCAGGACAACCTCAATATGGGCTACTACTAGCGACACCAGTTTCATCAATTGCGACAGGTTCTTATGCTGCAGTAAAAAGTGCTATAAAGTTTAGACAAGTTGTTAAGGCTTTTGGTGGTGTAAAAAAAACAATGAAACATTTTGATATATTTAAAAAAATGAAAAAGTTTTTTAACCAAAAGATTCTATTAAATTATGATCTTATCGATTTAAATCTATTTGGGAAGACTGTTGTCTTCACTGTTGAAAAACAGAACCTTCTGACTAAGTCTTTATCAAAAATGGGCTGGAATAAGAATTTAAATTATAAGAACCTCTTAAGAGTTATGGAAGAAAACAAACTAATGCCCAAAGTACTAGAAGTTGTAAAAAGGAGTGACAGACCCTCTCAAGTAAAACTGATTAGGTTACTTAACAAAATAGAATCTACCAGAAATCCTGAAGTATTAAGTATTTTAAAAAATAATTTTGGAAAGTATATAAATGAAATCGAAGGCCTGCAAGATTTTACAAATCATAGGCGCTGGGTAGTTGAGCTAGCTCAAAGTGATACATTCGATAAGTTTATGGCCAAGTTAGCTCTTATGCCAGATGACTTTCCTCCAAAAGCTTTTGATAAAATATGGAGAAATTATATTCTTGTAGAATCCTCGAAGAATATTACCCCTTATATGAGTAGAAGTAATTTGAAAGCCTTTGATAATCTCTTTAATAAATACACAAAAGAGTTCCGTGGAGAAATTGCTAATAGTATCGATTATAAGTTTTCTAGAGGTTTAAAACAAAAATTTTCCGACTATATATATAACTCTTTACAGGGTGTTGGCATATGTAACCAGTTATTTAGAAAAAAAAGACCTGGAATTAAGCCTTTTTTATAAAGCCCATTGCCTAAGTTAAACTTTTATATAAGAATTATAGACCTGCTCGGGTGGTGGAATGGTAGACACGCATCGTTGAGGTCGATGTGCCCGTAAGGGTGTGGGGGTTCAAGTCCCCCTCCGAGCACCAATTTGGATCTAGAATAACTTCATTTAGGTTTCATATCGTCTTAGGACATTTGCCCTACTTTAAGTACAGGTGGTTATTAAATCATTGGGTTGAAATATTTTAAAGGATACTAAATAAAGTATAGGAACAATTATCCAAAAAAGCGATGTACAAAGGCACACCTCTCTCCAACTCTTAGCTAGAATGAATTCCATAACCGTTCCCTCGAATGAAAAGCATATACAATTTAAAGAAACTCACTTCACTTCGCCAAAGATAATCAAAATTGGAGGAGGTGGCAAATGACTAAAATAAAAATAATCCTACATCAATAACTACAAATTTATTTTTTAGTCATCACCCAAGTAAATGGACACCAACCAAAAATACCGGTAACAAGAAGTTCAACTTGCATAAAAACAACCAGAGCTTCATCTGGAAGAGCTCTACCCCATTCAATTCTCAATAATGTAAGTACCAAAAGAACTGAACTAAACATTATCCTATGGTAACGATCAATCTTGATTAAATTAATTTTCATAAGTTAATATCTCGATCCTTATTTATTAGTTGCTGATAAAATGGAAAACAATTTTACTACGCAACAGAATTCCAGATTATCAGAGATTATCGTTTTGGTGAGTCTTTGCTTAATATATAAATTAACTTGCTCCTATCCACTCTGAAGTGATTTTTGCTCCACCTGCACGGAGAAGAGCAAGAATCGGGTACCTTGCAGCTACATGCTTTCCAAGTTCTATAGCTTTATCATTAGTTAGGTCTGAACAACTAACAGTAGCTTTTAACCTAACAGCTTTATAACTCGTATCTGAGTTAGTTGCTTCTCCCATAAAACCAGATAAGTCGAGGTCAACTTCAACATTAAGATCAATTGTCTTAATATCTATTGATAACTCTTCCGCTACAACTTGAGCTTGTTCGTTTTGACATCCAGCAAGCGAAGCGATGAAGTATTGCATAGGATTAGCCCCACTATCAGTTCCACCATCATCTTTAGGCTCATCCATTTGTAAATTCCAATTCGTTCCAGTAATTGATACAGATGTTGGCCATCCTTTACCTTTTGCAGTCGCTTTAAATGTTTCCAGATTTTCATTACTCATGAATAAACCCCTTTAGATAATGTTAATGATTAAAGTAATCATGATGTAATGAAATAGGTACTCTGCCAACTACAAAGCATGAATTAATAAATGAAAGGACGAGTTAACTCCTTTTGCCCAAATAAAATTTTATACACAAACACCACACTCTCCAAAACTTAAATTATTTTCTTTAATTGTATAGAAAAAAAATAAACAAGAAAATTTTTCGTAAGATATTTTTATATTTCATATTTTAAAATTATTCGTATTGAATAATTAAAAAAACAGAATAAAAAATATAAATTTCACGAATCTTTCTAGTTCAAATACTGGCTTTATTATCTAATCC